>Ga0306922_10001575_pt1 | contig 20542 bp, 12 predicted proteins | sample sta12Cox44000082_FD_203758 | JGI IMG/M metagenome (GOLD analysis project Ga0306922, IMG submission 203758) | Lab enrichment of tropical soil microbial communities from Luquillo Experimental Forest, Puerto Rico - statoxic.12C.oxic.44.000.082 (v2)... | ecosystem: Environmental > Terrestrial >... | reverse complement strand
CAATTCCCCGTGGCAAAGTCCGCCGCGAGGAATTCAAGGACGTAACCTACCCGGCCGGTATCAGCGTCGGCAAAATCGGCGGCGAAGAGCGTCTCCTTATCGCCAGCCAGCAGTCCGATGAGGCCCTGCTGCTCAATCCGGCGGACGGCAAGATTGTTTTCCGCTTTGACCTTTCCACATACAAGCGCATCCCCGGCTCGCTTCCCTACACCACGGTTATTACCCGCGACGGCAAGCGCGGCTACGTCTCGCTCTGGAACGCTTCCGCCGTCGTCGAACTCGACCTGGTGGGCGGCAAAGTCAACCGCAAGATCCCGCTCGCCAAGCCGAAGGCCGCGCTCACGGGCGGCTCGCATCCCACGGCGCTCCTGCTCAACCGCGACAGCTCCCTGCTTTTTGTGGCCCTCGCCAATCGCGATCAGATCGCCGCGCTTGATACCCGCTCCGGCGAAACCTCCTTCACCCTTTCGACCAAGCCGCAGGGACAGTCTTATGGAGGCAGTGATCCGCAATCGCTGGCGTTGTCCGCTGACGAAAAGTATCTCTTCTCCGCCAACGCCATCTCCGATTCTGTCTCGGTCTTCCATCTCGCCAGCCGCGAAGCCGCCGGATTCATACCCACTGAGTGGTATCCGACCGTAGTCGCCGCCACGGAAAAGGATCTGTTGATCGCCAGCGCCAAGGGACACGGCTCCGGCCCTAACCCCAGGCCCATCGGCAAAAACGAAGACGGCAGCCCGGATCACCCTTATGTGCTGGCGATGCTGCGCGGCTCCCTGGCCCGCCTGCCGATCGCGGAGATCGAAAACAACTTGCGGGCGTACACGAACCAGACGCGGGACCGCAATGAAGTCCGCGGCAACGCCGACCGCGTCAAGTTCGCGGCCGGCGACAACAAAATCAGGCACGTCATTTACATCATCAAAGAGAACCGCACCTACGATCAGGTGTTCGGCGATCTTGGCGCAGGCGACGGCGATCCATCCCTTACCATGTACGGTGCTGACATCACGCCTAATCAGCATGCGTTGGCGAAACAGTTCGGCGTACTCGACAACTTTTATGTCAGTGGCGACGTTTCCGGCGACGGCCACGTGTGGTCCACTTCCGCTTCGGTTTCCGACTACATCGCCAAAACCATTCCCGTGGCTTATCGCGGCCACGAACATACCTACGATTCGGAGGGCACGCTGCTCGAAGGCATCTCGGTCGAAGACGAATTGCCCGATGCGGGTGAACCGACCGGCGGCTATCTATGGAAGAATTTCGCGGCGCACGGCATCACCTATCGCCACTACGGAGAGTACATCGTCTCGCGCTGGTGTAATGCCAAGCAGGCGAACACATCTCCCACCGCCGGCCCGCCGAAGATCGCGGGGGTCCAGTGTTCACGCACGGTGATCAAAAAAGGCGAAGCGCTCGAGAAGAATGTCGGCGATCCGCGCGGCGGCCCGAGCCCTTACGCGTGGGATATACCGGTACTCGCGAAGAACATCGCAGCGGAGTCGGAGTTGCGCGGACATTTCGATCCGCTTTTTCCGGATTTTGAGGTCACCTATCCCGATCAACTTCGCGTGGATGAATTTCTCAACGAGTTCAACCAGTTCATGCAAAAACGTAAGGCCGGCACGGATGAGCTGCCGCAGTTCATCCTGCTGCGCCTGCCGAACGATCACACCGCGGGATTGAACAAGAACCAGCCCACTCCGTTTGCCTCCGTCGCCGACAACGATCTGGCCGTAGGCCGCGTGGTGGACGCAATTTCGCACTCGCCCTACTGGGACGACACGGCTTTCTTCATTCTGGAAGACGACGCGCAAGACGGGCCCGACCACGTGGATTCCCACCGCAGCAACGCGCTGGTCATCAGCAAGTACGCGCCGCAGCCTGCAAAGACGGAAGGCGAGGCACATCCCTTCGTGGACCACAACTTCTACACCACGATCAATATGTTGCGCACCATCGAGGCGCTGCTGGGCGCCCCGCCGATGAATTCCAACGACGCATGCGCCGCCGTAATGGCCCCGCTTTTCAGCGGCGACGGCACCCAGCCCCCTTTTACCGCCGACTATCGCAACCGCGAAAACGGCCTGGTCTACAAGATGAATGAAAAGGAGTGGAAGGAGGGCGCGGACATGGACTTCAGCCGCGCCGACGCCATCGATGCCGCGCTGCTGAACAGGTTCCTGTGGCAGGACGCCATGGGCGACAAACCCATGTTCGCGCCGAAACACAATGTTTTTCCGGCGACGCAGGAGAACCGCGAAGAGGCAAAGTCTTCGCGCCACAGGAAGGAGCGGGACCTCGACTAGCGGCTAGAACGCGAAGCTGGCTTGCAGCTCGATGCGGCGGTTCGAGTACAGGCCGCTGCCGGGGCCGACCGGCTGCGAAGTGGACTGGCCAAAAATCGGCGACGTAATGACCCCGATCGGCGTGCCCACGTTCACGTTGTTGAAAACATTGCGGGCCGAAACAGCCAGCGTCAGGCTGTAGTGCTGCCCCGAACTGTCGCCACCGCCGAACATTCCGCCGCCGCGGCCGCCGCGTCCCCCGCCCGGGCCGCCGGGGCCACGGCCAAACGTGCCGCCAACCTGCGAGCCTCCGGCCGCAGCGTTCGATTGCGCTTTCTTGCCGAAGCCGAAGGTCTTGCTCAAGCGAAGATTGAGAGCGAAGCGCCGGGGACTCTGGCCGCAATAGATCGGAATTTCCGCTTGTCCGTCGGACGGCCGGCAAGCGAAGCTGACCCCGCTGCGGATCGTTCCGAGCGCTTCTGCGTTCTCTAGCGCCGCCTGAAACTGAGCGTAGGTCGGCCGGTCGGTAAACACCGAGTCGTTGTTCGAATCCGTTCCGCTGGTGACGTTAAACGGAACGCCGGAGCTCGCCACCAGAAACGGGCTCAAGCGAAACAGATAGGGCAGGCTGATGCTGCCCCCCAGAAACAACCGGTTGCGAACATCAAATGCGGTGCGTCCATAGTCGAGCGCCAGGTTGTATTGATCCGAGGGAAAGCTGGTAACGCCGGAAGTGTTGCTGCTCGCGTAGTTCAGAGTGTAGTAGCCGAATAGCGAAAGCTTACTGCCCATGCGGACGTTGCCGTTGACGATGAACTGGTTCTGCTTGAAGTCGCCGGAGGGGTCGTACTGATAGATGTTGTCGTCGCCGTCCTGCGGGCGGTCGGCCGGATCGAAAGTCGGCGGCAGGGGAGCATTGATGTTGCGCGTCAACAGCGCGCGCACACCGCGCGAATTGAGGTAGGTGAATGCCACATTCGCGTTGCGCGTCACCTGTTTTTCAAGCGTGATGCCGGACTGAATGATGTACGGAGTCCTCCAATCCGGGGCAATCCGGTAAGCCGTGGGCGAAGTCTGTGCCGCGGCTAGTTCGGCTGGCGTCGGCAGGTTCGGAAAGAAATCGGGGTTGATCACGACAAAACCTTGTTGCGTGACGCCGTTTAGCAACAACGCTTGCTCGATGTATTGCTGCTTCAGGCGAGTGTAGAAGACGCCGAAACCGGCCCGCAGCACTGCTTTGGGAGTGCCCTGCTTGTTCTTGCCGAGCCCCCAGGCGATACCCAGGCGGGGAGCTAGCCCGCCGTTATTGCCGAGCTGATTTTGCCATTCATAACGCAGGCCGTAACTGGCGGTGAGGTTGGGGCGAATCTTCCATTCGTCCTGGACATAGAAACCGAGATCGGCATAGTTATCTTGCACAAACGAGTTGCCGACGGTCTGTTTGAACTGCACGGCACCGCCGCCCGCCTCGCGAATCTGGTCGGGCGTCTGGCCGGCCGCAAGCCCTTGCTCGGTAATCTGGTAAGCCGTGAGCGAATCGAAGGTGAAGGCTCCGTTGAAGCCCAGCGTTTTATCCGTCGAATCGCGGTCAATGCGGGCGCGCACACCAAACTTTATGAAATGCTTTCCCTTGACGATGGAGGTGTAGTTCTGGACTTCGTATCCGCCGGTAGTTTCAAGCAGGTTCCCGAGCGTGTTGCCGCCCCCGGTGAACGCCCCGCTCACGTTGATGGAGGGAGAGGTGTCCACAACAGTCTGCGTGGAGTTGGAGCGTACGTACTGAAAGCGGGTTTCATTGATCACATGCTCGCCGAGCGTCTGCGTGTCGCTGACCTGGACGGTGTGTTCGGTATCGACGGAGTTGTAGGCCTGGGTGGGCAGACTGGATTGGCCGATGCCGTCATTCCGTTCGTTTTCCCGGTAATACTGATAGCGAACGGTCAAAGTGTTGGAGGGGGTGAGCTGGTAGTCGAGGCGCGGCGTGAGATTGGTGCGGGTGCGCGGATTCTCGACGCCCTGCGTAAACTGGATGGGATCGAGATTGTCGTCCAGAGCCGGTGTGTTGATGATGGAGATGTCATTCGTATTGCGGCGGTCGATATTGAAAAAGAAGGATGCTTTCTTGCTGATCGGACCGCCGATGTTGCCGTTGTAGAGAAGGGAGTGATAGCTCGGCTGCTCGGCCGTTCCGAGGAAAGGATCCTTGGCGTTGAAAGCGTCGCTGGTGCCATGAATCATGAACTGGCCGTGGAATTTGTCGGTGCCAGGCTTGGTTAGGATTTCAATGCGTCCGTACCCGAGTTGATCGTATTCGGCGGAAAACGGATTTTGATTGATACGGATTTCGCGGATGGAGGATTTTGGAGGAAGCTGGCCGGCGGTGAAACCGTCGATGTAGATCTGGCCCCCGTTTGGACCGGCGGACGGGCCGGCTAGCGCGGTCAGCTCGTCTTGCATTTCATCGGGATCGTCGGAAAGAGCTTCGAGGTCCTTGCCGGTGATGGTGATGGAATTGGCGTTGCCGGCGCCGCTGGTATCGAGGGTAGCTGCATTCTCGGAAACCTCGACTTTTTCTTTTTGCTCTTCGATGTTGAGATGAGCGTTCAGAACCGCGGTGCTGCCCACTGTGACAACGATATCCTTCGCTTCAAAGGGGGCGAAGCCAGTGGCAAAGACTTGAACCGTGTATTTGCCGGGTGGAAGCACTCTCGCTTCGTAGGAGCCGTCGCGATTGGTCTTTGATGTGATGGTCGGGCCTTCCGCTGGCAGAACCAGCACGGTCGCGCCGGCGACGGCAGCGCCCGAAGGGTCCACGACCTGTCCCCGCAGAGAGCCGGTGGCGGTTTGCGCCGCCGCGCCTATCGCCATGCCGAGGAACGAAGGCAAAAGGAACACCAAACACAGTCGAGCGGCTCCGGCGAACAGATTCATTCCCTCTCCTATGGAATTCCTGCTTCGAGTTTGACACTTAATTGGCGGAAGGTTCTCCACCGCCAAGAGTCCACGGCGAAAGGATCATGTCCTGTGCGCCTTTGGGCGAAGCGCGCAGGATGGGCTCAACGCCGGCCAACAGTGTGATGACCGTCGCTGACTCTTTTTCGCTGCCCTGCGTGGTGACTACCATAACCGCATCGCCTTTTTGCAGATCGGCAAGACCAGCGGCGGGCATGCGGGCAAGCATCTGCTGGAAATCGCCGCCTCCTCGGTTGGCGCCGGTTGGCCCGCCGCTTTGATCCGCCTGCTGCGACCCTTGATGCGGCGGCGCGGCCGCAATTCCGTTGGGTTGAGCGGAAGCCGGTTGCGCGGGCGCTTCTCCGGGCTGCCCCTTGAGCCTGGCTGCCAGGCGTTCCGCGAAGGGCCCAGGCAGCCTGCGCATTTGCGATTCGCCGCTGACTCTCAGGGTGACGTCGGACTTGCTGGCGAGGTCGTGAATCACTACCGTGTGGCCCGATGCGTCTATGCTAGTCACGGTTCCGGCGACACTGCGAAACGTGCCGGAAACCACCTCCACGGCTTCGAAGCTGGCCCCGTCGGGGCCGCGAGATCCGCGAGCGCGCAGCTGATCGCCAACCTGTAGCGCGGAAAGCGGAGCGAGTGTTGCGGCATCGAAACGCGTCGAATCCGGAGCATAGCGGCGCAATACGGCGTCCTTGCCAAGATGCAGCACCACCTCTTTGTTGCTGGAAAATCCGTTGGTCGTGAGAACGACGGTTTGCGCGGCGGGATCTATGGATTTCACGAGGCCGCCGACGCCGCGTTGCCATTCCGCTCGTTCTTTGTTTTGCTTTTCGGAAATGGCCGCCTTTTTCATGGCGACAAGCGAAGAGGCGCGAAGCGTTTTTCCATCTTCGGACAGGGCTCCCCTCACCAGCACGCGGTCCCCGGGCTCTAGATCGGCCAGTGCCAGGGGCGCGGCTTCCTTCAAGTCGGTCTTACCCGGCGCAATCTGCAGAAGCTTGGTTGCGTCTTCGATCGAGACCGTGGAAGCGGTCCCGGAGTCCGAAAGAACCGTCAGGGTCTTGTCTTTGACCGACTGAATGGTGCCCAGCACACGCGATGGCGGAGCGGGCTGTTGGCCGGCCGACGGGTGCACCACGAACAGCGCTTGAAGGACGGGCAGCCATAGAGCGGCGCCGAAAGCTAGACTGTGATTTCGCAAGATTACTCGATGCATCGATTTCCCGGCGCCTCAGCTTTGCGGCTGGCAGAGCGAAAGCGCTAAGCACACCCGGTGGGTGGCACTGGAAATAGGACGCGTTGTAGAGGAATTTCGGTACGGCGCACGAAGGGAATCTCATGATGTAGCGGTTTGATGTTTCGGCCGGGCCTTGGGCTTGCTAAACTTGCGGGCTAGTTGCGTGGCGGGTTTCGTCTTCCGGACGAGTGCAAGGACTGGTATCGACCAGGCAGGGGTGGGGACGACGAACATGGGGAAGCCTCGGGTTCTCTTGGCGGACGACCATACGTTGGTGGTCGAGGCTCTTACCAAACTTCTGGAACCGCAATTCGAGATCGTCGGCACGGTCGCGGACGGAAGAGCGCTGTTGGAAAAAGCGGTTCAGGTGCAGCCGGATGTGGTTTTGCTCGATTTGAGCATGCCGATTCTGGATGGCTTCGAGGCCGGCCAGCGACTGAAGAAACTGGTTCCGCGCGCCAAGCTTATCGTGCTGACGATGACCGAGGATGCGGAGGTAGCCGCGGACGTGCTGCGGAGCTGGGCTTCCGGATTTCTGCTGAAGAAGTCGGCGAGCGCCGAGCTGGTCAAGGCCATCCAGGAGGTGCTGCGCGGTAAGACGTTTGTCACGACCTATCTCTCGCAAAACCTGCTGAACAGGTTTGCGCGCGATCCGCAACAACGGGCCAAGACGCTGACACCCCGGCAGCGGGAAGTTCTTCAGCTGCTGGCCGAAGGGCGGACCATGAAAGAAGCGGCCGATGTATTGAACGTGACGGCGCGAACCGTGGCATTTCACAAGTACAAGATCATGGAAGAGTTTGAGCTGAAGACGAATTCTGATTTGCTGCGGTTCGCAATGAAGGAGCGGCTGATTACCCGGGTGTGAACTACTCTGGCGGAGGAAGCGATGCGAGGTCTAAATCCGCTGCGCTTTGCGTCCCGGTCGGGAAGATTCGTTTCCTTGACGCGGCTGGACTGGTTCGCGCTGTTGCTCTCGACGGCCAGCGTCCTACTGTTCGCAGCATCGATGTTGATTTCCAGCCCGCGCCGCGGTTCGGTCATCGCATCGCTGCGGAACGTCGGGTGGTTGCACACCAGCATCCGCGACATGACCGTGGATACGGTGCTGCTGATTTTCCTGCTGCTGGAAGTCTTGCTGCTCTGGCTGTGGTCAGAGTTCCCGAGGCGCCGCCGAACGGAAGACGCGCTAAGAAAAATCAATTCCCTGCAGCGCGCGATCGCCCGCGCTTCGGCGCGGATCGTGGGCCTCTCGTCAACTGAAATCGTTACCGGGTTACAAGCCGAACTGAGCGGCATCCGCGAGATGCTGGGCGTCGATCGCATCTGCTGGTACCAACAAAACGGCGACGGTGCGCGGTTTGTGCGACTGCAAACGGCAAGCGCGGCGCCCGGCGTGCCCGGACGCGAATCCTTTACCGCGATCGAGCACCCCTGGCTCGCCCACTCCATCCTGCAAGGCGTCCCGCTACTGATGAAGAGTCTCGATGACATGCCGGCCGGCTCCGAGGTCGATCGGCAACAGCTCGAACCCTCCGGAATGCGGTCGTTCGCGGTGGTGCCTTCGCTGGGAGGTTGCGGTACCGCAAACGCGATGATGTTGACATCGTTCGCCAATGAAATCGAATGGGACTCCGAAGTAATCGCGCAGCTGTCGGTGCTGGCCTCGGTCTTCGCAAACGCCCACGCGCGAAAGTTGGCGCAGGAGGCCGGTACGGAAAGCGAGCTCCGATTCCGGCACTTGTTCGAGGAGGCGCCGATCGGCTGCTGCTTGGTGGACTCCGAGGGACGCATTTGTACCACCAATACCGCTTTTGCGCGGATGCTGGGATACAACCCGGAAGAACTTATCCGGAAAGGTTTTTGGGAAATCACCGAACCCCAGGATGTGCCCCGCTCCCTGCTGAACTTCCAGGAGCTGATCGCCGGAGTGCGCGACTTTTACCAGATGGAAAAGCGCTATTTGAGAAAGGACGGCGCCGTCATTTGGGGGCGGCTCACCGTCTCCGTGCTCGGCGCACGGGCCGCGCAAGGGCAGTTTGTGCTGGCGATGATCGAGGACGTGACCGAGGCAATTCGTGCCCGCGAACAACTGGAACAGGGCCGGAGAAGGCTGACCATGGCGCTCGAAGCGTCGCGCATGACGGCCTGGGAATACGACCCCGCGAGCGAAACCATTGCCTGGGTCGACCGCAACACCCTTCGCGAAAGAGGACACGAGCCGATGGGTCCGGTACCTTTTGCCGACGTGCTCAGGCAAGTGCATCCCGACGAACGAACCATGCTGCTCGAATTAGCAAACCGCATCCTCAACGAAGGCGGTTCGTTTAACGCGGAATTCCGCATGTTCGCCAGGAACGGGTCCATTCGATGGATGCTGGGCAAGGGTGAATTGCTCCGCAGCGCAGCTGAATCCGGTCCCGGCAAGATCGCGGGCGTGACGCTCGACGTTTCCGAGCTAAAGCGCACCCAGGTGGAGTTGCAGGAGCTGGCAAAGCGCTTGATGGAGGCGCACGAAGAGGAACGGCGGCGCATCAGCAGGGAGCTGCATGACGATATCGGGCAGCGCGTCGCGCTGCTGGGCATCGAGCTGGATCTGCTGCGTCAGTTTCTGCTCGAACACGACGCCCTGCGCGAACGAGTCGAGCGGGCGCAACTGGCCACGGGCGAACTCGGCACCGATCTCCACCAGCTGTCGCATGCCCTGCATTCCTCGAAGCTGAAGTACCTGGGACTGCCGGCGGCATTGCGCGAACTGTGCATGCGGATGGCGGACAAGCACTCGCTGGCGGTCCAGCTCGATTGTGAGGACCAAAAGCTGTCGTTGCCAGAAGAGGAGGCGCTGGCTCTATTCCGCGTGACGCAGGAAGCTCTGAACAACGTCGTGCGGCACAGTCGCGCCTCGAGCGTTCGCATCGTGCTAAGTCATACCGCAAACGAAGCACGCCTGGTGATCCGCGACGACGGCTGCGGATTTGATCCTTCCGGTAAGTCCGGCGGAATCGGTCTGGTCGGAATGCGTGAACGGATGCGAGCGGTGCTGGGAGATTTTCAGATTATCAGTGCGTCGGGTGCTGGCACGGAAATTCACGCCACCGTGACCTTTCCGGCGCCGGGACGAGGCCCTGCGCAGATCAAGAAGCTGGGCGCGGGGACCGTGCAGCAGTAATGCTTTTATACCTGGAGCTGGCCGTCTGCGGGGATCCTCTTCACCGATACTGTTGCTATCGCGTAAATATTCGCTGCGCTGGTATTTTTGACAGTTACGGCTGGTTTTGCGCTTTGCCATAATCCTGCGCGTCGGGCAGCGGAAGTTGCGGCGCGGCGCTCAATTTACAGACAAATTGAGAAGACTTCCGCCGCCCGTCTTTTTTTGTCTACAAGTCGGGTTGTTCGTTCCCCTACGATCTTCTTTTTCTCCCTTTCGCAGGTGATCTGGGTCCCCGTAAAAAGTCCTGTATGCCGGTTTTTTCGGGAAAAGTGTGCGCTAGAATGAAGGCCCCGCTCTCTTTTGCCGTTGGTAGTCGAGGTCCATCCCCATGGCGGTAAGAAACTCCAATTCCTCTTCTGGAGAAAGGGCGCTTCTGATTCTCTTCATCCTGCTGGCCGCTGCGGCGGCAGTGCGCTGGGTGCGGTGGTTGTGGCCGCACCACTAACAGCAGCCCGCAACGCAAAAAAGCACGCGCACTTGCACAGACTCCGGCGGCGCCAGGGACCGAGCGGTAGCAGACATTTCGAGCAAAAGCCGCCGGCAGGAATGCTAAAATGGACAAGAAAGCTCGAGGGAGCCTATGCGAAGACACCTACTGGTCTTCGCGATCTGCATCCTGCCTTTCTTCCCAGCCCAATCGGCAACGTACTATGTAGACGCGAAGAATGGCAACGACGACAACAGCGGTACCTCAGCAAGCAACGCCTGGAAGTCGCTAGAGAAGCTGAACCTCTTCCAGTTCCAGCCCGGCGATCTGGTCCTCTTCAAACGCGGAGAAATCTGGCGTGAGCAGCTGAACTTTCCCTCCTCCGGCTCCGCAGGCCGGCCCATTGTTCTCGATGCCTACGGCGAAGGGGCTCTGCCGATCATCAGCGGGGCTGACGCCATTGCGCCCGGCGCATGGAGCGCGAGCCCTGCGGCCAACATTTGGCAGGCCAACGTCGCTACCGAACCCAACGTGGTGATTTTCGACGGCGCCAAAGGAAACCGGCAAACGGCGCTGGACAGCCTGAAGCAAGAGATGGATTGGTTCTGGAGCGCGGGGACGCTTTATGTGCGTGCGCCGGCCAATCCCGGCCAGGCGTTCGCCGAGTCGGGAGTCGAGGCGGGCGCGCGCATGAGCGCAATCGATCTGAGCGGCAAGAGCTACATCGCCCTGCGAAATATCGAGGCCACGGGCGCAAACGCCGCCCCTTACGCGCTAGGCTCCAACATCTGGGCGATCGCTGCGACGCGCAAGGGGCCGCCGCCGGGTAATGTCGAGATCAGCCACTGCGTCGTGCTGAATAGCGCCGGAGACGGAATTCACCTGGAAGGGGCGTCGGGTTCAAAGGTGGACGCGAACCTGGTGGCGAACAACGAGAACGTCGGCATTCAGATCTACCGCAGCTTGCCGGATTTTCCGGTATCCGATGTCATCGTGAGCAACAACGAAGTGCATCACAACAAATTCATCGGCATCAACATGGCCGGCTGCCCGGCCGCTACGAGTTGTCGCACCGTGAAGAACGACCAGCAGATCGGCGTGAGCAAGGTGCGCATCACCGGAAATCGCTCCTATAACAACGGGGCGGGGATCTACCTGCATCAGACCACGGATTCCTTGGTCAGCGGCAATGTTTCCTATGCGAACCTGGACACCTCACGGAAGGGCGAAGGCTACTGCGTGGGGCTGTCCGGTTCGAGTTCCAACATTGTTGAGAAAAACGAGTGCTACCAGGCAGCGCACGCCGGCATCGAGCTTTCCATCGATATCAGCAAACCGGCGGTGGGATCCAGCAACAACATCATTCGCTACAACGTGGTGCACGACAACGGCTCCAACGGGCTGATGACCGACTACCATCCCTCTGAAAACAACAAGTTCCTCTACAACATCGTCTACAACCATCCGAACGGAAGCTGCATTTTTGCAAACAATATCGGGCACATGTTTTTCAACAACACTTGCTATAACAACCGCTTTGGAATCTACCTCTACGTGAGCAAGACCACGCCACAGACGGGAAATATTTCGATCAAGAACAACATCATTGCCGGTTCGGCGCGGCAGCACGTGGTCATCGAGCCGGGCGTCGAAGGGCCGGTCGAGCTCGCCAGCAACGATTATTTCCCGGATGACGCACAGCGGTTCAATCTGCGCAATTCCCTTTCCGACCTGGCCGGGTGGAAGGCAAAGACCGGACAAGACGCGAACTCCTTCACGGCCGAGCCGCGTTTTGTCGTTTCCGCGCCTGCGGGACCGAACGATTTTCGCTTGCAAGACGGATCGCCTGCGATTGGCCGCGGCGCACCGACGGAGTTTTCCGAGTGTCTGGCGGCGGACTTGCAGTGGCCGCAGATGGTGCGTGTGGCGAGACAGGAACAGCGGTGGGATCTGGGGGCGATCCAGCACGGGACTGGAGCACAAGCACGGAGGTAGGCGAAACGGTGGGGTGAGCGGGGCTAGTCAAGCCCGATGCTGCGCAGGCTCTTGTGATAGAGCCGGCGAACGTGCGCGGGCCGCATGCGAGTAAGCTTGTTCAAGATGCCGCGCAGGCCGGCGCGCTCGAAGGCGATGCGAACGTCGCGCCATTGCGCGCCCATCATGTCACGCGAGATGTCGCGATAGAACTGCTGGCGATAGCTTCCGTCTTCCACCGATGCGGAAACTGCCTGAAAGCGATGGAGAATCATTTCGCTTTGTTGCCGTGAAGGAACCGTTCCCCAGCCGCGCTGGTCGAGGTAGATCGGTTGCGCCTCGACTTCCGAGACTGCTCCGGACGCATCGAGTGAAATCCTGGCGAGAATTCCCTCATGCTCGAGCGGTGAATAGAGAACGCCCGAAGACAGGCTTCCGAGGCCGTAGAAGCAGTGAGCGGTGCCGTTTTTACCGCGCATCGTTTGGTATCCGCTAATGCGGTGGGAGTGGCAGGCGGCAATCACATCGAAGCCCATCTGTGCGAGCTCCTCCATAAACTCGGCGTCTTCGGGGTCGGGATAGTTCGTTCCCTCCGCTCCGGCGTGAAGAAACGCCAAACGGCACCGCACCCCGCGCGTTTCCATTTGGCCGAGGGCCTGGGCCGCGCGCTCGCGGGTTGCTGGTTCGATGCCCGCCGAGCTACGGGACGCGGCGTCCGGAAGATTTCTCCCCGCCGCCCAAATGCCGATACGCAAGTCCTGGGAGGTTTCGCGAATAGAGACGGAAGGAGCATCGCCCAGCGTGCGGTCGAACCCGCAGGCGGAAAACCGCTTGCGAACGTTCTCCAGAGTGCGCTCCGCTCCGCTGCTCCCGTAGTCGTAGAGGTGATTGTTTGCCAGCCCGACAACGGAAACTCCGAGTGCGCGGAGATAGTCGAGGCACGAGGTCTCGGCGGCGAAGCTGTCGCCCAAAGACGCTTTCACCCTGGGCGGGATCTCGCCGACGCCGACGGGGCATTCCAGGTTGACGATGCTGAATTCGAGCTGGCGGAAAAGCGCAGCCAGCGGCTTGGCCTGTCCAGACCAGGTCTCGCCGCCCGCTGGCGACAATCCGGCTGCGGGCAGAAAGTCTCCGGCAATGCCGAAACGGCAGACCGGTTCGTGATGGGCCTTCCTCCAAACGAGCATGGCTTGAGGCTTCAAGCAGACGTCAGCGCCCGATGCAATTCCCGAGCCGGTTGCGCGCCGGCTTCGCGGCGGCCGGGCCTGCGCGCGCTCATCACCACAATCTGGCCGGGAAGCTGCTTACCCCAGGCATCGCCCGCCAGCACCAGCAAGTACAAGAGCGGAAACAGGAAAAGCAGGGAGCGCGGATAGTGCAGGTACAGTTCGCGAATACGCCCACTGAGCCGTGAAGTAATCAGATGCCGAGTGTGCTGATGCTCGACGATAAAACCCGCTCCCACCAGCATTTCAGCGAGACGCTTTTCGCTGAAATACTCCGTGACCAGGTATTTCCGGGCGTGCCAGGAGCGAAATTGCCTGGAAGAGTTTTCAGACAGGAGACTGTCGACCGAGATTGCCAGCCGTCCGCCCGGCTTTAGGACGCGAAAGCTTTCTTGTAGGGCTGCCTGTGCGCTTCGAAAATGCTCGAAACAGCTCACGCTGACCACGCAATCAAATGCTTCGTCTTCAAAGCACAGCTGTTCAGCGAAGCCGTGGATGTACTGAGCTCGCGCTCCGTGTAGCTGCTGGGCGGTGCGCAGGGCTCGTGGATCGGGCTCCAAGCCGTAAGACGCTTTGAAGTGTCGGGCGAATCGCTCGGTCCAGAAGCCGTCACCGCTGCCGATGTCCAGCACTGCGCCGCCAGCGGATTCACCGGCCCTCTGCCTAAGCAGAGCAAACTCGCGGTTTCGATTGAGCGAACAGCAACCGCGAATTAGAACGTTCAGGCGTTGCAGTAGAGCCATGGGGTCCCCAGTTGATTTGGTAAATTCGTTGTTGCACGAACATTCCTACTACTCGTCGGAGCTTGCAATCCTGTCGCCGGGCGGTGGCGATCCGAGAAGTGCTTGCGACTTCTGGCGCAACGACTCGAAGTTGCGCAGGCTGACGGTAAAGAGAAAGGCCACGACAAACAACAACAACACCGAGATCTTCCAGTCGGGATGAATACAGAGCCAGCCGACAACAAGAAGGCCTCCGGTGACGGCGTATGCGCCCAAGGCGACGTGGATGGAAGACCAGCCGCGATCGAGCAAGACGTCGTAGAAATGGCCGCGGTCGCCGGCGAAGGGCGACACGCGCTTGCGCAAACGCCTGATGATGGCCAGAAAGAAGTCCATCAGCGGGAGCGCTGCGAAAACCAGCGGCAGGAGCCAGTGTGAACCGATGCGATGGTGAACTCGATAGAAATCGAGGCTGAGAAAAGCGATCAGGAAGCCCAGCATGGTGCTTCCGGAATCGCCCATGAAAATGCGGGCGGGCGGAAAGTTATGGGCCAGAAATCCGAGGCAAGCGCCCAGCAGGCTCCAAGCGACGGCGCCACCCGCGCTGACCGTAGGCGTCGCGTACATCGCGGCGTAACCCAGCGCGACCAGAGCCGCGACACCGCCTGCTATGCCGTCCGAACCGTCAAGAAAGTTGAATGCGTTCACGAAAACGGCGACGAACAGGCAGGTGAGGATGGCATCGAGAACAGGATGGCTGAACAGCGTAAGATTCCACTTGGTCTGGCTCAGCAAAAACCCTGCGCCCAGCTGTGCCAGCAGGCGCACTTCCGGCCGAAGATTCAGCAAGTCGTCGATGAAGCCGGCATACCAGATCAGACCGAGTGCAAAATAGAAATGCACCAGATGGACCGGCGAACCGTACGTGGATACCACCAATCCGAGCACGATGGCCAGCATCATGGCTACGCCGCCCAAGCGAGGGATCGGCATGTTGTGAATTTTCAAGTGGCCCGGCCGATCGTGTACTTGAAAGTAGAAGGCGGCGCGGCGGACCAGCGGCAGCAGGGCCGCGCAAGCGGCGAAGGACAAAAACGCCGCCAGATAACCGTGGGTTGTGAAGAGTTCGCTCATTTCGTCTACCGCTACCGGGCCCCTGCTCGCGCGGAATCCGCAGTTTGCTGGTTCGTCCGCGAGGACGCGATGCGCAGACCGCGTCCGGTGGAGTGGACGGACTCGAGCACGCGTTGGTAGGAGGCGGCCAGCGCTTCCCACGAGCAGTAGTGTTCGGCGTAGCGGCGGCCGTTTGCTCCCATGTGCTCGATTTCCAGGCCGCGACCGACGCGCGCGATGGAGCGGGCAAGGCGCTCAATGCCTTCCGGCGAGGCATCCTCCACGATGCCCGCTTGTGCTTCTTGAATAACCCGGGCGGTTTCGCCGACCGCCGCGGCGAAGACCGGCCTGGCGCAGGACATGTACATGAAAACCTTGGACGACAGGAGCCAGCGGGAAAAAGGCCCCGGCTTCACGAATGCGAGGCAGAAGTCCGCTGCGCACAGGACCGATGGCATTTCCTTTCGCGGCGGCGCCGGCAGAAACGTTGCGTTCGCAAGACTGCGCGCTTTCACTTGACGTTCGAGATCGCCGCGCGCAGAACCGCCGGCCGCAAATACGATCTGGATGCGCGGCTCCTGCTGCAATTTTTCAAGTAGAGCCAGCATGCAATCTACACCGTGGTAGGTGCTGATGGTCCCCAGGTAAACGCCGACCACATTTCCGTTGCGCCGCAGTTCGCCGACGACTCGATTGGATGGGCCGGCCTGGCCCGGACGGAACAACTGCACATCCACGCCATTAGAGATCACTTCGCAACGAGAGGCGGGAACCGCCCGCTTCAGGAGATCCTCGCGCATCCCTTCCGAGACGGAAATGATCTTGCTGGCGCGCGAATAGAGGAATGATTCGAGCGCGTAGGCGGCCTTGCGCACGCGCGGGTTTTTCAGGTAACCCAGCTCGATCGCGGCTTCGGGCCATAAATCGCGGATCTCCAAGAGAAAAGGGACGCCGAACCGTTTCGCGGCGAGCCACGCAGCGATCCCCACGGTCAGGGGCGGCGAGGTGCAAACGACCACGTCCGGGAGACTCATGAAAAGCGAGCGCGCGGCGCTGGTAAACAGGAATGAGAAGTAGTTCAGCAGGCGCGGCAGGGTTTCCTTGTCGTGTGATGGAAACAGAGGCACGCGGGTGACCTTGAGTCCGTTGACCGTCTCGGTCCAAGTGCCGCGCCAAGCCTTCCGACGGTAGGCTTCGAATAGCTTTCCGCTCGGATAATTGGGCAAGCCGGTCAGAATGGCGATTTCGTGGCCCATAGCCTGGAGCCGCGAGGCGATCTCCAAGATGCGGATTCCGCCGATTTCTGTTTCCGGCGCGAAATATTGCGTGATGAAGAGAATCCGCATCGGCTTTACCAGGCGATTCCCGAATAGCCGTTTGCCGAGTGTTTGAGGCCGGGAATTCCGACCAGGTCGATGGTTTGCTTTCCTTGGCCCTCGGCGAGAAGAATTCCTTCCACTTCCTTGTCGTGCGAGCAAATCACGACCACTTCGGCCTCGCGGATGGCCTCGGGCAAAGAGCCGCGCATGTGACGCATGATGTGCGGCATGGTCATGTCGAGGAATTGCTTATTTCTGCCGGTCAGGTATTCCGGTTGCACGGTGCGATCGAAAACTGTAAGGTCGATTCCCTTCCCGAGAAGGTGTTCGGCGAGCAGGACCGCGGGGCTGTTGCGGACATCGTCGGTTCCTTCCTTGAACCCGAGTCCGACCAGGCAGACTTTCCGTTTATTGCTTTCAAGCACCATGCGCGCGGCGCGCAGGATGTGTGCGTCGTTACTGGGCATGATGCTGGCGAGCAGCGGCGTTGCCGCGTCAAGCGATTTCGCCATGTACGTGAGCGCGCTGACGTCTTTCGGCAGGCAGGAGCCGCCGAAGGCGAACCCGGGCGATAGATACTTCGCAGAAGCATTGAGCTGCGTGTCCTTTACGAACACGTCCATCACGCGCTGGCTGTCGATTGCCAGTTCCTTGCAGACAGCGCCAATTTCGTTGGCGAATGACACCTTCAGTGCATGAAAGGCGTTACAGGCGTACTTGAGAATCTCGGCTTCTTCGAGCTCGAGCTCGATGATCGGAGCATCGAGCTTCATTTCCTCCCATATCTGGCGCAGGGTGCCGTTAGCCAGATGCTTGTGCTTGCCAATGACCACGTAGGGAGGCGCGTGGAAGTCGCGGATGGAGCTGCCTTCGCGCAGGAATTCGGGATTGAAGTAAACCGCAAAGCCCCCTCCCGCCGCGCGGCCGGACATCTCTTCCAGGATCGGAATGACGAAGCGTTGGGTGGTTCCCGGCGGAATGGTGCTGCGGATCACGACGGTATGAAATTTGTCGTGGTCGCGAAGCGCCGCGCCGATCTCTTCGAGGACCGATTCGAGCGCCGAGAGGTCGACATCGCCGTTGCGGCGCGACGGCGTCCCGACGCTGACGAAAGAAGCGTCGGAGCGCCGGACGGCTTCGTTTACATCGTGAGTTACGCAGAGCTTGCGATTGCCAATTGCGGCCTCGACCAGCTCCGGTAATCCCGGCTCAGCGACCGGCGGAATCCCCTGCCGTAGCAGGTCGAGCTTCTGACGATTGGTGTCAACGCCGATCACCTGATGGCCGCGCGAGGCGAAACACGCTGCGGTCACGCTGCCAACATAGCCAAGACCGAACACGGCAAGACTTGCCATCTTTTTCATTCCTCCGGGACACGCCTGATTTTCTGACGGGCGGGCTGTTAGGGAACGAGCTGGCAGTGCCACTCGTCAATGCGCGCTGTGCTGGATGATCAGCGGGATCTTGCCGCCGGCACGAACGATGGGTGCGTCGGCCAGCGTAGCGGTGACGAAAAACTGCGGGCCAAGCACCTTTTGCAGGCGCTTTTGAATTTCCATCAGATCGGCGTAGGAATCGGGGCTGCTGGCCACGCCGCGGATCAACACATGGCCGGGCCGCTCGTGCAGCAACTGACAAAAGCGCAGCGAGACCACGCCTTTTAGGCACTGGTTGAGGGCGCGCGGAGAGAACAGTCTGCCATCGGGACAGCGAAGGGTGTCGCTGTCGCGGGTGATGGTCGGAACCACGAGCGGAAAGTTGCGTCCGCACCGACATGGTCCGGTTGCCTGCCAGCAGCCGCGGTCTCCAATCCGGTAGCGGATCAGCGGCATAGCATCGTTCACAAAGCTGGTCCAGACGAAATAGCCTTCCTCGCCAGGTCCCGCCGGGCGATCTTCCGAGTCCAGGATTTCCAGGAACGCGTATTCGGGAATGGCGTGCATTTGGCCGTGTTCGCATTCGTGAATCATCCCGGCGAATTCCGTGTTCCCGTAGAGGTCGTAGCTGCGAGTTGCGAAGGCTTTTTCGATGTTTTCACGCAGGAAAGGATACAAAGGCTCGCCGTCTGTAAATACGGCCCGCATCGGGATCGCTTCGCCGGTCTTGAGAATGAAATCGGCGAGAATGGCCAGAACGGAAGGAAAGCCCTCGAGAACCTTGCCGGAATTCTGCCGCAGGAATTCCAGGTACTGCCAGGCATTGCTTTCCGAGAGGTGAAAGATGCTGGCCAGCGTTTGCCGTTCGAGGACATTGTGCGTCCAGAAAGGCGGCGCAGTGCGCTCCGGAGGAACGACGCGGCTGCCAAAGAAGGTAATGCGAGGCGTGCGCGTCTTCACTCCGGCCCAGGCCCATTGCCGCATGCGAAACGCCCAGTGGCGGCGCGCAACCGACTGGCTATAGGTGACTTGCAGGCTCGCACCGGTTGTCCCGGTTGTGCCCACGCGAATGCGGTTGGCCCCTTGCACGGCGCTTGAGGCCAACCTTTCGCCATTTTCGCGAACCAGTTCGCGGGTTAACAGGGGAAGCCGCGCGACATCGCCGGGAGAGCGCAGATTGATGTCCGGATACTCGGCGTAGAAGGGCGAAGTACGTCGCGCGTGTTGAATGATTCGTTTAAGCGCCTCCAGCTGATAGGCATTGATTTCTTCCGCCGTCCAGCGTTCGTGCTCGCGAAGCTCGCGCAGCAGCGAGAACATGCGGGGAGCGTAGCGATTGCGCGTGAGGAACCATCCTCGCGCGCTGGTCAGCAGATTCTGCACCGAATACGGCATCCGGTCGTACGCTCGCTGCAATGCGGCGCTGTTGGCGCGAAGTTGAGCTTCAATCATGGAGCCTCCTGATGGACGGGAATCGAACGCCGGAAAATGGGCGGAGCCTTCTCTGCGCCTGCGAGAATCACAGATGGGAGAAGTTGATCAATTGCAGTTCGCGACGGGCGGCGATGTCGCGCAACTTCGGATCGAGGAGAATGGCAATTTCCTGTTGGCGGCGGTTCGAAAGCGAGTCCTTTTCCGAAAAGCCGGGCTGCAGGAATCCGGGGTGGCACCAAAGCTCGTAAGCGCCGTCGGGCATGAATTCAAACGTAGACTGCCAGGCTTCGGGCAACTGATCAGGGTTGTTTCCGTATTTCGGATGGAAAGTCACACCTGCATCCGGCAGGTGCAGCCCGCGAAATACCACCGATTGAAGAAACTCCAGGTACGACTTCGCGGCGATGCGCCGGTACAGCGGACCGGCATGAGGACCACCCAAACGGCCGCTGGCGGGCCAATAACGTTTGCGCGGGGCGCGCGCCCGTCGAATGCCTTCTGAGGTGACCGCCTTGTAGAAGGCCCGAGCGGCCGCTGGATACATGTGAATACGGTGGTGCGAGTCCGCGTGAGTCGGCTCGAGACCGAGGGATTTCATGTGCCGAATCTGTGCGCGGAACTCCGCCTCGATTTCGCGCACGGAAGCCTCCCACGTCAGCAAGCGCCGGCCCATCGCGGAAGGACCGATAAACTCACCGTGCGCATCAACGAGCGTAGGAACCTTTTCCTTGGGCAGAACGGGCTTGCCCTCCGTCAGGTTGAGATGGATGCCGATGCCCAGAGTGGGAACTTCGGGCGCGCGGCGCACGGCGTATTCCGTGGCCGGCTGATTCACCATGAGGGAGGTGCTGGTCAACAGGCCTTCGCGATGAGTCAGCAGGATGCCGTCGGTAATTCCGTGGCTCAAACCGAAATCGTCGGCGTTGATGATGAGTCGTTTTCCCATTTTGGATTTTTCCTGAGCTTAGCGGTATAGCCGGCCATCAGAGGGCCCTGGCGGGGCTGGGCTGCGGGTGCAGAGCAAGGACTTTCGCGTAAAACGAAATCAGTTTGTGGATCTCGCGCTTGTTGTTGCAGCGCTCGAACACCGCCTTGCGACCGGCCCTTCCCATCTGTTCGGCGCGAAAGGGATTCTTCAGCAGGTCTTCCATCGCGTCGGCAAGTGCGTGCGAATCCCCGGGAGGAACCAGCAGGCCGTATTCGTTATCGCGGAAGAAAGGTCGAATCGGCGGTAAATCGCTGCATATGACGGGA
>Ga0306922_10001569_pt1 | contig 20567 bp, 31 predicted proteins | sample sta12Cox44000082_FD_203758 | JGI IMG/M metagenome (GOLD analysis project Ga0306922, IMG submission 203758) | Lab enrichment of tropical soil microbial communities from Luquillo Experimental Forest, Puerto Rico - statoxic.12C.oxic.44.000.082 (v2)... | ecosystem: Environmental > Terrestrial >... | reverse complement strand
ATCTTTATCTCGCGCAGCTGGTCGGCGCTGCGCCCATCGGGTCGCGACATGGCCGACAGCCTAGCCTCGATCCGGCGGTGGTCCGCGCCGGTGGTCGGCAGGCACGTGGTCCGCAGGCAGCGTAGTCAGCAGGCAGCGCGGTCGGCAGGCAGCGCGGTCGGCAGGCGGTGTGGTCGGCAGGCGGCGTGGTCAGCAGGCAGCGTGGTCAGCAGGCGGCACGGTCCGGCGCACCGGCCTCGATCCACCGGTACACCCGGCGCACCCCCTCGGCGAGCGGGGTGGCGGCGCGCCAGCCAAGCTCGCTGGCTGCGCGGTCGGGGGCGACGGCGCTACGCTGCAACTCCCCCGGTCGCGGCGCGGCGAACACCGGCCGCACTTCCCGGCCGGCCACGACGCCGATGATGTCGATCAGGTCCAGCACGCTCACCTCGACCCCGGTGCCGATGTTCCAGGTGCCCGGGCGGCCGCTGTCCCCGGCGGCGAGGAACGCGCGGACGGCGTCGCCCACGTAGACGTAGTCCCTGGTCTGCGTGCCGTCGCCGTAGATGGTCGGTTCCCGCTCGGCCAGGGCACGGGCGCAGAAGATCGTGATGACCCCGGCCTCGCCCGCCGGGTCCTGCCGGGGCCCGTACACGTTGGCCAGCCGCAGCACCGAGTGCCGCGTCCCGTGCAGCCGGTTGTACAGGCCGATGTAGCACTCGGCGCAGTACTTGGCGATCCCGTACGGCGACTCCGGCAGCGGAAGCACCTCCTCCAGGGAGGGGATGGGCGCGTCCCGCCCGTACAGGGCGCCGCCCGAGGACGCGAACAGCACTCGCGCGCCCGCGACCCGGGCCGCTTCCAGCAGGTTGACCGTGCCCAGGACGTTGACCTGGGCATCCGCCGCGGGGGCGGCCACGGAGGCGCGGACGTCGATCTGGGCGGCCAGGTGGCAGATCAGCTCCGGGCCGAACCCGGCCACCGCCGCGTTCAGCGCGGCCGTGTCGGTGATGCTCAGCTTGTGCAGCGTGACCTGCGGATCCAGTCTCCCGGCCCGGCCCGACGCGAGGTCGTCCACCGCGATCACGTCGTCCCCCCTGGCCAGCAGGGCGTCCACGACGTGGGAACCAATGAAACCGGCACCGCCGGTCACAAGTACGCGCATACCTGGTGATCCTAAGGTGAGGGGCTGGCTTGCCTCCGGCGGTGACCTCACGTCAGCGTCCGGACACACGCCGCCGCCTGGCGGTTGCCCGCACGTTGAGCCGCCGCGCGACCTCAGCCCACGTCGATGATGCGGCCGGGCGCGGCGAGCGAGACCGGGCCGCTGAAAGACGAGAACTCGCACGCCTCGGCCAGCGTCCGCTGCTGGTGGTTCCACGGCACCAGGTGGGTCAGGATGAGCTGGCCCACTCCCGCCCGGGCCGCGTGCTCGGCGGCCTGCCGCGCCGTGAGGTGCATGTCCGGCATGGGATCCGGCCCCGACAGGTACGACGCCTCGCACAGCAGCACGTCGGCCTGGCTGGCCAGGTCGACCAGGGCGGGGCAGGTGCCGGTGTCGGCCGAGTAGGCCAGGACCTGCCCGTCGTGCTCCACCCGGAAGCCGAACGTCTCCACCGGGTGGTTCATGTGCGCGAGCGTGACCTGGAACGGGCCGATCTCCCGCTTGCCCGGCGCCAGCGTCACGAAGTCGAAGGCCTCGGTCATGCCCGGGTCCTCGTCCATCCCGTACGCCCGGGCCATCCGGCGCGCGGTGCCCGCCGGGCCGTACACCGGAATCCGCGGGTACCGCCGATGGGGATCGTAGGAGCGCGCGACCCACAGCGGGCAGAGGTCGAGGCAGTGGTCGGCGTGGTGGTGGCTCACGGACACCGCGTCGATGTCATCGAGGCTGGCGTGCTGTTGCAGCGGGCCGACGGCCCCGCTGCCGACGTCCAGCAGCAGCCGGAACCCCTCCGCCTCGAGCAGGTAGCAGGACCCAGGGCCGTCCGGGCCGGGGAACGACCCCGAGCACCCGATCACTGTGATGCGCACTGCGCCAGGTTACGCGCAGGCAGCGGGTCGGCGCGCCGGGCTCAGGCGGCGGGGCCGCCACGGCCGCGGCCCACCCGGGCGATCTGGCGGCTCTGCGCGACCAGGCGGCCAGCGGAGTCCCAGACCTCGGACTCCTCGTCGAACCAGCCGCCGCTGACGTGCCGGGACCGGGCCGCCACCCGCAGCAGCCCCGGGGCGGGCAGCCCGCGCATGTGCCAGGTGAGCTCGACGGTCGGCGACCAGCCCGCGCGGGTGATGCCGAAGATCACGGGGGGCAGCGCGTCTACGGCCAGCGCGAGCAGGTAGGCGTCGGGACGGCGCTCCTCGCGCAACTGGAAGTAGCCGCGCATCTCCGGCACCCCGTGCGGCTGGCCCCGCAGCCAGCCCGACGTCGCGGGGTCCAGGCGCAGGTCGACCTGGCCGGCATAGCCGTCGCGCCGGGTCGCCCCGGCGAAGTCGGCGAACCCGGTGCACTGCTCGACCGGCGGCAGCTTGGGCGGTTCACCGGTCCAGGACAGGCCGCCTTCGCCCGGATCGCCGAGCCGCCCGGTGGTGATCGTGGTGTCCAGCACGCACGAGCCGTTCTGGACCAGCGCTGCCCGGGCGGTGGCCGCCGTCTTCCCCAGCTTCAGCCAGGTGACCTGGACCCGTGCCGGTTCCGAGCGGGGCACCCGGAGGAAGTGCGCGCTGGTCGCGACCGGGTCGGGATGCGGTGAGGTGTCCAGCACGGCCCGCAGCACGGTAGCCAGCAGCACCCCGCCGTTCACCGCGCCGACCGTCCCGTCACCGGAGACGATCGCAAACCGCTCGTCGGGGCGGATCGCATAGCAGCCGTCGCCCTCGGGCGTGACCGCGGTCGCCTCGTCGAATATTGAAGTTGACTGCTGTGCCATCACTTGACCACGTAGGTTCCCCAGCCAGGCACCGTCTTGACCAGGCCATCATCTCGCAGCACCTTGACGGCCTTGCGCACCGTGGCCAGCGCGAGGCCGAACTCCTGCTGCAGCGCCTTCTCGCCCGGCAGCCGGGCAGTGATCTCGCCGGCCTCGATGCGACCGCGGAGGATCGCAGCCAGCTGGCGGTACGGCGGGTCGGCCGAGTCGTAACTGATGCTCACGTCGGCAACGTAGCTGAGCAGGGATGACACTCTATCAGTCTAGAACAGTCTAGAACTCTATACAGTTCTAGGCGTAGCGTGACAGGCACACAGCGGGCCCGGCCAGCGACTGCATCGCCAACCGGGCCCTAGACCGCCTAGCTAGGAGGCGATCCTCGGTGAATAATGCCACGCGCCCACAGCCCGATCCGCTCGCGCCGCTGTACGGAAAGTTCCCCCATTGGGAAGCCTGGGTAGGCATCGGCGGCTTGCTGTACGCCCGGCGCCGCAAGTCGAGCCCGCCGGTCGTGTTCCGCGCGGCCACGGCGGAAGAACTGGCCGCCAAGATCCGCGAGTACGAGGCTGCCCAGTCCTAAGACTCGCCGGCAGCGCCCCGTCCCTGCGGATGCCAGGGGCGGGGCGCTTCGCTGGGTGGCATGCGCGTACGCTCCCGGCATGGATCCTGCGTTGACAGCCGCCGCGATCGGCGTCGGCGGCACAGTCATCGTTGGCATAGCTGGGTTCTGGGCTAGCGTCAGGAACACAAACAAGACCACCGCCTTGGCACTTCGTGCTGTCGAACTCACCGAGCAAGGGCAAGTGACCGACCGTTATTCAAAGGCGATCGAGCAGCTCGGTTCTGACAAGCTCGACGTGCGTATCGGCGGCATCTACGCGCTGGAGCGCATCGCCCGCGATTCGCCGCGGGACCATCCCACGATCATGGAAGTCCTGGGCGCGTTCATCCGCGAGCACTCCCGCGAGCAATGGCCACCAGCCGAGCCCGGCGCTGAGCCACCAGCGCAGAGAACGCGCCCTGACGTGCAAGCAGCTGCCACCGTCATCGGCCGCCGGACGGTCCAATACGACAGCCAGCCGATCAATCTGGTACGCGCGGACCTCACCCGCGCGGACCTCACCCGCGCGAACCTCGCCGGCGCACTCCTCAGCCTCGTGAGCCTCAGCGGCGCGGACCTCACCGGTGCGGACCTCACCGGCGCGAACCTTTTCGGCGCGAACCTCAGGGCCGCGGACTTCACCGACGCGGACCTCACCGACGCGGACCTCATCGGCGCAATTTGGTCAGCGGTCACGCCAGTTCCGCACGGCTGGCAGCGAGACGAATTGGGCCTCCTAACGCCGGGCCGGGCCGGGGATTCGGGCGATACGGCCGCAGAGTAGTTCCGTTTGACCGGGTTGCCTTCACCTGCCGCAGGGCTCAACCGGGCTCGTGCGGCGGGTCGTGCCACACCGACCGGCACCCCGGCTCCCGGCAGGCCACCGTCAGGTGCCCCATGCCGCCAGTCTCCCCGTAGGCGGCCTGCACGGGCGGACAGTGGCACCGCGTGAACGACACCAGCACCCGGCCGGGCGCCCATAGATGCCCGTTCTCGCACTGCTCCGGGTAGAACCACCAGCCAGGCCGCCGCACTCCCACCCATACGATTAGAACACGTGTACGGCACCGCGGCAGCCGCGGGCCGGCTAGTCCGCCGATCGCTGCGCCCGGGATTGATCTTCCTTCTCGGGGAGTTTCACGCCTGGAGGCGGCGTGCCTGTCCAGGGGAATGTGGGTGGAACTGACCAGTTGGCAACGCCATTGAAGTCGACCTCGCCGCCGGAGAACTCGGCGGCGGCGCTGAAGCGGACCGTGCCGCCGGAGAACCTGGCGTAGTCGAAGCGGACCGTGCCACCGGAGAACTTGGTGCGTATGAAGCCGACTTCGCCGCCGTAGAACCTGGCCTCGTCGAAGCGGACCATGCCGCCAGAGAACTCGGCGCTGCCGAAGGTCACCTGGCTGCCGGAGAACTCGGCGGCGAGGAAACTGACCGTGCCACCGGAGAACCTGGCATCGAAGTAGACCGTGCCACCGGAGAACCTGGCGTAGTCGAAGCGGACCGTGCCGCGGGAGAACTCGGCCTCGTCGAAGCGGACCATGCCGCCAGAGAACTCGGCGCTGCCGAAGCTCACCTGGCTGCCGGAGAACTTGGCGTAGCCGAAGTAGACCTCGCCGCCGGAGAACTCGGCGCCGTCGAAGAAGACCTCGCCGCCGGAGAACTCGGCGGCGTCGAAGTCGACAATGCCACCGGAGAACTCGGCGCGAATGAAGCGGACCGTGCCGCCGGAGAACTTGGCGAAGCGGAAACTGACCGTGCCACCGGAAAACTTGGCGCCGTCGAAACCACCGCCGTCAAAAACAACGCCTGTGAAGTCGAAGTTCAAGCCTTGCCAGGACACCGCCGCGCCATCTTTGAGGTGCGCGGTGATGACCCGGATGACGGTGTGGCGGGCCTCGCGGTCGGCCCCGAAGGCAAGCCGCTCCCGCACGGGAGCATCTTGGCCCGGGGGCTCATATGGCATGCGCAGATAGGCGCACAGCACGTCCACGCAGGTCTGCCGCTTCTCCTCCCAGTCATCCGCCAGGCCCGCCATGGCGTACACTCCGGCCAGCCGCACGGCCGGCCTCTCCTGGCCAATCTGTTCGGCCGCCGTGGCGAACCGCTCGTTCAGGGTCCGGGTGCGCTGCTCCGCGAGCGTCTGCTTCAGCTGATCGCTCTGTGCCTCGAGCGTCTTATCGAGTTGCTCGCGCTGCTCCGCGAGCGTTCTGTCGAGTGTCGCTCTTGTGTCCCGGCTGGTTGCGCGGCGCCCGTAAATCTGCGCAGCAAGGGTGCCAATCACGGTGAGGGCGCCGGCGATGATCGCCGCGACGACCTGAGGGCTCATAAGCGGAACTTAGTACGGCTGGACTAACCGCGCTGGGGCGCCTACCGCTTCCCCGGCAAACCGGTACTCACAAACGCGCAGGGCCCGCGCGCCGCTGGGATCCGCGCCGGGCGCACAGCCCGTCTACAGGACGAGAAAGGAACGGGGCGCCCCTCAAAGCTGTTCGATTCCAGGCGGCGCGCGGAACGAGTGACGCGCGAGCTGGTGACGTTAACGCCCGGCGCGGACGTTCTCATGGCAGCGGCGGGAGGTAGCGCCGCTCCAGCTCCCGCAGTGCCCGCCGCGGGGTCATGCGCGAGCGGTACTCGGCGCGGTATTCGGCCGGGTCGCCGAGGCAGGCCGCCGCGCGGGTCTCGGTGATGCCCCACGCCTTCGCCAGCGACCGGGCCGCCTCGAACTGGCGGTGGGCCCGGTATTCGTCCGTGGGGGTCGCCGCGTAGCAGACGCCCGGCTCCGGGCGCTGCTCGCTCATGGCGTCACCGGCCCGAAGCCCAGCCGCTCATCGTCGTCGTACCGGTCGCCGGGCATCGGCGGCGCCGCTGGCAGCGGCGCACCTGGCCGCCACAGGGTCATCAGCACCACGGGCGGCCGTGGCGCGGAGGGCCCCGCGACGGTCTTCGTCAGGTCGCCGGGGTAGGTGCTCATCCCCGGGTCACCTCAAGCGCGTCAATCCGCGCCGCCATCTCTCGCCGGGCCCGGTTGGTCTCGGCATCGAGGGCAGGGTCGTAGATGAACGCCCGCGGGTTCTGGAGCCTGATGAGGTCCTGCGCCTCGCGGGTGGTGCAGCCAAACGGGAAGATGCTGCGCCGCTCGGCCAGCTGGCCCCGCAATGTGTCTTCGTAGACCTCGCGCCCCGGCAGTGTGCACTCCTCGACAGCGCCCGGCTTGTGCTTGTAGATGTCGTCGTGCTCTTTGTCGCGCTGGTCGAGTATTTCCTGCACGCGGGTTTCCAGGTCACCAGCATCGGGGGCCCGGGTGTAGACCACGCCGGGCGACCGGTGGTAGGCGCGCCACTCTGCGCCGCTCATGCCGACACGAATCCCATCTTCGGATGGTCAATACCCGTGCTGGCGTTCGGCCCGGGTCCGACGAGCGCGGCGTCAGCGCCCGGCACGAGCGCTGCTATCTGCGCCGGAATCGACGCATCGCCCGCGTCGACCGTTGCCATCGGCTGCGGCGGCATCGAGGACGCGCCCGGGGTCGTCACGACTACGTTCGCCAGCTCCGACAGGTTCATCCGCGCCGTGCCGATGCCGCCGCTGCCTCCCATGCCGGAGTTGTAGAACGGCGCCGGGTCGATGCCGAAGAACTTACTGACCTCGCCTGTCCCGCTGTTTTCAGGCATTAAGACCTCCCACTTGTTCGGCCAGGTCCCCGGGAGTGGGCGCCCGGGGCCTGGCCACCGCTGACAGGAGCCGCTGTCACCTCAAGTGTCCCACGCACACCAATGGCAACGCGAGTGTTACGGCGTACCATCAGCGCTATGGGCGGACCCGGGTCAGGCCGCAAGCGCGGCAACGCGAAGGCCGCACCCAGGGGCGCGCACTGGCGGGAAGCGCGACAGCGCGCCTTCGCCGCCTACGGTGACACCTGCCACGCCTGCGGCCACCCTGGCGCCCGCGAAGTTGACCACGTCATCCCCATGGCACCCGGCACAGTCAGCCCAGCCGACTACCTCAACCCGGCCAACCACCGCCCGATACACGGCACCAGCTGCCCCTGCCCGGTGTGCGGCCGGGCGTGCAATCAGTCAAAGGGCGGACGGCGCCGGGCGAACGGCAACCGCCACCGAGCCGGGCCATCCGCGCCGGAGCCGGAACGGGCGCCGATGACGGACGCGCAGACCGACGCCGCGATGGTCGCGCTCGCACCGCACCACGACGGCTGCCGCTGCCGCCACGCCATCGCCAGAGACGCCGCCGCCCCGTCGCGCTGCTGGTAACTTCCCGCCGCATCCGCGCGGAAAAAACCGGCCGCGCGAGCTTGGGGGGGGATTTTTCGGGACGAGGAGCGGGCGTCGCGAAAACAGGGTCAAAAAAACGCCAACCCGCAGGTCAGCGCGTTACGAGCGTTCACGGCGCGCGGCGTTTTGATGCATCGAGTCGCGCGATGAGCCCCGGCGGCCAGCGGCTGCGCCCCACTCCGGTGATGGCGCCCTCCAGGCGCGGCGGCCAGTTCCATGCGACGGCGCGGCCGGGGTGGTTACGCGACGGCCTTCCCGTCTCGCCGGGCACCGTCATACTGGCCTCGTGGCGCCGTTCGAGGTTGTGATCTTCCACCATCTGCCCGGCGAGCACCGGGCATGGTGCAGCGCCGAGACGGCCGCCGAGCTGGAGCGCGCGGGCATCGCTAAGCGTCCCGACGACGATCGTCTTCCTGGCGAGGCGATGCGGTACGCGCGCGCGGAGGTGAAGTCGCGCCCGCATCCTGGCCGCTGGCCGGACTGACGCGCACCATTCCGGGCCGTGGGTCCAGGGGCCGTTTCCGCCTGCCGCGCTGTGCCCGCTGCTGGCGCCTGGCCGCGGCGATGGCAGCCTTCAGCTCGGCCCGGAACTGCGCGCCCGCGCTCATGCCGTCGCAGCGATGCGCTCATGCTGGCCGCCCCATGCTGGCGCCCAGGTGATGTCGACGTTGGCTTTGCCGTCGAATTGGCCGCGTAGCGCGGCGAGCAACCGGTCTGTCTTGCTGGCGGCGACGGTAACGAGCCACATTGCGGTGACGTCGCTTTTGGGCATGTCGGACAGGTCGAACTGGGTCGCGATGGCGTCGTAACCGTCCATGATGCTGTGCACGGCGGTCTCGGCCTGGCCGATGTCGTCATGGGTGTGGACGGTCAGGAGCAATCCGCGCTGCCTAGCGCGGTACTCGCTGATCTCTCGCCGGTTCAGCTTGCGGCGGTTGCTCATGCCTTCACTAGCTCCTTCGCTTTGTTGATAATGCAGCTGGTATGCGACCAGCCGATCGGTGTCTTGCCGATCTGCTGGCCGGCGCGGATCAGGTCCCGGCACAGCGGGCAGCGGCCGGGGCGCCTGGCCTTGATGACCCGGGACGCGAGCGCGGGGCGCGCTTTCCGGCCTTTCATCGCGTGCCGCCCGGCTTGACGACGTACTGACGGCAGAAGTCGATCTCGCGGTTCCGGTAGGCGATCATCAGCGCCTCGCGCAGCGCCGGCGACCGAGGGGGCAGTCCTGTCCGCTCGGCGAGCTCGGCGCGGTGCAGGCTGCCGCCGGGCGCGTTATGGACGATGCGGGTGACGCCGCGGATCAGCGCCCAGTTGGGCGCGGGCTTGCTCACCACGGCCTGTCTACGAAGTCGTCGAAGTCACGTAGCTTTTCCGCTTCCCCATTACTGCCTGTCCTGGCCTGTCCTGTCCTAGGTGTGTCCCCAGGGACGTCCCCCGGGACGTCCCTGGGGACAGCGCATGGCCGGGCACCGCAGAGCGAATGGTCGCCCATGCCGTGTGCCCGCTGCTGGCGTTTCTTGTCCCGCTGCGCGCGCCGGCCGCGGGCGAGCTTCTCCAGGTCTTCACGACTGCTCTGCGTGTCCTCGAACTCGGTGATGAGCCAGGCGTCGGCGGCGCGCTCCCACAGCCCGGACTTCACCAGCTGCCCAATGCCGTTGCCGCTCGCGGGAATCAGCGCCAGCTCGTCGTCGCAGATGCGGCCATCGGTCTTGTTGGCCACCGACCATGTCAGCGACAGGACGAACAAGCGGAACGCGTCGTCGGGCAGGCGCAGGACGCGCCGGTCGTTGAGCCACCGTTCGGGGAACCGGGCGTCGGTCATGCCGCACCCCGCCCGCAGCATGGGCGCCAGCGGCCATCGAGGCCGATCACAGCGCGGGCGCATGGCCAGTCGCGGACCGGGCGCCGCTCCCCGTCGAGCGGGTCATGGTAGCCGCCAGGAAGGACAGGCTGCCGCCACGACGCGTAGCGCCTGCGCCGCATAGGGCTAGCGGTTATGCTGGCCTCAGCTTCGCTTGGCGGTGAGGCTTGGGATCGGCCTGGGCGCGTGTCCGGGCCGATTCTGCTGTCAGCCATCGCTGCCGCCTGGACCGCACAGGATCGCGGCGAGGCGCAGCCGCTGCTCAGCGGTGAACGGTGGTGCCGCGTCGACGTGCCTTCGGATGGCCTCGATGACCTTGCTCTCGCGCAGGTCCAGGCGTGCCTGCTGCACCTCGGCGTCGTGATCGCTGAGGCCGACACGGCAGAGGCTGGCGAGTTTGGATCGTGCCCGTTGCGGGGCTGTAGACATCGCGTCCGTCCCTGGGGATGCGTAGGACGGACGCGGTGTCATGGGCGCGTCCCGGCTCAACCCAGGGTGACCCCTGGGGAGGTTGTGACTAGCTTAGACGCTAAGGTCCGTCGATGTAGAGCGTCCGCGCGGCATTCCCGGCGGCCATTTCGAGCAGCGCCCGGAGCCCTTCGTCGCTGGTGCGCGGCGCGAACCCGCAGCGGCGGCAGTGCAGGTCCAGGGTCGCGTGCGGGCTTCGCAGCGACCAGCCGGCCGGGAGCGGCCACGGCTGCGCATGGGCGTAGATCACGACCGGCCGGTGAGGCTTGCCGCTACGGCGCCCCTTGCACGCGAGGATCGCGGATATCTCGGTCACGACGTCTTCCAGGTGATCCGGACGCGGCGGGCGACCTGGCCAGGTATGCGATCCGGCCACCGTACGTCGATTCGGTCGGCCCGGGATTCCGCCTTCAGGAGTTCAATGTCCGCCACGTTGAGCAGGAGTTCCTTGCGCTGGTCCAGGGCCAGCTGCTCCCACCGCTTCGCCGCGCCGGGGCCCGCGACGTCGCGCACGATCGGGGCGACATACGACCGTGCCTGCCCTTCGAGATCCCTGATCTCAGCGACCAGCCGTGGTTCGTGGCGGGCGAGCGCGGCGATGGTGAGTTCCCCGCGATCGACTAGCCGGTGGAGGTCTTCGAGTTCTTCTTTCTTCGCCAGCAGCGCGGTGTTCGCCGCCGCGGCGTCGGCCGACCGGTCGGCCGTGAACAGGCCCCGGGCGTCGTCACGTGACAACCGCTCTATCACGGTCTCGATCACGTACGCCTCGAAAACGGCGGCGACGATCGACGTGCAGTACAGGCCCTTGCTGCTGTCGCCGCCGCGCCCCCGGCACTGGTAGACGTTTCGGTGGTTGTGGTTAGGAACGCAGCGCACGTAGGCACCGCAGACGGCGCAGCGTGCCACCCCGGACAGCAGCCACTTGTCCTGCACGTTCCCGTGATTCATGCGGCGCTTGACGTCTTCCAGGCGCCGCTGCACCGTCCAGAATGTCTCCTCGTCCACCAGTGGCGGCCAGATGGCATCTCCCACGATCTGGCCCTTACTGGTCCGCTTGGCGATGTAGCCAGGGTTCCTGGCCATCTGGCGCAGCCGCATCGCGTCCCACGCTGGCACGCCCGGGACGGTGCGCTTGGCGGGGTCGCGGCGGTAAGCCACGGGAACGCCGCGCACGTTCAGGCCCAGGGCTATCGAGTGCAGCGACTTGCCCGCGGCGAACATGCCGAAGACCTCGCGGACAACGGCGGCCTGATCTTCGCGCGGCACCTGGCGGATGAACTCGCGGGTCGCGGGGTCGTACTCGCGGCGGTAGCCATAGAGCAGCCGGCCGTGCGGCTTGCCGGCCGCGGCACGGGCGCGGGCGTCCCGGGTGACGCGCAGCGATGTCTTCTCTGACTCCCCCTCGGCGTCAATGCCGTCTTCGAGCAGGGCCTTGCGGTCGCGCCACTGGCCCGGGTCGTAGGTGCGGTCATGGCTGGTGACGTGGATCAGCACACCGCGTTCCCGGCAGGCGTCGAGCAGGTCCACGAACGGGGCCATGCGCCGGGCGGATCGGGAAGTCTCCCACACCACCACGACGTCGAGCTTGCCGGCCTTCAGGTCGGCAGTCAGCCGCTCCCACTCTTCCCGGGCCTTGCGGGCGAACCGGGACGCGGACGCGGACTCGGGCTCGGTGTAGCTGGCGGCGACGGTCCAGCCCTCATCGCGGGCAGCGGCGAGGTTCTCCTCGTTCTGCTGCTGCGGGCTCTTGGACCGGCCGTTCCGGTCGTCGCTTACGCGGTTGTAGACGGCTGCGCGGAGGAGTTCAGGCATCCCCCTACGTTAGCAGTCAAACTCATTATTCGTATCGTCGAATGCGGTCACGCCCACAGCTGGCCCTCCAGGCGCTCCTCGGCTTCCTCCAGGGTGCCCGAGTACGCCCCGGTGGACAGGTATTTCCAGCCGGCGTCGGCGACGATGAACGCGATGTCGGCCCGCTGCCCGGCCTCGCGCGCCTTGGCCGCCATGGCGAGGGCCGCGTGCAGCGCGCAGCCGGTCGAGATCCCGGCGAAGATGCCCTCGGCGTCGAGCAGCTCACGGGTGCGGCGCAGCGCGTCGTTGGCGGAGACCGAGAACCGGGTGGTCAGCACCGAGGGGTCGTACAACTCCGGGACGAAACCCTCGTCCACGTTGCGCAGCCCGTACACCAGCTCGCCGTACCGCGGCTCGGCGGCCACGATGGCCACGCCGGGCACCCGCTCGCGCAGGTAACGGCCGACCCCCATGAGGGTGCCCGTGGTGCCGAGGCCCGCCACGAAGTGCGTGATGCCAGGCAGGTCGGCAAGCAGTTCGGGGCCCGTGGTGGCGTAGTGCGCCCGCGCGTTCGCCTCGTTCCCGTACTGGTAGAGCATCACCCAGTCCGGGTGCTCGGCGGCGAGCCGCCGTGCCATCCTGACCGCCTCGTTGGACCCGCCGGCCGCGGGTGAGGAAATGATCTGCGCCCCGTACATCCGCAGGATCTGCCTGCGCTCCACCGAGGTGTTCTCCGGCATCACGCAGATCATCCGGTAGCCGCGCAGGGCTGCGATCATGGCCAGGGAGATCCCGGTGTTTCCCGAGGTGGGCTCCAGGATGGTGGCGCCGCGGGCGAGCAGCCCGTCCTTCTCCGCCTGCTCGATCATGAACAACGCCGGCCGGTCCTTGACCGACCCGGTCGGGTTCCGGTCCTCGAGCTTGGCCCACAGCCGCACGTCCGGGGCTGGTGACAGCCGCGGCAGCCCCACCAGCGGGGTCCCGCCCAGCGAGTCGAGCAGCGAGTCGTAGCGCATCGGGCTCCCGTCGGCTGGCCTGGGTGCGGCGCGGATCGCCTCCGCCGCGGTTCAGCGGCTCCCGCCGGCCACCGCGGGCAGCACGGTCACGGTGTCGCCATCCGCGACCGGCGTCTCCAGGCCGCCGAGGAACCGCACATCCTCGTCGTTGAGGTACACGTTGACAAAACGCCGCAGGCCGGCCTCGTCGACCAGCCGGTCGCGCAGCCCCTGATGCCGGGAATCCAGGTCCCCGAGCAGCTCGGCGAGCGTGTCACCCGAGCCCTCGACCGACTTCGCGCCGTCAGTGTAGGGACGAAGAATGGTCGGGATGCGGACCTCGATGGCCATGGACGGTGCTCCAGTGTCTAGCCCCCGGCCGGGGACGTGGCGGTTGCGGACGCCGCTGAGTTTCGGCTTGTCGCAAGGATTCAACCGGCGAGCCGGCGGGATCATTCCGGCGCCGTGCGGTCCTCCCCCGGGCCGTCCTGCGCGGCGCCGTCCGCGCCGGTGATCCGTACTTCTTCCTCGCTCACATCACCGTCCACGATACGGAACGACCGGAACTCGGTCCGATCCGGCTCCCGGGTGGATACCAGCACATAGTGCGACCCGGGCTCGCTGGCGTAGGAGACGTCGGTGCGGGACGGGTAGGCCTCGGTCGCGGTGTGTGAGTGGTAGATGACCACCGGCTCCTCGTCGCGGTCGTCCATCTCCCGCCAGACCCGCAACTGCTCCAGGGAGTCGAACCGGTAGAACGTCGGGGATCGCTCGGCATTGACCATGGGGATGAACCGTTCCGGCCGGTCGCTCCCGGCCGGCCCCGCGATCACGCCGCACGCCTCGTCCGGATCGTCGGCACGGGCATGAGCCACGATCTTCTCGTAGAGCACAGGACTGATCGTCAGCATGAGGGCGAGGGTAGGGCATGCCCTGGCCGCCCGGATCCGCTCGCGCCCGCGGGGCCCCGCGGGCAGTTACCGCAGCGCGCGGACCAGGGACTCCTGCAGGAACGTCAGCCAGTCGTAGACGTGCAGGTAGGCCCCCCGCTGGTCCTCGGGACCCAGCTCACGGAACTCATGCTCGTAGTCCTCACTGATACCGAGCACCACCCCCAGGGCGAGCCGCACGTCGTTGAGCGACCGGAGCCAGGCCTCCGCGTCCCCCGCCGACAGGCGGACCCGGCCGCCGTCGCTGGGCAGCGTGGCCAGCACCGTGCGGGCGGCGGCCACCTTGCCCGAGCGCAGGCCCAGTTCGGTGTACCGGCGGAACTCCCCCGCCGCCTCCGGGTCGTCGCCGTAGGCATCGGGGAGCAGCCGGGCCAGCACCGGGTCTTCCGGCGGCGCGGCTGGGCCGTCCATGGCGAGTATCGCGGCGAGGTCCACGGGCAGGCCTTCGCCGGCCGCCTCCCCGCGCTCCGCCGGGCCGCCCGCGGGCGGCGGTTCCGCCGCGCCCGCGCCCCCGACAAGCTCCGCCACCTGGGCGACCAGGTTCCGGATGATCCCGGCCTGGCCGGAGCTGAAACGTGCGGACACCCCCCGCGTCGTGCGCCGGAAGCCCGCCATGATTTCCTCCGCGATCTCCGGGGCGTCGCCGTACTCGCCCGGGTCGCTCACCGGTCGTGGCTCACCGTGGCCCACAGGCCGTAGCCGTGCAGAATCTCGGCGTCCCGTTCCATGGACTCGCGCGTCCCGGACGAGACCACCGCCTTGCCCTTGTGGTGCACGTCGAGCATGAGCTTTTCGGCCCGCGGCTTGGCGTAGCCGAATACTTTTTGGAACACGTAGGTCACGTACGACATGAGGTTGACCGGATCGTTCCAGACGATCGTCACCCAGGGCGTGTCGGGCACCACGTCCTCATCGGCCTCCGGCCGCTCCACCTCCGCCGGTGCCACACTCACTGGCTCGTCACCTCCTCAGCCCTTACAGTCTCCCTCAAGCATGCTCCTCCCGCGCCCGGGCGTGCCTGTCGCCCAGGCCTGGTCCGGCACCCGGTTACCCCGATCCGTAGTCTTCCACTCGTGACTGTTCCAGACCCGGGAGGCCAGGCGCCGGGCGCCAGTACGGCCTTGCTCACCGACCATTACGAGCTGACCATGCTGGCCGGGGCGCTGCGCAGCGGCGCCGCGCAGCGGCGGTCGGTGTTCGAGGTGTTCGCACGGTACCTGCCGTACGGGCGGCGCTACGGGGTGGTGGCCGGCACCGGGCGGCTGCTGGCGGCGCTGCAGCGGTTCCGGTTCGGGCCCGGCGAGCTGGAGTTCCTGCGGGAGACCGGGGTGACCGACGAGGCCACTCTCGGCTTTCTGAAGTCGTTCAACTTCACCGGTGACATCTGGGGCTACGCCGAGGGTGACTGCTACTTCCCCGGCTCGCCGATCCTGGTGGTGGAGGCGCCGTTCGCGCAGGCGGTGGTGCTGGAGACGCTGATCCTGTCCGTCCTCAACCACGATTGCGCGATCGCCTCGGCCGCCTCGCGGATGGTGACCGCGGCGGACGGGCGCCCGCTGATCGAGATGGGCTCCCGGCGCACCCATGAGCGGGCCGCGGTGGCCAGCGCCCGGGCCGCGTACTTGGCCGGGTTCGCCACCACCTCGAACCTGCAGGCGGGCCGGGAGTACGGGGTGCCCACCCGCGGGACCAGCGCGCACGCGTTCACCCTGGTGCACGACAGCGAGCGGCAGGCGTTCGCCACCCAGCTTGCCGTGCAGGGTGCGGGCACGACGCTGCTCGTGGACACCTACGACGTGGACCGCGCGGTGCGCGAGGCGGTGGAGCTGGCCGGTCCGGGCCTGGGCGCCGTGCGGATCGACAGCGGTGACCTCCCGGTCGTGGCGCGGCGGGTGCGCGCGCTGCTGGACGAGCTGGGGGCGCGCCAGACCAGGATCGTGCTCACCGGGGACCTGGACGAGCATTCGATCGCGGCGCTGGCCGCCTGCCCGGTCGACGGCTACGGCGTGGGTACCGCCCTGGTCACCGGGTCCGGGGCGCCGACCGCGGCGCTGGTCTACAAGCTGGTAGCCCGCGCGGTGGACCCCGACGGCGAGCTGCTCCCGGTGGCCAAGCGCTCGGTGGGCAAGCCGAGCCGCGGCGGCCGCAAATGGGCGGTACGGCGCTTCGACCAGGCCGGAATCGCCGAGGCCGAGGTGGTCAGCACCGTCCCGCCCGCGCCGTCCCGGCCGGACCGGCCGCTGCTGGTCCCCCTGGTACGGGACGGGAAGGCGGTGGGCGCCGAACCGCTGGCGGAGGCCAGGGAGCGGCATCAGCGGGCGCTCGCGGAGCTGCCGCTCTACGCGCTCCAGCTGTCCCGCGGCTACCCGGCGATCCCTACCCGGTTCGAGCCGGACGACCGCTAGCCGCCTGATGCCCCGGGCGCGGAACCCGCTCCGGTCGGCCGCCGGGGTAGTGCCGCGCCAGGCGCGGAGGGGATGGCGCGGCGTCATCGCGTTGCCGAACCCGGCGCGGGCCCCGCCGGTAACGCGCACCCGCCAGTAGTTTCTGGGATGCATCGCGCTCGCCAGTAGCCTGTGGGGATGCATCCCACCGCGGTAAAGGTTGCCGACGTGCTCCGCGGGCTTGGCGTGTCCGGGGACGTCCGGGAACTGCCGGAGCCGGCGCCCACCGCGGCGACCGCGGCGGCCCAGCTCGGCTGCGAGGTCGGGGCGATCGCCAACAGCCTGGTCTTCAACGCGGACGGCGCGCCGCTGCTGGTGCTGACCAGTGGCGCGCACCGGGTGGACACCGGCCGGGTGGCCGCCCTGATCGGTGCGGCCAAGGTGAAGCGGGCGGACCCGGACTTCGTGCGCCAGTCCACCGGGCAGGTGATCGGCGGGGTGGCCCCCGTCGGGCACCCGGCTCCGTTGCGCACGCTGGTGGACGAGCATCTGAGCTCCTACGGCGTGGTCTGGGCCGCGGCCGGTCACGCGCACACGGTGTTCCCGACCTCGTTCGGCGAGCTGGTCCGGATCACCGGCGGCACCCCCGCCACCGTGAGCGCCGACGCGTAGCGGGACCTGGGGAACCCGCGGGCCCCCCCGGCACCGGCCAAGGCCGTAGGCTCGGGTCATGCGCGCGCTGGTGGTCGTGGATGTGCAAAACGACTTCTGCGAGGGCGGTTCGCTGGCCGTGGCGGGCGGGTCGGCCGTCGCGGCGGCGATCAGTGCCTATCTGGCCGCCAGCGGGGACGGCTACGCGCACGTGGTCGCCTCCCGCGACTACCACATCGACCCCGGCGACCACTTCTCCGACCGCCCGGACTTCGCCGGGACCTGGCCGCCGCACTGCGTGGTCGGCACGCCCGGCGCCGAGTTCCACCCGGACCTGGACACCAGCCGCGTGGAGGCGGTGTTCAGCAAGGGCGCGCACACGGCGGCCTACAGCGGGTTCGAGGGCGCCGACGAGGCGGGCACGCCGCTGGCCGCATGGCTGCGCGAGCGGGGCGTGGACGCGCTGGACGTCGTGGGCATTGCCACCGACTACTGCGTCCAGGCGACGGCGCTGGACGCGGCGCGGGAAGGTTTCGCCACCCGGGTGCTGTTGCACTTGACCGCCGGAGTCGACCCGGTCACGACCGGGGAGGCGGTCGCTGCCCTGCGGGACGCGGGGGTAGCGCTGGCCGGCGCGGAAACCAGCTAGCGACACCACGGGCACGGCAGGTGCCCACCGGAACCCAGGGACTACCAATGGCGGACTGGAATAGCAAGATCATCGAGGAGTTTCGGGCCAACGAAGGCAAGGTGGGCGGCCCGTTCGAGGGCGCGCCGCTGCTCCTGCTGCACACCGTCGGCGCCAGGACCGGGCAGCCGCGGGTGAACCCCATGATGTACCGGCCGGTGCCGGGTGGCTACGCGGTCTTCGCCTCGAAGGGCGGCGCCCCCACGAACCCGGACTGGTACCACAACCTGCTCGCCCATCCCGACGTGGCGGCCGAGATCGGCACCACGACCATGCAGCTCCGCGCCCGGGTGGCCGAGGGTGCCGAGCGGGAGGAGATCTGGACCGCGCACAAGTCGGCCAACCCGGGGTTCGCCGACTATGAGAGGCAGACCGCCAGGCAGATCCCGGTGGTCATCCTCGAGCCCGTCGGCTAGTGCCGGGCATGAGGGTGCGCCGGTGACCCGACGGTACCTGGGGTCGGTGCCGGAGCGGCGGGCGCGGCTGGCCCGGCGGCACCTCCTCGCGACGCCGGCCCGGGCGGAGACGGCCGGCGAGGTGGCGGAAGGCCTGATCGCGCTGCACGGCACCGACCCCGCGTCGGTGTACCTGGCCGCCTGGGCCCGCAGCGCGGACGGCCACCGCGCGATCGGGCACGACGCCGTCGGGCGGGCCCTGTATGAGAGCGGGGAACTGGTCCGGATGCTGGGCATGCGCCGGACCATGTTCGTCGTCCCGGCCGGCCTGGCGCCCGTCATCCAGGCGTCCTGCACGGACCAGATCGCGCAGCGGATGCGCAGCGGGCTGGTCCGCGACCTCGCCGCGGCCGGCGTCGCGCCCGACGCGGGGCGCTGGCTCGACGAGGTCGGTGACGCCACGGTGAGGGCCCTCACCGCCCGGGGCGCCGCGACCGGCGCGGAACTCGCCCGCGACGAGCCCCGGCTGCGCACCCAGCTCACCTACGCCGAAGGCAAGAACTACGGCGGCACGGTCAACATCACCACGCGGGTGCTTATGCTGCTCTCCGCCGAGCGGCACATCGCCCGCGGGCGGCCGCGGGGCGGCTGGACCTCCAGCCAGTACGAGTGGACGCCGGCCGTTCCATGGCCGGCCGTTTCGGCCGCGGCCGCCCGGGCCGAGCTGGCCCGCCGCTGGCTGCTGGCGTTCGGCCCGGCCCCCGTCTCCGACCTGCGATGGTGGACCGGCTGGACGGCCGGCCAGGCGCGGGCGGCGCTCGGCCAGCTCACCACCACCGAGGTGGACCTGGACGGCACCCCGGGCATCGTGCTCGCCGGTGACGAGGACCCCGAGCCGGCCACCGGGCCGTGGGCGGCGCTGCTGCCCGCCCTGGACCCGACTCCCATGGGCTGGCGGGAGCGCGGCTGGTTCCTCGGCGGGCACGGGCCGGCGCTGTTCGACCGGTCAGGGAACATCGGGCCCACGGTCTGGTGGGACGGCCGGATCGTGGGCGGCTGGGCGCAGCGCCCCGGCGGGGACATCGTGTTCCGGCTGCTGGAAGACCACGGCGCCGAGGCCGTGGCGGCGGTGACCGCCGAGGCGGAACGGCTCCAGGCGTGGCTCGGCCCGGCGCGGGTCACCCCGCGCTTCCGCACCCCCCTCGAACGCGAACTGTCCGCCGGCTGAGAAACCCGGTGCTGCCCGGTGAGCGGGAGCTCCTTACTCCCCGGCGGCCTTGGCCTCATCCCCGGAGGCCTTGGCGTCGGCTTCGATCTCGGCGGTGTCGGCCTTCATTTGCTTGGCCTCGACCTTGCGCGCATTCTTCATCGCCCGCTCGATCTTCGCCTGCATGTCGGAAACCCCGACCACCACCAGGCCCGCCTGCCCGGCATCCAGGTGCTCGCCAAGCTCCTTCAGGTCGTGGCGGCTCATCCCCGCCGCCGCGTGACCGGCCACCGCGCCAAGGATCGCGCCGCTGCCAGTGGTGATCGCCAGCAGCCCCCCGCCGACCGCGGCGAACGGGAAGAGCACCAGCACCACGCCGGTCGCCAGGCCCACCCCGGCGCCCAGCACGCCGCCCGCCCGGGTCGGCGTCTCATGCTTCTTGGCGATCTTGACTTTCCCGTCCGCCCGGCGCACGATCACCGCGGCGTCATAGGCGTCGATCAGGCCCGCCTTGGTGTGCAGGTCCTTGACGACCTCGTAGTCGGCCTCGGCATCGGCGGCGCTGTCATACACCCCGGCAAAGACAATGAACGTGTCGACTGCCATCCCATACCCCTCAATCACCCGCCAGGACCGCTAGACGATACGGCCTGGCCCGCCTGCCCTGGATCACCCCCGGCGAGTGATGCGGCGGCCGGGCACCGGGGGCCAGAACGGCTAGTCGCCGCCCTCGGGGATCGACTCGTAGATGCGCTTGCAGTCCGGGCACACCGGGAACCGCGACGGGTCCCGGCTGGGCACCCACTTCTTCCCGCACAGCGCCATCACCGGTGTCCCGCTGACCGCGCTGTCCACGATCTTGTCCTTGAGGACATAGTGGGCGAACCGCTCGTGGTCCCCGTCACCGGTGGAAAGGTCCGGCCGGACTTCGGTGTCCTCACGGGTCCCTTGCTTGGGAAGGACTTCGGTACTCACGGCTGGGAGTCTACCTCGGCTCAGTTCAGGGACGGATCGTCCGGATAGGTTGCCACCAGCGCCAGCGCACCGCCGGAACGGCGCAGCACGGCCCCCCAGAGCTGCTCGGGCGCGGGGTCGAACACGTCGGCCGGCTTGGCGGTGAGCACGTACCACGCTCCTTCGTCGATCTCCGCCTGGAGCTGGCCCGGTCCCCAGCCGGCGTAGCCGGCGAAGATCCGGAACGAGGCGATCCCGCCCGCTACCAGCTGCGGCGGGGTGTCGAGGTCGATCAGGCCAACCCGCGACGGGAGGGCCGACGGGTCCAGCGCCCGCCAGCCGACCGGCTCCTCCTGCCCCGGCACGCTGGCCAGGCCCAGCGCGCTGTTCGGCGCGACCGGCCCGCCCCGGAACACCACGGAAGGGT
>Ga0306922_10001566_pt1 | contig 20580 bp, 18 predicted proteins | sample sta12Cox44000082_FD_203758 | JGI IMG/M metagenome (GOLD analysis project Ga0306922, IMG submission 203758) | Lab enrichment of tropical soil microbial communities from Luquillo Experimental Forest, Puerto Rico - statoxic.12C.oxic.44.000.082 (v2)... | ecosystem: Environmental > Terrestrial >... | reverse complement strand
CTGACCGGCGGTCTCCAGGTCGTCTTCAACGACGAGAATGCGGCGGTGACCTCCTGTCATGGCCATTCTCCGACGATTGCCGCCAGCCTATCCAACTGCGTTGGCGGCGATCATCACAATGCTGTGGCCCAACGCCTGTCAATGCGCCGGAGCCGGCCTCTAGTGGAGCGGATTTGACGTTCGCTACCCCCCGCCGCGATTGCTCGACGCGAACGTCAAATCCAAAGCTCCACTAGATCAAATAATTTGCTAGTGGTCCTTTGATTCTAACATTCGCAAACGTGGCTCCCCAAGTGGGATGCGAATGTTAGAATCGGACAACTAGTAGTAACCGTAGCCGTAGTCGGCGCAGAGGTTGACCCATTGCGGTCCATACGCGGTCCAAACCCTGCGCCAGCAATCGTCGTAGCCACCGTAGAAGAAGGGTCCGCCGACGAACGCGAAGCGATTGAAGCGATGGAAGCGGTGATGGAAGAAGAAGGGATGGTGAGGCACAAATGCGGCGCGCGAAAAGCGTGGCGCGAGTGCGGTACGCGAAAAGCTCGGCGCGAGTGCGGCACGCGACATCGGCATGGCGGTGAAGCTTCTCGCGCCTATCGCGCCGCGGCTCATGCCCACGCCCATGCTGCCCATGCTGTGCATACCCATCCCGCCGCCTCCCCACCCGCCGCCGCCTCCGATGCTGGCATGCCCGCCGCCGCCTCCCATGCCGCCGTGCCCGCCGCCTCCCCACCCGCCGCCGCCTCCCCCGCCGTGTCCCCCGCCGAAAGCCAGGACCGGCGGTGCGAGTGCAATCGCGGCCGCGAACGCGCCCGCGACAAGGTATCCAAATAGCCTGCTGTTCATCTCAATTCCTCCATTGTTTGAATCGGAACGACCAAAGCCCGTCTGAGAGAAGAACAACGCTCAGGAGGCCAAAATCGCCCGACCGATTCAAGTGACTAATGCGACAGATTCTGACATGGAAGTTATCGATATGCGGCGCCGCGATGGAGCGCTGACCGCGCCTAACCGGACCGCGCGTTGATGCGGTCGAACTGTGCCTTCTGTTCGTCGTTCAGCGAGCCATAAAAATCCGTCAAAGCGCTTTGCGTCGTCTTAAGCGCCTGCGACATCGCAGCAAGGCGATCCTGCATCGCAGTAAGGCGGCCGGTCGGGGTCAGGGTCTCGGGCGGCTGGCACTGGGCTTTCAGGATTTCAGCCGCCTTCACTGTCGCGCCGTCGAGCGCCTTCAGCGTGTCGTCCTGACCGCGGCTGAGGTGCAGGCTACGCTGGATGCGATCGATCGGCAGGCGGCTTGGCGTGGAATCCTGTCCCCTGCAGAGGCGATCGAGATTGCCGGTTCGCGCCTGCTCACCCTGGTCCAGGGCGTTGAATCGCGAACGTTGCTCGTCATTCAGGGATTCGTAGAATTTCCCGAGCGCCGGCCGCACGGTCTGTACTGCCTTCAGCATGGCATCCACGCGCGTCCGCATGACGGCGAGGCGGCCGGTTGCCGTGCTCGGCAGATCGGCCGGGCAGGCCGCCTGCAGAATGTCCACGGCCTTGACCGTTGCGGCCTTCAGCGCATCGAGCAAGGCCCGTTGCTTCGCATCGGGCTGAACCTGATCGGTGATCTTCTGGATCGAGAAATCGGTAACTCCCTTCGCCTGACCGGAGCAGATCCGCGAGTTCCCACCAAAGCCCGCCGTGTTGCCGCCCTCCGTCCGTGCATAGGTCCGCGCGGATGCCGGGGAGCCGGCGTAGGCATAAGCATCTTCGGGGGCGTAATATTCCGGAGCGTAACCGCCATAAATCCCGGCGTAGACATCGTCGAATGCATAGGGCCAGAACGTGTCGTAGGCATAGGGTGCGAAAACATAGTCGTAGAAATCGTCATAGGCATACGGCCAGAAGGCCAGGCCGACAAATCCAAGCACGATCCCGACATGGCGGTGCTGACGATAGTCGCGCGCGAAGGCCGACTGGGCGAAGCGGCCGCGGAACGTCCATCGCGAAAGGCTTGTGCCGATTGTGCGGGGTGAGCCCGAGGCAAACACCGGATTTCGGACGATGGGCGCTAGCCGGTTATGCTCGGTGCGCGCGCGCTCGGTTTGCAAAGTTTCCCTATTCTGATGACTGAGGCCGACGGTCTCGCCCGCGCCGGTGGGATGTTCCTGTAGCCGCTCACCGGCCGGCCCGGTCCTGGAGGTCACCGTCGCGTGCCTTCCACTCTCGGGCAAAGCGTGGCGGCCAGGTTCGCGCACGGGCGCAGCATACCTTTGCGGATGTGGCTCGACGGGATGCCGCGCCGCAAAGTGCGGCCGTGCAGTGGTCCCCGCAAAATGCGGTGCCTGTGGAACGTGTGGCGAGACGCGCGGCGCCTGTGATAGGTGTGGCGCTGCAACATGCGGGGCGGGCGCCGCGACATGGGCAGGCGGTGCGGCAACATGCGGTGCCGGCGCGGCGACGTGTGGTGCGGGAGCAGCCGCATGGGGAACGGCAACCGCGCTCGCTCCGCCGCGGTGCGCCTGCTGTGCCGACGCCCCGGTGACGGAAGAGACGATCAGGCAAAGCGCAGTCGCCACTCTCCGGTCGATCGTATGCCGCGACATGGTCTTGCTCCGCAAAGACAAAGCACCTCGGGATTCAAACGTCTCGAATCCGAGTTTGTTCCTGTCTCGTTTCGCGCAACGATTGTGCGTTTTGCGAAGAGGATACGGCCTGCCCCTCACAGTTCCCGCGCATTGGAAAACGCAAATGACGAGACGCGGCGTGTGTTCTCGTCGAGGATCAATGTACGGGTAATCGGCGGCTCGGCGCGCTGGCTGCAATTCTCGCGCTCGCAAAGCCTGCAATTGACGCCGATCGGCGTACCCTCGACGGTGTCGAGGTCCATGCCGGCGGCGTAGACAAGCCTCGAGGCGTGGCGGATTTCGCATCCCAGCCCGATCGCGAAACGCGGCTGCGGCAAGGGATGGGGCGCCACCGGCCGCCGCACCATTTGCGCGATGGAAAAATAGCGTGTGCCGTCGGGAAGTTCGATCACCTGCTTCAACAGCCGGTCCGGCGTGTCGAAGGTCGAATGCACGTTCCAGAGCGGGCAGGTGCCGCCGAATTTCGAGAACGGGAAGGTGCCGGATGAAAAACGCTTGGAGACATTGCCGGCATTGTCGACGCGCAGCATGAAGAAGGGGATGCCGCGTGCGTTGGGCCGCTGCAGGGTGGTCAACCGGTGGCAGACCTGTTCGAAACCGGCATTGAAGCGCTGCGCCAGCACGTGCACGTCATAGCTCAATGCCTCGGCGGCCGAGAGAAACGAGGGGTAGGGCATCATCACGCTGGCCGCGAAATAGTTCGCAAGCGTGATGCGGTAGAGCCGCCGCGGCGCGTCGTCGAGTGCGCCGGCGCGGGAGACAATGGTCTCGAGATGCGTGCCGCATTCGGCAAGCCCAAGCTGAAAAGCAAGCTGGAAGGTGCGCCCGGGGCTGTCAACGAGTTCGGAGATCAGGAGCTGCCGACGGTGGCGGTCGAACCGTCTGAGCGTCTCGCGCATGACGTCGACGGGCATGATGCGGGTCACGACCGAATGTTTCTCGCGCAACCGTGCAGCGAGCGCGGCACTGAGCTCCTCGGCCGGCACGTTCAGCTCGTCGCGCAGCTGCTCGGCGGCCTGTTCGAGCTCGCCAAAATAGTTGCGGTTGGCCTCGATCAGCTCGCGCACGCGCTCGATCGGGTTTGCCTCGAACTGGCTGCCCTCGCGATCGGCGATTTGCGCCGCAACCAGCGTCTCGCCGCGCCGCGCCTCGGTATAGGCGGCATAGAGCCGTTGCAGGGCGTGGGTGACGCCGGGGCACAGTTCGGCGAGATCGCGCAATTCCTGCTTGGGCAGGTCGATCTGGCGGAACAGGGGATCGGAAAAGATTTCGTTCAGCTCGGCGAAGAAGCGGTCCTCGTCGGCGGTGGCAAGGTCGCGCAAGTCGAGGTCATAGGCCTCCGCCAAACGGAGCAGGATCTGCGCCGTCACCGGGCGCTGGTTGCGCTCGATCAGGTTGATATAACTCGGGGAAATGCCGAGCCCTTCGGCGATCTGGGTCTGCGACAGGCCAAGCTGCTGGCGGACCCGCCGAAAGCGCGGGCCGACAAAAAGCTTCTTTCCGGAGTCCGAGGGCATGGCAACCTCGCTGACTTGTTTTTGTGACAAAATTTACAAAATGACATTTATGACAGGTATATGTGTTACACGACATCACGATTAGAAATCAACCAATCTATACCTTCTGAGAAGATTCGCGTTTAGCTGTCGTCATGCATCTCGCAACGCACTGTCACGAATGTTGATTGGGAGAATACAATGGCAAAGACGTTTGAACAGCTGGTCCCCAACGCGCCTCAGGGGCGTTTCGACGGCATTAGTCGTCCCTACACCCCGGCCGAGGTTGAGCGCCTGCGCGGCTCCGTGCAGATCGCCCATACGCTCGCTGAGCGTGGTGCCAACCGGCTGTGGCAGACATTAAAGAGCGAGCCCTATGTCAATTCGCTCGGCGCGGTCACCGGCAACCAGGCAATGCAACAGGCGCGCGCTGGCTTGCCCGCGATCTATCTTTCGGGCTGGCAGGTGGCAGCCGACGCCAACACGGCGGGCGCGATGTACCCGGACCAGAGCCTCTATCCGGCCAATGCCGGACCCGAGCTTTGTCGCCGCATCAACCGCACCTTCCAGCGTGCCGACCAGATCGAGCACTCCGAGGGTGGCGCCAAGATCGACTGGTTCGTGCCGATCGTTGCCGACGCCGAGGCGGGCTTCGGCGGCCCCTTGAACGCCTTCGAGATCATGAAGGCCTATATCGAGGCTGGTGCCGCCGGCGTTCACTTCGAGGACCAGCTCGCCTCCGAAAAGAAGTGTGGCCACATGGGCGGCAAGGTGCTGATCCCGACCGCAGCCCATGAGCGCAACCTGATCGCGGCGCGGCTTGCGGCCGACGTCTGCGGCGTGGCGAGTTTTGTGCTGGCGCGTACCGATGCGGAAAGCGCCAAGCTGATCACCTCCGACATTGACGAGCGCGATCATGAGTTCATTACCGGCGAGCGCACCGCCGAAGGCTTCTATCGCCTGAAGCCCGGCACCGGTCTTGCCCATTGCATCAAGCGCGGCATCGCGTTTGCCAAGTATGCCGATCTGTTGTGGTGGGAAACCTCCACGCCGAACCTTGAAGAGGCGAAGGCGTTTGCGGAGGCTGTGCACAAGGTCTATCCGGACAAGATGATGGCCTACAACTGCTCGCCCTCGTTCAACTGGGAGGCCAATATCGACAAGGCCACCATCGCAAAGTTCCAGCGCGAGATCGGCGCGATGGGCTACAAGTTCCAGTTCGTGACGCTCGCGGGCTTCCATTCGCTCAACCACGGCATGTTCGAACTAGCGCGCGGCTACCGCGCCGAGGGCATGGCGGCCTACTCCCGCCTGCAGCAGGCCGAGTTCGCTTCGGAGAAGTTCGGCTACTCGGCGACGCGCCACCAGCGCGAAGTCGGTACCGGTTATTTTGACCTGGTTTCGACAACGATTACTGGCGGCACCTCATCGACCACGGCACTTCACGATTCGACCGAAACCGCGCAATTCAAATCGAAGGGTTCGGACGTTCGCGTTCAGGCTGCTGAATAACAGGAGGATCCGATGACCAAAGGCAGCAATTTCTGGGTGATTGGCGGTGAGTTCGGCTCGATGAACTTCCACAAGCTCGTGGAAGGCTCGGCCCAGGTCAAAGGACCTTTCAAGACCCGAAAGGAAGCGGAGGAGTGCTGGCGCCAGGTGTCGGAGGAGAACCGCCACAAGGCCGGCGTGCGCTTCTCGATCGTTGAGGAGCCCAATCGCTCCGCAGCCTGATCGGATTGTTGCCTTGTACTGCCAGCGACGGCTCGCCCGAAAATCTCCGGGCGAGCCGTCCCGTTTTCCACCAATGTCGTAAGCCATTGAGAGTAAAGAGACTTTGCGGACGGCACGGTTGCTGATAGGCTGAACGGGCAAAAACCCATTAGAACAAAGGCCATCCGATGTCAGAGGCGCAGAGCAGCGGAAACGATGGCGCCGGCCAAGCGCGTCCAATCCGCTTGCGCGACGCACTCCGCCAGGCACGGATCGAGGCCGCTGATCGTACCGGCGTTGTGGTTGACCTGCGCGATGCCGAAGTGGCGCGCCTCGAGATCCTGAACGATGCGCTCGACCCGCTGTTTGCGCAGGTGCCGGACAATGTCGATTTGTTCGACCGCGGCATCAGCCAGGGCGAAACGCCGCGGCTCTGGATCGACGTCGTTGCGCATGTGCTGATGGGTCGCGACAAACGTATCTACCGCTTCGTTCAGGACACTCGGTACGGCCGCATGGTGCTGGCTGAATCGCATGATGTGCCTGTCATCGTCGATGCAGTGACCGATTACGTGGCGCGCCGCATGGTCGAGCGGGAGCAGGCGCTTTCGACGTCGGCCTCCGAGCCGAAGCTGCCTCGCAGGCGCCGCGGCGGTGTGTACTGGTCCTTTGCGTTTGGCTTCATTCTCGGCGTCCTTGCGCTGTTTGCGCTCGCTTTCTTTGAAGCGTCGCGAAACCTCTAGATCAACCGGACCCGGTCAAGTTCCCGCATCCGCAGGTCGCCGTCGATACCGCGCACGATCTGCTCGCAGCGCCAGGCCGCGTTGTCGTGTTCGATCGCATAGAGATTGTAGGCGGCGCCCGGGTGGCGGCCGTGCGCGAGCGCGGATGCCGACGGCACGCCGATCGAGGGAATCGCACCGTTCGGTCCCTCGATCCATCTCGTGGAGTGCACATGATCATGCCCGTGCAGGACAAGCTCCACGCCGTGCACCTTCAGGAGCGCAATCAACTCGCGGGAGTCGGTCAGGCGCTTGATCCGCGAATCCGACCTGAGCGGATGATGCACCAGCAGAACCCGGAAGGCGCGTTCCGCGGATAACCGCTCCAGGAGGCGCCCCAACGCGTATAGCTGGGCGTGGCCGAGCGTGCCTGTCGCCATGAAGGGTGGTGTCGGCACCGCCGAGGAAAGGCCGATCAGCGCCAGCGGACCGCGCCGTCGCAGCACGGGAAAGGCGGCGCTCCCGGATGTATTGTCACCGTCCAGGTATTCGGCCCAGGCTTCGGCAAAGCGGTTGCTGGCCGCACGGACATAGGCATCGTGATTGCCGGGGATGACCGTGACCAGGTCCGGTCCACCAACGCTCTCGAGCCATGTACGCGAGCAGGCAAACTCCGCCTCGAGCGCAAGGTTGACAAGATCGCCGGTCACCGTGACATGGTCCGGCGACTGCGCCTTCATGTCCGCGACCAGCGCATCGAGCACCTCGCGCCGATGGTATTTGTGGCGATTGCGCGTCCAGTTGAGATAGCCGAGCGCGCGCTTGTTGGCGAGCTCCGCAAACCGCGGCCTCGGTAACGGCGGCAGATGCGGATCCGACAAATGCGCGAGCGTGAAGGTTGGCATCATGGCCATCCCAACGAATCGGCGGCAGAATTGCAAGGCTGCGCCGACAACCTTCTGCTATCGTTCCGGCATAGCGTCATGTCATGACAAGCGGGTCAGTGGTCCGATTCTAACATTCGCTAGGCATCTGGGGAGCGCTTTTGCGAATGTTAGAATCACAGGACCACTAGTAAATTATCAATGCCAGTGGAGCTTTGGATTTGACGTTCGTTGAAGGCAATGCGGCGGGTGGGGTAGCGAACGTCAAAATCCGCTCCACTAGAGCAAACGCAATGGAATCCGGATGGCGATGAACAGGTCAAGCCTGCGCAGTTGGCTTGAGCCGGTCTTGCGGCGCCTTTTTCATCTCTACTGGCAGATGGTACGCGGCATGACGCTCGGGGTCCGCGGCGTGGTGCTGGATCAGGAGAACAGGGTTTTCCTGGTCAAACACAGCTACGTCACGGGCTGGCACCTGCCGGGGGGCGGCGTCGAGGTTGGTGAGACCGTCAACGAGGCGCTGAGGCGCGAGTTGATCGAGGAGGGACGCATCGAGATTTTAGGCGAGCCGGTTCTGCACGGCATCTACCTCAACAGCCACGTGTCGCGCCGCGATCACGTGGCGGTGTTCGTCGTCAGGCAATTCCACCAGGACCGTCCGGCTGAACCCAACCGGGAAATCGTGGCCAGCGGCTTCTTTCCACCCGGCGCGCTGCCCGATGGCACGACCGAGGGCACCCGCCTTCGCATCAGGGAAGTGCTCAACGGCGCCTTGAGGATCACGACATGGCGCTAGCTGGATGTTAGAATCGCTTGGCTGGCGGTTCGATTCGGCTGAATTTCAAGGACGAGCATTTTCCTGATGACACCAACTTCGATGCGCCTTGCCGTCCTGGTTCCATGCTTCAATGAAGAGGCGGCAATCGCAAGCGTGATCGCCAGTTTCCGCAGCGCGATGCCCGCGGCCGAAATCTACGTCTATGACAATAACTCGAAAGACCGCACGGTCGCGATTGCGCGCGCGAGGCCGGCGCCGTCGTGCGCAGCGAGCGGCGACAGGGCAAGGGTCACGTCGTCAGGCGCATGTTTGCCGATGTCGACGCCGACGTCTATGTGCTGGTCGACGGCGACGCCACCTACGATGCCCCGAGCGCGCCGCGCATGATCGAGAAGCTCGTGAGCGAGCGTCTCGACATGGTGGTAGGTCTGCGTGTCGATCAGGAGCAGGCCGCCTGGCGGCCCGGCCACCGCGTCGGCAACCGGATGCTGACAGGATTTCTGTCGGAGGTGTTCGGCCAGGCCTTCACCGACATCCTGTCCGGTTATCGGGTGTTCTCGCGCCGCTTTGTCAAATCCTTTCCGGTGCTGTCGGACGGTTTTGAAATCGAAACCGAGCTGACCGTCCACGCGCTGGAGCTGTCGATGCCGGTGACCGAGATCGAGACACCCTACTACGCGCGGCCCAAGGGTTCGTTCTCAAAGCTCAACACCTGGCGCGACGGCTTCCGTATTCTCGGCACCATTCTGAAACTGTATCGCTCGGAAAAACCGCTGCGCTTCTTTTCGGTGATCGGGATATTCCTGGCGCTGGTGTCGATTGGCCTCGCGATCCCGATTCTGGTCACCTACCTGGAACAGGGCATCGTGCCACGGCTGCCGACCGCGGTGTTGTCGACGGGCCTGATGATCGTGGCGGTGCTCTCGGTATCCTCAGGGCTTGTGCTCGATACCGTGACGCGCGGGCGACGCGAGATGAAGTTGCTCTCCTATCTGGCCCAGCCTCCGGTTAAAAATGCTTGATATGAGTTCCCGCGCGGGCGTGCGGGGGCGATGGACCGGACGGCCGCCAGTGTCCCGAATCCGAAGTTCGCAGTATTTTTGCGGCGGGCTCTTTTGCGAACTTCGGATTCGAAGGACACTGGAAATCCATGATTCTGGTGCGGCTTTGGTTCGGAAGTTCTCTTGACGAGCTCGCGGCAAAAGGAAGAGAACTTCCGAACCATCACACTAGATTCTATTTCGAAACCTGCATCATGAACGATCTCTCGCTCACCATCCTGCCCGAAACCTCCAATGACGCGCAGGCCATCGAACGGCTGCACGAGCGCACGTTCGGACCCGGCCGTTTCGTGCTCAGCGCCTATCGGCTGCGAGAGCAGGTCGACCATCTTCTCGATCTCTCCTTCACCGCGCGGATCGGCACATTGTTGGTTGGATCGCTGCGGCAGCTGCCGATCCGCGTCGGCGATGCCAAGGCGTTGCTGCTTGGGCCGCTCACGGTCGAACCTCCCTTTCGGGACCGCGGCATCGGCCGCGCGTTGCTTGAACGCGCCTTGGGCGAGGCGAGGGCCAAGGGTCATCGGCTGGTGTTCCTGGTCGGCGATGAAGCCTATTACGGCCAACTGGGATTCAAGCGTGTGTCGAAGGGAAGGGTGACCATGCCCGGACCGGTCGACTATGACCGTCTGCTTGTTGCCGAGCTGGTTGAGGATGCGTTTGAAGGTGTCTCCGGCGCGGTGCGTCCGGACTGGGACATGGCGCGCTAGAAATTACCGCCCCTCGCGCACCCAGGTAACGGCAAGGGCTCCGAGCAACAGCAACAGGCCGATCAGGCCGGCAAAGATCGGCAGCACGCCGACACCCCTGACGATGCTCGCCTCGCGCATTTTCACGCCCATCCAGCCCTCGCCCTGGAACACGGTGGATGAACGTACCGGCACGATCCGCGGCAGATCGAGGCTGGCGCCGTCGACTACGCGCCGCGCGTCGCCGCCACTCGCCTGCGCCAGCGGCTTCAGCAGATCGGTCGTGGAGGTTACTTCCGAAAATTCCTTTGGATTGGTGGGACCGACATTGATGAGCGCCTTCAGCGTGCCATCGGTTGCCTGCCATAGCCCGAGCTCGTTCGCAGTCAAGCTGGCGCGCCACTCGCCGGGTTCACCGGCGGCGAGCGTCAGTTCGCGCGTCGTACCGGACGGTGAAGTCACCGTGACAGGTGTGACGCTGTCGGCCATGGTCTGGCGTATCACCTGCAGATCCTTGCCCTGAACCTGCAGGCGCAGCGCTTCTTCATCGAGGTCGGGCTGCTTCATCAGCCAGTGCGACATCCGCCGCAACAGGTCGAGATGCGGTCCGCCGCCCTCGTAGCCGCGCGCCCATAGCCAGATGTGATCGGTCAACAGCAGCGCGACGCGGCCCTCGCCGAATCGCGACAAAAGCAGGAGCGGCTTACCATCCGCGCCAGTCATGACCGGAGCGCCGATGGTATTGCGCGTGTCGACGGTGCGGAAGAAGCGACTCCAATGCGGCGGCTCGGCTGCGGAGCCTTCCAGGCCCCGCGTTACGGGATGGCGTTTGCCGGCATCGGAAAGATGCGCGTAGAACGGCTTTTCCGTTACGCCGACCGGCTCCGCGGGCAGCACCGAATCCAGCGGCGTGCGCCAGATGCTGGTGCTGGAGGCGTAGTCGGGTCCCGCCGAGACCAACACCGCGCCTCCGGAGCGCACGTAGCGCGCCATGTTGTCGAAGTAGGCGATCGGCAGCACGCCCTGGCGCGCGTAGCGGTCGAAGATGATCAGCTGGAATTCGTTGATCCTCTGCTGGAACAATTCTCGCGTCGGGAATGCGATCAAGGATAGTTCGTTGATTGGCGTGCCGTCCTGCTTCTCCGGCGGGCGCAGGATCGTGAAATGCACCAGATCGACGCTGGGGTCGGATTTCAACAGGTTGCGCCACGTTCGTTCGCCCGAATGCGGTTCGCCCGAGACGAGCAGCACCCTGAGCCTGTCGCGCACGCCGTCGATTGCGACCACCGCGCGATTGTTGACCGGCGTCAGCTCGTTTGCTAGCGGCGAAGCCTCGATTTCGACGATGTTCGGACCCGAATGCTTGATATCGACGTCGACGCTGGAGGTCTGACCGCTCTGCAACGTGCGCTCACCGATCACTTCGCCGTCGCGGCGGATCACGATCTTTGCGCGTTCGCCGCTAACCCCCTGGTCGTCAAGCCGATAGGTGATGGTCTGCGTCTGTCCGACGATGCCGAAACGGGGTGCCGCGGAAATCGCGATGCGGCGGTCACGTTCGTCCTTACGCCCGGTAATCAGGGCATGGAGTGGCGCCTGGAAGCCGAGCGCCGAGACACCGGGTGGAATGTCATGCACCCGCCCATCGGTGATCATGAAGGCGCCGGCCACCCGATCGGCCGGCACGTCCGACAGCGCCGAGGACAGCGCGCCGAACAAATGGGTGCCATCGGTTTCGCCGTCGGCCTGCCCGGCATCGACCACGCGCACGTCCAGGCCCTTGATCTTCTTTAAGGCATCGACCAGCGCCTCCCGCGCCTGCGCCGTCTCGGCGGTGCGGCTCCCGAAATTCTGGCTGGGACTCTTGTCGACGACGACGGCGGCCACCGATGTCAGGGGCTCGCGATCCTCGCGCGTGAAGGAGGGATTGGCGAGCGCCAGCGCAATCAGCGCCAGCGCCGCGAGGCGAACGAAGGCACCCCGGGCGCGCCCAAGCAACAGTACGGCGGCGACCACCACGATCGCGCCGATCGCAAGCCAGAGCACGATCGAGGGGACCAGGGGTGTGAAGGCGATGCCGTAATTCATTTGCAAGAACCTATTGCCCGAGCCGTTCTATCAGCGCCGGCGCGTGCACCAGATCGGCCTTGTAGTTGCCGGTCAGCGTGTACGTCACGATGTTGACACCGGCGCGGAAGGCAAACTCGCGCTGTTTCGGCTCGCCGGGCGTCATCGGCAGCATCGGCTGGCCGTCGGGGCGTATTGCCCAGGCGCCGGCCAGATCGTTCGAGGTAATGATGATTGGCGAGACCCCGTCGCCGCCGCGCGCCGGTCGGGTGGCGGTTTCGTCTTCGTCCTCGCGTGGCAGCGTCTCGACCCAGGTCTGGCCGGTCGTGAATCGGCCTGGAAAATCGCGAAGCAGATAGAAGGTCTTCGTCAGCACGTGCTCGCGCGGTACCGGCTCAAGTTCGGGCACGTCGAGCGAAGAGAGAATGTCGCGCAAGGCCTGCATGGCCGGCGTTTGCGATGCGCCGTTTTCACCGGGACCGGCCTCGATCGCGTCGCGGGTATCGAACAGCACGGTGCCGCCCTGTTTCATGTAGGCATCGATGCGATTGAGCGCGTCTTGCGGCGGCTTTGGCACGCCGGGCACGATCGGCCAATAGATCAACGGGAAGAACGCCAATTCGTCACGAGACGGATCGACGCCGACGGGATCGCCCGCCTCCAGCGCGGTGCGCTGCGCGAGAAAAAGCGTCAGGCCGGCCATGCCGGCCTTCACGATCGAATCGACGTCAGCGTTGCCGGTGACGACATAGGCAAGGCGGGTTTGCGAGACGGCCCGCATCGCAAAATCATCGCTGCTTTCGGCTCGCATCGGCGAAGGAACGGCCAGCATTCCGGAGAGGATGAGGGCGAAAGCGATGGCGGCCGGCGCCGAACGACGCCGCAACAGCCCCGAAAGGCCGCCGCCCAGTACTGCCACGATGATCGCGTCGATCAGAAACAGCGCGAGCGCGGCCGACAGCAGCATGCCCTTCAGATCGCGCGGCTCGGCGTTGGTGTAGGTGGCGCGCCGTGCCTGCAGGGAAGATGTGTCGAGCGGCGCGATGCGGTCGGCCGCGGCCAGTGTATTTACCGCCAGCGGGCCGTCGGCGGGCCCATAAAATCCGGGCGGATGATCAGCGGTCGCGCGGTCGCCATATTCGGCGGACACGGGCTTGGCGAAGGCCGGGGGCGGGCCGGGCACGCCGAACCCGTCGAGGGTGTGCAACGGCGCCAGGGTCGCCTTGCTCGCTTCACCGGCAACGGCTGATGCGGGCGTAGACGTATAGCCTGAAACGTCGACAATCCTTCTCAACATCTCGACGAAGGTGCCTGACAGGGGAAGATCCGACCAGCGCATGTCGGCGCTGACATGGAACAGAACCACCATGCCCTTGCCGCGACGCTCTCCAGTGACGAGCGGCGTACCATCTTCGAGCGATGCCCAGCTCTTGGTCGCAAGCACAGCATCCGGCTCGGCCAGCACTTGCCGGCTGACGGTGACGTCCTTGGGCACGGCGAGCCCCGCGAACGGCCCGTCGGCGGAGAAGGCCACGAGGTGCTGCGGCTTCTCCCAGGTCAGGCTGCCGCCCAGGCTGCGGCCGCCGCGGCGCAATTTGACCGGGACGAGATCGTCGTCGGCTTGGGCGAGACGAGGACCGGCAAAGCGGACCAGCACGCCGCCTTGTTCGATCCACGCGCTGAGGCGCTCGCGGATTTCCGGCGACAACGTGCCGACATCGGCCAGCACCATCATGGGCAGCTTCTGGTCGAGGAATTGCGTGATTGCCTGTTGCGGGGCTCCGCGTTCGCCGAGCCGTACATCGGCAAACGGCGCCAGCGCGCGGGTCAGATAGAAGGTCGGCGCCAGCAGCGGCTGCGCGGTGTCGCTGGTCGCGCCACTGACGATGCCGACGGCGCGGCGACGCCATCTCTTGTCGAGCAGTTGCACCGCGCCGGCGGATCGCTCACCGGAAATCTCGAGGCGAGCGATGTCATTGCGCAGCTCGACCGGGAGGTCGAAGGCGGCTTCGGTCTCGAGCGCCTCGGGCGTAAAGCCGAAACGCGCCTCGCCGATCGGAGACCCCTTGGCATCAAGAGCGCGTACGAGGCCGGTGGCCAGGCCCGTGCCGGCGCGCAACACCTTCACCGTCATCTTCGCCGCCGCGTTCTCGGCGCCGACCAGCGCCATCGGCGACGGCGTGCCGCCTTCGAAGATCGTCAGGCTCCGGTTTCCCGCGATCCCGCGCAGGCCCTCGACGAATTCCTCGCCGCGGCCGGTATCAACGCCATCGGACAGCCAGGCAATCTCCACCTCGCCGGTCGCCTTGAGGAAACGCTCGATTGTGGCGAGCGTTTCAACCCGATCGATCGAATAGGGTTTGGGCGCGAGCTGCCGCAGCGCGACGCGCGCGGTGCCAGCCGGCATCACGGTGATGTCGCGCGCGGGCTCCGATAACGGCACCAGCGCGACGCCGCGCCGGTCGCTGTCGGCATTGGCGATCAACTCGTCTGCGGCCCTGATCCGGGCGTCCCAGCTCGAAGCCGCGCTCCAGCCATCGTCCAGCAGGATCATCAGCGTCGAGGTATTGCCGGCGAGCCCCCTTTGCGGATTCCAGATCGGCCCCGCCGCGGCCAGGATGACGAGGGCGGCGGCGGTGAGCCGGATCGCCGTCAACCACCACGGCGTGCGCGAGGGCGTTTCTTCCCTGGGCGCGATATCGAACAACAAGCGTGTCGGCGGAAACTCGATGCGCCGCGGCCATGGCGGCATCACCCGGAGCAGCCACCACAACAGCGGCAGGCTCAACAGGCCGAGCAGCAGGAACGGTTCGGCGAAGGATAATGGCAGACCTGCGATCATGCGCTGCGCCCCGCCTTGACGTTAGACCGTGCGCCATTCTTGGTCACCATCATGCCGCCGTGCAGGAATAGCAAGAGTTCAGCGGCCGATCGGCTGGTGGTGTGGGTCGTGAACAGCCAGTCGAGCCTGTTGGTCTCGTCACGGATCTGCTCGCGGTGCAGTGCGACGCGCGCCACGTATTCATCGGCCCAGTTCTCGGCCCGCCCGGCGGTGACGACGCCGAGGCCTTCCGGTTCGACGAATTCGATCCGGCCGGAATAGGGGAAGGTTTCCTCGGCGGGGTCGACGATCTGCACCAGCGTGCCGTGCGCGCCGGATGCCGACAACCCGGCCAGTATGGCCGTGATGTCCGCAATCGGCGACCAGAAATCCGAAAGCACGACGATTTCGGCGAGCGCCGAGGGTACGAAGGAGGGTGGCAAGCTGAGCCGCTCGGTCTCGTCATGCAGCATCGCCTGCGCCATCTTGTCGATCACGCTACGGCTCGCGGTCGGATGCATCAGGCCGGGAATACCGACGCGCTCGCCGCCGGCAACCAGAAGCTCGGCCAGGGCAAAGGCCACGATCAGGGACCGTTCGAGCTTGCTGTCGCGCGCCTGGCGGGAAGCGAATGCCATCGATGGCGAGCGGTCGGCCCAAAGCCACACGGTATGCGCGGCCTCCCACTCCTGCTCGCGAACATAGAGATGGTCGTCACGCGCGGAACGCCGCCAATCGACGCGCTGCGACGGCTCGCCTGAAACGAAACGGCGATATTGCCAGAAGCTTTCGCCGGCGCCCGCGCGCCTGCGGCCATGCAGACCGTGGATCAGGTTGGCGGCGATGCGCCGCGCCTCGAGCACCAGGCGCGGCAAGGAGGCTGCGAGCGTGCGGCTTTCGCCATCGGCACGTCGGATTGCTGCGATCTCCCTGGCTTCGTGCTTGTCGGCTACCGCCATCAGCCGATCCGCGATTTCAGTTGCCGGATCACCTCCGGAATGGTGTGTCCCTCGGCGCGCGCCGTGAATGTCAGCGCCATTCGGTGTTTGAGGACTGGTTCGGCGAGATCGAGCACGTCGTCGATCGAGGGAGCAAGACGGCCGTCGAGCAGCGCGCGGGCGCGAACCGCCAGCATCAGCGACTGGCTTGCACGCGGACCCGGGCCCCAGGCGATCAGCTTGCCGGCGTCGCCGCCCTCGGGGCCGGGACGCGCCGAGCGCACCAGCGACAGGATAGTCTCGACGACGGAATCGCCAACCGGCAGACGCCGTATCAGACGCTGCGCCGCGATCAACGCGTCCGCGTTCATGGCGCTCCTGGCAGACGTCTCTTCGGCGCCCGTGGTCTCGAACAGAATCCGCCGCTCGGCGTCGCGATCGGGATAGTCGACGTCGATTTCCATCAGGAAACGGTCGAGCTGCGCCTCGGGCAACGGGTAGGTGCCCTCCTGTTCCAGCGGGTTCTGGGTCGCAAGCACATGGAACGGCTTCGGCAGGTCGTGACGCGCGCCCGCCACCGTAATGTGCTGCTCCTGCATGGCCTGCAGCAACGCCGACTGGGTGCGCGGGCTCGCACGGTTGATTTCGTCGGCCATCAGGAGCTGCGCAAAGATGGGTCCCGAGATGAAGCGGAAGGAGCGCTTGCCGGAACTGCTTTCGTCGAGCACTTCGGCGCCCAGGATGTCGGAGGGCATCAGGTCCGGCGTGAACTGGATGCGCTTGGCGTCAAGCCCGAGCGTAATGCCGAGCGTCTCGACCAGCTTGGTCTTGGCAAGGCCCGGCACGCCGATGAGAAGCGCGTGTCCGCCGGAGAGGATCGTCACCAGGGTGTTTTCAATCACCCTGTCTTGACCGAAGATGACGGTGGCAATCGCTTCCTTTGCCGCGCGGATCTGGCCCGAGACCTGTTCCGCCGAGCGGACAATCACGTCCTCAAGCTTTTCCACACTTTCCGCCATTGGCCGCTCCTTTGCGTATCTTGCCGCACAATAGCGGCGTATTGCAGAGGACCCATGCTAAACTTGTGCAAAGGCCCTGTTTTTGTTGAATTAAACTATCCCCATTTTACGGGTATTTCAGGGTATTGGCGGCATCACGATGTGGCGACCTTGAAACGGCGGCCTCCCGGGGGAACTTACAGAAAACCTGCAGCAATCGTGCCAGTTTCAAATAACAGACGTTAAGGCAAACCATGGCGAACCAAGGGCAGACGACCAGCAATCTCGAAGGCCTGACGGTCGCGGCGCGCGAGGCGGCCAACGCCACGCCTGCCGGAAAGGGGCTGCCGCCGGTGCATCTGTGGAATCCGCCGTTTTGCGGCGATCTCGACATGCGAATCGCAAGCGATGGTACTTGGTTCTACATGGGGACGCCAATCGGTCGGCAGGCGCTGGTGCGGCTGTTTTCGACCATCCTCAAGCGCGAGGGCGGCAAGCATTTTCTGGTCACACCGGTGGAGAAGGTCGGCATTCGCGTCGATGATGTACCTTTTCTCGCCGTGGAAATGGTGAAGGACGCCGATTCGCGGGGGCAGCTGTTGCGCTTCCGCACCAATGTAGACGACTGGGTGCCTTGCGATTCTGATCACCGCCTGCGCTTCAAGGCGGCCGCGGACGGCGGGTTGACGCCTTATCTTCATGTTCGCGCCGATTTGTGGGCGAAAGTCACCCGCGCGCTGTATTACGATCTCGTTGATCTTGGTGAGGAGCGAATCGTCGATGGAAGGGCAATGTTCGGCGTCGTGTCGGCCGGCGAGTTCTTTGCGATGGCGGATGCGAAGCAGGTGAGGGCGGCGCTTTGAACGAACCGATGTTGAAGATCGCACCGGAGACCGGTGCGGCGGAATTCTTCGCCCGCGCCCGCGAGCGGCTGTCCTTTGACGTGCCGCCGGGGCTGGCCGACCCGAATGTCATTCCGCCAAGCGGCGACAGCGGCACCGAGCGGATGCTCGAAATCATCGCGCGCGAGCAGCCGATTCGCCCCGCCGCCGTACTCATTGGCGTGGTCGATCATCCGCAACCGACGGTGCTGCTGACCCAGCGGTCGGCGCATCTTGCCGAGCATGCCGGCCAGATCGCCTTTCCCGGTGGCAAGATCGAAGCATCCGACGCCTCCCCGCTCGAGACCGCACTGCGCGAAGCCTGCGAGGAAGTCGGTTTGAATCGCGAGTTCGTCGAGCCGATCGGCTATCTCGGCCTTTATGGAACCAGCTTCGGATTTCGCATCCTGCCGACGGTAGCGCGCGTCAGGCCCGGCTTCAGCCTGCGCGTCCATGAAGGCGAGGTCGACGAGGCCTTCGAGGTGCCGCTGGCGTTCCTGATGAATCCCGAAAACCACCGGGTAGAAAGCAAGGAGTTTCGCGGCCTGCTGCGCTCCTACTACGTCATGCCGTTCGAACAACGCTATATCTGGGGCGCCACGGCCGGAATGCTGCGAATGCTTTATGAACGGATCTACCAGTCATGATCCGTCCGGTACTGACCGAGATCGGCATTTTCCTCGTTCCCTTCGGCATCTACGTCCTTTTTCTGTTCGCGAGCCGCTCCGCAATTGCCGCGCAATCCTCCTGGCCGCTGCATCTGGTCGCGCGGCTGGTGCTTGGATCGCTGCTGCTGGTGATCATAAGCCTGGTGCTGCTGGCGCAATTCTCCGGCGGCGCGCCGAACTCCACCTATGTCCCCGCACACGTCGAGAACGGCAAGCTCGTTCCGGGGACGGAAAAATGAATCGCGGCGTCGCAAAGGGAGAGCTCGATGCGGCCTGGCTCAAATCCGGCCCGACCGTAGAGGTGCTGCGGCTCTTGGACGGCGATGGCGAGGAGGCGCGCGTGGTTGGCGGCGCGGTGCGCAACGCGCTGCTCGGCATCGCCATCGGCGACGTCGATATCGCCACCACCGCGGTGCCCGAGGAGGTCATCCGGCGGGCGAAGGCGGCCGGTATCAAGACCGTGCCGACCGGGATCGACCACGGAACGGTGACCCTGATACTCGATGCGCGTGCCTTCGAGGTTACGACGCTGCGCGAGGACACCGAAACATACGGCCGCAAGGCGAAGGTTGCGTTCGGCCGCGACTGGGCCGGGGATGCGCATCGGCGCGACTTCACCATCAACGCCCTTTCAGTGGGCGCCGATGGCGTGGTGCACGACTATGTCGGCGGGCTTGCGGATATTGCAGCAAGGCGCGTGCGCTTCATCGGCGATCCCACCGGGAGAATCGAAGAGGACTACCTGCGTATCCTGCGTTTCTTCCGCATCCATGCGGCGTTTGGCGTGGGCGAGCCGGATCGCGTCGGATACCTTGCCTGCATCCGCGCGCGCGCTGGTCTGGCCAGCCTGTCAGCCGAACGCGTGCGGATGGAGATCCTGAAACTGCTGATCGCCGACGGCGCGCTTGTGGCCGTCACGGCGATGGTGGACGGCGGATTGCTGCAGTCAATCTTCGGCGGCGTCGCCTATACGGGCCCTTTTGCAGCAATGATCGAGGCCGAGCGGGTCCTTGGCCTGATGGGCGGCGCCATTCGGCGCCTTGCGGCGCTCGGGGTTGCCGTCACGGAAGACGCAAAGCGGCTGTCGACGCGCCTGCGGCTGTCCAATGCAGAGGCAAAACGTCTCGACTCGATGGGTCACCGCTGGTGGCGTCTTGCCGGAATGGACGAGACGCGGGCACGGCAACGGCTCTATCGGCTTGGCGAGGATGATTATCGCGACCGGCTGATGCTGGCCTGGGCGCGCTCGGGCCGTGAGGCGGCTTCACCGCATTGGCGCGAGCTTGCCAGCTTGCCGCAGCGCTGGCACGCGCCGGAATTTCCGCTCAAGGCCGCCGATTTCATCGCGCGCGGGATCGCCGAAGGCCCGGTGCTCGGCCAAGCCCTTGCGCTTGCCGAAGACGCCTGGCTGGCGGCGGATTTCCCGCTCGATCAATCCGCGGTTGCGGCCCTTGCCGACCAGACGGTGGCCCGCCTTGCTCGCGACGGCAAGCCGTGAACCTCCTCGCCGGCTTTGCCGATCTGTCCCTGCTGCAATTGTTGCTGGTCGCCGGCGTGGCACTGCTTGCCGCTGTCATCGGCGGGCTCGCCGGCTACGGCACCGGCGCGCTGATGCCGCTTGTGCTGGTCCCGTTGATCGGTGCCGAGCCGGTGGTGCCGATCATCGCGATTTCCGCGATCTTCACCAATCTTTCCCGCAGCGTCGCCTATTTCCACTATGCCGACCGCCGCCGCGCGGCGATTGTGACTGCCGCCGCCGCCTTCACCACCGCGCTCGGAGCCTACGGCTATACGCGGCTCACCAATGCCGGCGCGGCGCTGGTGATCGGCACCATGCTGATCCTGAGCGTGCCACTGCGCCGCCTGCTTCGCCGCCGCGCGGTGAGGATCGGCGACACGACGCTGGCTGCGGGTGCCATCGGCTACGGCGTCGTTGTCGGCGGGACTTCGGGATCCGGCGTGATCTTGTTGTCGCTGTTGATGGCGGCGGGACTGAATGGCGCTGCCGTGATCGCAACCGATGCCGTGATCTCGGTTGCCACCAGCCTGATCAAGATTTCCGTGTTCGGTCTTGCCGGCGTCGTCACCGCGCAGGTGGTCGCCTTTGCGCTTCTGATCGGCGCCATCTCGCTGCCGGGCGCGTTTCTCGCCAGGGCTTTCGTCGAGCGCATGCCGGTGCACATACATACCGCGATCCTCGATGTCGCCGTCATCACCGGCGGCGTGGTGAT
>Ga0306922_10001563_pt1 | contig 20598 bp, 17 predicted proteins | sample sta12Cox44000082_FD_203758 | JGI IMG/M metagenome (GOLD analysis project Ga0306922, IMG submission 203758) | Lab enrichment of tropical soil microbial communities from Luquillo Experimental Forest, Puerto Rico - statoxic.12C.oxic.44.000.082 (v2)... | ecosystem: Environmental > Terrestrial >... | reverse complement strand
GCAGCGCCGTGTCCTCGGGCTGCTTCCGCCTGGTCAATGGCGACGTCATCGACCTCTACGATCGAATTCCGGTCGGCACCAAGGTCATCGTGCGGCAGAAGCCGGAACTGTAGTCATATAGCTTGCACGGGGGAGAGGGCATGCGGAGATTTTTCGGGCTGAACTTTCGATCCGGTCTTCTGATCGGCTGCGCGATCGCCATCGCAGTTGCCGCAGCCGCCATCACCTACGAGCGATACGATACCAAGACCTTGAAGAGAACCAGGAACCGGGACGCCGTGCTGTGCGGGGTCAATCCCGGGCTGCCCGGCTTTGCCAGCGCCGACGAGAAGGGAAACTGGTCGGGCTTCGATGTCGATTTCTGCCGCGCCATCGCGGCGGCGATCTTCGACGACCCGGGCAAGGTCAAGTTCGTTCCGCTCGATGCCGGCGAACGGTTCACCGAGCTGCAGAAGCGCAAGATCGACGTGCTCTCGCGCAACTCGACCTGGAACATGGCGCGCGAGACGGGCTACGGCCTGCATTTTGCGGCGGTGTCCTACTATGACGGGCAGGGCTTCATGGTGCACCGGTCGCGCAACGTCGATTCCAGCCTCGAGCTCGACCAGGCGAGGGTGTGCGTGCAGGCGGACACCACTACGCAGGCACACCTCGCGGGCTATTTCGGCTCCAACAATGTCAAATATCAGGAAAAGAAATTTGCAAAGCAGGAGGATGTGCTCAAGGCCTACGCTTCCGACCAATGCGACGTGCTCACCGCCGACGTCTCCCAGCTGTACTCGCTGCGGCTGAAGCTCGCCAATCCCGGCGAGCATGTTATCCTGCCCGACGTGATCTCCAAGGAGCCGCTCGCGCCGGTCGTGCGGCACAAAGACGACGACTGGCTGCTGATCGTGAAATGGACGCTCTACGCGATGGTGAACGCCGAGGAGCTTGGAGTTAATTCCAGGAACATCGACGAAGCCTTGCAATCCAAGAAGCCCGAGGTCATGCGGCTGGTCGGCACCGAGGGCACTTACGGCGAGGCGATCGGGCTTGCCCACGACTGGGCCGCGCGCATCATTCGTCATGTGGGAAATTACGGCGAAGTCTATGACCGCAATGTCGGCGCAGATTCCGCTCTCGGCATACCGCGCGGGCTCAATCAGCTGTGGAACGCGGGCGGCATCCTGTACGCGCCGCCTATTCGCTGAGACTCGCGATCTCAATCTGTCCGCGATATGCGTCGGCGGTCCCCAGCGCGGCGCCGCAGCGTCAGCTTTGCAAAAGATCCTATGGCGAGTGGAATTCGCCCGAGAGCTGCTTGAGCAACATCACCGGCACCGTGAAGATCAGAGTCACCAATCCGACCATGGCGGCAAAGGGCGCTGCCAGGTACCAGATGTCAGAAATGGAAACGTTCAGGAGCGTCTTCCCAAGAATCCAGAAAACAACGTTATAAACAAGCGCAGGTAAATAGAAAAAAACAAACGGCGCTACAAAAGAAAGGATCAGCAGCGCGACGCTGGTCATCAGCCAGAGGCGGATGAAAGTGCCCCACTTGCGCTCTCGCCACGCGCCCTCGAGCAGCGCGTCAGCATGCCCGACCAATTCAAACATCTTAAGCATCCGCCGTCCCCTCTTTGCATTCGAGCCGACACAACAAGCGCTCGAATTGTAGTCATCCTCCGAACTTGTCGCAAGTTGCCGGTTCCGCTAGGAAAAGCGACGAGGTTCCGGCGCATCATGGTTCATCGCACCATGTCCAGGTCGAGCGCGGCGCTTTATAATCTGCGGGGCTTTGTCATCCTGATCGTGGTCGCGTTCCATTCCTTCCTCGCCTATCTCGGATCGCAGCCTCCCGCTCCGGCGCCCTTCGACAGCCCCCCTTTCCATTGGAAGGCGATTCCGATCATCGATAGCGAGCGCTGGTTCGGCTTCGACCTGTTCTGCGCCTCGCAATACGTCTATGTCATGCAGTTCATGTTCTTCCTTTCCGGCCTGTTCGTCTGGCCGAGCCTCCTGCGCAAGGGAGGCAGCACGTTCATTCGTGACCGTGCGCTGCGGCTGGGCGTGCCGTTTCTGCTGGGCGTCTTCCTGCTGATGCCGCTGGCGCATTACCCGGTGTACCGCGTCGACGCGGTCGATCCGAGCTGGTCGGCGTTCTGGGCGCACTGGATTGCGCTGCCGTTCTGGCCGACCGGGCCGATGTGGTTTCTGTGGTGCCTGCTGGCATTCAACATCGTCGCGGTCGGGCTGTTCTGGCTTGCGCCGCGCTCGGCCGAGCATCTGGCCCGGCTGTCAGCAGGTGCAGGCAGCAACCCTGGCCGCTATTTCATTGCCCTGTTTGCGGTCTCGGCGCTGGCCTATATCCCGTTGGCCACCGTCTTCAAGCCTTGGGACTGGGTTCAATTCGGCCCCTTTGCGTTTCAGCCAAGCTTTCTGGTGCTCTACTTCGTCTATTTCTTTGCCGGTCTCGGCGTCGGAGCGCGCGGGATCGAGCAAGGCCTGCTGGCGTCGGACGCGATGCTGGCTCGCCGCTGGGGCCTATGGGTTGCAGGCGCAGCCGGTGGGTTCCTCGTATGGATCGTCCCGACGGCGCTCATCGTCGAGCGACCGGGGGATTCGCTCCCGGGTCTCGGGCTCATCGCGGATCTGGGCTTTGTGCTGGCCTGCGTATCGGCCTGCTTTGCGCTCGCGGCGGTGTTCCTGCGCTTTGCCGCGAAGCCCTCGCCGATATTGCAGAGCCTTTCGGAGAATGCCTACGGCATTTACCTCGTCCACTATGTGTTCGTGGTCTGGCTGCAATATCTCCTGCTCGGGACCGCTGTGCTCGCCATTGCAAAGGGCCTGATCGTCTTCGCGGGTACGCTCATCATGAGCTGGGCGCTGGTCGCCGCCATGTGCCGCATTCCGATCGGGGCGCGCCTGATACGGGCGGAACGCCGCTCCTGAGCAGAGCACCCATGGACCCCGAGCAGCGCTGCGCGTCCGGCACCGACGGCGACGGCGGCGCGCTGCGCGACGCGGTCCGCTTTCCGCCCCCCTACGCCGAGCAAATGCTCAAGCAGAAGGTCTGGAGCGACGATACCGTGCCGCGCTGGCTGTCCCGGTTCGCGCACGAAACGCCGGACACGGCGGCAATCGTAACGGCGACCGAGGCGATCAGCTACCGCGAGGCGTTTGCGCGCGCCGAACGTCTCGCGCGCGCGTTGACGGCGCTTGGCCTGCGCAACGGCGACGTCATCGCCGTCCAGCTGCCGAATGTGCCGGAGCTCATGATCGTCTATTTCGCCGCCACCATGATGGGCGCGGTGCTCGCGCCAATTCACATGCCGTACCGCGCCCGCGAGTTGGCGCCGCTGCTGCGCCACGCACGGGCACGGCTCGCCGTGTGCGGTCCGGCGCTTGCCGACTATGTGCCGGCGGAAACCTTCCTCGCACTGAGAGAGACCGTCGCGAGCCTGGCGCTCGTCGTCGTGGCTGGCCCGGCCCATCGCGGCACGCTGCCGCTGCGCGAGCTGATCGAGGCCGGCCCCTTCGGGGATCTGGGCGGGGAATGCGCGGCAGCCGACCCGGCAGTCCTCTGCTTCACTTCAGGAACATCCGCCTCGCCAAAGGCGGTGGTGCACAGCTCCTGCACCATGCTCGCCAACAATCGCCTGTGCGGACCGCTCTATGGCCTTACCGGACACGACATGCTCCTGAGCGGAGCGCCTTTCACCCACGCCTTCGGCATCTGCATCATCAATCTTGCGCTCTCGGTCGGCGCCACGCAGCTGCTGCTGCCAGCGTTCCGGCCCGACCTGCTCGTGGCGATGATCGCGGCGCACCGCCCGACGGTGCTGTTTGCGGCACCGGCCCACATGGCTGCCTGCCTCAAGGCCGGCCTGCTCGATGGCGTCGACTTCTCGTCGCTGCGCGTTGCCGCGATCTCGGGATCCGCATGCCCGCCGCAGCTTGCCCATGCCGTGCAGGAGAAGATGCCGACGGGCAAGGTCATGCAGATGTGGGGAATGACCGAGCTCTTCATGGGTCTCAATACGCGCCTCGACGACGCGCAGGATGTGCGCTGCGGATCGGTCGGCCGGCCGGCCCCGGGAATGGAGCTTCGTATCATCGATGACCGCGGAAACCTGGCCAGCGACGATCAGTCGGGTGAATTGCAGATCCGCGGGCCTTCGGTGTTCGCGGGGTATTGCGGCAACGCCGCCGCCACCGCCGACGCCTTCCATGACGGCTGGTTTCGCACCGGCGACCTCGCCTGCCGCGATGCCAAGGGCAATTTCCACATCACCGGCCGGCTGAAAGACCTGATCAATCGCGGCGCCATCAAGATCAACCCGGTCGAGGTCGAGGCCATGATCGACAGGCATCCGAAGGTCCTGCAATCCGCAATTGTACCGATGCCCGACGAGGTCATGGGCGAGAAGGCCTGCGCGTTCATCGTGACGCGGCCGGGAGAGGGCGTGAGCCTCCGGGAGATCTGCGAGTGGCTCGGCCAGAACGACGTCGCCAAGATGCTGTGGCCCGAACGCGTCGAGATGATCGACGAGATGCCCATGACGCCGACCCGCAAGATCATCAAGGGGACGCTGCGCGCCCGGCTCGGGTGAGGCGCAGGTGCGGCATGAAGCCGACGCTCGGACGGAACGGTCCAAATCCGGTCCCGACCGCTGCGGGCGTTTGGCTTTCTGAAAAAGGGCGCGAGCTGCCTCTCCCCTTGAGGTCTTACGCTCGCGCCCGACGCTGGGCTCGCATATTGAGCGCGCCGATGTAGCGGGATGTTCGGCGGAATCGTGTTGCGATTGCGGAATCCCGGTGCGCGCGCGGCGATGAACCCTTCGCCACCTTGCGGCGACTAACAATCCGAGAGCACGAGTGGTCCCGAAAACGCGCTCTCGCCGCCCCGATCCAAAAGCCAGAAAAAAAGGGCGCGGTGAGACCTTAACTGCCCCCGACCGATCCCCTCCGATCCCCCTTGGTCGGGGGCCACTCTTTCCCCGATCCGCTCCGGCACGTCGCGCGGCGAGTGGCGGAAGCAGCGATGATTGCTCCGTCTCCGCCCTAGGCTGGGAAGCTCTCATTTACGATTTCCCGACGGCGATGCTACGTTTGCAGCCGACATTTTGAGAGAGACGCACATGATTATGCCGGCAGCTCGCATCCTGGACTTCTCGGAGATTCCGGTCATCGACATTGCTCCGCTTATCCGCAGCCGTCCCGAAGCCAAACCCCAAACGGTCGACGCCATCGCGCGCGCATGCCAAGAGGTCGGTTTCATGTACGTGCGCAATCACGATTTTCCCGCCGCGATACTCGATCGTCTGGTCGAGGAGGCGAAGAGATTCTTCGCCCTGCCTATGGTCGACAAGAAAAGTGTTGCGGTCGAAGACTCGCCGCAGTTTCGAGGATATCTCCCGCTCGAATACACCGGCAACGAGGGGGAGAAAGGCAAAAACTTGCAGGAAGGATTTATGATCATGCACGAGCAGCCGCTCGGCTCGTTTCCCATGCATGGTCCGAATCAATGGCCGAAGGCGTTGCCTTCTTTGCGGCCCGCCATGCAGGACTATTTTGGCGCAATGGAAAAGCTTGCGACGCCTTTGATGCATGGCCTTGCAATGGCCCTCGGGCACAAGCCAGACTTTTTTGATAATTTCCACCGCAACCCCATGAGCGTTCTAAAGCTCAACCATTATCCGCCGCAGACAATTTTGGACGAAACCGAGATGATCGGGGTCGGTGGACATTGTGATGGTGGGACCTTCACCATCCTGTGGCAGGATTCGCTCGGTGGCCTCGAGGTGCGTAACAAGAGAGGAGACTGGGTTGGCGTCGCGCCGATTGAGGGGATGTTCGTGATCAACATAGCCAACCTGCTACAGCGCTGGACGAATGGCCGCTTTTCGTCGACGGAGCATCGCGTGATTAATCGCTACGGCACAGATCGTTACTCGATTGCGTTCTTTGTGTATCCCTCCCACTCCACCATCGTTGAGCCGGCCGTGGACCAACTACATGGTGCCCTCGAACCAATCGTCTGCGGTGAGGATATGTTGAGGTATTTCCGCCGAGTTTATCCCCAGCGCGCGAGCGCAGGAGTCTAAATTGAAATACAATATGAGCAATGCCTGGTTTCTGGCGGCTGCCATCACGGCGTGCCAGATGATCGCTACGGCGACGGCTGAGGACTATCCGTCGCGCGCAATTACGATGATCGTGCCTTTTCCTGCGGGCGGGCCCTCGGACGTTGTTCCGCGTATCCTCGGCGATAAATTGCGTGCAACGCTCGGGCAGAGCATCATTGTAGAAAACGTTTCCGGTGCGGGTGGCAGCATTGGAATGGGTCGCGTTGCCCGCTCCGCTCCCGATGGGTATACCGTGGGCGTCGGAAGCTGGAGCACCGGGGTTGTCAATGGTGCCATTTATGCGCTCAATTATGACGTCATCGCCGATTTTGAGCCGGTGGCTCTGTTGCCCGAAAACCCGCTTTTCATAACTTCAAAAAAGGCAATTCCAGCAAACAATCTCATTGAGCTAATTGGCTGGGTGAAGGCGACCGGAGATAAGGCACTGGTTGCCACGTCCGGTGTTGGCACCTCGCCGCACGTTGCGGGGGTAATGTTGCAGCATCTTACCGGAACGCCGGTGCAGTTGGTGCACTATCGCGGCGGCGCCCCCGCACTGCAGGACCTTATCGCTGGCCAAGTCGATGTGAACATGAATCAGGCGTCGGTTTTTCTGCCGTATTTGAACGACGACCGCATCAGGATTTACGCAGTCCTGTCCAAGGTGCGGCTCCCGCAAGCGCCGGATGTTCCGACTGTGGATGAGGCCGGATTGCCGGGCTTCTATCTCTCCTCGTGGAATGGAATTTGGGCACCCAGGGGCACCCCCCACGATATTGTCGCAAAGCTCAACGCCGCCGTCGTCGACGCTCTAAACGATCCCACGGTGCGACAGCGTTTCGTCGATCTCGGTCAGGTGATACCCCCGCCTGACCAGCTCACACCGGAGGCATTCGGCGCTTATCAAAGAGCCGAGATCGAGAAATGGTGGCCGATCATCAAAGCGGCAGGCATCACGGCCCACTAGGGACTACCACGTCTTAGCGCCTCAGTTTGCGCGATTGCTGCGACCTGATCTGCCCCGATCGGCCGAAGGTGATGCGGCGGCGTTTACTGATTCCTCGTCATCCGGCTCGGAAGGCTCCGAGCGATCGGTTACCTTCTGGTAAGCCGCCGCGATGGCAAACGTCGCCATCGCCAGTCCAAAAAGTGTCATTTGGAGGCCGAAACCGGCCGCACGACGAGCGAACCTGAACATCTCCATCTCTCCCTCAATGTGTGCCTGATCCCGGTCCCGACAACTCAAAAAAGACAGAGCCCGGCGCTGAGGACCGGGGCTCGACCCCGCCCGGGCTCCCCCATACTATCTAACCTATGCACTCCCCGCAGGTGTGCTGCCCTGCGGTCGTCTGAGTCGAGCACCGAACCGACCGCAATACCGCCGGATCCTAATGTGGCGGGGTTCAGCAAACGGAAGGGGAGCGTGTGAGCATGTCGATAGCCCTAACTGACCTTTTGCTGTTTGTCTGTTTGGCGCTGTTCGTTTCGGGGATCATGATCGCGGCTGCAATCCTACTAGGATAACCAGGTTGCTGCGATGGCGTTCACGGCTCGATGCCCGAACGTCGCCGAGGCAGCTAAGACGCCGGCCGTATGCCTGATATCCGACTCAAGGAGCCCCGACCCCGGGGTTGCCGCCGGTCCTTTTTTTGCTTCCGGATCAATGGGTTATCGGGCATTGCTTATAAAAACAGATTTAAAATCATCGGGCCGGAACTTTCGGATCACGCGCGCGTTACGCCGACGCCCGGCAGTCTGAGCTTGGGATGGGGGAAGATTCCGCATTCGGGAAATTCCTTTACAGGAAGATCAGAGGAGCGCGGTTCGCGCTTAGCGCAGCCGCGCACAGTCTACGTGGCGATCCGAAAGGGTTGTCGTCATGTCGTTTTATCATTGGAGTGCGTCATGAAGTCCATGGTGATAAAGCGGTCCGTGGTCCTCTCCGGCCACAAGACCAGCGTCAGTCTTGAAGATGCGTTCTGGGAATCTTTCAAACAGATCGCCGCATCGCGAGGCATGCCCTTGTCCACCTTGCTGACCGAAGTGGAATCCGGGCATCACCACGGCAATCTTTCCTCAGGCATCCGCCTTTTCGTGCTCAACCACTATCGCGGGCAATCCAGCATTGCGGACATGGGGCGACCGATTCCATCGCTTTCACAGCGAGCACACCATCTGAGCCCGAGCCTAATTCCAGATGCGGAGCACTGAAGATCACCCTCGTTTCGGCTGAGCCAGAGATGGGCTTTGATGGGACAGCCTGAAGAGTATCGACAGTACGCCGCAGAGTGTTTGCACCTCGCACGCGATTTTCGCGAGCCGGGAGCACGAGCCGTACTGCATCATATGGCGCAGGTTTGGCTTCGCCTGGCCCAAGCCGCTGAAAACCAGGAACGGTCTCAAGACAAGGTCAGCGAGCACGGGTAAGATGCTCGCGGTCGTACTGCTCAGCGACTTTCCTCCATGCCGCGGCCATCTTCTTTAGTATCCGACGCTGCTCCTCGGTCACGGCTTGCTCGGCAAGACGATCGCATTCCTGTGCAAATTGCCGGTAATCCTGCGATGTTTCCATGATGAAGTAACCCGGCGCACAGTAGAGCCGTTCCAATTGCATGTAAGTCATGCTTTGGGAACCCGATACATTGCCCGCGTTCGGCGTCATCCGATATTTGAGCCCAAGGTCGCGAGAGCCGGATTCCTGAAAAGGTGCCAGGCGTCGCGTTTCACGGCGCCGCGCCGGCGATCTACACGCGAAGCATGGCCATCTCGACAGCCAGGGCGCCTCGTTGGGCGTCCCTCATCTCTGCAAATACGGGCGCGAGGGGTGTGGCGGCTCGGGCGCGCTCCAAGGCGGATCGAGCTGCGCAGGCGGGACCGCCGCCTGGCGGGGCAGCGGCGGCCCTTGCGGGTCAAAGACAAGAGTTGAATTGGCCGTCCACTCCCAGCCGATGACGCCGCAGAACGGCGAGATCGCCACCACCGGTGCCGGCCCGCGCAGCACCAGCACGCCATTCGGGTCGGGGCCGCCGCTTACGTTGTAGGGGATCGGCCCGCAGCCGAAGACGTAGGCCGTGCCAACGAGCACAGGACCGTGCCACGCGCCCTCAAACAACAGCGTGCCGGGCCGAACTCCCCAGTCCCACAGGCTCGGTTTCGGCTCCACATAGCGAATGGTGACGAAGCCCGCACGAGCCTCGATCGACATCAGGCTGCCGTTGTGGTCGACGTAACGCACTTGGCCCGCAGAGGCTGGTAGCGCAGGGCCAAAAAGCAGGAATGCGCTGAGAAGGATGCGCTTCATCGATGGTACGCTATGCCGACTCCGATAGCGGCGCAAGCGACCCATTGGCCCTCGCAGCGGGCAGTATCGTCGGTGCAGGTGCACAGCTCCGTCGGTGATTAACCATTCGGCGCGAGCGACCAGCATCGACGGAATCGCGCCTCACCGACTGATCCAGGCTTTGAAACCTCGCCAATGTCGACGGCTGTCATCTCCTCCATGACATCCATGGGCAGCGATAGAAACACCGGTCCGGTTGGCGCTGTTTGACAGTCGCCAAACACGCAGCGCACGCCCTCACTCCTGAGCACTTCGAGAAGTAACGCCGCACCGCGGCGCTGATCCCCCCCTATTTGCAGTCGACATGATCTATGCTCATTGCATCTGACAGCCTTGCCTAACCGCATGCCCCGGCATTCATTCGACCTATGCACTTGCACCGATGACGCGTGTGATGCAGCCGCTCCTCCGATACCTCTTCGGCAGTTGCGATGCCAGAGCAGTAGACCGAACCTCCAGCGGGTGAGCCGTTGCAAAATCATTTCGATGCCTACTGACTGATCCCTGCCGATTGGATTAACCTGTTGTGTGTGACGCGGTTGCAGCCGTGTCGCCAGCGCCACCAATCCTTGCACGCAGGCCGGATGGATAGAGAGCTATCTCTCCCGGAGGTCATCATGCATTACATCGTCGAGCCGCCGAAGGCAGACCGCGCGAGCGCGCATCGCGTCTCGCGCCGTGGCCTGTTCAAAGAGAGCGCCAGAGCCAGCTTGGTCGCCGCTGCCAGCTGGAGCAGTGCCGCGCTCCGTCCGAGTATTGCGAACGCAGCCAACCCCGCGCCGGGCGGCCGGTCAGCACGACAGATGGCGGCCTTCCGCGTCCGTCAGGCAGCGGCACAGGGGTATCTCGACGAACAGGAGCCGTTGCACCGGTCCAATGGCGACGAAGCGCGTTACCCCGACAAGCGCGCGAGCTTTGCTAAGACCCTGCCCCACAACGACGCCGGCGAGGTTGATCCCGAGGCCTTCGCTGCCTTTGTGTCGGTCCTGTCCAGCGGCGATTCCAACGGATTCGAGGTGATCCCGCGCGACGGCAATGCCGAAACCGATCTGAACGATCCGCAAGCAACGTACGCTTTCGATTTGGTCGGCCTCGACAGTGCTGCGACCAGCCTCGACCCGCCTCCGACCTTTTCCAGCGCCCTCATGGCAACCGAGATGGCGGAGGTTTACTGGCTAGCGCTAACTCGCGACGTTCCGTTCCGCGAATATGAAACGAACGTGCTCATTGGAGCCGCCATCGCGGACATGAACACTTTCACCGAATCGCTCACCTCCGGCGCAGGGTCCAAGTGGACACCAGCGACGGTGTTCCGTGGCGAAACGTCCGGCGATCTGGTCGGCCCCTACCTCAGCCAGTTCCTGTGGCTCGACATCCCCTACGGAATCAAGAGAATCGAGCAACGCTACACCGTGCCCAGCCGCGGGCAGAACTTCCTCACAGACTACGCTGAATGGCTTGCCTGCCAGCGCGGCGCTAGGCCGCGGTCGAGGCTCGCGTTTGATGCGACGCCCCGTTTCATCTGTAGCGCTTGCGAGCTCGCCGAGTACGTCCATCGCGACTTCAGCTTTCAGTCCTACATGAACGCGGCGCTGATTGTGCTCGCTTTGGGCAAGGACGCACTTTCGCCGACCAATCCATATCGCGACTCCCGGACGCAGTTCGGCGACATCACGCTGGGTGGCAAGAACGTCCTGTCGTTGGTCGCACAGGCATCGCTGCTCGGACAAAAGGGCGCCTACTTCCACAAATGGCTTGTCCATCGCCGGCTTCGTCCGGAATGCTTCGCAGGTCGGGTCGAGACCCATTCCGCTGGGCGGCGACACTACGACCTCCACGACGACATCCTCCGGTGTGATGCTGTTGCGCGGGTGCGGTTGCAGCATGGGACTCGCCTGCTGCCTGTCGCCTTCCCGGAAGGATGTCCAACGCACCCGTCCTACCCAGCGGCACATGCCTGCAATGCAGGCGCTTGCGCCACGATCCTCAAAGCGTTCTTCAATACCAATTACGTTCTGCCGCACCCAGTGGAGGTCACAGCAGACGGCTCAGCGCGGGAGCTCTGGCGGGGCACTGCTCTCACCCTCGGCAATGAGATCGACAAACTGGCCAGCAATATCGCGCTTGGCCGCGATGCTGCCGGAGTCCATTACCGCTCCGACAGTGTCCGCGGCCTGTTCGTCGGCGAGCAACAGGCACTCGGGCTGTTGCGGGACTATAGCCGCACCTACAACGAGCGGTTCGACGGTTTCATTGTGAGAAAGTTCAACGGCGACAGGGTGAAGATTACGGGCGGCGAGGTCGAACCTCTCTGATCCTTGGTCTACCATTTTGGCGATGCGAGCAAAGGCCAAGCACTCATCCTACTTGCGCGGCACGAAGAAGCGATCGCGGCTTTGCGGCCCGCGCTGTCTCGCCTTCCATGGTGTCGCGGCTGAGCGGTCGCGAGGAGGAAGCGCGGGCTGCCCTCTCCCAATATCACCGTTTCCATCCCAGTACGACCGTGGCCAGCTTCCGAAGCTCGACACCCGTGCCTCTGCAATTGACCGATCCGAGCTACCTTCGCCAACGCGAGCACCTCAAGGAAGGATTGCGCAAAGCGGGTATGCTGAATTGATTCGATCAACGGCCGTTGAATGCCGACAGAATGATCCGGAAGGAGCCAGCATGCCGCGTAAAATGGCCCTATGGGCTTTAGTGCTCGCCTGTTCCGGAACCAACAAAAGCGGCATAGGCCCTTTGCGACCCATCCCGGCGGAAACATCGGAATAAACGAGGCCCGAACACGGTCTCCATCAGGAGGACGGAAAGGGTTCTCTCGTGATGACGATGGCTGCGTTGGCATCCGGCGAGGTGGCGACGCCAAAATCGGCTCGTGCCGCGCATTTGGTTGCGGTCGCACAGCTCGTTCGCGCGCGTGCCCGGCTCCTGAGTGCGCTGGTCCTGCTCTCGTTCGTGCTCTGCCACCTCGCCAGCCATATTGCTTTGATCGTATCCGTGCCGGTCGCCCAGCAGGCGCTCGACAACCTTATGTCGTTCTGGCGAACCGAAATCGGTACTTACCTGCTGGCCACCGCCCTTGCCGCTCACGTTCTCAATGCCCTTTGGTCGGTCTACGTCCGCCGGCATCTGCGGCTGCCGGCCTGGGAGCTGGCGCAGCTTTCGCTTGGACTTTCGATACCGCCATTACTCATGCTGCACATCGTGGGCACGAAGATTTCGGACCGGTTCCTCGGCACTGCGAGCGCCTATCATTCGGTCCTAATCCTTCAGTGGGTCGCCACGCCGTGGCTGGTCTACCTGCAATTTGCCGCCGTGCTGACGGTTTGGACGCACGCCTGCGTCGGTCTGCATTTCTGGCTGCGTACGAAGCGATGGTATCGCGTGGCGGCCGGCCCTGGGGGCGCTCGGCGTGCTGATCCCCTCGCTCGCGCTTGCAGGCTACGTCGCCGGCGGAAACCAGGTGCGGCGCGAGGCGCAAACTCCCGGCTTCGTCGCCAGCGTATTCGCCGATGCGCGTGAAACACGGACGACGATCGCGCAGGTCTGGCATATGGCCTTCGTCGGGCTGAGCATCTATGCCGGCCTTATTCTGCTGCCCTTTGCCGGGCGCGGCGTGCGCGGCGTGGTCTACCGCATGAACAGGCCCCCGCAATTGACCCACGCCAATGGACGCACAATGGCGGTGCTGCCCGGCACGACGGTGCTGGAAACCCTGCGCGCAAACGGCATCCCGCACGCTTCGGTATGCGGTGGCCGTGCCCGTTGCACCACCTGCCGCATCCGCGTGCTCAGCCGGCAGGACCGGTTGCCCGCCCCTGCCGGACTGGAAGCGGCAGCGCTTGCACGCATTGGCGCGACGCGGGTGTGCGTCTCGCCTGCCAGCTGCGCCCCAGGACGGATATTTCGGTAACGCCGCTGCTTGCGGCAGATGCCAGCGCGACCGATGGCCTCGTGCGCGGCGGCATGGAGGGAAGCGAGCGCCGGGTCACGGTCGTGTTCGTTGACTTGCGCGGCTCCACAAAGCTCGGCGAGACGCGGATGCCCTACGACGTCCTCTTCATCCTCAACCAGTTCTTCAACGAGATGACCAGGGCGCTCGCCGCCACCGGCGGGCACTATTCCAATTTCACCGGCGATGGCCTGATGGCGCTCTACGGGCTCGATGCGCCCGAACCCGCGATCGGTGTGGCGCAGGCGTTGCGTGGGGCGCGTGAAATGCTTACCCGCCTCGATCGGCTCAATGCCCGGCTCAGGGCCGATCTGAAAGAGCCTTTGCGCATCGGCATCGGCATTCATTTCGGCGAGGCCATCGTAGGCGCCATGGGACCGCCGGGCTCACAGCTCGTCACTGCCATCGGTGACACGGTGAACACCACCGCGCGGCTCGAAAGCCTCACCAAGGACTACGAGTGCGTGCTGATCGTATCGCGCGCCGCTGCACAGGCAGCTGGACTCGACCTCGTCGGACACGGACCGCAGCAGGCGCTGGTCAGGGGGCGAGCCGAGACGGTCGAGTTCTATGCGCTCAAAGCGGTACCACTGCCTGCCTTGTGACAATCTCAACCAATGATCGGTATGGTCAAGTACCGGTCTTGCACCTCAGCATGTCCGCAGCCGGCCAAAGCGGACATTTGGTCTGATGGATTGCTGCCGCGCGAAACAGGGTTGAACCCCGTTCCGTAAGGGGCAAAACCCTGCTGTAATCACATCATGAGCCCTCAACCAATTGCCACAGCAGTGCGGGGTGTCATCATGTCGCTTGTCAGGTGCGGTATTGTCGCAGTCGTGCTTTCGGTTGTCGTTGCCTCGCAGGCGCTCGCCCAGGCCATCACGATCAGCATCGGTACCGTAGGCGGCGGCAATACGTTGGAGTGGCCGTTCTATATTGCCGAGAAAAAAGGTTTTCTTGAGCAGGAGAAGTTCGCCCTTGAATGGGTGGGCGCTCAATCGAGCGCAGCCGTGATGCAGCAGGTTGCGGCCGGCTCACTCAATCTCGGAACCACGGGACTCGCGGACTCATTGCGGGCAGCCGACAAGGGCGCGCCCACCCGCCTTGTGCGCATTGGGGTGGGCGTTTCGCCCTACGAGGTGGTCGGAGCGCGATCGGTGAAATCGTGGGCTGACTTGCGCCAGAAGACCGTTATGATTGGTGGCGCGAAAGATATCACGCGGCTTTATTTCGAGGACATGGCAAGGGCGAACGGGCTTGGCCTCGGCGAGTATGACTACGTATTTGCTGGCTCAACCGCTGCCCGTTTCTCCGCTCTGACGAGCGGCTCGGTTGCGGCGACAATCCTGTTTCCGCCGTTCAATTTCCTGGCGCTTCGCGACGGCTACACCAGTTTGGGGCTGTCAGCAGATTATACGAAGAATTTTCCGTTTTCTACTTATTCGGTCAACTTGAATTGGGCGCAAAATAACAAAGCCGCGATCAGGCGCTTCCTCGCTGCGTATGCAAAGGGCGTCGACTGGTTCTATGACCGAGCCAATCGGGACGAGGCGATTTCGATTCTGATTTCCTACCTCAAGTCCGATCCCAGGGACGTGGCTGACACGTATGATTATTTCCTCAAGCTACATGCCTTTGACCGGGTAGGAGCGGTCGAAGGTAGCGGGATCGAAAACTATTTGGCTATTCTCAAGCGGGATGGAGACCTTGATGGCGGGACTGATCTAGGGAGGTTTTACGAACCCAGCCTCGTTCATTAGGACGTTTGTGGGCAAGCGGGTTTTGGCACCTCCGAAGGAGCCCAAACCGATGCCCGCTGCGGCAAGCTGAGATGACAACGCACCGCCGCAAGACACCGAAGCTCAAACGCCGGAAAGTGCCAACGGCTTCGCGCCGTCGCGGTTCCTCGGCAGCCGACCTGCAAAAGCAACTCGACCGACGAAACCACGAGCTCACCGACGCGCAAAAGCATCTTGCCGAGGCGCTGGAGCAGCAGACCGCCACTGCCGAGATTCTCGCATCCCTTAGCAGCTCAGCACACGATGCCAAGCCCGTATTTGACGCCATTGTGCGCAATGTGCTGCGGCTTTTCCGCACAGAGTTCACGGCGGTGTTCCTGTTGCGCGGCGAGATGCTTGAGCTGGCAGCGCTCAAAGGCCACCCGGACTTCGAGCAGCACTTTGTCAGCGCGTTTCCTCAGCCGGTCAACTACGCCACGCTGACCGGCCAGGTTCTGCGCACCGGCAAGCTGATCCAGCTGACGCCACTTATCGGCAACGCCGAGTCCACGCCGGAGACGGAGCGGCTCGCCCAAGCATTCAATTACAACTCGATGATGATCGCGCCGATGATTCGCAACGGAAAGACCGTCGGTGCGATTGCTACTGCGCACGGCGAGGCGATCCCGTTCGATGGCAAACAGGTGGCGTTGCTCAAGAGCTTCGCCGCCCAGGCCGTCATCGCCATCGAGAATGCGCAGCTGCTCAACGATGCTGGGCGTAATTTCAAGCTCGCCCGGCGAGTTGGCGCCGGTATTTGAAGCCATGCTGGCAAACGCAGTAGGGCTCTGTAAGGCCAAATTTGGCAATCTTTTTCTCTACGAAGGCGACGGACTTCGCGTCGTCGCGTCGCACGATCTGCCGCCGGCCTTTGACGAGGTGCGCCGACGCGGTCCGCTCCACCCCCCGCCCGGCAGCGGTCTTAGCGAGGCAATTGAAACCAGGCAGACGGTCCACGTCGCCGATCTGGCAGCGACACAACCTTATGCCGAACGCCACCCGGCGGTCGTCGAGGCCGTCGAGCTTGGTGGGATCCGGACCTTTGTCGGCGTGCCGATGCTCAAGGACAATGAGCTGATTGGAATGATCGTCATCTATCGTCAGGAAGTGCGTCCATTTACAGACACGCAGATCGCGTTGCTCACCAATTTTGCCAGCCAGGCCGTCATCGCCATCGAGAATACGCGCCTCCTCAATGAGCTGCGCGAATCTTTGCAGCAGCAGACCGCCACCGCGGACGTGCTCAAGGTCATCAGCCGCTCGACCTTTGACCTGCAGACGGTACTTGACACGCTGGTCCAATCGGCCGCCCAGCTTTGCGAGGCGGATATGGGCGCCATTATGCGCCCCGACCGCGATCTGCTGCGGTTTGCCGCCGGCTACGAGCACTCTGGCGAGTTCATGCGATTCATGCACCGGCATCCGATCCCGCTCGCCCGCGGGACCGCGACCGGACGCGCACTGCTGGAGGGCACGGTGGTTCATATCCCGGATGTAGGCTCCGATCCGGAATACACGTTCGCCGGTCCGGCACTTGGCAACTTCCGCACCATCGTTGCAGTGCCGATGCTGCGCGAGGGCATGGCGATCGGCGTGCTCGCTCTGATGCGCAACCCGGTACGGCCATTCACGGACAAGCAGATCGAGCTAGTATCGACCTTTGCTGACCAGGCGGTGATCGCGATCGAGAACGTGCGTCTGTTCGACGAAATCCAGGACAAGAGCCGCCAGCTCGCGGAAGCGAGCCAGCACAAGTCGCAGTTCCTCGCCAACATGAGCCACGAGCTGCGCACGCCGCTCAACGCCATCATCGGGGTGAGCGAGATGCTGCGCGAGGATGCGGAGGCGGCAAAGCAGGATCTCGAGCCGCTCGATCGCGTGCTCGGCGCGGGACGCCATCTTCTTGCGCTGATCAATGACATCCTCGACCTCTCCAAGATCGAGGCCGGCCGCATGGAGCTGCAGCTGGAAAGCTTCCCCCTCCCGCCATTGATTGCCGACGTGGTCAAGACTATCGAGCCGCTGGCGGCAAAGAACAGCAATCAGGTCGCGGTTCACTGTGACGCGGCAAGCGGGACGCTGCATGCCGACCAGATGCGGCTGCGGCAGGCGCTGCTGAACCTGATGAGCAACGCCAACAAGTTCACGGAGCGCGGCACCATCACCGTCGACGCGCGGCAAGGACAGCAGGGCGGCCGCGACTGGGTCACCATTGCGGTCGCCGACACCGGCATCGGCATGACTCCGGAGCAGATGGGCAAGCTGTTCCAGGAATTCTCCCAGGCCGACGCTTCCACCACCCGCAAGTACGGCGGCACCGGCCTTGGGCTCGCGATCAGCAGGCGCTTCTGCCAGATGATGGGCGATGACATCACGGTCGAGAGCAAGCTCGGCCGCGGATCGACCTTCACGATCCGGCTGCCGAGAGTTGTGGACGTTCCGGTGGCTGCTCCGCTCATGCAGGCGAAGCAGCGCTGAAACCTCATCAGGCTGCTCGGCGAGCCCGAAGCAGTCGCAAACCGCGCGATTTAGGCGTGGTATGGTCCTAGTTAGTCAAGTGAAAAAACTCTAAGAAGAACCGGGAGCGCGCTTGCGAACAATCGTCCGACTGCGCGCGCCCAATCGTCAGAGCCAGTCTTAGTCTAAATCATCGCCGTCATCCCGAACGGACGACTTCGCTCGAATGTCGTGGCTTCGAAATTGAGCCCCAGCACGCGCGCGCGTTGCCAGGACTTGCCCAGCTCCATGCGCGTCGGCGCTCGCGCGATCTCCGCATGCTTGTCGCGGTACTTGGGAGTCGACGGATCGCAGAAATTGTCGGGACGGAACTGGGCCATGACGTTCACGGGCACCGACGGCACGTTCTCGGCGATCCATTCCAGAACCGGATAGGTGCAACACTCCACGTGATTGGGCATCACGAGGTGCCGAATCGAGAAGTCCTCGCCCCACTGCGCGATGAGCGCAATGTTGCGGGTCACGGTTTCCCAGTACCATGGCGTCTTCGCCAGCGTCATGGCGCAGCGGCCGGGCCCAAACTTGAAATCGGGCAGCCAGACGTCGATGAGCAGACGCAGGATCTTCATGCTCTCGGGCGTAATGAAGAAGTTGCTGTTCCAGAGCATCGGCGCATTGAATCTGCCGTCGTATGCGGCCGCATCCGGCGGCTCATCAAAGAAGAAGAAGCGGTCCGCCTTGGTCCTGCGCGCCCGCCTGAGATCCGCCTGCGTGGGCGTGAAGTCGCGGCCCAAGAGCGCGATGGCGTCGACGATGGCGTGCAGGTGGATGACGACCTCGCCACCGACCCAGTTGATGTTGTGGCAGCCCTCGCGGCGCAACATCCACGCCATCGCCGCCAGCGTGCGCGGGTCCGTCTCCTCGCCGTTGTCCTTGTCGGTGCTGATATCGCCGTTCTGGCAGAAGGCGCAGCGCATGTTGCAGGAGGTGAAGAAGATCGTGCCCGAGCCTTGCGTGCCGCGGTAGAACAGCTCCTCCCCGGTGTGATGGAAGTGTGAGCTCACCCGCGAGCCCGAGGACAGCTTGCAGGCGCCGAGCTTGGTGCCCGCCATCCGGTCGACGCGGCAGTCCCAGGGGCAGAAATTGCAGTGAGAGAGCATCCGGTAGGCAAGCTCGCGGTTGAGCTCCAGCAGGCTTGGACCCTCCGCCGCCGAAGGCAACGGCGCGCCCGCTCGGATCGCCCGCCAGCACTCCAGAAAGATCGGGGTGAGTCGGTCAAGCTCGGCCCACAAAGCGTCTTCGCTGCTCGCCGCAGGATCAAGGCATGTGGCAACGGTCGCCGCAATGCGAAACTTGGCCGGGCGCCGATTCTCAGCAACCGCAAGGTACCATGCAAGCGACCCTCGGATCGCCGGATCGTCCCAGATTCTCAAGCGGCCCAGATCGCTCATGATCGGTCCCACGGAACGGCGCCTGCCCTGGGCAGGTCAGAGCCCCTTTTGCAGGCAGGCGAGTTCCTGTACCCTGTCACCAGCTGCCTGAAGACGGGACGTGCCGAAGTCTCTGTTGGCGAATCGGCAGCGATTATGCCGTCGGCAAGCATCGCACTATTAACAGACCTTCTTCTTTGCGGTCTATCAGAATTTGCATCGTGCCTGCGCGCGCCGCCCAAACATGCGCGTGAATTGTCCGCCCGAGGCCGATTTTTGGAATTGCGGGCGCGCATCGCGGAGCGCTTAGGCACGCAATCGAAGGGAGAGCGCGATGAGCTTCAAAACCATTCTTGTTCCAGTCGAGCAACACGATCTCATGACATCGACTTTGGAAACTGCGCTCCTTCTCGCGCGCAAGTTTGACAGCTACATCGAAGGCTTTGCCTTGCACGTTGCAATCCCTGCCGCCTACGCAATGGCCGATGGCAGCAGCGCGCCCATGCCGCCATCAGAGCAGGACATTGCCGGAGCTGCGGAACGTACCCGCGGCCTTTTTGACGGCTTCATGCAAGAGCATGGCGTGCCGCATGGCGGTCAGACAACAACCTTGTCGAGCGATTGGTTGGAAGATACGCCCGAAAGCGATCGTTTTGTCGGCAGCTATGGCCGGGTCTTCGATGTCATTGTCTTGGGTAGACCCGGTCGCGATCCGAAGGGCTCGCGGATGGCCACCCTTGAAGCTGCCCTGTTCGAAAGCGGTCGACCTGTCTTGATCGCACCGCCATCACCGCGACCCGATATGGGCAAGAATGTCTTGATTGCATGGAATTGCAGCACCGAGCAGGCGCGCACCACAGCTTTCGCGATGCCCATCCTCAAGCGGGCCAGCCGTGTCGTCGTATTGACGGTCGAAGGCGGAGCAGCAGTACCCGGACCGACCGCTCAGCAACTATGCCGCTATTTGCTGTTGAACGGAGTTGCGGCAAAACCGTTAACCGTGGGTCTCAATGGCCGCCTCACCGGCGAGGCGGTTCTGGCGCACGCGAACGCGTTGGGCTGTGACCTCCTGATAAAGGGGGCTTACACCCAGAGCCGGCTGCGGCAGCTCGTCTTTGGGGGCACCACCCGCTACATTCTAGGCAACGCGACATTGCCGGTCCTTATGGCGCATTAGACTAAATTGTGAGATGGCGGCGGTGAACCTGCAGCGGACATACCATCGCATGAAGCTGTGTGCGAGAATTACCAGGGCATCAGGCGGACACGGTATCGACGTTGCCCCCGGATTGCTTGACCAACCCCAGGAACCTGCGAGCCGCCGCGGAGGTCTCGCCGCGCCGAGAAGCGAGATAGAGCGGAGCCTTCGGCCGCGCAACACCGCCAATGCGACGGAACACGACACCATCCATCCGCATGCGCTGCAATGATTCTGGGACAACCGAAATTCCAAGTCCGGCGGCAACGAGATTGAGCGTCGATACGATCCGTGGCGCTTCCTGGCCGACGCGCGGGCTAAAAGCCAGCGGCA
>Ga0306922_10001562_pt1 | contig 20606 bp, 19 predicted proteins | sample sta12Cox44000082_FD_203758 | JGI IMG/M metagenome (GOLD analysis project Ga0306922, IMG submission 203758) | Lab enrichment of tropical soil microbial communities from Luquillo Experimental Forest, Puerto Rico - statoxic.12C.oxic.44.000.082 (v2)... | ecosystem: Environmental > Terrestrial >... | reverse complement strand
GACGAAGCTTTACGCGCCGATATCTGGCATCATCAGTCGCCCCTTGGTCAAGGAAGGTACATACATCACCAAGGAGGCGCGCGATCAGAGTCGTCTCGCCACCATCGTCCAGCTGGACCCGATCGATCTGGTCGGCCAGGCGCCTGCAGCTATGTATTTTCAGCGCGGCGAAACACTACCAAGCATTGAACAGACTGCCGAGCGGCATGAATTCGGGCTCGTCCTACCGACCGGCGACAAGTATCCGTACAAGGGTCGTCTCGTCGCCGGCGCCTACGAGTTCAATTCGGCAACGCAGACGACCGAGGTCACTGTGGAGTTTCCCAATCCAGACTATCTGTTGAGGCCTGGACTGAACGTAACCCTTCAATCGTCGATGCGCGCGAAGTAGGCTGGTTGCCCATGCAGGCCGCAGTCAGATTATCCGCAAACAGTTTGCGTCCTTGGGCCCAACTAATCAACCGCACTTCTCTGCGACCCGGCGCGCCCGCAGCTGTCCACCCAACCCGGCCGACCCCGACCGGTGCTGAGAACGGCAGCTAAAGGGCAACTGCTGACGAAAAGCCGGATCGTCTGCCTCGGATCAGATAGCCGACATTGGGGTCTCAAGACTTTCGCGCATTTTCCTTGCGCCAGCAGGATCAAGGGGTTACGGTTTGCATAAGTTATGACCGAAACTCACCCCGAAAAACGCCCTATCGCCTATGCCCGCGTCTCGACCTACGGGCAGACGCTTGACAGCCAGCTTGAGCAGCTTCGAGCAGCGGGATGCGGTCGAGAACGACTGTTGGCGCTAGGTGCGTGGGTTGCACTCTGCAAATGGCGTGAATTTCCATAAGGCATCTTTATGCTCCGACACACATCGCCCTCCTGCCGGAGATGGCAGGAGCTACAGCCGCTGCTCGGTCGTCGGATCGAACAGCGAGACCTGGCCGATGTCGAGCGCGAGGCGCACCTTGCCCGAAAGCCCTCGGGCACGCTGCGGCGGCAGGCGGGCCGAGATGCGTTGGGAGCCGTATTGGAACCACGCGAGCGTGTCGGCGCCCATTGGCTCGATGAACACTGTCTCCGCTTCGATTACCGGCCCGCGGGTCTCGTGGTCGGCCAAAGACACATGCTCGGGGCGTATGCCGAAAATGATTTCCCGGCCATCGTTGAACGAGCTGCAGAGGGGATACCCGTTCAGAGCGATCTCATCGGTTTCGATCCGCGCCACTGGCACCGATGCGCGCGCGAGCGAGCCGAAGAGAAAATTCATTCCCGGCGAGCCGACAAAGCCGGCGACGAACAATGTCGCCGGTTGCTCGTAGAGCACATCGGGCGTGGCGTATTGCTCGATCCTCCCGGCCCGCATCACGGCGATGCGGGTGGCCAAGGTCATTGCCTCGATCTGGTCGTGCGTGACGTAAATGATCGTTGCGGCGAGGCTCTGGTGCAGGCGCTTCAGCTCGACCCGCATCTCGGTGCGCAATTTGGCATCGAGATTGGACAGCGGCTCGTCGAGCAGGAAGACCTTGGCCTGCTGCACCAGAGCGCGTCCGATAGCGACCCGCTGGCGCTGACCGCCGGAGAGCTGCGACGGCTTGCGGTCGAGCATCCCGCCGATCTGCAACAGCTCGGAGACCCAGGCGACGCGCCGTTCGATCTCGGGTTTCGGCACGGAGCGCACGCGCAGTCCGAAGGACAAATTGCGGCGGACCGTCATCGTCGGATAAAGCGCGTAGGACTGGAAGACCATCGCGATCCCGCGCTCGCTCGGCTCGCGCTGCGTGACCTCCGCGCCGCCGATCTCGATTGATCCCGCGTCGATGTCGTCGAGCCCGGCGATCGCATTGAGCAGGGTCGACTTGCCGCAACCCGACGGGCCGAGCAACACGGTGAAATCCCCGGGCTCGACCACCAGGTCGATGCCGCGCAACGCCCGCACCAGGCCATAGGATTTCGACAGCCCGCGGACGACGACTCCGGACACCGCTAACCCTTGACCGCGCCGGCGGTGATCCCGCGCACAAAGAAACGCCCCGAGGCGAAATAGACGAGCAGCGGAGGCAATGCCGTCAAGAGCGCGGCCGCCATGTTGACGTTGTACTCGATCTCGCCCGTCGACGTCGTCGCAATGGCGTTGAGCTGGACCGTCATCGGCTGGTTCTCGCGGCCGGCGAAGATCAGACCCAGCAGATAGTCGTTCCAGATCCCGGTGGTCTGCAGGATCGTCGCCACGATCAAGATGTTGACCGACAATGGCAGCATCACCGAGACAAAGATGCGCCAGAACCCGGCGCCGTCGACGCGCGCAGCCTTGACCAGCTCGTCCGGCAGGCCGGCGTAGAAATTGCGGAACAGCAACGTCATGACCGGCAGGCCAAACAGTATGTGGACGGCGATGATGCCGGGCAGCGAACTGTAAATCCCGATCGAGCTGGTGATCTTCACCAGCGGGTAGAGGATCACTTGATAGGGAATAAAGGCGCCCAACAGCAATGCCAGAAGGATCAGATCGGCGCCCGGCACTCGCCAGTGCGACAAGGCGTAGCCGTTTAAGGCGCCGGCCAGAACCGACAATGTCACGCTCGGGATCAGGATCCGCACCGAATTCCAGAACCCGACATGCACCCCGCCGCAGTTGAGGCCGGTGCAGGCGGCGTACCACGCCTTCCACCATGCGGCAAAATGCGGCGACGAAGGCGGGACGAAGATCGAGAAGGCACGGATTTCGTCGAGTGATTTGAGCGAGGTCGAGATCACCACCAATAACGGGATGGCGAAGAGCAGCGCCATCCCGATCAGAAAAGCGTAGAGGCCGAACCGTCCGATCCGGGCCGGCGCGCCGGCCGCACTCACCGGTCCCTCCGCGACAATTCGAGGTAGAGATAGGGTGCCAGCACGGTCAGCACGGAGCCGAGCATCACCGCCGCGGCGGCCGAGGCCTGGCCGATATTGGCGCGCTCGAATGCGAAGTCGACGACGAATTTTCCCGGTAGATCAGAGGCGTAGCCGGGCCCACCTCCGGTCATCGCCACGACGAGGTCGTAGCTCTTCACCACCGCGATGGCGATCAGCACGATGCAGGTGACCAGCAGCGGCCGCAGCATCGGCAATACGATGCTCAGATACACCCGCCAGAGCGGGATTGCCTCGACCCTCGTCGCCCGCCAGATCTCGCGGTCGACCCCGCGCAGTCCGGCGAGCATGATCGCCATGATCAGGCCGGTTTGGTGCCAAACCCCGGCAAATACCAAGGTGTAGATCGCGCGGTCGGGCCGGGTGATCCAGTCGAACACGAAATCGTTCCAGCCGAGCCCGCGCACGAAGTTCTGAACGCCGATCGTCGGGCTCAGCACCCATTGCCAGGTCAGGCCGGTGACAATGAACGAGATCGACAGCGGGTAGAGGAAGATCGTGCGGAAGGCGCCTTCGAAGCGGACCTGCCGGTCGATCAGCACGGCGAGCAGGACCCCGAGCCCGAGGGTTCCCATTATGTCGAGCACGCCAAAGAGGAACATGTTGCTCCAGGCGACATTCCATCGCGGCGTGCCGAACAGCCGGACGTACTGGACGAGGCCAGCGAACTGGTAGTTGGGCAATAGCGCCGACCGCGTGACCGAGAGATACGCGGTCCACACCGCGCAGCCGTAGAAGCACACCAGGATCACCATCACGGTCGGCGACAGGACCGCCTTGGCGGCCAGACTGCGGATACGCACGACCGCCCTTACCGCGTCACCCTCACCCGCCTCGCTGCGCTCGGCACCCTCTCCCGCACCGCGGGAGATGGGGGACCCAGCGCGTCGCGCTGGGTGGGTGAGGGTCTCGCCACGCTGGTAGGTGAGGGCAACGCCTTCAAAGGGTTGCCACTCTCATTTTCGTCGCGGGTTCGCCGAGGGGAGGTCGCTCAGCTGGCGGCGTTTGCGATGATGGTCGAGAACTCTTTGGTCGCGTCCGCCGCCGACATGCCGGGCGTGCTCCAATAGTGAATCAAGAGATCCTCGATCTGTCCTTGCGTATCCGGACCGAAGGCGAGTGCAAAGTTCGGCAGTTGATTAGTGTCGCCGCCGGCCAGGACCTTCTGGCCGAGCTGGGCGCAGGCGTCGAGGCTCTCGACATCGGCGTCGAGGCGGGCCGGGAGAGATCCCTTGTACTTGTTGAACTCGACCTGCACGGCCGGGTCCATCATCAGCTCCGCCAATTTGCGCTGGGCGGCGATCTGGTCCGGCTTGTTGACCTTTGGGAAGGCAAAGACATCGACGGTCATGATGTACCCATCCTGGGTGCCGGGGGCAAGCGCGCAGCCATACTCCTTGCCGGGAGTCATCCCGGCGGCCGAAAAGTCGCCCTTGGCCCAGTCGCCGGCGATCATGAACGCGGCCTTGTTGGTCTCGACCAACGCCAAGGTGTCGTTCCACTTCCGGTTGGTGCCGCCAGCATCGGCGTATTGGCGGATCTTGCCCATTGTCTCGAAGGTGCGGCGCACCTCTTGGCCGCCGGCCGCCGCCGCGTCGTGATCGACAAAGACCTTGCGGTATACCTCTTTGCCGCCGGCGCCGGCAAGGATCGTGTAGAACAGCCACCCCGTCTGCTGGGCGTTGCCGCCCATCGCGATCGGCAGGTAGCCCGCCGCCTTGATCTTGTCGGCCTGCCCCATGAACTCGTCCCAGCTCTTTGGCGGCGCCATGTTCAAGTCGCCGAACACTTTTGTGCTGTACCACATCCAGTTGGCCCCGTGGATATTGACCGGGACGGCGATCACGTGGCCGTCGACCGTGATGTTCTTGACCAGGAGCGGCGGCAGGTGCCGGTTCCAGTCGCCGGCCTTGGCCAGATCGTCGAGGTTCGCCAAAAGCCCCTGTTCGGCGAGCTGGCGCACCGCGACGCCGATGTTCCATTGAAACGCCGCCGGCGGGTTGCCGCCGGCGATGGCGTTCAGCACAGCGGCATGCTCGGCCTGTGGGCCGACCGAGGCGCCGTCGATCCATTTGCCGCCGCGCTTCTCATATTCCTTGGCAAACACGGCGACTGCGCGCGATTCGCCGCCGCTCGTCCACCAGTGCATGACCTGAGCGTCCTGCGCCGACGTTCGCTGCGCCAGCAGCATTGCGAGCGCGACAAAGAACAACATGCGGTGACGTGTCATAGGCCGCCTTCTCCCCATCGGTATGCTATTGCTCGCCTCCGACCGTCGAACGAATCTCTACGCCTGTCAAGGACAGGGGGGCGCGGCGAGACCTATCTGCCCGTACGCCCCTCCCAGCTGGGGCGCCCTGCCTTGTCACGGTCGCGCCCTTGCGCCTATCCTCGGATTTGCAAGCGGCGGGGAGCGTCAGGAAAGCCAGCGTGGCACGACTGTTCATCAGCCACTCGGTTACGAACAACGCCGCCGCGATAGCTATGCGCGACTGGTTAGCCGAACAGGGTTTCGATGACGTTTTCCTCGATGTCGACCCCTATCGCGGGGTCGTGCCCGGCGAACGCTGGCAGGAGGCGCTCCGAGCCGCTTCAGACCGCTGCGAGGCGGTGCTGTGTCTCGTCTCACCCGCTTGGCTCGATTCCAGGTGGTGTCTCGCCGAGTTCTTGCTCGCGAAGAGCCTCAACAAGCGCATTTTCGGGGTGATCATTGAGCCGGTGCCGTTCGAACGGTTGCCCGCCGAGATAACAGCTGAATGGCAATTGTGCGCGCTCGTTGGCGAGGACAGGTTTCGCACCTTCAAGGTCGAGGTCTACGGGAAGGTCGAACACATCGCCTTCCGTGCGGCGGGATTAGACCTGTTACTCCGCGGGCTTGACCGTGCCGGGCTTGACGCCCGCAGCTTCCCTTGGCCGCCGCGCAACGAGCCCGACCGCGCACCCTATCGCGGACTCAAAGCATTGGAGTCGGAGGACGCGGCCATTTTCTTCGGCCGCGATGCGGCGATCGTACGCGGCCTCGACCGCATCCGCGGTCTCGCCGAGAGCGGCGTCGAGAAGCTTCTCGTCGTGCTCGGTGCTTCTGGCTCCGGGAAATCGTCGTTCCTGCGCGCAGGCCTCTGGCCGCGGCTGCTGCGCGACGATACGAATTTCCTGGCCCTGCCGGTGATCCGGCCCCAGACTGCGGTGATCAGCGCCGATACCGGCCTCGCCGTCTCGCTCGCCACTACCTTCGAGCGGCTGGGCGCGCTGCGTCCCCCTGGCCGGATCAAAGAGGCGCTCGCGGAAGGCGTCGATGCCTTAGGCCGTATTCTCGACGAGCTCTCCGCTCTTGCGAAACGGCGCCTTGTGGCAATCGAGCAAACGCCTGCAAATCCGGCGATCATTCTGCCGCTGGATCAGGCCGAGGAGCTGTTCAACCCGGATGGCGCCGCCGAGGCCGGGCACTTTCTCGATCTCCTTTCAGAAGTGCTCGCACTTGCCGAGGAGACTCCGTCACGGCGGCTGCTCATCGTCGCTACGATGCGCGCCGAACGCTACGAGCTGCTCCAGAACGAGCCCTGTCTCGCCAAGGTAAAGCGCGACCTTTTCGATCTGCCGCCAATCCCGCAAGCAGAGTTCAAGAGCGTCATCGAAGGCCCTGCGCGCCGCGTCGTCGAGGCCGGCGGCCAGCTCACGCTCGACCCCGCGCTGACCGAGCGGCTGATCGCCGACGCGCAGGGTGCCGATGCATTGCCATTGCTCGGGTTCACGCTGGAGCGGCTCTACGCCGATTATGGCTCCGGCGGCAGGTTGACCATTGCCGAATACGACAAGCTCGGCGGCGTGCGGGGCTCCATCGAGGCGGCGGTGGCGTATGCACTGGCCGAGCCCGGCCGGTCGCCGGCAATTCCGGCCGACAAAGAGGCGCAGCTTGCCGCTCTTCGTGAAGCGTTCATTCCGTGGCTCGCGCGCATCGATCCCAACACTGGCGCCCCGATGCGGCGCGCCGCACGCCGCAACGAGATCCCGCAAGCATCCCGCGCTTTCATTGAGCGTCTCATTGACGCGCGATTGCTCATTGCCGACAGGCGGGCCGGCACAGACGTGATTGAGGTTGCCCATGAGAGCCTGTTGCGCCAGTGGCAGACGCTGACTGCATGGCTCGACGCCGATGAGGCTGATTTGAAGCTAGTCGAGGGGGTCGAGCGGGCGGCTGGCGAGTGGTTGCGGAATGGCCGCATCGAGGCCTGGCTCGATCATCGCAGCGACCGGCTAATGGCGGCTGAGCGGCTTGTCACGCGGGACGACTTCCGCTCTCGTCTGGGCGACGTTGGCGCTGCCTACCTCGCTGCCTGCGGAGCACGCGAAGGGGCCGAGCGAGAGATAAGGGAGGTACTGACAAAAATCGCTGGTCTGCCCAGCTACGAGATACCGAAGCGATTCTTGCGTCGCGCTGGCCGCGTAGCTGCACTCGCGCTAGTCGCCGGCGCCTTGGTGTTGCGCATCATCGACCCGGGCGTCGTCACCGAATTGCGCGTGCGCGGCTTCGACCTGGAACAACGCCTCTGGCCGCGCGTCAGGGATTCGGCACGAGTGGTTATCGTCGACATTGAGGAGAAGAGCCTCGCCCAATACGGGCAGTGGCCGTGGCCATGGCACTTGCTGGCCGAGCTCGTCCGCCGCATCGCCCAAGGGAACCCGCGTGTCGTCGGCATCGACATCGTCTTCGCAGAACGAGATCGGCTTTCGCCGACCGAGATCGCACGCGAACTGCCCGGCCTGCCTCCATCTTTGGCGGACGCGCTGGCGCAGCTGCCGCCGGGCGACCGCGACCTCGCCGAAGCGATCGCAGCGGTCCCGACGGTGCTCGCGCTTGCCCCCAGCCGGGAGGGGGTGACGCCGCCTTCAGGCTCGATTCACTCCGCCCCGATCCGCCAGGCGGGAGACGATCCGGCGCCGTTCTTGAAGAGCTACAAATCCATAGTGCAAAGCCAGCCCGATCTCCGCGCCGCTGCGTTGGCCGCCGGGGAAATCGCGGGCGAGCCGGATGCCGACGGCGTCGTCCGGCGGCTCGCTCTCGCTGTGGCCTATCAACAAACGATCGTCCCGAGTTTTGCGCTCGAGATCGTGCGTGTCGGCAGCGGCGCACAGGCGATCGTGATCGATACCGGAGCGCTCGGGATCAAAAGCTTCAGGATCGGTGGCACCACCATCCCGACGGACGGGCGCGGCCAGGCGATCCTCCACTTCGCGCCGTCACTGGCACGGTCCATCTCGGCCTCGGAGGTCCTCGATCCGGCGTTCGACCCAGCCGAGCTGCGGGGGCAGGTCGTATTGCTCGGGGTTGCAGGCGTCGGCATTGCCGGGCTGCGGCAAACGCCCCTCGGTCTCGTCCGCGCGGTCGACCTCCATGCCCAGCTGATCGAATCGATCCTGCTCGGCGACCTGCTCCGCCGCCCACCATTTCTCGATTGGTTCGAGCTCGCTGCGGCGCTCGCGGCCGGGCTCGTGGTCATCTGGCTGCTGCGCTACGAGAGGCCGCTGCCTGCGCTCGGCATCGCCGTGGCGATCGCGGCGATCGCGGCGGCTCTTTTTGGCGTCGAGCTCGCGCTCTTCCGCTTTGCCGATCTTCTCTTTGACAGCACCTTTCCGGTGCTGACCTTGCTCGGCGCGGTGAGTGTGATGCTTGTCGGCAACCTGCGCGCCGCGCAAACCGAACTCGTTCGTGAACGCATCGAACATGCTCTCGTTAGCGGAACCTTTGGCATCTTGAGACGGCTTATCAGCCGACAAGTGACTGGCGTCATCCGATCGGTAAGGCCGAGGAGGCTGGTGACGCCACCCTATCGGCACTCCCGCGGGTTGTCGGCGTGGGCTAGTCGCAGCCCTTCTATTTCGCCGTGATTACACCGATCGGGTAAGTGGTCCCCCGAGGAGTTGGTCGCCGCTTAGCACGATTAGGTCGAGCTTGCGGCGACTGGAAGGAGATCATGGTGGTGGGCCGGCACGAGATGACAGTATTCTTGCCGCGTTCAGTCGCGACGGATCTGGGACCGTCGCCGAAGTCTACACTCGGCGGCCTTGAGATCTCACAAAGCTGAGCCGCGACGAGACGCGGCTCGCAGGCTATCTCAATAGCATGCCCAAGATCGACGTCTGCGCCGTAACGCTCGTGTCAGGCCGCCTGGTCGAGCTTGAAGAACTCCACGGCGTTACCGGCCCAGATCTTGCGCTTATCCGCTTCCGGGATGTCGGCATAGATCTTGTCGATGATCGGCCGGGAATTCGGCCATTCATTCTCTATGTGCGGAAAGTCGGTGGCGAACATGATCCGGTCGACGCCGACATGCTGGCGCTCCTCGACCGCCACCCGCTCGTATTGCACGCTGAAATAGACATGATTCCGCACGTAATAGCTCGGCAATTCCTTGAGCGGCTGGAAGCCGAGATATTCTTGCGCCCAGCCGAGATGGCGCTGGTACCATAAATCGGCGTGCTCGAGCCAGAACGGGACCCAGCCGAGGCGTGTTTCGGCGAAGAAAATCTTCAATTTCGGAAAGCGCTCGAACACGCCGGCTAGGACCAGCTGGGCGACGCTAACGGCGGGCGGCAGACCAAAATTGCAGATCCATTCGAGGAACGGCCGACGCAGCCGCTGGACGACCTCGGGGATCTCTTTCGGATAACGGAATGTCGGCTGCGAAGCGCGCGCGCCGGTGCGGTTGAACGCCACGTGTACCGTCACCGGCATCTCCATGTCGATCGCCGCGGCCCAGAACTTATCGTCGTCTGGGGTCGGATAACCTTTGGCGTTGGGCAGTGCGCCGAGCTGTATGCCCTTCAGACCGAGCTTCTTGCAATATGTCATCTCGGCGATCGCGTCCTCGACACTGGTGATCGGCATTACACCCATGCCGAACAGCCGGTCGGGAGCGACCGCGCAATATTCTTCGGCGAGCCAGTCGTTGTAGCCGCGGATCACCGCCTTGTAGACCTCGTCATGGCTGATGTTGCGCCAGAAGACGGGTCCGGCGACCATTGCCGGGAACAGCACCTCGGCGTCGAGCCCGTCCTGGTCCTGTTCTTTGACGCGCTGCTCGGCCGAGCCGGTGCCGGCGGCGTCGGCGACCTTGAGTCCGAAGGGCTGCCACGTTCCCTCGGCGCGCCCGGCGCGCAAGTCGAGAAAATTCGCCTCCAATAGCGGCTGACCTTCGATCATCTGGGCGTCGCCGCCATCGGGCAGATGCACGGTGCGCGGCGCGCGGTCGCGATACTTCTCGGGAACCCGGTGCACCCACCGTTCCGGCGGCACCTCGAGGTGCCCGTCGCTCGACATCAGATTGTATTGCCGCGCCATATACTCCTCCTTCGATGGCGAGCGGCCCCTCACCCCAACCCTCTCCCCGCAAGCGGGGAGAGGGAGGGGCCGCCCGCGCAGCGGGAGGGTGAGGGGCAGTTGCCGGTCACTACGTTGAGAGCTCGTATTGCACTAGTGCGCCAGGCGCCGGGCAGTACTCCAGGCATTCTCCGCACCCGGTGCATTTCATTTCCTGCACCTCGTAGAGATGCCGTGGCTCCAATAAGGTGGGCCGGATCGCCGACTCGGGGCACACCTCGCGGCAGAGGCCGCAGGAATTGCAGATCGCGTAGTCGATCCGCACCTTCATCTTATGCCGCCGACCTGGTGCAACAGATAGCCCAGCGCCTCCTCGACCGGCTTCTGTGTTTCCGGGGTCGCGCAGAGAAAATCGATCTGGAACTTGCCTTCCATGAAATGCATCAGCTCCTCGTCGCGCTGGCTCAGATGCTCGTGCCGGACGAGCGGATCGTCGACCCGATCGAGGTAGGCCATGATGCCGATGCAGGCGTTGGCCTCCTGGTAATAATTCTGCGCAGCACGGGCCAGCGGGTGGATGTGCGGGAACATCATCGACATGCCGAAATAGGCGGGGAGCGGCTGAGTATTGGCCTGCGCGATGTCCATCAGCTCGCGCTCGTCCTTGATCCAGCCTTTGCCGAGCAATACGTCGGCGTGCAATTTGCTGTGCTTGCACTCGTCCCAGATCTGGCGGGCGCGCATGCGCTGCAGATCGATGTAGCGCTCCTGATCGGCGATATCGACCGAGAGCAGCTGGCCCGACATCTGCTTGATCGACATATGCACGCCCTCGGCGGCATAGCCGCGCAGCGCCTTGTCCTTTTTCCAGGCCTCATCGTTGCTGGCGAGCTCCTCCTCGATCTCGCCGAGCGTGCGCTGCAATGAGATTTCCCAGCCCTTGACGCATTTCTCCCTGGTCAACCGCAGCCGGAACTCGGCACCCGGCGCGCCGGGCATCGTCGGCCACACCCATCGGTCGAGAAACTGTTCGAGGATCGGGTGCATGTTTCAGGTCTCCTGCCAGGCCTCGGACGGAGGTGGGACCATCGAGCGCCCGCTCTCGACTTCGATGATCGAGCCTTCCGCCGGGCAATACATCAGACACGCCGTGCACCCGGGGTAGGTGCATTTGTCGATGTCGATCTCAATGCGGTGCAACGGCTCCAATGCCACATAGACGGCGTTGATATCGATCTCGCGGCAGACGATGTAGCACATCCGGCATTGGGTGCAGTGTGCGTGATCGATCTTCAGAGCGGGCATGCCGGCTTCCTTTAGTCGGTTACCTGCCGCCGCGGCGCAAGGGGTGCCGGCGCCTCGCGCCCGAGGACAAAGGCGCTGAGCTCGCCCAAGAACCTGTTGTAGTCGCGCTTGGCGACCGCGCAGGCCCAGCGGCACAGCTCGGTGTCGATGGGCTTGTGCACGAACTCCTCGACGATGCGCCGGCCCATATTGATGTGGCTGCGGTTCTCGACGAACTGGCTCTCGAACACGCCCTTCAGTTCTGCGTCGGCGAGCGCCTCCGTCAGCCCCTCCATCCAGCCTAGCTCGAGGATCTTGGGGCCCAGATTGAGCGCCGCGATGCGGATCGAATGCGGATATGTCGCGAGGTTGCGCAGCGAAAAAACGTAATAAGCCAGCCCCGAATCGACCGAGAAATTCCCATAAGGATGCCGGAAGGCGTCCTTCTGCGTCGTGACGAACCCCTTCTTCAACTGCACGTCGAGATAGAGCATCTCGTGCGTGGATTCGTCGACGATCTGCTTTGAGAACAAATATTTGACCGATGGCGGAAAGTCGTTCATCTCGAGCCCCTGACCCCACCCGCCGTAGATGTAATAAAACATTCGCTCCAAGGTCCACAGCCGGCCGAGCAGGCGGTGCACCTTGTCATCATCAAATTCGGCCTCGCGGACCGCCGCGATCAACGCCTCGACCGGAGTCGAGCGTCTTTCCGCTCTGCTCTTGTCGATCAGCTCCCGTGCCAGATCCTTACCCGGCAGCTCGGCCATAGTTCGCCGCCGGCGTCACGGCTGGTAGACGGCAAAGCACTTGTTGGAGTTGAAGATCCAGCTCTCGACGTACGAGGTTTCGGACGGCCGCCGCCCGAGCTCCTTCATTCCGCCCATCAGGCACATCCAATTCAGGAGCTCCTGTTGGCCGCTGTCCTCGATCGCGCTCAACGGCCGTTCCCGCCACGCGGCGTAATCGCTTGCCTGAAGGGCATTGTAGAGGGAGCGGTCGGCTTCGATGTCGGGGTAGAGCAGGTAGTGCTTAGGGGTCAAAAACGCATGCGACCAGCTCGACGAGGCGATCAGCGCCACCCGCCACGGGCTTTTTTCGACGACCCGGGCGCAGGCGGCACCGAGGTCGAAACAGCGCCACGGGGCAGGGGAGGGGGGGTCTAGTTCGGCTTCCGACGGAAATTCGCTCAGGCCGCGTGCCCCGGCCTGCTGGGCTATGACCCGGCGACCGTAGCAATTGACCTGGAACGGCACCACCGGATAGGGGAACCCTTTACGGTCGTAGTCGAGAAACAACAACGTGTTGAGGAAGGCATGGCCGAGCTGATGATGCAGCGGCCGGTAGGCGTACGAGACGTCGAAGCCCGACTCCAGCATTCCGCTCGCGATGAACTTCGCGCCGGCCGGATGGCCTTTGTAGACAAAGGTCTTGTCTTTCGGCTCGTTCCAGACATTCGCGCCGCGGTATTCCTCCCACGGCTTTGGCGTCATCTCCTCATAGGCCATCACGCAAAACGGTGGAATCACGTCTTCCTTGAAGTTTTCATACTGATCGTCGCCCCAGATCACAACAAAGTCGGGGTCGAACTCGTCGAGCACTCGGCGCGCATTGCGAAATCCGGCGAGCAGGCCCTCACGATGGCGCCGGGCAGCCGTGACCCCGGCATCATCGCCGTATTCCTCCCGCATCGGTACCGGCCAACCCTCTGGACGGCGGAGCGCCTCGGGGATCGCGGGATCTTCGAGAGCCCGTTTCAGGATTCGCCCCATATTTTCATCCGGTCCCGAAAGCGGCGGAAAGTGGGTGACGCCGAGCCCCAGGATCTCTGCCATATCGTGCTCCTCCCAAAAGATCGTGCGGCGAGAATAGGCTTCGGGCGAACCCGGAACAAGCATGGATCGTCGGGGTCGCGCGCCTGCGCCCGTGCGATTCGGCGCAGGCTCGCACACCGACCTCGCCCGGAGACAGGCGCCGAGGGCGGAATCTGCCGTAAGCGGGCGCGATCGTTGCGCGGATCGGCTCGATCATGGCAAGAGACCGCACGAGGTTACAGCATCGACGAGGCATCGCGATGAAGCTCCGGGTGAGCCGTCGAATCATGTTCGCAGCACCATTCCTCGCCGCGACCGGTGCTGTCGAAGGACTGGCCGAAGCTGCGGAAGGCGACTTCTACGAGTTTCTCGCCGGCGTGCGGCGCGACGCCATTGGCCGCGGCATCCGGGCGTCGACAGTAGATCTCGCGTTTCGCAATGCGCAGTTCCTCCCCCATGTCATTGAGCTCGACCGCAAGCAGCCCGAGCGGACGATGACATTCACCCAATACATCGCCAAGGTGGTGACCCCGCAGCGCAAGGAGGACGCACGCCATCAATTGGCTGAAAATCGCGTTCTCCTCGACGCGATTTCGCGGCGCTACAATGTCGAACCCAGCATCATAGTCGCGTTGTGGGGGCTCGAGAGCGATTTTGGCAGGCTTCCCGGCAATATTCCGACGATCTCGGCGCTTGCCACCTTGACCTATGACGGGCGTCGCGGCGCCTATTTCCGCAGCGAGCTGATTGCGGCGCTGCGCATCCTCGATCAGGGGCACATTCAGGTCGAGGACATGACCGGCTCGTGGGCCGGGGCAATGGGCGGACCCCAGTTCATGCCGTCGAGCTTTCTCGAATATGCGGTCGATTACGACGGCGACGGGCGCCGCGACATCTGGAACAGCCGCGGCGACGTCTTGGCTTCGATCGCCAATTATATTCGCGGGCTCGGCTGGCGTGGTGGCCAGAGCTGGGGCCAGGACGTATTGCTGCCGAACGGTTTCAACCCGGGCTTCGCTGGGCTCAACGCAAAACGGCCGACAGGGGAGTGGAGCCGCTTGGGAGTTCGCAGCATCGATGCGGGTCCGCTCGCCGCGCGCGAGAGCGAGGCTTCGCTCGTCATGCCGGAGGGCGCCAGCGGCCCGGCCCTATTGGTCTATACAAATTTCCGGGCCATCATGAAATGGAACCCGTCGACCTATTTCGCGGTGTCGGTCGGATACCTTGCCGACAGCATGGCCCGGGGGTAAGTCCCGCAGGTTGTGGATGCGGCGCAATGGCGAGGACTGCAGCCGGCCCGCTATGGCCGGCGGTCATGATGGTTCTCGGGCTGGCCGGCTGCAGTACTCAGCAGCGCACCTATGAGGGCCAGTACCGCTCCGGGCGGCCGATGTGCAAGGTCGGGACTCCTTACCGGATCAATGGAGTGTGGTACTACCCGGCGGTCGACTACAATTATGATGAGACAGGGGTTGCATCGTGGTATGGCGAGCAGTTCGACCAGAAATACACCGCCAATGGCGAGATCTTCGATCTGAACGAGCTGACCGCGGCACATCACACCTTGCCGATGCCGAGCATTGTTAAGGTTACCAATCTCGACAACGGCCGCACGCTGCAACTGCGGATCAACGACCGGGGTCCTTTTGCGCGCGGCCGCATCATCGATGTGTCGCGCCGCGCCTCGCAACTCCTCGGCTTCGAGACCGGCGGTACCGCCCCGGTCCGCGTCAAGATCATGAAGGAAGAGAGCATCGAGGTTGCCGAGTGGCTAAACGAAACGGCGGCGACAGCCGGGTTCTGGTAGCCGAGGCGCCGAGCGTCGCGAAGGTCGCGGCAGCCTCATCGGTCGAGCCGACACCATCGGCTCCCCCGTCGGCTTCGATCAGTACCGTGTCGTCACCTCGCGTCGTCGCGGAGTTGCCACCATTGCCGGAGAAGGTGCGGTTGGTCCCAGTCACGTCGCCGGCTCATATCTTCATTCGGGCTGGAGCGTTTTCGGTGCGAAACAACGCGCAACGCGTGCAGTCGCGGATTGCGTCGTTGGGTAGCGTTCGGGTAATGACGGCCTCGGTCAAAGGCACTGAAATGTATCGGGTGCGGCTCGGGCCTCTGGCGAGCGCGGAGGCGGCGGATCAAGCGCACGCGCGCGTCGTCGACAGCGGCTATCCCGAATCGCGAATCATCATCGATTAAGCCTCGAGCGAGAAATGGGCGAGCAAAAAATGGGGATGCGGATGCCGCTGCGTGTGGTTGCCTATCTCACCGCCGCCGCGTGGCTCGCGGCGGGCCTCGCCGGTCAGCCAGCCGCGGCCGCCACGGTCAAACCCAAGCCGAAGGCGAGCTTGGCCGTCGAACCGCCGCCGACCAAACCGGGGATCGGGATCGAAACCCAGGCGAAGCATGCGTTGATTCTGGAGGTTGAGACCGGCGCGGTGCTGCTCGACAAAGGCGCCGACGAACGCATCCCGCCGGCGTCGATGAGCAAGATCATGACGGCCTACATCGTGTTCGACATGCTGAAGGAGGGTCGCGCTAAGCTGACCGACGAGCTTCCGGTCAGTGAGCAAGCTTGGCGGCTTCAGGGTTCGAAGATGTTCGTTCCCATCGGCGGCCGCATCTCGATCGATGATCTCATAAAGGGGGTCGTCATCCAGTCCGGCAACGATGCGTGCCTCGTTCTCGCCGAAGGCCTCGCCGGCAGCGAGGAGGCCTTCGTCGAGCTGATGAACCAGAAGGCCAGGGAGATCGGGCTGAACGACAGTCATTTTGCCAATGTCAGCGGTCTGCCCGATCCCGATCACTGGATGACAGCACGCGATCTCGCGACCTTGGCGATCCGTACAATCAAAGATTTCCCCGAATATTATCGTTATTACTCGGAAATGGAGTACGAATTCAACAGTATCAAACAAGGCAACCGCAATCCTCTTCTCTACAAGAGTGTCGGCGCGGACGGTTTGAAGACCGGCCACACCGAGGAGGCGGGATACAGCCTCACTGCTTCGGTAACGCGCGACAATCGGCGCATCATCCTCGTGCTGAACGGCCTGCCGACCATGAAGGCGCGGGCCCAGGAAAGCGAAAGGCTGATCGAGTGGGCGTTTCGCGAATTTCACGATTATCGGCTGTTTGCCGCCGGCGACAAGGTCGATGACGGCGAAGTTTGGCTTGGCGCCGAAGCCAAGGTGCCGCTTACCGTAGGCAAAGACTTCGTTGTGATTCTGCCACGCAAGGCCCGCAAAGATATGAAGGTCACCATCGAATACGACCGTCCGATCCCGGCGCCGATCCAAAAAGGCGAGCCGGTCGGCAAGGTGGTTATGACCGCGCCGGACGTGACGCCGGCCGAAGCGCCGCTTATCGCCGCGGCGAGCGTCGAGCGGATGAATCCCTGGGGCCGCATTGCCACGCTCGCCTGCTATCTTGTCTGGGGTCAGCGGCGCTGAACCCGGTGTCTCGCGGCCGGTTTATTACGATCGAGGGCGGCGAGGGTGCCGGCAAGACGACCCAAGTGGGGCTTCTCATGGCGGCGCTCGGGCGCGCGCGGATCCCTGCAAGGGCGACGCGCGAGCCGGGAGGATCGCCGGGCGGCGAGGCGATCCGGCGGCTCCTTCTCGAAGGCGACAGTGAGCGATGGGATGCGGTCGGCGAGGTCCTTTTGCTCGTCGCCGCCCGGAGCGACCATGTGGCTCGGTTGATTGCGCCGTCACTTGCACAGGGGATTTGGGTGGTGTCCGATCGCTTCGCCGATTCGACGCTCGCCTATCAGGGCTATGGAAGGGGACTGGCGCTTGAAGATCTCGCCGCGCTGCATCGCTTCGCTCTGGGGAGTTTCGCCCCGGACCTGACCGTGATCCTCGATCTGTCGGCCGAGACCGGTCTTGCGCGAGCAGCGGCGCGAGCGAGTGTCGACGACCGATTTGAGCGCCTCGACCGAGCTTTCCACGAAAGGCTGCGCGAAGGCTTTCGGCAGATCGCCGCAGACGACAGTGCGCGCTGCGTGCTGATCGATGGGTCCAGCGATCCGCAGACAGTCCACCGCGCAGTACTCGACGCCATTCAGGGACGGTTGGGAGTTGCGCTGTAGCAGTACTGCGGATGGCACTAGACGTAGAGCAGCCTCCCGATGCAACGCCTACGGTTCCGGCGCCGCGGGCGAACCCGGATCTCGTCGGTCACGAGAGCGCAGAGCGCGAGCTGCGGTGCCTCCTCGAAGCCGGCCGGCTGCCGCACGCGATCCTGTTGAGCGGGCCGCGCGGCATCGGCAAGGCGACGCTCGCGTTCCGCTTCGCCCGCTTTCTCCTGGCGAACGGAGACCATCGGACCAAGGCGGTTGCCGAAAGCGGGCTGGCCATTGACCCAGAAAGCGGGGTGTTTCGCCGTGTCGCCGCGGGCGGGCATGCCGACCTCTTAACCGTCGCGCGGGCGTACGATCCGCGACGCCGCCGGCTGCGCGGCGAGATCGTGGTCGAGGATGCACGCGAGATCACCAGCTTTTTTCGACTGACCGCAGCGGAAGAAGGGTGGCGCATCGTCATCGTCGACGCAGCAGAGGATATGAACCGTAGCGCCGCGAACGCGCTTCTGAAGATTCTCGAAGAACCGCCGCAGCAGGCGTTGCTGCTGCTGGTCAGCCACAATCCGGGGCGGCTATTGCCGACAATCCGCTCGCGCTGCCGGCGGTTCCCGCTCTTTCCGTTGGCGCGCGCGCTGGTGACGCGACTGCTCCGGCGTTATCGTACCGAGCTCGCGCAACCCGAGGCCGAGGCGTTGGCGGAATTGTCCGACGGAAGCATTGGACGCGCGCTGGAGCTCGGCGAAGCCGGCGGGCTCGCGCTCTATCGGTCGGTGCTCGAGATGTTGTCGCAGAGCCCGCGGCTCGATGTCGTCCGACTGCATGCCTTCGCCGATCAACTCGCTCGCGCCGATGCGGAGGACGCCTATCGGGTCGGTGGGGAACTGCTGTTGCAGCTCCTCGCTCGGATGACGGCGAGTTCGGCGCGGCGTCAGCTCGGGGGAGAGGAGATCATCGGCGGCGAAGACGAGGCGATGCGGCGTCTCGCGGGCCGTGCCGACGCGTCGCGCTGGGCCGCATTGAGGGAGGAAATAGAGCGCGCCTTTGCGACCACGGACAAGCTCAACCTCGATCGCAAGCAAGCCATGCTCGGCGTTTTCTTTGCGATCGAGGAGCTGACGCGGTAAAGAGGCGCCGCCGCTTGCGGCTGTGGCGCGCCGTATGCGGCTGGACCGATATTTGCCAGGCGGCAGTAATCTAAGTTTTTCAATATCTTGCTGGGCAATCTTCAGGTGGCAAATAGAGATATTTCGTCGAGGTACGCTCCGGTGAGGGGCGAAGGCAGGCACCGATGCTCGTCGACAGTCACTGCCACCTAGATTTCTCGGATTTCGCGGCGGAGCGCGAAGCGATCATCGCGCGCGCCCGATCGGCCGGGGTCGAGACGATGCTGACGATCAGCACCCGGCTCGACCAGTTCGACGGAGTGCGTGCAATCGCCGAATCTTATGACGGAATTTGGTGTTCGGTCGGTGCGCATCCGCACGAGGCGAAGGATCACGCCGCGCTTGCTCCACAGCAGCTGGTCGCGCTGGCCGTTCATCCAAAGGTCGTCGGGATCGGCGAGACCGGGCTCGACTTCCACTATGATTTGAGCCCACGGGATATCCAAGAGCGCGTTTTCCGCGCCCATATCGGGGCGTCGCGCGAAACCGGTCTGCCGCTGATCATTCATGCTCGTGAGGCGGATCGCGAGGTCGCGCGGATCCTCGATGAAGAACGCCCACCACCGGGAGTGATGCATTGCTTCAGCAGCGGCCGCGTGCTCGCCGAAGCCGCGATTGCGCTCGGCTTCTACATCTCGATCTCCGGCATCGTGACATTCCGCAACGCTGCGGACTTGCGCGCCATCGTTCGCGACCTGCCGCTCGACCGGCTGCTGGTCGAGACCGATGCTCCCTTTCTCGCCCCGGTGCCCTATCGCGGCAAGCGCAACGAACCGGCCTTCATCGCAGCGACCGCAGCCGCAGTCGCGGAGTTGAAAGGGATCGAACTGGAACATTTGGCGGAGATGACGAGCGCCAACTTCTTTCGCCTGTTCGACAAGGCGAGCGCACCCGCCGGATGAGGGTGACTGTCCTGGGCTGCGGCCCCTCTACCGGCGTACCGGTGATCGGCGGAAATTGGGGCCGCTGCGATCCCAACGATCCCCGTAATCGTCGCCGCCGCGTATCGCTGCTGGTGGAAATCGGCAGGGTCGTCATTCTTATCGATACCTCCCCAGATCTGCGCGAGCAGCTACTCGATGCCGGTGCCACGCGGATCGACGCGGTGGTGATGACGCATGCACACGCCGACCATCTCCACGGGATCGACGACCTGCGGTCGGTCAACCGACTGATGCGGAGCGCCATCCCGCTCTATGGCGATGCGCAAACCTTGGCCGAAATCGCCAATCGCTTTGAGTACGTACTCAGACCGGTCGACGAGCCAGGACGCTTCTACAAGCCGACGCTGGTGCCGCAGGAGGTCGTCGGACCGTTTGAGATCCGCGGCATCTCTTTTCTGCCGTTCGCCCAGGATCACGGTTTCAGCACGACATTAGGTCTCCGGATCGGGGGATTTGCCTACTCGACCGATGTCACCGAACTCGACGACAGAGCGTTCGCCGCGATTGACGGTGTTGAGCTGTGGATCGTCGATTGCCTGCGCCGCGACCCGCACCCGACCCACTCCCATCTCGCAAAGACGCTGTCCTGGGTGACCCGTGCGAGTCCTCGGCGCGCGGTGCTGACCCACATGGATCAGAGCTTGGACTATCGCGAGCTCAGCGCCGAATTACCAAGCGGCGTCGAGCCCGGCTATGACGGGCTCGTCATCGAGCTGCCCGACCCCTGATCCGACCGGCACGAACGGGCGGATCGAGGAGCGGTAGACGCGATCCAGGTCGGCTTGTTCGGTCGATCTGAGGCTATATCTCGGGCTATATTGTACGGAATCGGCAAGCCGCGTGGGCCGACGGCAAACAGATCGCCCACGGCGTGGTGAGCCTCCTCGCCGACGCGGATGGAGATATCTCGGGTTCGACGGACCGGCCGCAAGACGAGCGGCTACGACGCATGTTCATCCGTACACCGGAGTTAATTTTCCATAATATATATTATGCGACATCTTGTTGTGGGAGCAATATAGAGATGACACCCCTCTGCAAGATAGAGGTGACACTCCCGCGGGTTGTGGGGTCCCGCGAGGTGCGCTGTGGCGGTGGTGT
>Ga0306922_10001559_pt1 | contig 20625 bp, 17 predicted proteins | sample sta12Cox44000082_FD_203758 | JGI IMG/M metagenome (GOLD analysis project Ga0306922, IMG submission 203758) | Lab enrichment of tropical soil microbial communities from Luquillo Experimental Forest, Puerto Rico - statoxic.12C.oxic.44.000.082 (v2)... | ecosystem: Environmental > Terrestrial >... | reverse complement strand
TCGATCGCGATCGAGCCGCACCTCGAGGCGGCATTGAAGCTTGCCACCGAGATCGGCCACCCGGTCTACGATTGCATTTACCTGGCGCTTGCGCTGCACCGTCGAACCCATGTGGTCACCGCGGATCGCCGCTTCGCCTCGGCCGCGAGCACCCCGGCCCGCGCCGGCAGCGTCCGTCTTCTCACGTCGTAACAGGCGAATAGCAGAGGAAATCGAAGTGAGCGATCCGATCGAGCGGGCGCTGGAAGAGATCAAATTCGGCCCCGACGGCCTCGTGCCGGCGATTGCCCAGCAGCACGATACCGGCGAAGTTTTGATGATGGCCTGGATGACCCGCGAAGCGGTCCGCGCCAGCCTGACCGAAGGCCGCGCCTGCTACTGGTCGCGTTCCCGTGGCGAGCTCTGGCGCAAGGGCGAGACCTCCGGACAGGTTCAATACCTGCGCGAGCTGCGCCTCGATTGCGACGGCGATGCCGTGCTGCTGCTGGTCGACCAGCGCGGGGTGGCGTGCCATACCGGGCGGCGCAGCTGCTTCTTCCGAGCCTGGCGCAACGCTGGGTGGGCGGTCATCGCCGAGCCGCAGATCTCACCGGAAATACTTTACCCGGAAAGCGGATAACGGGGCAGGGATGGCCCGTTTGAGGTCGACTATCGCAATGGCGGGCAGTTCGGATGCGCCTGAATTTGCGCCACCAAATCTGAATTGAACGGGCGGCCGGCGCAACGCTGGTTGTATTCGCCGACACTCGCATTGTAGCGGGCGACGGCTGCCGCAGCCGCCGACTGGGCCGGACCGATCTGCCCAAAAGCCGCGTCGTGCTGCTCCAGCAGCGCCTTGTAGCGGGAAACCGCGTCGGGATTGTTGACGTCGATCCCTGACCGCGCGGCAGCAAGCTGGGCATGCAGGTCGGTAAAGTGCTGGTTGGCTGCTGCCAGCGCCCCGGACTTCGCGTCCTTATCCGCCGCCAGCGTCCCGGAGGCCAGCCGCATGCACACGCATGCGTTGATCTCGGCGGGCTCGTTCGGGATAGGGACTTGCGCCTTTGCCGCACCTGTGACGCAAAAAGCGAGGGTCCCAAACCCCAGAACCGTCGCGTATCGAAAGCCGATCCGGCGCATGTTTTCCCGTCTGTGTGTCGAGGCGATCCCGCTCGCGACCTTATCCTCAATTAGCGACAAGACAAAGGTCGTCACACCGCACCGCCCCAGAGCTGCCGCCAGCTCGGGATGCCGCCGAGCGGCTCGGCGGCGAGCACGGCGCGCATGATAGCGCGCGCAAGACAGTCCGCGGCGGCGCTGCCGAGCCTTGCCAATGCAGGCGGTTCGACCGGCGGGCCGGCGCCGGTCGACAGCGAAAACACGGTGTCGCCGTCGAACGGGGTGTGAGCCGGCCGGATGGCGCGGGAGAGGCCGTCCTGCGCCATGATCGCCAGGCGCCGGCACCCGCCCTTGTCGAGTGCGGCGTCAGTGGCGACGACCGCGACCGTCGTGTTGGCACCCGGGTCGGCGCCGCCGCATTGCGATAGATCTTCGGGATCGAACGCGGCCTCGGGGATCGGCGGCTGCCGCGCGATCTCACCGGCGAGCGCCAGATCGGCGGCCCACAGGCGCCCGCAATCCGGCCGCACGACCGCACCCCAGCTGTTGACGGCGACGATCGCCCCAACAATGGCGCCGCCGGTCAGCACGAGCGAGGCGCTGCCAATCCCGCCCTTGAGCCGGCCGGCCGTGGCGCCAAGCCCGGCTCCACTGTTGCCGAGCGCGAAATCCCTGGCCGCTGCCGCCACGGCGCGGCGGCCAAGAGCCCGATAGGGCGGCTCGCCGATCCATGCCTGTCGGCCAGGAAAGCTGAGGTCGAACAGGATCGCCGCCGGGACGATCGGCACGAGCGTCGAGCCGACGGTAAAGCCACGGCCTGCCTCGGCGAGCCAATCCATAATCCCGGCGGCGGCATCTAGCCCAAAGGCCGAGCCGCCCGACAGCACGACTGCGTCAATGTGGTCGACCAAGGTGCCAGGGGCGAGCAATTCGGTTTCGCGACTGCCCGGTGCTCCGCCGCGGACATCGACCGACGCCGCGGCGGCTGCTTCGGCGAGCACAACGGTGGTCCCGCTGATGCCGGCCCGGTCTTCCGCCTGCCCGACCAGTATCCCCGGTACGTCGGTGATCAAATTGCGCGGACCGGCTCGGGCCGCCATGGTTGTTCCTTGTGTGCTGCAACGGCGAGGGCCGCCTATACCATCGGCCAGCATCGCGATCTATCCTGCCAAATGCCGCGCAAAGCGGGAGGCATCGATTGAACAGGCGCGATTTATTGATCCTGTCGACCAGCGCCGCGATCGCCTGGCCACCGCCGGCCGGCGCCGAGCAGAAAGCGATGCCGGTGATCGGTTTCCTCAGTAGCTTCTCGCCGCCTCCAAACCTTGGCGATCTGGGTGGGAGCCCGTTCCGCCAGGGACTGAGCGAAGCCGGTTTCGTCGAAGGACGAAACGTCGCGTTCGAATACCGCTGGGCCGAGGGCCATTACGATCGGCTGCCCGCGTTGGCTGCCGACCTCGTCCGCCGCAAGGTCGACTTGATCGCCACGAACGGCGGCACCCCTCCGGCATTAGCGGCGAAAAGTGCAACCTCGACGATCCCGATCGTCTTCACACACGTCAGCGACCCGGTCGGGATTGGCCTGATCGCCAGTCTCGCCCGGCCGGGCGGCAACCTCACGGGCTTCAGCAACATCACCACCGAGCTGATGGCCAAGCGGCTCGAGCTGCTTTCCGAGCTGGTTCCCCAAGCCCGGGTGATCGCCCTCCTCGTGAACCCGAACAATGCGTATACCGAGCCCATGATCCCAGTCGTGCTGGAAGCGGCGCGCGTGAAAGGGCTGCAGCTCCCTATCCTGAAAGCCAGCACCGAAAGCGAGATCGACACGGCCTTCCTGACCCTAGTCCAACTGCAGGCCGGCGGGCTGGTCGTCGGCGCCGAACCGTTCTTCTACAGCCGGCGAGAGCAGCTCGTGGCGCTGGCTTCGCGCCATGCTGTTCCGGCGATCTATGATGGGCGCGAGTACGCCGCTTCCGGCGGCCTAATCAGCTATGGACCGAGCCTCTCCATCCTCACCGGCATGGATCACCAGGCCGGCATTTACGCCGGAAGGATCCTGAAAGGCGCCAAGCCGGCCGATCTGCCGGTCCAGCAGCCGACGACTTTCGAGCTGGTCGTCAATCTCAAGACCGCCAAGCCGCTCGGCCTGACGATCCCGCCGTCGATCCTCGCGCGCGCCGACGAGGTCATCGAATGAGATTCCTCGCCGCTGCTCTCGTGCTGTGTCTCTGCGTTGCGCTTCCGGCATCGGCGCAGCAGGCCGGAACGATGCCGCTTGTCGGCGTGCTGCTGATCAATACGGCGGCCGATCCGGAACCCGCCCGGTCACTCTTGCGCGATGCGCTGGCGGCGCTGGGTTATGCCGAGGGCCGCAACCTGCGCCTTGAGTTTCGCTTCGCCGAGGGCCAGGCCGAACGCTTTCCGGCTCTCGCCGAGGCGCTCGTCGGCGACCGGCCCGATGTCGTTATCGCGCTCGGCGACGCGGCCACGCGCGCTGCGCAACGGGCCACGCGCACGATCCCGATCGTCGCGATCGCCGACGATCTGGTCGCCGCGGGACTGATCCAGAGCCTGGCCAAGCCGGGCGGCAACACCACCGGGGTCAGCATTCTCGCCACCGAGCTCGACGCCAAAAAGGTCGAGATCCTCAAGGAGATCGTGCCGGCGGCGCGGCGTTTCGCGCTGCTGCGCGACCCGGCGAGCAGCACCGAGGCGCGGCTCCAAGCGATCAACAACATGGCGCGCGCGCTCGGCCTCGAATTGCAGACGGTCGACGTCGCGGGCCCCGCCGATTTTGCTGCGGCCTTCGCCACATTGCGAGCCGGCGGTGCCGAGGCGCTCGATATCCTCGCCTCGGCGTTGCTGGCAAACTTCCAGCGCGAGCTTGCCCGGCTCAGCCTCGAAAACAAATTGCCGGCGATCTGCCAGTTCCGCGAGATGGTCGAGGGCGGCTGTCTCGTCAGTTATGGCGTCAAGCGCTCGGAAATTTATGCGATGCTCGCCGTCTATGTAGACAAGATGCTGAAAGGCGCCAAACCTGGCGAGACGGTAGCGCAGCAACCGAGCGCAGTCGAGCTGGTGATCAACGGCAAAACCGCCGGCAAACTCGGCATCGAGATTCCACCCGCGGTCCTCGGCCGCGCCGACGAGGTCATCGAATGACGACACGCCGCGGGTTCTTGATGCTCGCCGGCACCACGGCGATGACCTGGGGCGCCATGGCGACCGAAAACAAGATCCCGCACATCGGCTTTGTCCAGGCTGGGTCGCGGCAGGATAATCAGGGTCTTATCGATGCGTTCCGCGCGAGCCTCGCCGCCCTCGGCTGGACCGACGGCAGCAATGTTGCCGTTCTCGACCGCTGGGCCGAGGACCGCACCGACGCGCTTCCCGCCATCGTCAAGGAACTGATCGGCGCCGGTGCCGCGATCCTGGTCACCGCCGGCACGCCGGCCACGCTCGCCGCCAGCCGTGCGAGCACGACCATTCCGATCGTTCTGGTCGGCGTCGACGATCCGGTCTCCCTCGGCGTCGTCGAAAGCGCGGAACAGCCTGGCGGCAACGTCACAGGACTCTCTCTGACCTCGTCCGAAGTGATCGCCGAACGGTTGGCGCTGCTGCAGCAGCTCGTTCCAGGCCTTCATCGCCTCGCGGTCATTGTCCGAGATGATCCCGGGCTCGACCAAAAATTGCAGGACATCCGCAGCAATGCCCAGCGGAAGGGGATCGAGGCGCTGATGCTCGAGGCGACGACCGCGAGAGCCCTGGAGCTCGCCTTCGCGCGGCTGCGCGCCGACCGCAGCCAGGCCATCTATGTGGCCTCCGGCCCGCTGGGCCCGGTCAAGCGCGCACGGGTCATCGCGCTCGCTGCGGATTCCCGGGTGCCGGCGATCTATTCCTTCCGGATCTTTGCCATCGAAGGGGGATTGATCTCGTTTGCCCCCGATTACGGCGATCTGTTCCGCCGTGCCGCGGGTTTCGTCGACAGGATCTTCAAGGGTGCCAATCCTGCCGCCCTGCCGGTTGAGGCGCCTCGCAAATTCAACCTGACGGTGAACCTCGAGACCGCGAAGGCACTCGGCCTGACGATCCCGCCGGCGATCCTCGCCACCGCCGACGAGATCATCGAATAAGCGGTCCCGGTTTTGCCGTCGCGGCACCCTTCACCGGATTATCGCGATCTATAAATTGCCTCATTCGCATTGTAGACTCCAGTTTCCAGCGGGCGATAGGGACCTTAGCCAAACATCGATGATTGCAACCTGAGCGAGAGGCTCTGCTGCAGACTTGCTGCAGAAGCAGCAATCGTTAATCATTTACACAATGCGTGGTTGCGGAAAAACACAATACGCCGGGCGTCGAAAGTGACGGAAATTGACCTTTCGACCGGCTGGCAGCGATGATAAAGTTTTGCGTGTGGAGATGTCGGGCTTGCACCTGAATGCGCGTCCTTGCGGCTCTCCGCACTCGGCGCGGTGAACGGATGACCACGGCGGTCGAGACCGGTGTGCCCGCCGGTGGGGCCGCGGCAACGGGCGAGCGCGCGCCGAAAGCAGGACCGCGCCGCCGGCTCTTTGCAAAATATGCCTCCGCCCTCGTCGGGCTCGTCAGCCTGGTGCTGCTGGTCAACGGGCTGCTCGATGTCTGGTTCTCCTATGACGAGGCCAGGGACGCCGCGATCCGGCTGCAGCATGAAAAAGCCGATGCGGCGGCGCAGCGCATCGGGGATTTCATCGCCGAGATCGAAAAGCAGATCGGCTGGACGACGGCGACGCAATGGGCCTCGTCGCCAATCGATTCGCGCCGTTTCGACTATGGCCGGCTGCAACGCCAGGTGCCGGCGATCACCGAGCTGATTCAGCTCGATGGCCAAGGCCACGAGCAGCTCGAGGTCTCCCGCTTGAAGATGGATGTGGTCGGCAGCGGTGCCGATTACTCGGCCGACCCCAGGTTTAAAGAGGCGCTGGCCAAGAAGGTATGGTTCGGCCCGGTCTATTTTCGCAAAGATTCCGAGCCCTACATGACGATGGCATTGGCGCAGAGCGGCCGCAACGCCGGCGTCACGGTCGCCGAAGTCAATCTCAAGCTGATCTGGGATGTCATCACCGCGATCAAGATTGGTAAGAGCGGCTATGCCTATGTCGTCGACAGCGATGGCCGGCTGATAGCGCATCCCGACATCAGCCGGGTGTTGCGCAATACCGACTTGTCGGGACTGCCGCAGGTCGCGGCGGCGCGCGGTACCCCGTCAGCGGCCGTCGATCCGGCGGCGATCGTCCGCAATCTCGACGGGCACCGGGTATTGAGCGCCTCGGCACCGATTCCCAAACTCGGCTGGTTCGTTTTCGTCGAGCAGCCGATCAGCGAGGCGCTGGCCCCGCTCTACACGACCGTGCTGAACACCGGTCTGTTGCTGCTGCTCGGGCTGGCCGTCGCGATCCTCGCCGGCCTCTTGCTCGCCCGCCGCATGACCGGGCCGATCCGCGAACTCGACGCCGGGGCGGCGCGGATCGGCGCCGGGGCGCTCGACCACCGCATCGCTATCCATACCGGCGACGAACTCGAAGGGCTGGCGCAGCGCTTCAATACAATGGCGGCTGACCTGCAGAGCTCCTACGCCGACCTCGAAAAGAAGGTCGAGGACCGCACCGCCGAACTCAAAGAGGCGCTCGATCAGCAGACCGCGACGGCCGAGGTGCTGGGGGTCATCAACAGCTCACCCGGCAACCTGGCGCCAGTGTTCGACGCGATCTTAGACAAGGCGATTGATGTTTGCGGAGCGGCGTTCGGCACCTTGTGGACCTATGATGGCGAGCATTTTGACCCGGTGGCGCTGGGTCGGGTGCCGCGGGCATTTGCTGCATACTTGTCGCAGAAACCGTTTCCGACCGAGCCGGGAAGCACGCACGAGCGGCTTATTGGCGGCGAGCGCTTTGTACAAATTGAGGATGTTGCGGCCGAGACGGTGATCGGCCCGGCTCGCCGGGCTTTGGTCGAGGGCGCCGGCGCACGTACGATAATCAATGTTCCTTTGCGCAAAGACCACCGCCTGCTCGGCTCGATTACCGCCTTCCGCCAGGAGGTCCGACCGTTCACCGACAAGCAGATCGTTCTGCTCGAGAACTTCGCGGCGCAGGCGGTGATCGCGATGGAAAACGCGCGGCTGATCACCGAGACTCGAGAGGCCTTGGAGCAGCAGACCGCGACGGCCGAGGTGCTGGGGGTCATCAATAGCTCGCCGGGCGATCTCGCACCGGTGTTCGACGCGCTGCTGGACAAAGCGATACGCCTCTGCGAGGCGGATCAGGGACTCCTCGCGAGCCGCGACCGGGACGAGTTCGAAATTGTCGCCGCTCGTTCCGCGCGCCCCGATTTCATCGCGTTCAGCACCGGACAGCGCGTAGCGCTCGACCGCGGGACGATCGCCGGACGGGTTTCGATCGAGAAACGGTCCGTCCAGATCAGCAATGTCAATGACGACCCGGAGTATCTCAATAGGGAGGGAGCGAGGCTCGGACACACTGCGACATTATTGGGCGTCCCGTTGCTGCACGACGGCAATGTCATCGGGACCTTCAACCTCGGACGCGAACGGGTCGAAGCATTTTCGAACAAGCAGATCGCGCTCGTCGAGAGTTTCGCCGCCCAAGCGGTGATTGCGATGGAGAACGCGCGGCTGATTACCGAGACGCGCGAGGCGTTGGAGCAGCAGACCGCGACCGCGGAGGTGCTGGGGGTCATCAATTCGTCGCCCGGTGATCTAGCACCGGTTTTCGACGCGATGCTCGAACGGGCCTTGCACCTTTGCGAGGCTGCGTTCGGTGTGCTGTGGACATACAGTGGCGATCGCTTCCGTCCCACGGCACATCGCGGAGTTCCCGCGCCCTATGCGGAATATCTGGCGGGCGAGGTGCCGGCGGCGGGTCGGGGAACCGGGCGAGCGCGGCTTTTGACGGGCGAGCCTTTCGTCCATACCACCGATCTAGCAGATGAGGAGCCATACCGTGCGGGAGAACCGCATCGACGCGCAGTGGTCGACCTCGGAGGCGCGCGGACCGCGCTCCTAGTGCCGCTGCGGAGAGATGAGGCAGTGATCGGCTTGATCTTTATCTACCGCCAAGAAGTCCGGCCATTCACCGACAAGCAGATCGCGCTGCTGCAAAACTTCGCCGCGCAAGCGGTCATCGCAATGGAGAATGCGCGGCTGATCACCGAAACGCGCGAGGCGTTGGAGCAGCAAACTGCGACCGCCGAGGTATTGCGGGTCATCAATTCTTCGCCCGGCGACCTCACCCCGGTGTTCCAAGCTATTCTGGAGAAGGCGCACAGCCTGTCGGGTGTCGCCTATGGCAGCTTGCACATTTACGACGGCGAGAGTTTCCGCACGGCGGCGGTCCATAATTTACCGGAGCAATTCGCCGATCTGTTGCGCCAGGGCTATCGCGGACAAGACGCGCCGTGGGGCCGATCTTTGCTCGGCGGCGAACGCCTCGTGCACATCCATGACCTGACCGAAATCGACCATCCGCTGGCGCAGGCTGCCGTCGAGCTCGGCAGCATCCGCACCGCGCTTTTTGTACCGCTGCGCAGAGACGATGCCCTTCTCGGAATGATCGTCTCTGGCCGCCGGGAGGTCCGGCCATTCGCCGACAAAGAGATCGCGCTCCTCGAAAGCTTCGCCGCGCAGGCGGTGATCGCAATGGAGAACGCGAGGCTACTCGGCGAACTGCGCGGGCGTACGCGGGACCTGCAGGAGTCACTGGAATATCAGACCGCGACCAGCGACGTGCTCAAGGTCATCAGCCAATCGGGCGCCGAGCTCGACACCGTGCTCAACACTGTGGTCGAGACCGCCGCGCGGATCTGTGAAGGTGTCAACGCGATCATCTTCCGCCTCCGTGATGAGCGTCTCCACCTCGTTGCGGCCTACGGGGTTGCGCCGGAATACCGGGACTTCCTTGTCGCCCACCCTCATGCGATCAACCGCGGGACCCTGGTGGGTCGGACGGCGAGCGAGCTGCGCGTCGTGCACATCGTCGATGTGGCCGCCGATCCCGAATATACCTTTGCCGAATCCCAGCAGCGGGGTGAATTGCACACGATGCTCGGCGTGCCGTTGATGCGCGAGGGCACGCTGCTCGGCGTTCTCGCTCTAAACCGCAAGCAGATCGAGCCTTTTACCGAAAAGCAGATTGCGCTCGTCACGACATTCGCCGACCAAGCCGTCATCGCGATCGAGAATGCCCGGTTGTTCGATGAATTGCGCGCCCGCACCGGTGAGCTTGGGCGCTCGGTTGAAGAGCTCAAGATGTTGAGTGAAGTCGGCCAGGCGGTCAGCTCGACCCTCGATCAGCGGGCCGTATTGTCGACGATCCTCACAGCCTCGCTCGGGGTGACGTGGGCGAACGCCGGTGCTGTCTATAGCTACAGCAGGGCAGAGCGTGCATTCAGACTCGTCGAGGCGGTGGGGTGGGACGATGCGCTCATACGCTCGGTGAGTGATTTGCGTATTGCCGAGACCGAGAGCGGAATGGGTGAGGCGGCTGCACGCCGCGCACCGGTTCAACTCACCGATCTGGCGCAGCGGCCGAGCTATCCGCTGCGCGACCTTACCCTCGCCGCCGGTTATCACTCCGCGCTGATCGTACCGCTGGTCGGCGCCGAACGGATCCTCGGGGCCATTATTCTGATGCGAAAAGAGGCGGGCGAATTCCCGCCGGAGACGGTGCGCTTGATACAGACCCTCGCCAGCCAGTCGGTATTGGCGATACAGAACGCGCGCCTGTTCCGCGAGATCGCCGACAAGAGCGAGCAGCTCGCACTCGCCAGCCAGCACAAATCGCAGTTCCTCGCCAATATGAGCCACGAGCTCAGAACCCCGCTGAACGCGATCCTCGGCTATGCCGAACTCTTGGTCGACGGCATCTATGGGGTATTACCGGACCGGCCGAAGGGCGTGCTCGAGCGCATCCAGAACAACGGCAAGCATCTGTTGGCGCTGATCAACGATGTGCTCGATCTGGCCAAGATCGAGGCCGGCCAGCTGACCCTGACACTGGAGGATTATGCGCTGGCCGAGGTGGTGCGCTCGGTCGTCACCGCGGCCGAGCCGCTCGCCACAGCAAAGGGGCTCAAATTCACTTCGGCGCTGCAGGACAATATGCCGATGGGACATGGCGACGCGCGCCGCATCTCGCAGGTGCTGTTAAACCTCGCCGGCAACGCAATCAAATTTACAGAAGCGGGGGAGGTAGAGATCCGCGCGGCGGCCGCCAACGGTCAATTCCTATTGAGCGTGCGCGACACTGGGCCCGGCATTGCCGACGCCGATCAGGAGCGGATCTTTGGCGAGTTCCAGCAGATCGACAATACGAACACCCGCAACAAGGGCGGCACCGGACTGGGGCTCGCGATCTCGAAACGAATGGTCGAAATGCAGGGTGGCACGATCTCGGTCGAGTCGGTGCTCGGCCAAGGCTCGATTTTCCGGGTTGTATTGCCCGTCCATGTCGATGAAATGATGGAGGCGGCTGAATGAGCAAGCGCATCCTGGTCGTCGAGGACACCGAAGACAACCGCCAGATCATTCGCGACCTGTTGTCGAGCGTCGGCTATGAGTTGATTGAGGCGACGGATGGGGCCGAAGGGGTGGCGTTGGCGCAAAGCCAACACCCCGATCTGATCCTGATGGATATCCAGCTACCGGAAATGGACGGCTATGAGGCGACCCGACGGATCCGGGCCATCCCCGAGCTGGCGCGGGTGCCGATAGTCGCGGTCACTTCCTATGCGCTTTCCGGAGACGAGGCCAAGACGCGGGAAGCGGGGTGCGACGGCTATGTCGCCAAGCCTTTCAGCCCGCGCCAGCTCCTCGCCAAGGTCCGCGAATTCTTGCCGGACGCGGAGTGAACCGAGATGCGCGAGCCGGCCCGCATCCTCGTCGTCGACGACGTGCCGGACAATGTCGACATCCTGCAGATGCGCCTCGAGGCCCAGGGCTATGAGGTGGTGACCGCGGCCGACGGGATCGAGGCGCTGGAGAAGATCCGCGAGCTCAGGCCCGACCTCGTGCTGCTCGACGTGATGATGCCGAAGCTCGACGGCATCGAGACCGTCAAACGCCTCAAAGCCGATGCCTCGCTGCCGTTCATCCCAGTTATCCTGGTCACCGCCAAGGCCGATGCGAGCGACGTCATCGGCGGGCTCGAGAGCGGCGGCGACGATTATCTGACCAAGCCCGTCGATCATGCGGCACTGTCGGCGCGGGTCCGCGCGATGCTGCGGATCAAGGCGTTGCACGACACGGTTCAGCAGCAAGCCGCCGAGCTCGCCGGCTGGAACCAGACATTGGAGGAGCGCGTCGCGGCACAGCTCGGCGAGATCGAAAAGGTCGGGCGGTTGAAACGCTTTCTCGCCCCGCAGCTCGCCGAAATGATCGTCTCGTCCGGCGACGAGGGCATTCTCGAAAGCCATCGCCGCGACATCGTCGTCGTGTTCTGTGATTTGCGCGGGTACACCGCTTTCGCCGAGACCGGCGAGCCAGAGGAGGTGTGGAGCGTGTTGCGCGAGTTTCACGCCGCGGTCGGGCCGCTCGTCACACGGTTCGAGGGCACGCTCGATCATTTCTCGGGCGATGGGCTGATGGTGTACTTCAACGACCCGCTGCCGTGCCCCGACCCCGCCGAGCGCGCTGTGCAGATGGCTGTCGCGATGCGGGCGGCGGTCGGCGAGCTGATGTCCGGCTGGCGTCGGCGCGGTTTCGAGCTCGGCTTTGGTATCGGCGTGGCGCAAGGCTACGCGACACTGGGGCGGATCGGCTTCGAGGAGCGGGTCGACTACACCGCGATCGGCACCGTCACCAACCTCGCCGCGCGGCTGTGCGGCGAGGCGCGGGACGGCCAGATCCTGCTCAGCAAGCGAGTCGCCGCCGCGGTCGAAGGCAGTGTCACATTGCAGGAAATCGGCAACCTCGCCCTGAAGGGCCTGAGCCAGGCGGTAGCCGTCTATAACGTCGCCGGCCAGGTTTCCGGTTGACTTCGCGCCAGGCGGCTAGGCTTCCTAGGGCCGGGTTGCCGGAGGAGTGGGCCCCCCTCTCAATTGCATCCGCCGACCGGCGGATTGACCGTGCAATGCAAGTCGCATTTTCTGTCGGGCTCACATTTCCATGCAATCGGCCTGCTGCTGCTCGGAAAATAGCACACGCCATTGCATTCGACATCCGCACCGCTTGGGCGCGCCAGCTGAATGACGACGCCCAGAGCCTGCTCGTATTTCAGGATGTGCGTCTGCAGTTTGCCGATTTCCTTCTGGTCGGCGCTGACGACGTCGCCGCCGGCCTTCTGCGCGGTGCCGGGTGTCGCGCTTGAAACGCAGCAGACAACCGCCAGCGACAAGCCGAATATCCGCATGTTCCGGAACCTCCCAGGCAGACCAGCGCCGCGCCCGGCATGTGAACCCCGCGGCGTTGCCGGTTGCCAGCCCGGAAACCTAGCCTAGAATGGGGTTAAGGATCGATCGGCGATTCTTCACCGGAGGCCATGCCATGATCACCAAATTCGACAGTCTGTTTGCCGGGCACGTCGACATCGGGAATGTCGGCTATGGCGGCACCGCGGTGAACGACCGGCGGTATCCGAACGAGCATCTCGCGACGGTCTTCGACAAGGCCGAGGCAATGGCAACGCTGATGGACCGGCTCGGCTACCACGCGTTCTGGATGGCCGAGCATCATTTCCAGCACGAGGGCTACGAGTGCATCCCCAATGTGCTGATGGCGGCGCTGCATCTGGCACACCTGACCCGCAACATCAAGATCGGCTGCGGCTTCAACATCACCCCGATGTGGCACCCTCTGCGCCTCGTCGAGGATTATGCGACCGCGGACATTCTGACCGGCGGCCGGGTCATATTCGGCGTCGGGCGGGGTTATCACACTCGCGAAGTCGAGACCTTCGGCTCGCCGCTGCTCGACCAGCCGGCCAACCGCGAGCTCTTCGAAGAACAGGTCGACCTGATTTTCAAGGCGTTCAACAACGAGTCGTTCTCACATCACGGCAAGCACTACACGATCCCGGCACAGGTGCCGTACCGCGGTTATGACCTCAAGGAGCTGACCGTGGTTCCCCGGCCGCTGCGGCTGCCGGTCGAGTGCTGGCAGCCGATCCAGGGCGGCACCGCGCGCGCCATGGATTTCATGGCCAAGCACGGGATCAAGGGGCTGATCGGCGGCGGCTCCGCCGAAGGTGGCGCGATGCACCGAGTGGTGCTGGCCTGGCAGGAGGCGCACGCGCGGATCGGCAAGCAATTGGCGATGGGTGAGCGGCTGTGCTTCGGCTTCCATTTCTACCTCGCCAAAAACCGCGAGCAGGGCATTCGCGAAGCGGGCAAATACTACGAAGAAAATATGAAGATGTTCGGCGAGCTGCGGCTCGTGCGGGCCTTGAGCGACGAGCAGATCGAGATCATGCGTGACCCGAAGCGCGCACCCCACGCCAAATTGCCGCGCATCGAGGATGCGATCACCAATGGCGGCGTCTTATGCGGGTCGCCCGAGCAGGTCATCGAGCACTTGAAGAGCCTCGAAAAACGCTATTCGGGTCTCGACCATGTGTCGGTGAGCCTGTCGGTCGGCGTTCCCAAATCGGTCTGCCTGGAGCAGCTCGAGTGGTTCGGCAAGGAGGTCATGCCCGAGTTCCAGAAGGCTAGGGTCGCCGAGCCCGCCTTCGCGAACTGATATGACAGATCTCGGATTACCAAAGGCCGGTCGTCCGAAGGAAGTCGGGCTGTCGGCGAAGCGTCTCGCGCGCCTCGCGGCGACATTCCGGCAGGACATCGAGCGCAACATGATCCCCGGGGCGGTCGTGCTGATCGCCCGCGGCGGCCATGTGGCCCATGCCGAGGCGTTCGGCTGGCGCGACCGCGAGGCCACGGTGCCGATGGAGCTCGACGCGATCTTCCGGATCGCCTCGATGACCAAGCCGTTGACCTCGGTCGCCGCGATGATCTTGGCGGAAGAGGGCAAGTTGCAGATCGCCGCCCCAGTCGCCGAGTATCTGCCGGAATTCGCCAATCGCACGATCGGTCCCGAGCGGGTGCTGGCCAAACGGGTGATGATAGTGCGGGATCTGCTGCGCCACACCTCCGGGCTGACCTATGCGGCGTTCGGGGACTCGCCCGTGCAGATGATCTGGCGCGACGCCCAGCCGATGACCGAGAATCAAACCAATGCCGAGATGGTGGCCCAAGTTCGCCTCCCTACCGCTGATGTTCGAAACGGGGACGACCTGGGAATACAGCATGTCGACCGACGTGCTCGGCCGCATCGTCGAGGTCGTCTCCGGTCAGGATCTAGCGGAATTCATCGGCGCGCGGATCTGCCGGCCTCTCGGTCTCCGCGACACCGGGTTTGCTGCAACCGGCGATCGTGCGGCGCGCGTTGCCGAGCCGCAGACCGATCCGGCGACCGGATCGCGCCCGCTGATGCGCAATGTTACCAACCCGGGACGCTAGGCATCGGGCGGCGGCGGGGCGGTGTCGACTGCGGCCGACTATCTCCGCTTCTGCCAGACGCTGTTGAACGGCGGCGAGCTTGATGGAACTAGGGTGTTGGCGCCGAAAACCGTGGCACTGATGGCGTCCGATCATTTGCCGCCTGATTGCAACTACGGCGAGACCGCGCGCCCGCGGTTCGGTGCCTTGCCCCGGTCCCCGAGATGGGGTACGGCTTCGGCTTGGGCTTCGCTGTGCGCACGGACGCCGGCCGATGCCCATTGCCGGGCTCGGTCGGCGAATATTTCTGGGGCGGCGTTTTAGGCACTTCTTTCTGGATCGATCCGGTCGAAGAGCTCGTCGTCGTGGCGATGATGCTCGCGCCCGAGCGGCGGCTCTATTACCGCCATCTGTTGCGCCCGCTGGTCTACGGCGCCCTGATCGGTCCCCCACCCTAACCCCCCCTCCCCGGGGGCTATCAGCCGAACGGACCTTTCGGGGCTCACCGACCACCGCCGGTCCGACCGTTTGCCCGGGGATGCGACGGAGCCTGGCGAAAATCCGCCGGCCTATCGCCCCTGTCAATCGCTCGAAGCTGGTCGCGGCCCGTCGCAATCGCGCGCACGGTCGTGGCAAGCTGATCCGCGAGCTCCGGCAACGGCAGCGAAACCAGCTTTTCCTCGAGCCCGAGTGCCACGATGCCATGCACGGCCGAGAATGCAGTGCGCGCGAGGATCCGCCGCGTGTCCCGGTCGAGCTCGGGCAGCAATGCCTCCAACGGCCGCTCGAGCTGTGCAAACAGCCGGTGTTGCTGCTCGACAAACCACTCTGGCAGCGGACGAGCCTCGCTCATCCGGTGCTCGAAGAGCGCCCGCCAGCGGACCGTGTGCTCGGCGGCAAAACCGAGATAGGCCAAAGCGAGCCGCACCATATCGGCCACGGCTTCGTCGGCCGAACCGTGCCGGCTCGGCGCGTGGACGGCCCGGAGTGCTGCCTCGAGCATTGCCAATGTCCGCGACCCGACGCACAGCACGAGCTCGTCCAGATGCTCGAAGACATTATAGATTGTCCCGACGGCGCAGCCGACCTCGCGCGCGAGGTCGCGAGCCTTCAAGGCGGTGAGCCCCTTTTCGGCGATTGTGCGTTCGGCGGCATCGATGAGCTGCTCGCGCAGCACCGCGTGCCGGTCCATTTGCTTCACGGTCACCCCTTTTGAACGATGTTCAAATTCCTGATTGAACGGCGTTCATTTTCGTATTATGTTGGCATCTTGAACGATGTTCATACCGGAGACAAGCGATGCTTAAGACCTTGGTCACACTCGTTAGAGGACGCACCTTCGCTATCGCCGAGGAGGTCGCCGACCAGAACGCACTTCTGATCCTCGACCAGCAGATGCGTGACGCCAGCGGGGCGCTCGATAAAGCCAAGAAAGCCCTAGCGGTCGCCCTCGCACAGGATGGTCAGGAGGGCCAAAGGCTGGATACGACCCGCGCTCGGATCGAAGACCTCGAGACGCGGGCCGTTGCTGCAATCGGGCGCGGGCGCGACGATCTCGCGACGGAGGCCGCGGAGGCGATCGCTATCCTCGAGGCCGAGCGCGACGCTTCAGTCACGGCGCGCGCCCTCTTTGCAGCCGAAATCAATAAACTCAAGGGCCACGTCCTGCAGCAGCAGATGCGGTTCTCACAGCTCGAGCGCGGACGGCGGATCGCCCGGGCGGCGGAAGCGGTCCGGCTCGTGCGCCGCGGCCGCATCGAGGGCACCCCGATTTTCGCCGGCACGCTCGCCGAAGCCGAGGCGACACTAGATCGCCTGCGCGAGCATCAAGTCGAGGCGGATGCGGCCGAGGCAGCGCTCGACGCGCTCGATGCGGCGACCGGCCCGAACGCCATCGCCGACAAGCTTTCTGCCGAAGGGTTCGGCCCGCGCCTGAGGCCGAGTGCAGCCGACATCCTCGCCCGGCTGAAAGAACGCGCCGCCGGCGGCAAGCCGGATACGGATGCTTGATTTGTTTCGACACCCTTAACCACAGGAGCATTACGATGAACAATCCAGTCCTTCACCACAGTCATTCGTGGATTGTCTTTACCTATGTGTCCTTTGCCGCCGCAGTCGCCATGGTCATCGGCGGGGTTGTCCTGATGCCGCTCGACCTGCCGATGAAAGGTTATCTCGCGATGGGTGTCATCATGCTGATCCAGTCATGCATCACGCTGACCAAGACGATCCGCGACAATGACGAAGCCGGCAAGCTGGTGAACCGCATCGAAGATGCCAAGACCGAGCGGCTGCTGATGGACGTCGCGAAGGGATAACCTTGAACCGTTATCGTCACCCAGCGGAGGGGGGTCCAGGGCCACAGCGCAAGAGCCTGCCGCCCTGGACCCCCGCTTTTTCGCGGGAATGACGGGTAACTCGCCAGCGATTACTGGAGAGATCGATGTCGCAATCACTTCTAGGCACTCGGCGATTTGCGCCGCTGTTCTGGTGCCAGTTCTTCTCTGCCTTCAACGACAACTTCCTAAAGAACGCACTCGCCTTACTGATCCTGTTCAAGATTGGTGGCCAGTCTGGCGAGTCTTTAGTTACATTGGCGGGCGGCATTTTTATCGCGCCGTTTTTTCTGCTGTCGGCTTTCGGCGGCGAGCTCGCCGATCGCTTTGACAAGGCACTGGTTGCGCGGCGGCTGAAGCTCGCCGAAATCGGCGCGGCCGCCGTCGCGGTCGCCGGCTTCCAGCTGAACTCGGTGCCGTTGCTGTTTCTGGCACTGTTTCTATTCGGCCTGATCGGAGCGCTGTTCGGGCCGATCAAATACGGCATCCTTCCCGATCATCTGAAGCGGGAGGAATTGCCGGCGGGAACCGCACTCGTTGAGGGCGCCACTTTTCTCGCGATCCTCGGCGGCACGATCACAGGCGGGCTGGCGATGACGGGCGGCGGCAATCCGGTAGTGCTCGCGGTCATGATGATGGTCTTCGCACTACTGTGCTGGGGTGCCAGCCTGTTCATTCCGAGGACAGGGCAGGCCGCACCCGATCTGACGATCAATCCCAACATTCTCGGCTCGACCGCCCGGTTGCTCGGCGAGTTGTGGTCGGATACCCGACTCTGGCGCTGTGCCGTCGTCACCAGCATTTTCTGGATGATCGGCGTCATTGTCCTCTCGCTACTGCCACCACTCGTAATGCATACGCTGGGCGGCGCCGAAACCGTTGTGACGATCTATCTTGCCGTCTTCGCCATTGCCATCGGCGTTGGTTCCGGTCTCGCCTCCTGGCTGTCGGCCGGACGCATTATCCTGTTGCCTGCTGCACTGGGTGCGCTGGCGATCGGACTATTTTCACTAGACTTCGGCTATGCGTTACTTCGCCTGCCGGCCCAGGACACATTGACGGCTTTGGCGCCGAGCGCATTCTTTGCGCGGCCCATCGCTTGGCATGCCGCGTTCAACCTTGGGATTCTCGCGGTAGCCGGTGGCTTGATGATCGTACCGTCCTTCGCGGCGATCCAGGCCTGGGCGGCACCCGAGCGGCGCGCGCGCGTCGTCGCCGCCGTCAACGTGCTCAATGCTGCGCTAATGGTCGGAGGCGCGCTGGTCGTGGCATTATTGCAAACGGCGGGCGTAGGTGTCCCATCGCTATTCCTCGGCATCGCCGCCATTGGACTTCTCACTGCCCTGTGGATCGGCAAGATCATGCCGACCAACGCCTTCCACGACTTTCTGTCGATGCTACTGCGCGCATTCTATCGGCTCGAAGTCAGGGGCAGGGAAAATCTCGACAAGGCAGGCCCCAACGCGATCATCGCACTCAATCATGTGAGCTTTCTCGACGGCGCCGTGGCACTGTCGATCCTGAACAACGAGCCGATCTTCGCGGTCGATCACGGGTTCGCGCAGCGCTGGTGGGTGAAGCCTCTCCTGAAGCTGACGCGCGCGATGCCGCTCGATCCGGCGCGGCCCCTCGCGACGCGGACGCTCATTCGCGCGGTCAGGAACGGCGAGACATTGGTAGTCTTCCCGGAGGGGCGCATCACGGTCACCGGCCAGCTGATGAAGGTGTATGACGGAGCAGCACTAATCGCCGAGAAATCAGGCGCAATGGTCGTACCCGTGCGCATCGAGGGTCTCGAAGCCACGATCTTCTCGCGCCTCAGCCGCACCCAGGTCCGCCGCCGCTGGTTCCCCAAGGTTAAGGTCACCGTGTTGGAGCCGGTGCGTCTCGCGGTCGATGACGCGCTGAAGGGCAAAGCGCGCCGCCAGGCGGCGGGAGCGATGCTCTACCAGATAATGTCCGATCTGATTTTCCGCACGACGCCGACAGATCGCACGGTCATCGAGGCTGTCGTCGACGCGGCTAAAATCCAAGGCTGGCGCCGCGTCGCAGTCGAGGACCCGGTGACCGGCAAGCTCAGCTACCGGAAGCTTCTGGTCGGCGCCCGGTTGCTTGCCGCCAAGTTCTTGCCGCTTGCCGACAAGGGCGAGGCGGTCGGTGTGATGCTGCCAAATGCCAATGGTGCGGCCGCAACATTGCTCGGCATGATGTCCGCGGGCCGCGTTCCGGCGATGATCAATTTCACTGCGGGTGTTGCCAATATCCATGCCGCTTGCACCGCTGCCGCGGTGAGAACGATCGTCACATCGCGCGGCTTTGTCGAGAGGGCGAGGCTCGACAAGCTGGTCGATGCGCTCGCCGAGACGGTCCGCATCGTCTATCTCGAGGAGCTACGTGAGACGATTTCGACCATCGACAAGACGCGCGCCTTGCTCGCCTATCGTCATGCTCTCGTGCCGCGCAGCGCCGACGATCCGGCCGCGATCCTATTCACGTCTGGCTCGGAGGGCACGCCAAAGGGCGTGGTGCTCTCCCATCGCAATATGTTGTGCAATGCGGCCCAGGCCGCCGCGCGCATCGACTTCAGCCGCACCGACAAGGTGTTCAACACACTACCGGTGTTCCACGCCTTCGGCCTGACCGTCGGGTTGGTTCTGCCGCTGGTGTCCGGGGTTCCGGTTTTTCTCTACCCTTCGCCGCTGCATTACCGCGTCGTCCCCGAATTGGTTTACGGTGCCAACGCGACGATCCTGTTCGGCACCGACACCTTTCTCGCGGGCTATGCGAGGGCTGCGCATCCCTATGATTTTCGCTCGGTGCGCTACGTGCTTGCGGGTGCCGAGCCGGTCAAGGAGGCTACTCGGCGCCTCTGGGCCGAGAAATTCGGCCTGCGCATCCTCGAAGGCTATGGAGTCACTGAAACCGCACCGGCGCTGGCCCTCAACACGCCGATGTTCAACCGCTTCGGCACAGTCGGGCGGTTGCTCCCAGGCATCGAAGCGAAGCTCGACCCGGTCGAGGGGATTGAGGAGGGCGGACGGCTTTATGTACGCGGCCCCAACGTCATGCTCGGCTACCTCAAAGCGGATCAGCCCGGTATCCTGGTGCCGCCGGAAGAAGGTTGGCACGACACCGGCGATATCGTAACGATCGACCACGAAGGCTTTGTGACGATCAAGGGCCGGGCCAAGCGCTTTGCCAAGATCGGAGGCGAGATGATCTCGCTTGCGGCGGTCGAGAGCCTGGCGTCCGAGCTATGGCCGGACGCTCAATCCGCAGTGGTCGCGGAACCTGATCCGCGCCGAGGCGAACGGCTCGTGCTCGTCTCGGAGAAAGAAGACGCGACGCGCGCGGCTTTCCAGGCATATGCAAAGGCCAAGGGAGCGTCCGATTTAATGGCGCCAGCCGAGGTGATGGTCGTCGACAAGCTGCCGGTCCTCGGGTCGGGTAAGGCCGATCTTGTTGGTGTTGCGCGATTGGTCCTGAGGAGGCAGCAGGTTGCAGCGGCGTAAGGGTCGGAATACGAGCGAGGTGCAGATGGCTACGCAACCGCAACGCTTCACCCTCACCATTCCCGAGGAGGCCATCGCCGATCTGCGCGAACGGCTCGGGCGCACCCGCTATCCCGACCAAGCTCCCGGCGAGCCATGGGCCTATGGCACCGATATCGGCTATCTGCAGCGGCTCGTCGAATCTTGGCGCA
>Ga0306922_10001558_pt1 | contig 20630 bp, 22 predicted proteins | sample sta12Cox44000082_FD_203758 | JGI IMG/M metagenome (GOLD analysis project Ga0306922, IMG submission 203758) | Lab enrichment of tropical soil microbial communities from Luquillo Experimental Forest, Puerto Rico - statoxic.12C.oxic.44.000.082 (v2)... | ecosystem: Environmental > Terrestrial >... | reverse complement strand
ACCGAAACCAGTTCGGGAACTGAACAACAAGATCCCGTCCACGATGGAAGGCATTATCAATAAGTGCCTGCAAAAAGAACGTAACTTGCGCTACCAGCATGCGGCGGAAATTCGCGCTGATTTGCAACGGCTGAAGAGGGACACGGAACCGGACAACGTCCTGCCGACTAAAGAGGCGACGGCCCGGTCGCGTCGAACCTTGATGATCATTGCCGCCTCCGCCCTCGTCTTAGCCGTTCTGATTGCAGGCGGATGGTTATATCTGGCTCGCACACGTGTCGGTATCGACTCGATTGCTGTATTGCCATTCGTTAACACAAGCGGCGATCCAACTGCCGAGTATCTGAGTGATGGAATTACTGAAGGTGTTATACACAACCTTTCGCAACTGCCACAATTGCGTGTTATGGCCCGCACCACAGTTTTTTACTATAAAAGCCGCGATATAAATCCGCAGAAGGTTGGCCGCGATCTCAACGTCCGAGCAGTGCTGATAGGAACAGTGGTGCAGCGCGGAAGTATAGTCAATGTGGAGACTGAATTGGTGGATGTGAGCAATGGTATGGAGATCTGGGGAGAGAAATATGATCGAAGACTTTCGGACGCTTACATAATTGAACAGCAAATTGCAGAAGACATTTCGGAAAACTTAAAAATACGTTTGTCTAGAGATGAGAAGCAACGTCTCATTAAACCAGCCACCGAGAGCACGGAAGCCTATCAGCTTTACTTGAAAGGGCGGTACTACTGGAACAAGCGAACCGAAGACGGACTCAACAAAGCGAGAGACTATTTCAACCAAGCAATCAGCGTCGATCCAAAATACGCTTTGGCGTATGCGGGATTGGCTGATGATTATCTGATTCAGGGAGAAGATGGTTTCGCGTTGCCAGCAGACGCCTTCAGCAAAGCGAAGGCCGCAGCTTTGAAGGCAATCGAAGGCGACGATAAGATAGCGGAAGCGCATACATCATTAGCCGATGTCAAAGCAGTCTACGATTGGGATTGGTCTGGCGCTGAGAAGGAATTTAGGCGGGCAATAGAGCTAAACCCGAATTATGGCACGGCCCACCAATGGTATGCCGAAGACGTTTTGATGAGGCTTGGTCGGTTTGAAGAAGCGGTTGCGGAGATAAAGCGCGCCAAAGCCGTTGATCCGTTATCCTTGATCATCAATTCCGTTGAATGTGAAGTGCTTGCGTTCGCCGGGGATTATGACAATGCAATCAAACAAGGCCACAAAACGATCGAACTCGATCCCAATTTTCCTGACGGACACTTTGAACTTGGGCGAGCTTACGAATACAAAGGTATGTACAACGAAGCGATAAGAGAGTTCCAAAAGGCAGAGCCTTTAAGACCCGCTGGCGAACCTGAGCTCGTTGGTCACGCTTATGCAAAAATGGGGGACAGAGCCTCTGCTTTGGCCGCGCTCGGCGGATTAGAAGAACTTGAGAAGGTGCAAGTTGGAACATCGTTCGGGCAAGCATTAATCTACACAGCCCTCGGCGATAGGGATCGCGCGTTTAGGCATTTGCAGCAAGCGTACGAGCAGCACAACTATTGGATTACCTCGATAAAGACCGATCCCAGATTCCAGGATCTACGCTCAGACCGCCGTTTTGCCGACCTGCTATACAGAATGGGGCTGCCGCAGTAATCTAGACGCGCTGGAAAGACGCCGACCCCGACATCCCCATCCTGAAGCAGGCCAAGGCCGAGTACGCAAAGCTGCAGTAGCCGCTCGCGGCCCAACACGTAGATACCCTCGCTCCGTGCGGGCCTCTGCGTGAGTGCCGTCCCAGGGGTGGTCCCTTTTTCATGTGTAGCCCCGCTAACCCCTCTCACGCGTTGACGGGCGAAAAGAACGAGCCGACTCAAGATCGAGAAATGTCGGTTCCGAAAATTTTGGCACACCTAATTCCGGAAATTCTGGCACGTCCGGCGATAGCCGGAAGAGCTAGAACTCTCCCTATGGTCCTGGTCGGCAGACCGGCTGGGCGGGGGGAGGAGGATGTTAGGAATGCTAAAACGACACGAAGTCGAAATCTTGCTGAAGGCTGGTCACCCTAAGACCGAAGTGGCCCGATTGTCCGGCGCGTCCCTGCGTTCGGTCAACCGCATTGCCGAAGAAACTCCGGTTGTACATGTCGATGATGTCGCCGAGCGCGAGAAGCGTGGGATCGGCAGACCGAGCTTCGTTGCGAATTTCCGGAAAGTCGTCGTAGCCATCCTGGAAGAAAAGCCCGATCTGCCTTCGCTGGAAATTCTTCGGCGCGCGCGGGAGGCCGGCTATCCGGGAGGGAAGACGGTACTGTATGCCCTGGTGGCTTCGCTGCGCCCGAAGGGCGTCAAGCCGCTGGTCCGTTTTGAGGGGCTCCCTGGGGAGTTTAGCCAGCACGACTTCGGACAAGTGGACGTGGAGTTCCTCAACGGAGTGATTCGCCGAGTCCATTTCTTCGCCTCTCGTCTGAAGTACTCCCGCTTCATTCGCGTCAGTCTGGTGCAGGACGAAACGGTAGAGAGTTTGGTCCGGAACTTGGCCGAACATTTACACAGTTGGGGCGGCGTTCCGCTGATGTGTGTGTTCGATCGACCAAAAACAGTGGCACTCAAGTGGCGGCGAAATGGTGAGGTAACGGAATGGAATCCGGTCTTCGCCTACGCCATGTTGGAAATGGGCATCGGCGTGGAGTTGTGTTGGCCTCACCAGCCGCAACAAAAAGGGGCGGTCGAGAACTTAGTGGGTTTCGTGAAATCTTCTTTCTTCAAGGTGCGGCGCTTCTACGATCAAGAAGACCTTGAGCGACAGCTTATCGAATGGCATCGGGAAGTAAACCGGGAGCGTGCTTGCCGTGCCACGGGAGTGATCCCGGCGGTGCGTCTGGCCGAGGAAGCGCAGCGGCTGCGGCCCTTAAAAGTGCGGCCGGAAGATCTCGCTCTGCGAATCCCCGTCTATGTGGGTCCGACGGGCACCGTGCTGCACGAGAGCCATGCTTACTCGATGTCCCCAGAAGCGATCAGCATGCCGGGGACGCTGTACTTGTACGCGGATCGTGTCCGGATCGTCGCGGGACGCTATGAAGCAGTTCATCCGCGGAAATTCGTAGTTCACGAAGGCTCCACGCTGGCCTCGCATCGTGCGGCCATGGTGGCTGCGGTGTCTGGCAAGCGTGGCAAACGCTATCTGAAGCGCCAGCAGCTGCTCGAGTTGGGAGAGCCTGCTTTTCTCTACCTGACAGAAATCGTTCATCGCCGGCCTCGACAGTGGTTTTATGACGTCGATCGGTTGCACGATCTGCTGCAGAGCCACGGTCCGGTGGTTCTTCGTAGCGCTCTGGAACAAGCGCTGAAGGAGCAAGTCTTCAGTGCCACGTACGTAGAGCGCTTCCTACAACACTCCCTAGCCTTCCAGGAGGTCAGCTCATGAAGAAGAGAACGCGGACTTGCGATTCGTTCGGGGCATCGGCAACCGCCAAGACGACGGATAGCACGCCGAAGAGCCTGGAGCTCTCTGAGGGGCAACTGGAGGCCCACTTCCGGCGTCTGAATCTGGCCCACACGCGGAGAATCTACAAAGACGTAGCTAGCCGCGCGGAGAAAGAAAACTGGTCCTACCGAGATTTTCTGGCTCTGCTGTTAGCCGAAGAAGTAGCACGACGGAAGCAAACACGACTGCAACGCTGCACGCGGAGCGCACACTTTCCGTTCTTCAAAACCATCGACGAGTTCGACTTCACTCTGCAATCCACACTTCGAGAATCCGTAATCGGTTCCTACCTCAGCCTGGACTTCGTCACTGAGGGACGCTCGTTGATCCTGCACGGCAAAACGGGTCGCGGCAAGACTCATCTGGCGGTGGCCATCGGGTACCGAGCCATCCAGAACGGCTTCGAGACGCTGTTCACAACCGCAGCTGAACTCATCGAAGATCTCTCCAACGCTGGCAAGAAGGGCCACTTGCAAGAGTCGCTGGCAACCTACACTCATCCTCACGTTCTGGTGATCGATGAGGTCGGCTACCTCACCTATGGACCAGATGCCGCCAATGTCCTATTCCACGTGGTGAACGATCGGCACCTGCGGAAACGACCCATGATCTTCACCACCAACAAGTCGTTGACTGAATGGGGAAAGGTCTTACACGACGAAGATATGGCGGCAGCTATCCTGGACCGAGTTCTAGAGCGCGGACGGTTCATCCACCTCGATGGGCCCTCTGGCAGAACCCGTCATCTCAACCTGGAAGAGATCTTGCCGACCAGTAAGGAGCGTGCCAGAATTTCCGGAATCACCGTGCCAGAATTTCCGGAACCCACAGCTTGTAAAGTTGCGCATCATTCAAATCCAGCGTTTGGAGCCTGTCCAACACGGTCCTGGCGAACGGACCTAGGCTAGTTAGCGTGCACGAACCGCCTTCTAAACCTTGCGCAAACGGACTCTAGGAGCCGTCACCACAGCCGCAAATCCGGAACCCGTCGCATGATGTCGGGGCCGAAAGTTCGCTAGCAGAAATCCAGTGCTCGCGACAGTCGTCAAGCATGCGGGATCAAGAGTTTCAAGATTTGAGCGTGTGACACTCAACGTGTGCGAAGTCTAAAAGCTCCGACTGTAGCCAAATCGTCACTAAAAATCGCGCAAAAGGCGCAAATACTGAACAATTCCAGAATACACAAATTGTCGCTATCGTACAGCCGGCAAAGGGATTTCGTTGTATTTTCTACGAGATAGCGAATCGGCGATTTGATTTTTCAAGACCGCCGACTTAAACCACTCGGCCACTCCTCCGCTCTTGATTCTACCGTACTTATCGGACGATTATTGATTTGCCGTTGCCCAATCGTTGCCTCGCTCGGCTTGGTTCAAAAGAATTTCGGACTGCAGAGTTCCAACGTTCCAGACATTGACGCCGCAGGTTTTTGAACCAGGTCAAATACATCATCGGCCTAAACGCGATCAACTGCGCGACTGGGGACACGCTGGTATCCGAACAAGCGCGTGCGTCGGGCAAGAGCGAGGTACTGAAATCCTTGGATGCTTCGGCATCAAAGATGCGCAATGAACTCGGCGAATCGCTGGGTTCGGTTCAGAAGTTCGCTGCGCCGATCGAAGAGGCCACCACGTCGTCCCTGGAAGCGTTGAAAGCCTACAGCCTGGGAAGAAAGGCTCTCAATACCAAAGGCGATGCGGCGGCTATCGAGTATTATCAACGTTCCGTGGAGCTCGATCCCAAATTCGCTCTAGGTTACAGGTCCATGGCGATTGCCTATAGCAACCTCGGGCAGATGACGCGCGCCCGCGAAAACGCTAGTAAGGCTCTCGAATTGCGAGAACGCGTAAGCGAACGGGAAAAGTACGCGATCGAGGCTCTCCACTATGAAATTTCTACTGGCGACCTCGAAAAGGCCGACCAGGTTTACGAACTCTGGAAGCAAAGCTATCCACGAGATTTTATCCCTCCCGGCAACCTCGGAAACAACTACATGAAGCTGGGACAGTGGGACCGCGCACTCCAGGACGCGGAAGATAGTCTGCGCCTCGAGCCGAACTTCGCCATGAGCCTCAGCAACGCGACTTGGATGCATCTTGCCCTTAACCACACAACGGAGGCCGAAGCAGCAATACAACAAGCGCAGACGCACGAAATGGATACATTGTTCCTGCGAGTTGCGCTTTACCAGGCGGCTTTCCTTCGTCGCGACCAGCAGTTGATGCAACAGCAACTGACTTGGGCCGCAGGCCACCCGAGAGTCGAGGACTGGCTGCTCTCTACGCAATCGGACACGGAGGCGTACTTCGGTCGGCTCAATAAGGCTCGGGAGTTCTCGCGGCGCGCAACGGACTCCGCGTCGCGTGCAGATGCTACCGAAACTGCCGCCCTTTGGCGCGCCAACGCGGCCTTACGCGAAGCGGAGTTTGGAGACTCCAGTCTCGCTCGCCAGGATGCGCTGGCTGCCGTCGCGCTCGCGCCAGGCAGAGACGTACGAAGCGTCGCTAATTTGGCCTTGGCGCGAGCGGGCGACGCGCGAACACAAGCGATGGCTGAAAGCCTGGCTAAGGAGTTCCCTCAGGACACCATTGTTCAAGGCTACTGGTTGCCTTCGATCCGCTCTGCGCTCGGGTTAAATCAGAGAAACGCGGCCGGAGCGCTGGAAATTTTGCAAACCGCCACGCCCTACGAAATGGCCCAATCACAGCCATTTCAGGTGGGCATGATGTATTCGGTGTACCTCCGAGGCCAGGCTTACTTGATGGAGCACGATGGCAGGAAGCTGCCGCGGAGTTTCACAAGATTCTTGACCACCCAAGTATAGTGCTGAATTTCCCTTTGGGAGCGCTGGCTCGTCTCGGCCTCGCCCGCGCCTTCGCTGCCGAAGCCGGCTATGCAGCGCCAGGCGCCAGCCCGGCATCTTCAGCCCCGGCCAATGACGACCTCAAGGCCAAAGCCCGTACAGCCTATCAGGACTTCTTCGCTCTCTGGAAAGACGTCGACACTGACATCCCCATCCTGAAGGACGCCAAGCGTGACTACGCGAAGTTGCGATAGATGGTGCGGCAGTCAAGGTTGAAATAGTGTTGCCTTAACTTGCGCCCTGGTTGGCTGCGTAATCCGTTGCCCAAATCGTTGCCCAATTTCGCGCCGACCCGCCCGAATGATGCCGAATTATCGGCGTAAGCGATTGAAAACACTCGCTCCGACTTTATTCCGACACGTTCTCAAGACCGCAGGTTTCAACCGCTTACCCACTCCTCCGGTTCCAATTATAACTAGAAGCAGCACTTAGCGGTGCGATTGGTGAATGTTTGGCCTTCGTTTGCTGCATTTCAACGCAGGGTGTCACATAAACTAAACGGCACATCAAATCGTCGAGCTCAGATACGGCGCAACGTTTGGGATCGAGATTTAGGATTTAGGTGCGCGTACCAGAGGCGTCCGGCTTGTGGCTCTTACCAAATAACCTTGAGGCCCTTATAGAGATTGAAGCTCTTATCAGGGGTCACTACCGGAATGTCCTCAGTCAGAGCTTGAGAAATGATTTGCCGGTCGAATGGATCGCCGTGGTGCAGCGGCAAATCGAACAATCCGAGCGCGTGCGCGGCCGTATAGGGCAGGACACGCAGGCGAAGGGCGCTGATGCCTGCGTTGAGCTCGTCTTGACCGAATGTTAGTTTGCCCCGTGCAGACTTAATTGCGATTTCTACGAGAGAAATCGAGCTCATCTCCCGCACCGCCGATCCGCTTCGGAGGGCAGACATCGCCCCCCGGGAAAGTTGGGCAGGGGAACTTGTCGCCCACAAGAATGTGACTGTATCGAGGAGCAGCCGCATTCAGAGGCGACCGTCCAACAAAAAGTCGACCTCTTGGTCCGTCATGGGCTGCCACCAATCGGAATCGTGGATGATGACCTTGCCCCTGAGGGTGCCGAACTGGGGCTTTTCGTGGCTGGCCTTCGATGTACGCACGATATCGACAACGGGCGTACCACGGCGGCAGATGGTTACGGGCTCACCGTCTTCGACAGCTTTGATGAGTTCGGGGAGCTTATTCTTGGCATGCGCAACGCTGACTTTCATGAATCAAATAATAGCCATCTATGATGGCTATGTCAAGAAAACGCAAGAAATGGACTCGCCCTAGCTCGATTTTTCGCTGCATTTTCCATTTAGAGTTTTTGTTACTCGAGTGCAAGACCAAATGTTAGGAAGAATAAGGATAGGTCTGCGGTGTGACAATCACGCCCGCGTCCGGTCAAACCGCGCGGCTGTCACCAAACTGTCGCTAAAACTGGCGCAAAACGAACAAACACGGAGCAAATCCAAAGAACACGGAGGGTTTGTTAACCGATGAGTTCAAGAAAGTCTCTGCTATCGGAAAGGTTCTGAATTTCGTTCTCGGTTTGTCCGACCTTCCTAGAACCAGGAAGCGGAGGCGTGCTCGCACATCCTCGTACAGACGTCGGATCATGGGGCGGGGCCGTGAACGCCGCTAGGAGCGACAGCCGGAATATTCATCGTAAATCATAACTGCCGATGAGACGGATAAGTCGACCGCGGGGTTATAATCCCGAGTAGGCACTCCCAGCCACCGACCATGAACTTGACCCACGAGGGGTGGCATTATGTCCCTTCAAATCTCTATTCGGGAAACTGGCGATGTCGCCATTCTGGACCTTCGGGGAAGATGGACCATCGACGGCGGTGATAACGAGTTGCTGAAAACACATCTACAGGAATTGGTCGCTAACGGCGTGCGGAAGTTTCTGTTGAATCTGGCCGACCTGATACAGATCGACAGCTCCGGTGTTAGCAGTATTGTCAAGACCTTTCGTTCTCTCCGTGGTCAGGATTGCGAGCTAAGACTGCTGCGTCCGAGCGGTCATGTATTGGAAGTTTTTAAGGCGTTGCACCTGCTACAAATGATCCCCAGTTTTGAGGATGAGAAGCTGGCTGTTGACAGCTTCGAACCAATCAGCAGCTTTGCTAAGCACTGATCGCTTAGCACCGCGAACGTCGCTGGAAGCGATGGCCGGGAATGTGCGCGATCAGAGAGCGGGACGCATCCTTCTCGACTGACGCGATGCGCCCCAGAGCGGTTCGTTTGAAGTTATCCGCAATGATTGATGACGGGATGATCGTATGCAATCAGGGAATTCCTTAGCCTTTCCGACGAATAGGTTTAGCCCTCGAACCAGCCGAGGGCCAGTAACAGCACTGTCTTTGCGAGTTGCCCGGTAACGGGGTTCGCTTGACGACGCCTCGCCCAGACGCTAAAAAGTAGACCGCTTATTCCGATACAGCCCACGGAAGTAGGCAAGGAGCCGCGCTCGTGGGGCTGCGCGGGGAACATGAGCGGCTCCGCTTCACCCTGCTCGTGTGGCGTAACCGTGATTAAAGCGGTTCGCTAGAAATATGTTCACAATAAAACGACGCCAACCTACGAGAGTCCGAATCCCACCCTCTCGCCACTATTTCCTGTTCAGTTCTGCGCTCCAGTTGGTAATCACGTTCAAGGGAAGCGTGCTCGCATCGGGCGCGACACTGCCAATAAACCGCGGCCCGTTCTTGGTCTCCACATCAAACACGGCGCGCACCGTGGTGGTCAGAAACGGCGAACGAAATAGTGGGTGCACTTCCTCTACCGCAATACTCGTGGCCGATGCCTGCAGCTTGGCCTCTTCCACATCGCCAGCGCTGCTGACGAAGTACAACGTTTTGCTGTCCGCTCCCCATACCGGCGGGGGCTGTATCGCTCCCGAACTGATCTGCCATTTTCCGCGCCCACTCGGAAAAGCGGTAACAAAGATTTCGTTGGGCCCAAATTCGGTGGTAACGAATGCGAGCCACTTTCCGTCCGGCGATACCCTGCCGTCGGAGCGCTCGAACTTGGCATCCGGAAAAAGCGAAATGGGCTTCCGATCGCCCGACATCGGCACGACCAGAATCTGTTGCGCTCTCCGCGGACCGTGGGTAATCAGGAGATATTTTCCGTCTCGCGTCCAATCCGTCGGATGGTCAATACCTTTCTCCGGAAGCTTCAGTTCCTGCTCTCCAGTACCGTCCGATTGGGCCAAAACGATGTCCGTGTTTTCCGAGCCTGGCCGCTGGGAAGAATAGATCAATTCCTTGCCATCGGGCGACCAAACCGCAAACCACGGGTTCTGCCCGAAACTGATTCTCGTCTGCGTGCTGGTTTTGAAATCGTAAACAAACAAATCTCCGGCAGGCCCTATTTCATTATTCACTGCGGCAACCCGAGTTCCGTCAGGCGTCAAGCGTATATCGTTCAATTGCCCCGCCAACTGCGCCGTTGCCTGAGTTTTCCCGCTACGGTCGAACCAGACGACCGGGTACTTCAATTCTCCGGCGCTTTGATAGAGCAGTACTCCATTATCCGAAGCCGAGGCGAGTACATTCCAATTCCCGGGGTCCCGCAATGCTTGCCCGAGCGCCGTAGCATTGCCCTTCAGCTCCAGTTTCCCACCGTCAAATTCCTGCGCCATCAGACTTCCATCACGGTAATAGAGCAAGTAACCTGACGAATAAAACGCCATAGCATCGGAATGCAGGACCATTCTTGGTCTTGGCGATTCGCTGTCTAAACTTGCAACAAAAATGCCCGAGCTTGTCTGGTTGCGGCCAGAATGATGCTGTGCCAGGTACAAAAAGTGCTTTCCGTCGGGGAGGAAGCGCGGCCAGCGGTGCGTGGTGTGCAATGTCGCGTCCGGCGTCGTTACTTGTTCCGGCTTTCCACCCGCAACAGGCACACGCCAGATTCCGCCATAGATATAGGGAGCGTAGAGGATTGTCTCGCCGGCCCACGTTCCCCCTCTTCCATCGTCGGCGGGCGCAAGGATGAGCGGCGGACCCCCAGTAATATCGATTCGCTTCAGCTGCCGATCCGCGAAGAAAGCAACAGCCTTTCCGTCGGGCGACCAAAAGGGAAATTTCCCGCCCTCCGTTCCCGGGAGTGGCTTTGCTGTCGTCCCATTCATGGGCCGCAGGAACAGCATCGTCTTTCCCTCGGTCGTACCCACGAACACCATGTTGCTTCCGTCAGGCGAGATCGCAGGGGTTCCAGCTTCGTCACCCAACGTGTGCATGGCGACGCCGTTGGGTACCGGAAGAACCGCACGCAACTCTGGCGCGCTTGGTGCGTTTCCGCGAAAGAAGTATCCAAGGCCGGTACTTGCGACCATCAGCGCCAGGATCGCTGACGCCCATTTCCAAGCACCCTCGAATCGCCGCTTTTTCGCTTGCCTGAGGGCAGCGGTTGCTCCGGTTCCGCTAAGTGCCCTAAGCGCAAAACCCAAATCTCGCGCGGATTGGAAACGGTTCGTGGGATTCTTTTCGAGACAGTGCTGCAGGATCTGCGCCATTCCCGAGGAAAGAGCGCTTCCCTCAGCCTCCAAGTCTGGAGGTTCGCTCTTCAGGATCGCGGTCATTGTTTCCGCAGCCGTTTCTCCTGAAAACGCTCTCTTACCCGTGGACATCTCGTACAGCATCGCGCCAAAGCTAAAAATGTCCGACCGTGAATCTGCCACTTCTCCCCGCACTTGCTCTGGAGACATATAGCCGACCGTTCCCATTACTGTCCCCGGTGCTGTCGAAACCGGTCCCGCTGTCAATGCCGTCGCTTCCGCGTCCTTGGCATCTGCGGCATATTTGGCCAGCCCAAAGTCCAGAATCTTCACTTGTTCGTCTTTAGTGACGAACACGTTCTCTGGTTTCAGATCCCGGTGCACGATCCCTTTGTCATGCGCCGCAGCCAGCCCATTCGCTACTTTGGTGCTGTACTCAATCACCTTGCGCTGCGGTAGGACGCCTTCATTCAAGCGCTCGCGCAAAGTCTTTCCTTCCAGAAGTTCCGCGACCAGATACTTCAATCCGTCCGTCGCACCCACATCAAAAACGGCCAACAGGTTGGGGTGGTTAAGCGCTCCTAGTGTCCGCGCCTCCTGCTCGAACCGTTGCAGCCGGTCGCTATCCTCGGCGAGCGCCTCGGGCAAGACTTTAATCGCGACTTCGCGCGCTAGCCGCGCATCGTGTGCGCGATACACCTCGCCCATCCCACCTGCTCCAAGCGGAGCTTCTACTTCATAGGGCCCAAGTTTTGTTCCTGGCGTGAGGGTCATGGATGCGCCGATTATAAGCTGAGATCAGCGTTCCGAGGCACCACCAGAGAGCCAGGCGCGACCTCTCGACCGTTCGGCCCGAAAAAGTCCCCGACTGCGATCATTGGCGAACATCACTTGCGAACCGGTGACAAGTAGCCCATCATTTTTTCAGGGGGCAATAAGCAAAGCAGGTTGTTCGAAGTCCGTAACCAAGCTACCTTTTTTGTGCCAGTCAGCAGAATCAGCGCCTGGATTTGATAGGCGGTTGCAACGCCTTGTCCGGAAGGAATTTCAAAGCCACATTGCGCTGCAGGCGCGTGTCCTGGGCTTTGCAAACGACACCCATCCCGCCGCCGTGTTTCTCAAGGATGCGGTAATGGGAGATGGTCTGGCCAATGAGCGACTGGGACTCCGCCATTTGCCGAGCATCTTGCCAAGCTAAGGCAAGTCAACGAACCGGGGCCATAACTTATGCCAACTGATAATAAACGTGGGCCCGACCGATGAAGAGCCGCGCCGGACTTACCTTAGGTTCTCGGGACGCGGATGGGTAGCACCGGGGTGGCGCTTAACCTGCAAGATTCTTTATCAATTGCGTTTTGCGAAATTCTCAAAGGGCAAACTGCGATCTCTCGCTTTGTGAGGTACACAACGTCGGAAAAGCGCAAAACTAATTCGGGCCCCTTTATTGCAATTTCTCGTACTCGGCCTTTGCTTGCTTCAGGATCGGGATGTCGGGGTCGGCGTCTTTCCAGAGAGCGAGGAAATCCTGATATGCAGCTCGCTCATTTCGGCCATTCATACGGGAAGAGTTTTCCGGCCAAGGCTGGATCCATCTTTCCTCCCGCGACTTCCACCGCGTGAGCAAGCACCGGATCCCTCCCAGCCAATAGTTCTGCTCCCGTTGGAATGATTCTCTCATCCGGCGTAACACCGACAAGCTCGAGACTCTTTCCATCGGTCATGATCAAGTCCGCATCAGTCACCGACGTAAAGGCATTTGGCCTGAGTCGATTACTGGACGGATGTTTCGTTGCGAATGATTTCGTCCGCTGATTGAATAGAGCAACAAGCTTCCGAAGTTCGGCAGGATTAGATTTAGTGACTTAATTTCATATAAACTCTTGAGGAGCGTTTCCCGTGCGCAAGTACCCATCTTGGTCGTGGGGTGCAGTAAGACCTCCTTCACCGCCCCGTCTTTGTCGAGTTTTAGAAGAACCCAGAAGCTTTCCAGGTCGTTTCCAGCGCTCTGCTTGCAATGCCGCATGGTAGCCAGATGCTTCTCCAAGAACTCTTTTCCTAGCTTTTCGTCATAAGCCTTGCCCTCAGACGTACGCAGGTTGGATTCCACCGCCGTCCGAGCATCCGATAGGCTGGTCGGTTTGTCGTCCGCAACTACCCGCCCAATCAAGCACAAAATCACGCCGACAAAGTAAGCAATCCTGCGAAGTGCCTTCATGCCCTTATCCTATGGCGGATACGTTTTGATCGTCTACCTACGGTTGTGTTCACGTTTAGCGCAAGCGACAAGCCTTTCCCGTGGAACCGTGACGGAGGCTGTGCTGTCATAACCCGTAAGTCAAATCATGAAGAAAATACTTCTCTTCATCGCCGTCGTGCTGGCCGTTCTTGCCATTTACTACCTCCGCGTGGGCATTGCGACACCGCCGCCGAACAACCAGGGAGCATCCTGCGACATGTCACTTTGGGAGCACGTCTATCACGGGCGTTTCCCTAGCGCGGAAGACCGACTGGAAGTCATCAATCCTTGTCTTACCATTACTGGAACTATTGTGAGCGCTAGACCGGAAAAAGACGGCGATTGGCACATTCAACTCGACCTCGATTCCGAATATCGCTCTCTTTTGAATCAGGCGAACCTAGAAAAGCAGCAGGGTTATCTCGTCCTGGAGCCGATTTGCAGCAACCATGTTTCGCAAACCGATACCCTCGAGGAAGGTGTTTGCGATGGCTTCAGCCAAGATATTTTTGACGCGGGCCTTCGCGGCTATAGAGTTGCGGCTACAGGGGCGTACGTCATTGACAGGCAGCACGGCTGGATGGAACTTCATCCGGTTACTTCGATTGTCCCCATCCAATGAGCGTTGTCGTTTCGGGGTTCGTACTCTTCATGTCGTTATACTTGCAGCCCGTTCGTTCTTCCTCTCGCTGCAGACAGTTCAACTTCCGCAGCTCCCGCTCTATCCGGATTCGCTTTTGCTCAGCTACACCTGCTTTGTAGCCTGCTTCACCGCCGCCAGGGGCTTTGACTGCGCGTTGAATCGCCGCAGTATCTGAATGGCGCTCTCCAACGAGGGAATTCGCCATTCGATTCCATTGAAAGTCATTTATGGCCTTTGAAGATACAGGGCGTGGTATTTCCGTGGATTGCTTTAGCACGCGGTGGCTAAAAGATTGGTTGGAATCCGACTTCGGCAAAATGCGCATCGCCGCCAGAGTGCTGGCCGTACTTTTTGTCTGGGTCTACGCCTAGGGCATTCCAGTAGAGAGGCTGTCTGCTTGTGCCTTGAATGTACGGCAGAGTCCAGCTTGCTAAAATCGAAGGATTCCACGGGCGTGGACTGTGATGCACGACGAACTGATAAGCGTTCGAATACGTTAATTCTGATGTTTTCGGGCAAATGGCATGATCCTTTGGAACAAATGTTTATAGCCACCTCCATAAATTTTAAAGACGATCTGTTCTACTCCGATCACTATGTTCTTTCGATAAACAAGATTCAGATCAACCCATCATATCGGTACAAGAGAAAAACGGGCAGGACCTTTTACTACAGGTTGATCATTCAGCGATCGACAGGACGATTCTCAGAAAAGTTCACCGAAGATCAAGCCGCCTGCTCCTCGTTAGAGTACGACGGACATTGTTCCCGGCTCTCGTTCACTGGGAGTAAACCGAAAAAGGATTGGATCCAACAACCATAGTTCGGAGGCCGGAACACTGACAGTTTGTAATTCTAACGTACTCCCCAATATGTTCCTGTCCTCCAGGCCAGGTACCAAGCCAATCAAACCCCGCAACAAAGTCCTCCCCAAGGTGTTCTTACCCTCGTACGATGGCAATGAGAGACCCACGCCGCAACCCACCCAGCTTACCTGCGGCCCCAGCTACTTACACGAATCAACGGAGGGTAATCCCGCGGCGCTCAGGAACGCGGAGAGAGACAGGAACATGAAACTCAACTACAAAACGTGGATAGGCATGCTGGTGCTCGCAGGCTCACTTTTTGCCGGCGCGCCCGCAGCGTTCAGTCAGGTCTCAATCGGAATTCAGATCGGCGCACCGCCAGCACCCCGAGTGATCGCCGTTCGCCCGCCATGCCCCGAACCGGAAGATGACGAGTTCGTGTGGATCGACGGCTACTGGTATCCGGCGAACGGTCACTATTACTGGCACCGAGGCTACTGGACGCGTCCGCCGTATGTTGGCGCGGTCTGGATCGTTCCACACTATGAAGAGGGCCGCTACTACGTTGGCTACTGGAGAGGTCCGCGCGGGCGTTTCGACCACGACCATCACTGGGACCACGACGACGATCGGGACAGCGGTCGCTGGCACCAAGACAACGGCAAGCACAAAGGCTGGTACAAAAAAGATCGTGATGACGACGATCGCGACTAATTGAATTAATTTCGGGCGGGGCATTTTTTTTGAGAAAGTGCCCCGCTTTCTCTTTGAAGAAGGTTGTTGTTTGGAGGTTCGTAGTTTTTCTTCCCCGGGCGCCCCTTCAGACAACCGAATTGCCGAGAGTACCCACGACCCACCTTAATTCGCAATCTTCTCCGGAGGAGATGCCTCAAGAGCCCTCGCGTGAATTGCTCTCGAAGCTGCATGGGTTCGGCTGCGACTACGTGGTTTTCGGTTCGTATTCGGTTGTCGGCGCTCCGGGGAGTCGGCAGATTCAATGGAACATCCGATTGCTGAAATCGGACACCGGGGAGAGCCGAGCCAAGCGTGCCTATACAGCTGACGGAGGCAGAGCTTCTCGACGTGATTCCTCGAGCTGGGGAGCAGGTACGGGAAAAATTGGGGGTTACCATCGCGGACGCGGCCAAAGCCCGGATCAATCAAAAGCTGCCTGCGAATGAAAAGGCTTCGGAAGCCTACGGCGCGGGAATGGAATCGCTTCGACAATTCGACTACGCGCAAGCCAAAGATCACTTTCTGGCAGCGGTCCAGCAGGACCCAAAAAACGCCGAGATCCGTAGCGCGCTTGCCGGAACCTGGTGGGAACTGGGGTATGAGAGAAAGGCCCAGCAGGAAGCAAAAATGGCTCAAGAGCAGTCCAGCGGACTATCCATTGAAAAGAGCGGGTTGATCAAAGGCCGCTACCTCGCCTATACCAAGCAGTGGGACGAAGCCGCGAAGCTCTACGAATCCCTGTGGAATCTGGATCCCACGACGACGACCTATGGGCTCCTGCTGTCGAAGAGTCAGGAAGAAGGCAATCGGCTAAGTGAAGCGCTTCTGACGCTCGAGAAACTGCAGAAAAACCAGAGTCTCCCGGACGGGATCCAAGCGCAAGGAAATCTGCAATTGGCGGAATTGCAGCAGAAGCTCGGAAATTATCCCGAGAGACTGGGCGCAGCAAAAGCGGCAACCGAGAAAGCCGAAGCCATTAAAGCGGGCCTTCTACAAGCCCGAGCGCAGATTCAGGAGTGCTTGGCGGAACTCGATTTGGGAAAGGTCAAGGACGCCGCGAGGACCTGTTCGGACGCGCTGGAGCGGAACGTAAAAGAAGGGGACCTTTTGGGCAGCGCTCGCGCGAAGAATGCCGTCGCCAACGCCTATTGGGGGCAGGGGGCTCTCGACAAGGCGGAAAGCTTGTACCGCGAGGCGCTCGATATCGCCACAAGAATCGGAGACAAGAGGGACGAAGCCGGAGCGCGGCTGAACCTGGGCCTCATTCAACAATCAAAGAACAATCTTTCCGAAGCACGCAGCTGGTATGAAGGGAGCATTCAGGTTTCTCTCGAACGCGGCGGCCAGAACGATGATCTGCTCCTGGCCAAGCAGAGCCTGGCAACCGTGCTGAGCGCGATGGGGGATCCGAGAAGATCGATCGGCTTGTTAGAGGAGGTCGCACGGGATGCGGCGACCGCCGGGGACAAGGCCCGTCTGGCGATAGCGCTGAACAATCTCTGCGCGACCTTGCTGCAGACCGGAGAAGTGGCGGGGGCGAGGAAAAACTGTGAGGAATCTCTTAAGCTCCGGGAAGAGATGGGAGACAAAGCGGGCCAGGCTCGCTCACTCGGTAATCTCGGAGATGTGCTGCAGGCCACCGGCGATCTCGCCGGGGCGGAAAAAAACTACCAGCAAGAATTGCGGATCCAAGAGGAGCTGGGCGCCAAGATCGACGCCGCCTACACGCAGCAGTCACTCGCGAGTCTGGCCATCGAGAGCCGTAACGTGCGGGAAGCCATCGCAGGAGCCCAGAAGGCCCTGCAGGTTTTTTCCGCGGAGAAGGATACCGACGGGGAGGCCCTAGCGCGGACCACACTGTCTCAAGCGTACCTGGTTGGAGGCAGCCGCGGAGAAGCGCTCCCGGAAGCAACCGCCGCCAACAAGTTAGCTCAGAAGTCAGCGGACCGGACGATTCGGGCAACGGCGGCCATGCAGTTGGCAAGGGTGGAATATGGAGAAGGGAAAACCGTGACCGCTACGGCGTCGCTGGTCTCGGTAGAGAAAGAAATGAGGGAGATGGGCCTAGTGGGACTAGCCCTCGAAGCACGGCTGCAACGTGCAAACGCACTGAATCAAGGCAAAGAGCGAACGGCGCGAAAGGCGGAATTATGGGCGGTGGCGGCGGAAGCCAAAGCGCGCGGATATTTGCTGCTCGAGAAAAAGGCCCGGGAAGCCTTGCGAATTTTATGAGGACCTTAGGTCGACTGAGACCGGTCAAGCGCTGCGGTGGATCTTGCGAGGCCCGATTCCCCTCATCATTGCTCATTGGCGTCCGGCAGGCGCGAGAATCCGTCTCCATATAAGGTTCGAAAGACACACACTCTCGGAGCATATTAGAAGCGCTCGCTTGTTTGGCAGCGGACTCAGTGGATCTCTTCGTGTGATGCAGTTCTGATTCGGGACGGGTTGTGACAAGATTTCTCATCGAGACGCGAGATTTCCGGTCCTAAGGATGGGGGGGTTATCATGGGTGCGAATCGCTTGATTCTCTGTCCATTGTTTCTGTTTGCGTGCGCACTAGGCGCGCAGCACAAGCCGACCAACGTCGGAAAGGCACCGTCACCAACTGCCACGTCCGGCAAAAGAACATACGAGCACTACTGTGCGTCATGCCACGGGACTGATGCGCGAGGTAACGGACCAGCCGCCGGCGTCCTGAGGACAACGCCTCCTGACCTGACGACACTCGCTAAGCGACATGGCGGGAAGTTTCCATACGACTATTTTTTCAACGTGCTGCGATTTGGCACGCGTTTCGCCTCGCATGGGTCGTCCGACATGCCGATTTGGGGGCCAATTTTCGGCTCCATGGAGAACTATGATGAGACTGCGGTGCGAAAGCGAATCAAGGACCTCAGCGATTACCTGGCATCTCTTCAGCAAAAAGAATCATAGTGAGCGTCCCGGGCACCCGCCTGCGTCACTGCGTGCGGTGACCACAGTCACTGACGCCCTTTACAGAGTGTCGTACAAAGAGTGCGTAATCACGACAAAGACTTCTCAAGTTCAGGGTTAGTTCTGGAAACCTTGAAGAAAAAGGAAGTGAGCCGAACAGGCTGTCCGGAACCGAGAGAGGGACGAAGCCTGCGGCTCCGCCTCAGAGGCGAGCAGGGATAGCCCGAGGGGCACGGACCTTACGGAAGCTTGTCGATGACTAGGAGGCAGCGGTAGGGCGCGGAGGCCCACAGAAGCGTCCAGGGGGTAATCCTGACGCACCGGCCTACGCGGCCGGAAAATGCCTTCGTCGCTCGCCGCTGCCTCCGAATTGAGAGCTGCCTCTGGTGAGGCGACCGTCTGCTGTGTGACATACGTCACAAGAATTTCCGAGCGTCGTGTAGACACTAAGTATCTGCATTACTTGTCATGAGGATCAGAATCGGCGCTTCAAGAACACTCCGATGGGAAGGGCTATGGCCAAGGAGACTTTACGCTCGGCAAGAAAATCACGCTTTCAACGTACTATTCGCTTTCCGCAGGACGGGCCACCGTGGACTCCCGACCGCTTGGCGACCCAACCATCACGGCACCAGGCCCGAATCTGTTCGCCTTGAATGGCACAAACGCCGCGACTCCGTATCCCATGACCGTCAACCGCACGCACGAAGTGGCTTTGGTTCTGAAATACAAGCTCACCAACAGCCTTACACCGCGGCTTGAATACCGTTATCAGCAGTGGGACAACCGAGATTATCAGACCTCGGTGATGACTCCGTATATGGGCTGTGTCAGTCCGATTCCCAACGGACCGCCTGTAACCAATAGTGTTCCTGGCTGTACGACACCAATCCTGACGACTAACACGCCTAATCCCGTCGGTGTCCCCAGCCCCTTCTATCCCGGTTTCGTGGTCGGAGATACCTCAGCGGCCCGCTATTTGTTTCTCGGCGTGGATCAGCCTTCGTATCACGCCCACACCATCATCGCCACGCTCGAATATCGGTTCTAGGGTCGCACACGAATGCCTGGCTTCCTGACAATCGAGTCAGGAGATGAACCTGAGCTCACTTAAAGCGTCTTTACGAATTCCGCGATGGCCTTGGCTTGTGCCTCGGTCACACCGGTGATGCCCTTCTTGTGAGGCGGTTTTGAGTTCGGCTCGCCCTTCGTTATGTGATCCGCGATTTTGCCGGCATCCAGTGCCGTTCCTTTTAATGCGGGCGCCTTTACCGCTGGCTTGCCTTCACCAGCTGCCCCATGACAACCACTGCATTTTGCCTTATACAGCGCCGCTCCATCGTCGGCCGCCAATACAACGCCGGGGACAGCTAGGAGCAAACCGATAACCAACGCATTGCGAACCGGTGGCCCGTATTTCATAGTCTGATCTCCCTTCAGAGGTTTCCTTCTGCGAAATATCTATTCAAATGGCGTTCATCATTCGTGCCGATACGCACCATCCACGAATCATTTCTTCTCGACCTTGGATATTTGTTCGTCAATTCCGAGCGTCTTAAGAATTTCTGGAGACGCCTCATCCGTCGCTAGTAATTGATGGCAGCTGTTACAATCCTGCCCGATCGTCTTGCCACTTGTGGTCGTATGGGAACCGTCATGGCAACGGAAACATCCGGGGAAATCTGTGTGTCCTAGATTATTGGGATAGGTCCCCCAATCAACTTTGAGGTCTGGAAACACGTTGCGATTGTAAATTGCGAGGATCGCCCGTGCCGCCGCCTCAACGTCCTTTGATTGTTTTGCGTAGAGGTCCGGATAGTTTTGCCGGTAATAGCTAATCAAAGCCGCTGGGATTGTTTTTGAAGCTTCGTCGTTGGAGGCATAGCTTGCCTTCAGCAACTCCATCCCTTTCTTTTTGATGAAAGGTAAGCTTGTAGAAACCTCGCCAAAAGCGAGGGAGTTATTCATTCCGTGCTCGGGGGACTCGAAGGTATGTGTCGGCCGGTTGTGACAATCCACGCACTGCATCTCATACTTCGGAAGGTTGTCGACGGTATTTGCAGGAGTTCCTTCGCTTAAGAAGACCTCGGTTGCACCGGATATTGTGTACTCCACCCACGGGACGGTCTGTCTTTTGGCATCCGCTGCCGCGTAGCGGATCTTGATGCCCGGACCGAAGTGCGCACCGTGAATGCCGGCGAATTTGCTCCCGCCTACCTTCATCACCAACACAGTCTGGGTACGCGTGTTTTTCTCTTCCTCTGCGTAGTAATTGATCAATCGTAGTCTCAGTGCGCCAAACTTCTGCGACCAATGGCAGTTCTCACAGGTTTCGGTGGCCGGTACGAGTCGATTCGTCTCCAAAGCGGAAGGAATCGGCCGTGCGTAGCTGTTTCCTATTACTTCAAAGAGCT
>Ga0306922_10001557_pt1 | contig 20637 bp, 18 predicted proteins | sample sta12Cox44000082_FD_203758 | JGI IMG/M metagenome (GOLD analysis project Ga0306922, IMG submission 203758) | Lab enrichment of tropical soil microbial communities from Luquillo Experimental Forest, Puerto Rico - statoxic.12C.oxic.44.000.082 (v2)... | ecosystem: Environmental > Terrestrial >... | reverse complement strand
ACGACGCCCCGCTTCGCGGCATAGCCGACTGCGACCGGACGGCCTCGCAAGGACGGATCATCGCGCTGCTCGACCGACGCGTAGAAGGCGTCCATGTCGACGTGGATGATCTTGCGTGAGTCGGCTTCGCTCATGGAATAAGCCATTTTAGCAGGATGGGCTATGACCCAAGAATGGCCCTTCAATTCGCTGCTGGGCTTGTCACTTTTGGCCGTCCCCCTGACGCCTAAGGCAGAGCCGACGGCCGGACCTTGACACGTAAAGTGGCGCCGTCGCTTGTGCGCCCACCTGCCGTAGGGGTAAATCACATAGCAGCTTGGCACTCGTCAGATGTGCCACCAGGCAGATATCAGCGATGGCTAGTCGATCGCCATAGCAGAAGTGTTCGGTGCGTGGGTCGCCCGCGTCGAGCCAGTGCCGGAGCTACTTCATTCGGGGCTGGCAGGCGCCGATTTCGGTATCTACATTCGCTCCGGCGCATGTGTGAGGTGCCAGAGAATGTCCGTCCTTTCCCTTCTGCTCAACATGGCATGGATCGGGTCTTTCGAAAAGAATCAAAGCCTTGCAGTGGCAAACCCCCTCTCGCGGCAACATTGAACAGCAAAGGATATTTCCGCGAATGGCAAACCAGGACGATTGGATTCGGTTTAGTCGCCCAACCAGAACGGCTGATCATGGGCGAGTACCGGGGAGACGGCCTTGCTGGCACCCAAAATCAAGAAGCAAAACCGATCTCAATAAAGAGCGCGAAAATACTTCACGGGTGACCGGGGCTGGCCGTGTGGATGTGCTCGGGCCGGAATCCGAGACCGACCTTTGCCCCTGCCTTGGGGAAACCAACCACAAAGTAACCGCGCCAAAAGGAGTAAACGCACGCCATGCCACGAGGAGCGCAACCAGGTGAACGACGCGGCGGCCGCGCAAAGGGTACGCCGAACAAAACGCCATTGCAGAACGCCGAGGTGCTTGCCGCCAAGGTGGCCAAGGCCGAGGCGAGGGCCCCGGTCAACAAGCTCGCCAAAGAAGTTCTGGACTGGGGGATGCAGTATTGCGTGGCGCGGGCCGCATTTAGGCGACCGGCGCTGGCGGACGCGCCGCCGAACCCAGATGAGCACGAGGGCGAATTTCTCAAGTGGTTCGCGCTTGCGGCCGAATTGGCCAAGACGCTCGCGCCTTATCAGTCTCCGCGCCTGCTCGCGCATGCAATCAAGGCGCCAGCGACAGAAAGCTGCGCGGCTCCGGGCCCTAACGCGAAGGAGCGGCTGAAGGAGCTGGTGCGGGCCGCGATCGCGGCCGACGAGATCACGCTGAAGGCCGAGAACGCGGCTGAAAATGCAAGCGCCGCAGAGCCCGCAGCAGAGCCCGAAAATACGCAGCGCGCTGCGGATTTGAGCGCGCCGGACGACGCCGACGGTGTCCCTGTCCTTGTTGCCGTAATCCCTGCTCCGAGCGAGCCGTGAGGTAGATGTCCCGATCGCCGACTACGAACAGAAGCGAGAGACCGGAGACGTGACGATCACTTGGTGGGCTTGACCTCACCGGGCCCATTACAGAAGCTAAAACTTAACTTGACACGAGAATCGCGACGCACAGTGAAGCCGCGCCGAGCGTCACCCGGCCTATCACAGGAAGGCAGAAACCATCCCCCGTGGCGGGGGTAGTTTTTTATCGAGTGCTCCAGGACGTGCGCTCGAATGACGTCACAGATCGGAAAGATAGTGCGCGATCGCATCCCGCTCACTGTCGGTCAGCATTTCCATGAATTTCGGCATATCGCCTTGTTGGTCCGTTCATTGGCGGCAAAACTGCGCATCGACGTGACGAGGTATTCGTAGCTAAGACCGGCCAGGCGCGGCGCCGGCGGCCCACCCTGAAAATTCGGCTGATGGCATGGCTGGCATTGCGCGATTACCCTTGGGCGGCGGTGCGGGCGTAGCGGTTGCGCTTCGTGCAGGCCAACTTTTGGCCGCGAAATAGGACGCGATCTTGCGAAGGTCCTCCTCCGCAAGGCTTTTGGCGATGGGAGACATGATCGAGTTGTCGCGTTCGCCACGCCGACAGTAGGCGGGCAATGACCAGAGAACGGCGCGTCTATAAGCCCCGCCTGGTCTAGCTGCCACACCCTCATGTCTTTCCCGCAGGCTTGGGCTAACCAGAGTTCCATTGCCTCTTTTGTCTCGGCTCGCTCTGGGTAAAATCGCAGAATTAGAGGGACCGAGACGCCACCCCAAAGCGTTCGGCACTACATCCAACTTGTTGTCTGGGACACCCTCGAGCGTCCCGTGCCCTCGCTCCGACGCATGTCGCGCGAAAGAACTGCCTTCAATGGTTGGCTGTTCAGCAGCCGAGCAATCAGGGAGAATCCCATGCCCCGGTATAAGTGCAAAAGCATTGCCGCGCTCGACATAGCTCTCGGGGGCTTGCCAGCGAAGATGCAGGTCGAGGCGGACGTAGGCACCGGCGTGTCTGCAAAGACCGTTGGAGAGCTTCGGAAGCTGACGACGTGGTCCGAGAATTTGGTGATAACAACCCCGCAGGAACGTCATCCCGAAAGCGCAGTAAAGATCAGCAAGGCTGGCGTAGCGACACGCACCTCGCCGAAACAGTAGGGCGCGGCGCGACGGTACGCGTGCAACCCTGCGCCGTGGCCGGATCTTCGGTCACTCGCTTGAGGATTGTGCCCGCCGCACTCGTTCCAGCACCTCCTCGACCTCACGTCTGGCCTGCGCGAGCTTCTGTGCATCGTGGGCGCGCAGCACCACATTCGTGTTGGCGCCATGCTGCGGATCGAAAAACCGATAGTTGCCGATCGCGACCGCAGGATTGGCTATTGCGATGCTGGCCGCCGGGCCCGAGCTGCGTATCACCGACGCCGCAGCTCAAACGCGAATGGTCTCCGTGGCCAGAATTCGGCTTGGATCCTGCGAATCCGCGCGAGCTTTCAAAGGCATAATTTGCGACGACATTTCTGAGTTCGAATCTCACATGCCCAGCCAGCCAGTCTGGTCTCTGTGCCCTATGTCAGGCTCCCAAAAATACTGGCGAGATTCCCGCGAGTTAAGGAGACGTCGTGGAGTCTCCTGGACGAAATTTTCTGGAGCTTTGGGCTTAGTCGGCGAAATTCGTGCGCCCGTCTCTGGTCGCGAATTTTCAATATCCGTGTTGCGAGGCCAGAGACTCGGTTCGAAGTGGCATGAGAGTGGTTCGCACCGGCGGCTTAGCTAAGGGACTGCGGGCTGGAAGCGAAAGGGCCGCTTTGCAATCATTGGGGGCATGGACAGGCAGGCCATACACCAGCACATCATACGCCAGCAGATGGAGCAGCAGCGCATGATTCGAAGTTGAGGTCGTGGCACAGCGTGCCGATCCGATTGCCCGGCACAGCGCCGTCATGCCAGCCCCCAAGCCGCAAGGTCAATCCTCGTGATTCGGGTCAAACAAATCGGGAGCCCCATAAGGCGGCACCATTCGCAGCGGGCAACCCTGATCGGGCTCGGTCTCAACAAGATCGGGCGCGTTGTCAGCGTGCCCGATACGCCGCAAAGCTGGGGCATGATCCGGAAAGTGCGGCATCTCATCTGCCTCCCGGATGTCCATCGATTCGAAGAGCATCGGCTCGTGCGTCCGCGACGAAAAGACGAGGACGCTGATATCGCCTTGATGCGCAAGCTCGCGTTCGACCGGCGCAGGATCACTTTGGAGCGGATCGACCACAAAAGGATGCCCGGCAAGTCGCCGGACTTCCGGCTATTCAAGGACAAGAAGCTCCGCGGCTACTGCGAATTGAAATCGCCACGCGACGATTGGGTCTTTGACGTCCCCCGCGATCTCAAAGCCGGCGAAATTCGTCAGGCGGTGCGCCGCGGCCCTGTCGCCGAGCGGCTTGCGGTCCACATCGGCACGGCCGCGGCCCAACTGGATGCGGTCAATCCGGACCATGCCCTTCCCAACATTCTTGTCTTCGTGAGCCATGCGCGCCGGCGGGGTCCGGCCGACGTCCAAATGACCATCGAGGGGATTCGGGGACCGGACGGCCGCCACCTCTTCCTCCACGACGAGGAGAAGAGTGAAGAGGAAGCGCGCGAGGCGCAGGAGAAGCTGTGGGACGCTGCGCGGCGCATCGATCTGATCGTGTGGATCGACGTGCACACGGGCAAGTGCCACCTGATCTTTCCGCTTGGGGCCGAGCAGCTCGCCGAAGCGCGCGACCTCTTCGGCGTTAAGCCGCCAGAACCGCGCGGCTGAGGGTTAGAGTGACGGCAAATAACTTTGCAAATCGCATGAGGCTTCCCATGAGATACCGCTTCGTGCCGATCATTTTCCTCCCCATTCTGTGGATCGCGAGCGAGGTCAGATTTGCATTGAGCTGGTGGGCATACTTACTGCGGGAACGCCAACGCGCCGAACGTTCGCAGCGCATTCGTGAATTTATTGCCCTTGCCGACCAGTGCTTGGCGGAATCTTGCCGACCGCGGGTGCACTCTCTCTAATCGCAACATCGCAAGTTTTTGCGGGCGGATGGCTGTTCCATGGTATCAGGAGATGTATGGCCCGCATTCGCAAGATCGAGATTCAAAACTTTCGAGGCATCAAAGAGCTTGTCTGGCTTCCCTCGGCCGGAATCAACTGCCTAATCGGCCCGGGAGACAGCGGCAAGTCGTCGATCCTTGATGCGATTGATTATTGCGTGGGCGTGCGGCGCAACATCCAGTTTACGGATGCAGATTTTCATGGGCTCGACGTTGAACAGCCGATCCGGATTTCGGTCACGATTGGTGAGCTCGACGACGCGCTTAAGAATATGGACGTCTATGGTCTGTATGTCCGCGGTTTCGATGCGCGATCCGGGGAGATCGAAGACGAGCCGGAGAAAGAAGCCGAGACGGTGCTGACTGTCCGGCTCACGGTCGCGGGCGATCTGGAGCCGGTCTGGTCTCTCGTGTCGGGTCGCGCGGACGCGCAAGGCCAGGTTCGGACCCTGAACTGGGGCGATCGCGTGCGCATCGCCCCCACCCGCATCGGCGTCATGGCCGATTATCACCTCAGTTGGGGGCGCGGGTCAGTGCTTAATCGCATTTCCGAGGAGCGCGCCGACGCGTCGGCTGCACTCGCGAAAGCGGCGCGCGACGCACGCGCCGCTTTCGGAGACGAGGCGCAGGATCAGCTCGGGGAGACGCTGAAGATTGTTGCCGCCACGGCCAAGGAGCTGGGTATCCCGGTCGGAGGCAGCATCCGGGCGATGCTGGACGCGCACGCGGTGTCATTCACCGGCGGGACGATCTCCCTGCACGATGAAGAGGGAGTTCCGCTGCGTGGGCTTGGCGTCGGCTCTACACGGCTGCTCATTGCGGGTCTCCAGCGCAAGGCTGCATCCGAAAGCAGCATTCTCTTGATGGACGAAACCGAACACGGTCTCGAACCGCACCGGATCATTCGGCTGCTGGGCTCACTCGGAGCGAAGGAGTCTAGACTGCCGCCGCTGCAGGTGTTCATGACCACGCATTCGCCGGTCGTGCTAAGGGAGCTTGCGGGGAAGCAACTATTCGTCGTCCGGCGCGGTGATCAGAGTCATGAAATCATCCAGGTTGGCACGGCCAACGGCATTTAGAGCACGATCAGGCTGTATCCGGACGCGTTCCTTGCGCCGAGCGTCCTGGTATGCGAAGGCGCCAGCGAAGTAGGCTTGATGCGCGGGCTCGATCAGTTCCAAACGTCCGAGGGTGAAGAGTCGATCAGCGCCTGTGGTGTCGCGTTGGTCGATTGCGGCGGCGGTGACGCGGATAGGTGTTTCAGCCGGGGTGCAGCGTTTCGAGCGCTAGGGTACCGCACCGCGATCCTGCGCGATGACGACAAAGAGCCGACGGAGGCCATTGAAGAAGCGTTCGTCGCCGACGGGGGGACGGTCATCGCGTGGCGTGATGGCCGCGCGCTGGAAGACGAGCTCTTCCTGAGCCTTAGCGATGAAGCGGTCGGTCAACTGATCGACCGCGCGATCGAGCTGCAGGGCGAGGATCTGGTCAACGAGCACATCAAGTCCGTGTCGCGTGGCACCAAAGATCTGGCGGCCATTCGGGCCGAATTGAAACGCAACGGGATTTCCGCCAAGAGCCGGACGATTCTTGGGGAGGCCAGCCGGACGCGCCGAGCCGGATGGTTCAAATCCGTGAGCTGGATGGAGGGTGTCGCGCGGGACATTGTCGGTCCCGATCTCGACGATGCCGATCCGGACTTCGTGGCGCTGATCGATGAGGTCTTCGAATGGGCCAGCGATGGCGGATGACGAGGTTGATCTTCTATCGATGCGGCGCGGCACAGTGACCGCCCCCGCTGGGTGCGGCAAAACCCATCTGATTGCCGAGAGCCTCACGCGGCACGGGGATGCCAAAAAGCCCATCTTGATCCTGACCCACACCAACGCCGGCGTCGCTGCGCTGCGCGGAAGACTTGACCGCGCTGGCGTGCGGCCGACCGCCTATCGGCTGTTGACGATCGATGGTTGGGCGATGCGGCTCGTGTCGATGTTTCCGAAGCGGGCCGGTCACAATCCGTCGCTTCTCGATCTGGCCCATCCTGCAACCGATTATCCCGATATCCGTGTCGCGGCCGCGCGCTTGCTCAAGACGGGGCATGTCAACGACGTTCTTTCGGCAAGTTTCGTGCGGCTGATCGTGGACGAGTACCAGGACTGCTCGGTGAGGCAGCATGCCCTTGTCGGCTTTGCCTCGAATAGCCTGCCGACGTCCGTGCTCGGCGACCCAATGCAGGCGATCTTCGGCTTCGGCCAGGATGAACTCGCGTACTGGGATGAGACCGTGTGCAAGCACTTCCCACTGGGGGGAGAGCTTGCGACGCCCTGGCGATGGATCAATGCCGGTACGGAGGCCCTCGGTGAGTGGCTGCTGGATGTGCGAAAAAAGCTCCTGCGCGGCGAACCGGTTGATCTGCGGAACGCTCCGCCCGAGGTGACCTGGGTGGAGCTCGATGGCACGGAAGACCGCAAGAGGCAGTTGACGGCTGCGCGGGTGAATGCGCCGGGTCGCGACGGGTCAGTGCTCATCATCGGGGACAGCAAGAGCCCGGATAGCCAGCGCCAATTCGCGAGTCAGACGCCCGGCGCCGTGACGGTCGAAGCGGTTGATTTGCGTGATCTCGTGACCTTCGCGCGTCGCTTCGACGTCGCCGCGCCCGATGCACTGCAGCAACTGGCGCAATTTGCGCAGAGCGTTATGACGAACGTGGGTGCCGCCGACCTTGTCCAGCGCATTGAGGCGCTGAATCGCGGCTACGCGCGCCAGGCTGGGACCGACCTCGAAAAGGCGGCGCTCCGGTTCCTTGCCGCCCCGTCTCATTCCAGCGCGGTGGAGCTCTTGGTGGAGATCGGCAAGGAAGCCGGTGTTAGAACGCATCGACCGGCGGTCTTGAGGGCCTGCATCAAGGCGCTTCAACTGTGCCATGGCACGGAAGGATTGACCTTTGAAGATGCTGCCATCCGGATGCGGGAGCAAAATCGTTTGATCGGGCGTCCTCTGCCCAAACGCGCGGTGGGCAGTACACTGCTCCTGAAAGGGCTCGAGGCTGAGGTCGCCGTTGTGCTCGATGCAGGCAATCTCGACGCGCGCAATCTCTATGTCGCGATGACGCGGGGATCGAAAAAGCTGATTGTCTGCTCGGAATCGCCCGTTCTGAACGTCGATTGACGTTGGTATGGCTGGGGTCGCGCAAATCGCTTTCTGTTAGACCTGCCTGGAGACGAATGCATTTGGGAAAAACGCCCCTTCGTCGGACCGCCATAGTCGAAGGGCCGCTCGCTTTTCAGATGCGACGGCTTGCGGCCGCGCGCGCGGGCGAAAGTGGTCTACAGATATTCACTCTGCCTCAGCTCGCGGCGCGTTTGGCCGGCGGGTTCTTGCAGCCGGTGACGGCGGAAGTTCTGGAGCCCGCGGTCCAGAATGCGCTTGCGCAAAAGGGGTTCACCGATCTGGAGCCCGTCCGCGAGCTTCCCGGCATGATCCGGGCCGTTGCTCGAACGCTGCGTCAAGTCTGGGACGCGGATGTCGATTTAAGGGCCATTGCTGGCGGTGCGGGCGCGCCTCGATGGTCAGATCTCGCCCTGATCGAGCAGCGCGTCAGGAGTCAGCTTCCAGCGGGGATCATGCTCCCGCATGATTTGCGCGCAGCCGCGCTCGAACGCGTTGATCGCGCCCCGGCACTGCTTGGCCCGGTGCGGATCGAGTATCTGTCGTGGATCGCACCGCTGTGGCGCCCATTGTGCAACCATATCTGCGCCTTTGTTTCTGTTGAATGGATGGCGCCTGCGGTTGCCGATTCGACGTGGTTCGCGGGCTCGATCAAGCGCGAGACCTTGCCGCGCGGTTCAGCCGTTCCGCAAGCCGCTTCGTGCGCGGACCCGCATCATGAAACTATTGAAGCTCTGCGGTGGGTTCGCGAGTTGCTCAGCGCCCGGCGGGCGCGCCCTACCGAGATAGCGATCGCGGCTGCCTCGACCGAAGCTTGGGATGAGCACTTCCTGGCTCTTGGCAAGGACACCGGGCTTCGAATCCATTTTTCCCATGGGATTCCGGCGCTCAGCGCGCGCGACGGGCAGCGATGCGCGGCTCTGGCCGATGTGCTGCTGCGTGGGCTGAGCGAGCCGCGTGTGAGGCGGCTGGTGTCGCTTTGCATGGGTGAAGGTACGGTTCTCGATCAGCTGCCGCGCGGCTGGCTTGCAGCGCTGCCGCGGGGAGCAACGCTTCTGGGGCTTGCGGATTGGCAGCGGGCGTTTGAACGAATTAAGTGGCAGGATCAGCCGTTTCAGGGCGGAGCGGTGCTGCTTCCCTTGTTGAGCGTCATCGCGAAAGGACCAGATGCCGCTGCCGAAGCGTCCGCGCTGGTTTTAAGGGGACGATCCAGCCGCATTTGGGAGACGGCAACGCGCAGCGCGCCGGCGCACGCGATCGAGCTCACCCTGCAAAACACTCGTTTGCCAGATGAAAATGACGCTGCCGCGTCGGTGGTCTGGTGTCCGGCCGCGCACCTTGCCGCAGCTCCAAGGCCTTGGGTAAGGCTTCTGGGGCTTACCGCGCGTGCCTGGCCGCGGCGGATGACCGAAGATCCCATCTTGCCGCAGTACATAGCCTCGCCAAGCGCGTTCGACGCTGACCCCATTCCCGAGATCGACCGGCGGGCACTCGCCGTTATTCTTGCTACGGCGGGCGCGGGGTTGGTGCTGTCTCGAAGTCGCCGGAACCCGCAGGGCAATCGCGTTGGACCGAGCCCTCTACTGTCGCAGGGATTGAAAGAACAGGCTCTGGCACGCGCGCGTATTCCGGAACACGCCTTCAGCGAAGCTGATCGGCTGATGGCCCGGCCAGCGGAGGCACGGGCCATTAGCCAAATCGCTTCGGCGTCGCACGCCTGGGCGCATTGGCACCACGCGACACTGACCGATCACGATGGTCGGTTCCAGGCGGATCACCCGGTCATTGCGCGGGCACTGAGCCGAATTCAGTCGCCGACCTCGCTGCAATTGCTGCTTCGCGGTCCGCTGGGATTCGTTTGGAAATATGCCCTCGGATGGCGCGCGCCGCAGGAGCAGGAGCAACCTCTCACCATTCCTGCTGAGGAATTCGGGAAGCTGGTGCATGAGCTGCTGCGACGGACCGTCAATACGCTGGAAGCTGGATCGGGATTTGCTTCCGCAAGTGAAACGGAAATGCAAGCCGCTTTGCAGTCGGCAGCGGAGTCCATTCGGGAAACCTGGCCCCTCGAACGGCCGGTCCCGCCCAGGCTGTTGTGGGTCAACACCGTTGCCTACGGCGCACAAATGGCGGTCGCCGCGCTCGAGGCCGGTGAAACGACACAGGCTGATACGAAGAGCTGGACGGAAGTGCCGTTTGGTGACGTGGATCGCCGTTATGGAGACCGTGAGCTGCCATGGGACGGCTCTATCCCGATCACCATTCCGGGCACCGAGGTTCGAATCCATGGCGCGATCGATCGTCTTGATCTGCGAAGCGTGAGCGGAGCGGTGCGGGTGACAGACTACAAGACCGGTAAGCGCCCGCGCTTTCCCGAACGGGTCGTCATTGGCGGCGGCGCTGAACTGCAACGATCGCTCTACGCGCTTGCCTGCCGGCAGCTATTGCCCGAATGCCGTCAAATCGTTGCGCGGCTCGTGTACCTGTCCGACCCGCCGCTCTCCCTCAAAATTGAAAATCTCGATGAGGCGCTCAACACGATCAGTGAGTTCGTGGGCCTGGCTTGCTCGCTGCTTAGGCGAGGGGTGGCTCTTCCCGGGCGGGACGTGGATTCGCCCGTGAATGATCTGCGTTTGGCGATGCCTGCTTCTCCGGGATACATGCGCCGCAAAGCGGCAAAGTTTGCGCAAGTGGCTGATCAGTTGTCTTCATTCTGGGATCTCCGATGACGAAACTCAGCGACGAAGAGAACCGAATTCGGGCGTTAACGGACCTCGACGCGACACTGCTGGTTGAGGCTGCGGCAGGAACAGGCAAAACGTCCCTCCTAGCTGGCCGCGTGCTGATTCTGCTTTCTTCGTCGGTTCCGCCGCGCGCGATTGCGGCGATTACCTTCACCGAGTTCGCGGCCGGAGAGTTGCGCGAAAGAATAACGCGGTTCCTTGATGAGCTTTTGGCTGGACAGGTGCCCGTCGAATTGAAACTTGGTTTCCCGGAAGGTGTGACCGAAGCCCAGCGCAACGCGTTGGCCGATGCGCGGGGACGGCTTGATGAGCTCGCCTGCACGACGATCCACGGATTTTGCCACAACCTCTTGCGAACCTATGCGGTCGAAGCGGCCATCGATCCCGGTGCGGAGATTCTTGACCGCGTCCAAGCCGACCTCGCTTTCGGGTCGATCTTTGAACGCTGGCTGCGCCAGCGGCTCGATAAAGCGCAAGCCATTGCGGGCCCGATTGCCGTCGTCGCCCAGCATGACCCCACCGGCGCGGAAGAGCTTCTTCGCGATTTTGCGGAATTTCGCCGGGCGCACCGGACCGCGCGTCCGCCTTCCTCCATAATCAATCGAACCTCTGAAATTGCCTTCACGGAGTCGGTCGCAGAATTCCGGCGGTGGTTTGGAAGCGTTGAAGGTCCGCGCGTGGCGGAAGAGGACATCAACCAGCTGGAGCAGCTGACGGCTTATTTCCGGCGGAAATTCGACCCTCTTCCAAACTTTGATCGTCTCTGGGAATTGGCCCATCCGCCGCGCGTTGCGATCATGCGCGCGCGCGGATTCGAGCTGCAGCGCTACCAGCGCTGGGCGGCCTGGCGGCGGATGCGCGGGCCGGCCGCAGGAGCGCGGCTCGCGGACGAAGCTGCAGCGCATTATGACCGCTGTGCCCAGGCGTTTCGTGAGTTGATAGGGAGTCTCGCAACGGCGATCGTGAGCGTTTTTTCCGCAGAGATCGACGAACTCCTTGATGATTTCGAAAAATTCAAGCGCAGCGCGGCCGTTCTCGATTTTGACGATCTGCTTTACATCACGCGCGATGTGCTGCGGCGCTATGGCAAGGTACAGCGAGCCGCGGCCGCGCGGTTTACACGCATCCTGGTTGACGAATTCCAGGACACGGACCCGATTCAAGCCGAGATCGTCTTTCTGTTAACGGGTTCAGGGGATACGACCGGACGTTGGCATGATCGCCCACTGCTGCCGGGTCGCCTGTTTATGGTCGGCGATCCAAAGCAGGCGATTTATCGCTTTCGTGGCGCCGACATCGCCACGTACCGACAGGCGCGTGATGCGGTCGAGCGCCAGTTTCCGGGCAACGTCCTTCGCGTGGCTTCGAATTTTCGGTCGCGTGCGGCGATTTTGCGACACATCAACCATTGCTTTCGGGCGCCCCTCGAAGCGCAGGAAGCCGGATATGTCGAGCTAGAATCGACGCGCGGGGATGCCGAACACTGGCTTCCGTGCGTCGCCAAGATCAAGGTCGACATAATCCCTCAAACGCGGGTGGATGATATTCGCGACGAGGAGGCCCGGATCGTTGCTGAAACCTGCGCGAGGCTTATCGGTAATGTCGTGTTGCGGCGGAGCGCGAGCGAAGGGAGGCTCCTCACACCAGGTGATATCGCGTTGCTCGCGCCCACGGGCACGGAGCTCTGGCGATATGAAAGAGCGCTCGAAGAGGTCGGCCTTCCCTTCAGCTCACAAGCAGGAAAGAATCTATTCCGGCGCCAGGAGGCGCAGGATCTTGTGGCCCTGGTCAGGGCGCTCGCGGACTTTCGCGATACGGTCGCGCTGGGAGCGCTTCTGCGGGGTCCGGTGGTTGGTCTCACCGAACAGGAGCTGCTCGAAATCGCTGATAGCCTTCCCTCGGACAAGTATGGCGCTCAGCATTTGAGTCTCAGAACCGACCCCGCAATTGTCCAGCATGTGGTCGCGCGCGAAGCGCTGACTATCTTGCGCGATTTGCGGCTTCGGGTACGAAGCACCGCGCCGTCGTTGCTTATCGCGGAAGCCGTCGAACGACTTCGAATCCGCGCTATTCTTGTGGCGCGCAGCGCCGATCAGGCGTCGCGCGCCCTCGCCAATGCGGATGCCATCCTTGAGAGGGCGCGAGCTTATGGCGTGCGCGGCTTTCGCCAATTCGCTCGCGATCTCGATGCCGATTGGTCGCGCCGGGCATCTTACGCGGAAGGGGTCGTCGATGCCGAAGGGCAATCGATCGAAATCGTCACCATTCACAGTTCAAAGGGACTGGAATGGCCGGTGGTCATTCCGATCAACACAGCCTCCGGGCCGCGCCCGCCTGACCAGTTTGTCCACCGTCGCAGCGACGACACATTGCACTGGGTCCTCGGGGATATCGTGCCGCCAAGCCTAGCGGAGGCCATGAGGGCTGAGGGGCAGGAAGCATCGCATGAGCGGCTGCGGCTCCTCTATGTCGCCTGCACGCGCGCGATGGAGCTGCTGGTGCTTCCGGAATTGTCGTGGACCGACGACGCGGCATGGATGCGCGCGCTGGATTTTAAGCTTGAGGAAGTGCCCGAACTGGATGTTTCCCAATTCGTAAAGAAGCCGTTCAAGAGAACCGTTGATCGTCCTAACGAGCAGACCGCCGACGTGTTTGCAGCCGAGCGCATGACGATTGATGAAGCGTTCCCGCGTATCCGCTGGATTCGACCGAGTGACGGCGATCCCGATCTTGTTCAATTTCAGGCAACGCCGGCAACAGCTTGGGAACAGCCGGTCGAATCCGCCATGACCGTGCAGGGCGGCTCGCTGCGCGGCGTTATCCTTCACAAGCTCATGGAAGAATTTCTGACGGGAGAGCTGGAAGAATCCGCCCAGGCGGTCGAACGCCGTTGCGCATTGCTGGTTCGCGAGCTGGCTTCAAGTGACGAAGCATTACCGGACCTGAACGCTGAGGAGGTCGCGACAACGGCGCTGCGCACGATCTCCCTTCCGGAACTTTGCGATGATCGCGCGAACGTTACTCCGGAAGTGCCGGTCTACGGGAGCATTGCGACGGGGATGAATCGCCTGGTGTCGGGCCGGGCCGATGCCGTCCGGTACCGAAACGGCGGAGCGGAGATCGTCTTTGACTGGAAGAGTGACGTGCGGCCCGAACCGGCTCAACGCGCGACGTACGCCCGTCAGCTGGCTCAATATGTTCATGTCCTCGGCGCGAAACGGGGAGCGATCGTCTACATGACCACCGGTGAGATTCAATGGGTCGATCCCGTCCCAGCTGCGCAGCTGGCGTCGTGATCGAATGACACCGTGTTTGGTCTGCAAGCTCTACGCCGGTCGTACCGCTCTAATTTTCCGATTGTTCGGCGCGATAGCGGCGTTAGACCGATTTGAAATACGGGTTCTTGTGAATCTGCGCCGCTTGAACCTTGTTGAGAAAGAACTCTTCAAGGTCGCCTTGCCGTTCGAGGACCTTCGCCGAGCTCGGCAGCCGTGAACCTACAACCTTCAGGTTATGAGCCTGACGAGCGGTAGTTCTCCTGCTCGGCCCAGGAATATGCCAAGCGCTTGGCAACGCTGGTTACGGTGAGATCAGATGGCGCAATGCCATCTGCGATCTTTGAGACGATGCGCGGGGAAACGAACGCCAATGGCGCCAGCAGCCGGATGTGGCGTTCGACCTTACCTTCTCGCATGGCGATTTCGGAGAACGATCCAACGCGACCTTCGACGAGATCATCAATCCAGATTCGGGCCTTTGCGATGGCGCTGAGCAGCCCGTCGCGGGTCTCGGTACTAAGCCTTGAGGGCGGCGAAGGCGAATGGAGGATACCCTTGACCTCGCCGAAAGCGGCGCTCGACCAGGGGACCGTGAAGACGGTCCCTGGCGGTGTGGCGACCTCACGGTCGTCGCTTTTATGGGCGCTCTGTCCCTCCGGTCGATCGCTCGAGCGTACCAGCTGGATCTCGAGCGCCTCTGCCTTTACGACGACGCGATCTAGCTGACACTCGATCCGATCTCGGTCCTCCGCCGCGGTGGTCCGCTCGCTCCTTGCGTTGGCGCCGAAATGCTCGCAAAGTGCCTTGAGCACAACGCTTTCGATCTCTGGCGCCGGGACACGAGACACGCTGCCAGCCTCGTCGTTTCGTTTTTGCAAAAGGGCATGGGAGACATAATAGCGGTACCGCACGCCGCGCTTGTTCGTGTGGGTCGGGGTCATTCGGTTCCCGCGGTCGTCGAAGATTCGGCCAGCAAGAATAGCCGGTGAACCTTTCAGGCGTAGTTGCCGATCGGTTGCGCTGGCCGCAAGTTTTGTCTGGACGGCTTCGAAGAGCGCCCGACCCACGATGGGCTCATGCTCGCCGCGGTGGACCTTACCGCGATAGACTACCTCGCCGATGTAGAACCGGTTGCGCAAGAGGTGAGCGAGGGCGCCAACGCCAAAGCGAATCCCGCCACGACTCTGACCATTGCTGTAGACTTGGCGTTTGGTGCAGATACTTCGACGGTTAAGGTCCTGCATTAGACTTCCCATCGCCGTGGACCACGCATGGAGCGTTCAATGACAATTTCAATGACGAGCGATTCCGCATTCGAACCGTGGAGCGAAGAGCCGTCGACGAGACCAAACCGCAGGAAGATACGGGCGCGGATCGGCGGACTGCATTGCTCGCTCTGTACCGGGACCATCGAGAAAGCCCTCGGCCGGCTGCCCGGGGTTGACAAGGTGGCGGTCAGCCTCACGCATGAGCAGGCACTAGTCGAATATGACCCGGCTGTGGCGCGCCCGGGTCAATTGCTTCAGACCCTGCGCGATATCGGCTACACCATTTCCGATCCGCGCAAGCTGAGGGCCTTCGAAGAGGAAGAACGCGATCTCGTTCGCGAGGCCCGGCGCTTTGTCGCCGCCGTCGCCCTCAGCGTTGCGGCCATCCCCATCATTGCCGATCCGGCGGTGGGTTGGATCGGTTTTCTGCCGGCCTTAGTCTGCTTGAGCCTTGGAGGATTTGTGTTTCTCGTATTGCGATCAAGTGGATTTTGGGTTGCCGTCGGCGCTGCAGGCGGCCTCGCCGTCATGGCACTGAGCCTGCTTTATCTCAATTTGCAAGGATATCTGACGAACGCAGCGCCGTGGCTCGTGGGTGCGTTGTCTGTAATCCTCGTCTTCGGGGTGGGAAGGCACATCCTCTATATGGCTGTTCAGGCCCTACGCCGCAGCATCCTCAATCAGCATGTGCTTCTGGAAATCGGTGCCTTCGCCGGGATGGCTGGAGGCGTCATCGGACTCGTCCTCGCTCGGCCAGGCTATCCGACCGCGCCGTTTTTCGCCGTATCGGTCATGGTCGGCACCTACCACATTTTCTCGGAGTGGCTCTCGCTGATCGTGAAGACGCGGAGTTCGCAAGCGGTGAAGCGGCTTTTGGACCTGCAACCCGAAACTGCGCACATCGTGCGCGGCGCTCAGGAGCTGGAATTGCCGATCGAGGAGGTCAAGGTCGGCGACCTCGTGCGCATTCGTCCAGGAGAGCGCATCCCTGCCGATGGCACCGTTGTCAGCGGCCGTTCGGGCGTCGACCAATCGCTGGTGACCGGCGAGCCGCTTCCTATCGAAAAGTCCGAAGGCACCTCTGTCATCGGCGGTTCGATCAACGGTACCGGAACGCTGCTCGTGAAGATCACGGCCATTGGAGAAGGGAGCTTCCTGAATCAAGTGATTCGCCAGGTCGAAGACGCCCGGGCGCTGAAACCCGGGATTCTTCATCTCGTTGACCGCGTGTTGCGCGTCTACACGCCGGCCGTGCTTCTGATCGCCGCTCTTTCCGTCGTCGGTTGGCTCGTCGGCTCCTGGCTCGGCACGGGCCAAGTCGATGTGGAACGCGCCGTATTTGCTGGACTGAGCGTCTTGGTGATGGGCTATCCCTGCGCCGTCGGCATCTCCGCGCCGCTGTCAATCGTGCGCGGTGCCGGTCAAGCCGCCGAGCGCGGCATCCTGATGCGGACCGGCGAAGCCTTCCAGGGTTTCCGCCTGGTGAAGCAAATCGTGCTCGACAAGACGGGTACGCTAACCGAAGGCCGGCCCATCGTGCGCGAGATCGAGGCCGTCGATGTGAGCGTGCGGGAGCTTCTCGCCGTTGCTGCTGCGGCCGAAGCATCATCCGAGCACCCGCTCGCTAAGGCCATGGTCAAAGCTTCTTTCGAGCACGGCGCGACACCTTCGGACGTCGCGTCATTCGAGGCAATCCCTGGACAAGGGGTGGTTGCCAAAATCGGCAGCGCCGAGGTTCTCGTCGGCAATCCGCGATTTCTCGCCGACCGCAATATCGACCTGACGCGCCTTCGCAAGGGCATTGAAACGCTCGAGGCGGCAGGGCGCACCGTGACCGGCGTCGCGCGTGACGGGCGCGCGCTGGGCGTTGTGGCCTTGGGTGATACGCTCCGACCAGACGCGGCCTCGGCCATCGCTGTGCTTCGTGCCGCCGGGCTCAAATTGATCTTGGTCACCGGCGACAACGAGCGCGCGGCACGGCGGGGCGGTCGTGATCTCGGAATCGAAGAGATACACGCGGGGGTGCTGCCACAGGACAAGGCGACGATCGTGCGGAAGCTTCAGGCCCAAGCTCGGGTCGCGATGGTTGGCGATGGCATTAACGACGCTCCCGCTCTGATGCAAGCCGATATCGGCATCGCGATGGGCGGAGGTACCGATATCGCGATCGAGGCGGCCGACATCATCATCCTGTCGAACCGTTTGTCTGCGCTTCCCGTGGCTCGCGACATCAGCCGCCGGAGCTACGGTAAGATGGTGCAGAACGTCACGCTCGCCTTTCTCTTCAATGGGATTGGCATCCCGCTTGCGGCTACAGGCCTGATCCACCCCATCTGGGCGATGGTGGCTATGGCAGTGAGCGTGACGGCGATCTTCTGCAACTCGCTGTGGGGAAGGCCGCGGCTCTTTTTCGACGCCATCCGCAGCGTCGGTCAACCAATGGTGAACCTGCCAGCCACGCACGCGGCCTGAAACCTCTCAGGCCCCGCTTGACCCTGGAGTATACTCCAGGGTGCAGAACGCAGGCCGGAGACGCGCCATGTTCACGATCGGAAAACTGGCTACGCTCACCAGCGTGAGTAACGACACGCTGCGCTATTACGAACAAGAAGGACTGGTCCAACCCGCCGGCAAGAGCCCTGCCGGCTACCGTTTGTATGACAAGGACTCTGCCCGGCGCATCCACTTCATCAAGCATGCTCAGAACTGCGGGTTCACGCTCGCCGAAATACGCGAGCTTCTTGTCTTGCGCAGCCGCGACAAGGCTTGTTGCGGCGACGTTCGCACGCGTGCGATCGAGAAGAAGCTGCAAATCGAAAACAAGATCCGCGCCATGAAAGCAATGTCCAAGGCGCTCGACCAATTGATTGCCGAGTGTGCAAATGAGAGGCGGCCGGTGAGAGAATGCACCATCATCGCTGCGCTCGAACGGGCCATCTCGATGCCGGTGCAGTAATCGATGAAAGTCGAAATGTTCGTTATCCCGGGCTGCTCCGAGTGCGCTGTCGCGCGCGCTCGGCTGCGGGCAGCAGCGCAGGAAGTCGCAAAGAACCTCGAGTGGCGTGAGTTGAACGTTCTGGACGATCTTGATTACGCGGTCGAGCTCGGCGTGATGACACTGCCATCCATCGTCATCGATGGAGAACTGGTCTTCAGCTCGACGCCCACCGTGGCCCAGCTGCGTGACGCGCTGATCGAGCGGCACGGAGCGCGGGTATAATGGATGCGGAAGCGCTGCGCCAAGCGGTCGAACACGCGGGGCTTGCCGCGGCGGGCATTGGATTTCTCGCCGGCCTTGCGTTCAGCTTCAATCCAGTTGCTCTCGCTTCCATTCCGGTCTCCCTCGCCTATGTGACCAAAGGACGGGACAAGAGCCAGGCGCTGCTCTTCGGAGCAATGTTCATACTTGGCATGATCCTCACCCATGTCGTCCTCGGGCTCACCGCAGGCTTGGGCGGAAAATGGGTCGCGGAAATAATGGGAAGAGGATGGGGTCTGTTTCTCGGGCCGCTGTTGATCGTGCTTGGTCTCATGTGGGCGGGATGGCTGCGTATTCCGCTGCCGTCGTTCGGCTTCCGAGCAAGGCGTCCGAGCGCCGCTTGGGGTGCATTCCTTCTCGGAATACCGTTCACGGTTGCCGTGTGCCCGGGGTGCACACCAGCGCTGGTCGTGTTGCTCGGCGTAACGGCTGGAATCGGCTCGGTCTTGTTCGGCGTGATTCTACTCCTCGCATTTGCTCTCGGCCGTGCCGTTCCGCTTGCCGTCGGCGCTTCCGCCGTGAGCTGGCTTGAAAATCTAGGTGGTCTGGCTCGATTTCGGCGCGGCTTCGAGATCGCCGGCGGCCTGACGCTTATCGTGATGGGCCTTTACATGTTGAATGCTGTGCTATTTTGGGTTCCAGCGTTGGCGATCTGAGCCCAAGTCCCCTGAGCGCGCTTCGGTCCTTCGAAGCCTCGTTTTCCCGCAGCCAGTTACAGCATATACCCGATGTCAGAGGCCCCCGTCGGATAAGCAAACATCGTCGTCTTCAGATCTTTCGTCGTCAGCCCGTGACGGATCGCGAGGCCGAATAAGTTGATGACCTCCTCGGCATGGGGCCCGACGAGGTGAGCGCCCAAGATGCGATCGGTACCCTCCTCGACCAGTGTCTTGAAGCCGTAGACCGATTCGTTGAGTCGCCGGGCTGTGTACCAATCAGAAGCGTTCTCCGAGTGCATTCGGAACTTGATCCCCTTTGCGCGCGCCCCCGCCTCGCTGAGGCCAACCGCGGCAATTGGCGGAATTGTGAATGCGACGCTCGGAACGCGGTAGTCCGGCCTGTGCCGGTTGCCGTCGAGAAGGTTTTGCGCAACGACGTTGCCATCGTGGCCCGATACCGGCGTGAGCGGCGGGCCGCTGCTTGCGGCGTCACCTGCCGCGTAAACCTTGGGGTTTGATACGCTCTGCAGGAACTCGTTGAGCTTCACTCGACCGTTTTCGGTTGCGACGCCCGCCGGCTGCAAGATCGAGCGCTGTCAGATCGGGCTCGCGTCCGGCGGCGTGCACGACAAGATCGGCAGCCACCTCCTGCTCTTGCCCATCCGTTGAAGCGTGAACGATGAAACCGCCGACCCTCTTATCGATCCGTTGCACGGTCGTCCGCGTGCGTACGTCGATGCCGAGTTCGCCGAACTTCTCCATGAGCCAATCCACCAGATCTGGATCGAATGCCGGGAGCATCCGCTCGGCGCGCTGGAGCACCGTGACATGGACGCCGGCTCGAGCCGCGAGGTGCGAGAATTCGGCGGCAATGTAGCCGCCGCCAACCAGGACGATGCGCGCGGGTAGCCCCTCAAGCTCAAGAAACTCTTCGCTGGTGACAGCATGCTCTTGGCCAGGGATATCCAGCGGTATCGGGCGTGCACCAGTGGCAATCAAGATGTATCGAGCCTTGAACTCCCGGCCTTCGGTAACAATCACATCTTGACCGGTGAAGCGGGCAACCCCGTGAAAGGCGTCGATGCCGTTTTCGGCGAAATCTTTTTCCAGATTGCGGGGGACTGCATCGGTGAAGCTGCGTTTAAACATCATCAAGTCGCGCCAATCGATCCGCGCCTCGCCTGTGACGCCATGCCCGCGCATACGCGTCTGCGCGTCGATCGCCTCCCCACCGCTCATCAGCACTCTCTTCGGATCGCAGCCGCGCAGCGCGCAGGTCCCGCCGAAGGGGCGGTGATCGATCAATGCTACAGACCACCCTGCCGCACGCATTCGCGAGCTTGCCGCCTGCGCGCCAGTGCCGGAGCCGATGATCACGAGATCGTAGGTCTTCATAACGTGGTCTCCCTCGAAGCAAGTGATCGCACGCCCAATCCGCTGCACGGCCCTCGTAAGACGATTACGAGGAAGAATGCCGAAGTATCTACATTGCTTTCCGTCTACCGACCTGATGATCAAAAGCTATCGTCATGCCGCGAGAGTTTTCCCCACGCCCTTTCCGTGGCCCACCAAATGATCATGCTTCCGCCAAGAATGAGAGCCGCCAACGAAAGCCATGCATAGAAGTCAACGGAAATGGCACTCGAAGCAAGCACGAGCACTGGTGCGATCATCGCGAGATAATAGGGGCCCGTGTAGCGGCAGTGGGTGCGTCCGCACCGTCTTGAATTCA
>Ga0306922_10001556_pt1 | contig 20645 bp, 17 predicted proteins | sample sta12Cox44000082_FD_203758 | JGI IMG/M metagenome (GOLD analysis project Ga0306922, IMG submission 203758) | Lab enrichment of tropical soil microbial communities from Luquillo Experimental Forest, Puerto Rico - statoxic.12C.oxic.44.000.082 (v2)... | ecosystem: Environmental > Terrestrial >... | reverse complement strand
GCCACACATTGATCAGTCCCGAGGTGAACCCCCGCGCACCGACCGCCCACAGCGGCGGCGCCCAAACCTCCGCGAGCCCGCCGACCCAGACGATGCCGGGGCTGCCACGCCGGATCGCTTCAGCGAGCCGCAACGGTGTCGGGCACGCCCACTTCACGCCGGCAACACCCTCGAGGGCGCACAGCTTCTCGATCGTGTCGAGACCGATACCGTCGTTGCGCAGGTAGAGCATGAGCGGAAGGCCGTCGCCGGCTTCGGCAATGCGCTGGACGTAGGCCACGACGCCGCGCGGCGATACGAACGGATCCGGCGGCTGATGCACCATGAGCGCACTCGCGCCGGCGGCGCGCGACGCGCGCGCGAGCGCGCAGGCGTCGTTAATGCTGCGGCCGACGCCCGCGAGCAGCGGCGCGCGTCCGGCGAGCAGCTCGGCGGCGGCATGGACCATCGTTTCCGCTTCCGCGGTGGTCAGGCCGTAGAACTCGCCGGTGTTGCCGTTGGCCACGAGGATATGGACGCCGGCCGCGATCGCGCGGTCGACGATCGGCTTGAGGCGCGCGGGCGCAATCTTGTCCTGTGCGTCGAACGGCGTGACGAAAATTCCCGATATGCCGGTCAGTGCCTTCCGAAGTTTCGGATCGATGGCGGTCATCGGTTGCCTCCGTTAGTGGATTTCCGGCTCGGGGATGCATTCGGCTCCCTCCAGGAAGTCGAAATCGCAGCCCTCGTTGGCCTGCCGCGTGTGCTCGGCGAACATTTTGTAATAGCCACGCGGATAGTTGCGCGGCGGCGGCTTGTAACCGTTGATGCGCTCCGCGATCTCGGCGTCGGTGAGCGCGACGTTGATCGAGCGCTTCGCGACGTCCACGGCGATCATGTCGCCGGTGCGCACCGCGGCGAGCGGGCCGCCGATCACCGACTCGGGCGCAACATGCAGGATACAGGCGCCGTAGCTTGTGCCGCTCATGCGCGCGTCGGAGATGCGCAGCATGTCGCGCACACCCTGCTTCAGCAGTTTTCTGGGGATCGGCAGCATTCCCCATTCGGGCATGCCCGGCCCGCCCTTCGGCCCGGCATTGCGCAGTACCATGACGTGGTCCGGCGTGACGTCGAGGTTCGGATCGTTCACCGCCTTGCTCATCGCGTCATAACTGTCGAACACGATCGCGGGCCCGGTGTGCTGCAGCAGCCGCGGATCGGCGGCGGGCGGTTTGATCACGCATCCGTCGGGGGCAAGATTGCCGTAGAGAATTGCTGTGCCGCCGGATGCTGCGATCGGATCGTTCAGCGGGCGAATGACGTCGTCGTTGTAGACCTGCGCATCGCCAATCCCGTCTCCGAGCGTCTGCCCCGATACCGTCATCGCATCGAGATGCAGCATCGACTTGAGGCGCGAGAAGAACGCGCGGTTGCCGCCTGCGATGTGGAGATCCTCCATCAGCCACTTGCCCGACGGCCGCAGATTGAGGATCACCGGCACGCGCGAGGCGAATTCGTCGAAGTCCTTAAGATCGATGTTCACGCCGGCGCGGCGCGCCATCGCGACGAGATGCACCATCGCATTGGTCGAGCCCGCCATCGCGCTGTGCACGACCAACGCATTCTCGACCGACTTGCGCGTGATGATGTCGCGCGGTTTGAGATCGTGCCACACCATTTCGACGATGCGACGGCCGCATTGCGAGGCCATGCGCGGATGGGCCGAGTCGCCGGCCGGGATGGAGGCGGCGCCGGGCAGCGTGAGGCCAAGCGCTTCTGCGATCGTTGTCATGGTCGACGCGGTGCCCATCGTCATGCAGGTCCCGGCGGATCGTGCGATGCCAGCCTCCATCTCGTTCCACTGCTGCTCGCTGATGTTGCCGGCCTCCTTTTCGGCCCAGTATTTCCAGACGTCCGAGCCGGAGCCGAGAATGTTACCACCGAAGTGGCCGCGCATCATCGGCCCGGCCGGCATGAAGATCGCGGGAACGTTCATGGAGATAGCCCCCATGATCGTCGCGGGCGTGGTCTTGTCGCATCCGCCCATCAGAACAGCGCCGTCGACCGGGTGCTGGCGCAAGAGTTCCTCGGTCTCCATCGCGAGGAAATTGCGATAGAGCATGCTCGTCGGCTTGACGAACTGCTCCGACAACGACATGGCCGGAAGCTCGACCGGGAAACCCCCGGCCTGCCAGATGCCGCGCTTGATCTCCTCGACGCGCTCAGGAAAGTGGCTGTGACACTGCGCGAGGTCGCTCCATGTATTGATGATGCCGATCACCGGCTTGTCGAGGAAATCTTCGCGCGCATAGCCCATCTGCAGGGCGCGCGAGCGATGACCGAATGAGCGCAGGTCGGTTGCGCCGAACCAGCGCTGGCTTCTCAAATCCTGGAGCTTTTTCTTCGGCATTGTACTACCTCAGACGTGGCGGTTGGGTCCTATATGCGGGAGAGTCGCGCAAGTGAGATCAGCTGGCCTCCTTCAGCACGATCCGTTTGATCTCGCCGACGATCACCAGATAACTGAACGCCGCGACTATCGCGTTGGCGCCGACGAACACCAGCGCGCCATTGAACGAGCCCGTGTTCTGTACGATGTATCCGATAATGATCGGCGTCGAGATCGACGACAGATTGCCGAACATGTTGAACAGCCCGCCGCTCAAGCCCGCGATTTGCTTCGGACAGGTATCCGAGATCACCGCCCAGCCGAGCGCGCCGACCCCCTTGCCGAAGAAGGCCAGAGCCATGATGGCGACGACCAGCCATTGCGCGCCGGCATAGTTGCAGATGATCATGCTGGTCGAAAGCAGCATACCGATGACGATCGGCGTCTTGCGGGACGCGGTGAGCGAAAAGCCCTTTCGCAGCATGTAGTCCGACCAGATGCCGCCGAGCACGCCGCCGGTGAAGCCGCAAACGGCGGGGACGGAGGCGACAAATCCGGCATTTAGGATCGACATGCCGCGCTGCTGCACGAGGTAGACCGGGAACCAGGTGATGAAGAAGTACGTCAAGGCGTTGATGCAATATTGCGCGAGATAGATGCCGATCATCATGCGGTCGCCGATGAGCTGCTGAATGTACCCCCACTCGAACTTCTTTTTGTTCCGATCGACCTGAGCCGTGCCTTTCGGTGGGTCCATGTTGACGAGCGCGCCGCCGCGCTCGATGTAGTCAAGCTCCGCCCGCGTGATGCGCGGATGCTGGTTCGGCGCATAGACCACCATGAGCCAGATCAGGGAGACGATGATCCCGACAAGGCCCATGAAATAGAAGACGAATGGCCAGCCGAGCGCGGTCGTGATCCATCCCATGATGGGGGCGAACAGGACGGTCGCGAAATACTGCGCCGAGTTGAAGATCGCCGACGCCGTTCCGCGCTCATTGGCGGGAAACCAGGCCGCAACGACGCGTGCATTGGCGGGAAACGACGGAGACTCGGCAAGGCCGACGAGAAATCGCAGGGCGAACAGCACATAGAACGCGAGCGTCGCGGCGATCAGGCCGACCGCTCCCTGCAGGAGCGTGAACAGCGACCAGGTGAAGATGCTGGCGAAGTAGACGGCTTTCGAGCCGAACCGATCCAAAAGCCATCCGCCCGGGATCTGGCCGATCACGTACGACCATCCGAATGCCGAGAAGACGAAGCCCATCTGGACCGGGCTGAGCCCCAGATCCTTCGAGAGCACCGGTCCGGCAATCGCGATCGTCGCGCGGTCCGCGTAGTTGACGATCGTCAACGCGAACAACATCGCCACAATCGAGTATCGCAAATGGCCGATCTTTGTTCCGGCGACGTCTGCAGCAGTCATGCGCGCCTCCCTGGCCCCCCGAATTGCCAGCCCCTGAGGGCTTCTTCTTGCGACGTTACGCGGCGGTGCGTTGCAAATCGGCTCATGTCGGCTTCGGCACATACGGGTCGTTCAAATCGAACGCGTATGCGGTCTTCACGATGGTGTAGAATTCCTGCGCGTAGCGGCCCTGCTCGCGCGGGCCGTAGCTCGACCCTTTGCGGCCGCCGAACGGAACATGATAGTCGACGCCTGCTGTCGCCAGGTTGACCATCACCATGCCCGCCTCCGCATTGCGCTTGAAGTGGCTTGCGTATTTGAGACTCGAAGTGCAGATGCCGGCAGTCAATCCGAACTCCGTGTCGTTTGCGAGCTCGAGCGCCTCGTCATAGTTCCTGGCGGGGATGACTGCGGCGACCGGTCCGAAGATTTCCTCGGATGCGATGCGCATCTTGTTGTTGGCCTCGGTGAATAATGCCGGTGCTAGATAGAAGCCCGGATTGTCACGGTTGAGCCGCCCGCCGCCAGCTACGAGCCTCGCGCCCTCGTCCTTTCCAATCTGGATGTAGGACATGTCCTGCTTGAGCTGGCTCTCGTCGACGACCGGACCGATCTGCGTGCCCGGCTTCAACGCGTCGTCGACGACAAGCGCGCGCATGCGGTGCGTCACCGCGTCGACGAACCTGTCATGGATGCCTTGAGTCACGATCAGTCGGCTCGACGCGGTGCAACGCTGGCCGGTCGAGAAAAAGGCCGAGTTGACCGCGCAATCAGCCGCCACGTTGAGGTCGGCGTCGTCGAGCACGATCATCGGGTTCTTGCCGCCCATTTCGAGCTGCACTTTCTTCATCGGGTTGGACGCGACGCAGGCCGCCGCGATGTGACGCCCGGTGGCAACCGATCCGGTGAACGAGATCGCCGCGATGTCCTTGTGTTCGAGCATCGCCTGCCCGACCACCGAGCCGCGACCCATCACGAGATTGAACACGCCGGGCGGTGCACCGGCCCGATTGATGATATCGGCCATCGCATGCGCCATCGCGGGCACGAGTTCTGCGGGCTTGAGCACGACGCAATTGCCGTAGGCCAGCGCGGGCGCGGTCTTCCACGCCGGAATCGCGATCGGGAAATTCCACGGCGTGATCATCCCGACGACGCCGATCGGCTCGCGTGTGATCTCGATGTCGATGCCGGGACGCACGGACGGGGTCTTCTCGCCCGCAAGACGCAGGCATTCACCGGAAAAGAACAGGAAGATCTGCGCCGCCCGCATGACCTCGCCGACCCCCTCGGCGACCGTCTTGCCTTCCGAGCTCGTCCTTGCGAGCCAAGATTTCGTCGCCGACGCGTTTGAGGATGTCGTGCCGCGTTTGCGGATTGGATCGCGACCAGGCCGGGAAAGCATCCTTCGCGGCCGCGACCGCCGCGCTCACCTGCCGAGCGTCGCCCTGCACGAACCGCCCGACGACTTCTTTCGTGTTCGACGGGTTGATGTCCTCGCTGACGGCGACGCCCTCCAGCCAGGCGCCGCCGATGAGATTCTTGTTGACCGCGGTTGATAGCGCCGGGGTTTGCATGACAACACCTCACATTTCAGTGCGCGCGTTTTCCTAAGGCCGCGACGCTAACGCCCCTTCGGCTTGCGCCAGGCCGCAAAGTCCGTCTTGGTCTTTTCGTCGGTCGGCGGATAGAGGCCGAGAATTGACCGTCCCTTGTTCACCTCTTCGAGCACGAAGTCCTCGAATGCCGTCATCTCAGTGCATTCCTTGGCGAGCTCCTCCGCGAGGTGCGCTGGTATGACCACCACGCCGTCGTGATCGCCCACGATCACATCGCCGGGCCAGACCGGCGCATCGCCGCAACCAATCGGCACATTGAATTCGAGCGCCTGATGCAGGGTCAGATTGGTCGGGGCCGACGGCCGGTGATGAAAGGCCGGCATGCTGAGCTGAGCGATGTCGTGGGAATCCCGGAAGCCACCGTCGGTCACGACGCCGGCGACGCCGCGTTTCATCAGCCGTGAGACCAGGATCCCCCCGGCCGAAGCCGCGCGCGCGTCCTTGCGGCTGTCGATCACGAAAACGGCGCCGGGCGGGCATTCCTCGATCGCGGCGCGTTGCGGATGCTTGCGATCCTGAAAGACCTCGATCTTGTTAAGGTCTTCGCGCGCCGGAATGTAGCGCAGCGTGAACGCCTCTCCGACCATCGGCAACGCGCCCGGATTGAGCGGATGGACGTCCTGAATCATCTGATGATGCAGGCCGCGCTTGAACAGCGCGGTCGTGAGCGTCGCCGTACTGATCTTCTTGAGCATGTCACGCGTCTGCGAGCTCAGCTTGCCCATGTCTGGTTCTCCTGATGATATCCGAAGATCGAATTTTCGACCGGCCCGCCGTGCGCGCATACAGAGGCCGCGGTCGAGGCCGTCGCCAACCTGTTCGAATTCCTGAAGCGCCTCACCCGCGGCGCGCTCGATCGCCGGCCGCGAGAGTGACGGCGCGAGCTTGCGCGGAGTGTGGAGAAGCGGCGCGCCATCACTGTTGAACATCGGCGTCCTCAATGGGCCTGGCGGACGAGCAGCCGCCAGCCGTCACTCTGCTTCTGCCATACCTGCAACACCCTGATGCGCGGCTGTGCCGGAACGCCGTTGCTGATCGCGTCGGCCTCGAAGCGATGGCGTACGATCGCGATATCTCCCACCAGCGAGATGGTCTGGCTGGACAGCGAGATCGACTTGAACACGGATTTTCCATTGACAAGCGCATCGATGAATTCAGCTTTGGTCTGAACGCGCCCATCGGAATGCCCGTAGCTCAGCTGGTCGGCGAAGATCCGTCCCAGCGCCAGGCGATCGGGGTTGATCATGAGTTTGCGCAGCGTCTCGCCGGCCTGATCCACCGCCGCGTTCTCGGGAGACTGAGCAAGCATGGTCGAGGTGGTCGTGCTCGCGAGCATCATGGCGACCGCTGCCGTAAGAACGGCTCTTCGACTGGCGTTCATTGCATGTCCTCTTTGGCTCCGATTGTGTCTCAGGCGTTAGTCCGCGTCGTCTCCCCGACGCGTTCGATCTTGCCCATTACGAACAGGAAGATCAGCGCGGCGACGACGCAATGGGTGCTGACGAAATAAAGTCCCGCGCCATAACCGCTACCAGCGGCGATGTAGCCAAAAACGATCGGCGTCACGATTCCGGCGATATTTCCGATGCAATTGAAGATCGAGCCTGCGAGACCGACCGCCTCCTTGGGCGCGGTGTCGCAGATGATCGCCCATGTGCCGGCGCCGGCGGCCACGCCTTTGCCGTAGAAGGCAAGCGACATCAGCGCGACTACAGCAACGTTGCTGTCCGTAAAGGCGGCGAGGACGAGCATCGACGCCACGAACATGCCGACGATGTACGGAGTCTTGCGCGCCCACGATATCGACCAGCCCTGCTCGATCAACCAGTCGGAGATGATGCCGCCGGAGATGCCGCCGAGGAAGCCGAACAACGAAGGCGCGATCGTCGCGAATCCGGCCTGCAGGATGTCCATGCCGCGCGCCTGCACGAGGTAGATCGGAAACCAGGTGATGAAGAAGTAGCTCAGCGCAATGGTGCAATACTGGCCGATGTAAGCACACCAGAGCATCCGGTTCGCCAGCAGGCTCTTGACGACGGCGCCCGACAGGCGGGACTTCGCCCTGCGCTCCTTGATCGAGTCGACGTCGACAAGCGCGCCGCCCGCAATGATATAGTCGAGCTCGGCCTGCGAGACCTTCGGGTGCTCGCGCGGCTCGTGCATGAAGCAGATCCACGCGATCGCGGCGATGAACCCGATCGTCCCGAGCACGAAAAAGGGCCACGGCCAGCCGAATTGCGACACCAGCCAGCCGGCCAGCGGCGAGAAGATGCCGACGGCGAAATATTGCGCGGACGCAAACAGGGAGGATGCGCGACCCCGTTCGGACTTGGGAAACCACATCACGGTGATGCGGGCATTCGCCGGAAAGCTCGGCGCCTCGACGAAACCGAGCACGAATCGCAGCGTGAAGATGACCGCGACGGCCCCCGCGGCGCCGCTGACGAACTCGCCCACGAAGCCGAGCACGAATGTGGACAGCGACCAGAGAATGAGCGTGACGAGATAGACCCTCTTGGTTCCGAAATAGTCGAGGATCAATCCGCCCGGGATTTGTCCGATGACGTAGGCCCAGCTGAAGGCCGAAAGGATGTATCCGAGTTGAACCGTCGAAAGGCCGAACGCATCCTTGATGCTCGAGCCGGAGATGGAAAGAATCGAGCGGTCCGCATAGGCTACCGTCGAGAGAATCAGGATGATCCCGAGAATCCAGATCCGAACCCTGGTCTTTCGTTCGGCGATGACGTGCGGTGCGGATGCGACTGCGTCAGTCATGATGTTCTCCTCCCTCAGCTCATCGTCAGTCTCGCCGATCAGACCGGCGTGATGGGCGGCCGGCCCGCGAGCACGGCTGCAATGTTGTCCAGAGCGAGAAAGCCCATGGCGTCACGGGTTTCGACCGTGGCGCTGGCGACGTGCGGCGTGAGAAGGACGTTTGGCAGCGCCGCCAGTCGCAAATCGAAGTCCGGCTCGCGGCGATAGACGTCGAGCCCGGCGGCGAAGAGGCGACCGGACTGCAGCGCTTCGATAAGGGCATCCTCGTCGACAAGCGAGCCGCGCGCCGTGTTCACGAAAACCGCGCCGCGCGGCAGGAGCGCGAAGGCTTCGCGGGTCATCAGCGTGCCGTCGCCGCCCGGCAGGTGAAGAGAGAGAATCTCGCAGCGAGGCAGCAAATCCTCTAATCGCGCGACGAATTCGGCCCCCTGGCTGCGGTCTGCGGGCAGCGGCGCGCGATCGTGATAGAGCACATGCATGTCGAAGCCGCGCGCGCGGCGGGCGACCGCCTGTCCGATGCGGCCCATGCCCACGATGCCGAGGGTGCGTCCGCTCGCGCGCAGGCCAAGATTGTCTGGCATGCCGAAGGGCTTGCGCCATCCCTCGCGCATGATCGCGCCATATTCCGAGAGCCGGCGGCACGCTGCCAGGATCAGCAGAAAGGCAAGGTCGGCGGTGCAATCGGTGAGCACCGCCGGTGTGTTGGTGACGATAAGGCCGTGCTTGCGGGCGGCCTCAACATCCATGTGGTCGAAGCCCGCGCTCGGGTTTGCAATGATGCGAACGCTCTGCGGCAGGTTTGGGATATTGGCCGCCGTGAGTCGAACCTTCGGACCGCTGAACACGGCCTGGCTTGCGTGCTCAGTCGTCGTGCGGATCACCGCGTCCGCATCCATGTCGACGTCGGCGAGAACGACGTCGAATTCGTCTTGCGCACGCGCCGCAACGGCGGGCGGAACACGACGGGCGACCAACACACGCGGCTTCGCACACATCGGCGTGTCTTCCTCCCTTAGCCAGGCGGCACTTTTATTCTCTTCGGGTGCTCGCTTTCGGCGGCTAAAGACACTACAACGAATTCGGAATCAATCTTGATCAACAGAATCAACTATGAAAATCTGGCTCACGCGCGATGAGGCGCTCAGAGAGCTGAAGGTCCGTCCGCAAACGCTGTACGCGTATGTCAGCCGCGGGCGGATCGGAATGCGGCCCGATCCCGACGATCCTCGTCGCAGTCACTATCGGGCCGCTGACATCGGCGGTCTCACAAGACGACGCGAGCGGGGCAAGCGTCCGGACGCGATCGCCGCCAGCACCATCGCATGGGGCGAGCCGATCATCACGACGACCATATCGACCGTCCGCAATGGCCGACTTTACTACCGCGGTCGCGACGCCGGCGACCTGGCACAAAGCGCCTCGCTCGAGGAAGCGGCGGCGTTACTGTGGGACAATCCGGGACCGGTCCGGTTTCGTTTGGATGGCCTGCGTCTAAAGGGGCAGGGCACGGCACGGGAGCGCGCGTTCGTCGCAATTGCCGCCGCTGCCGCTGCCGGTCATCCGACCTATGGGCGGCTGCCGGCGGTTCTTCGGGAGGAGGCGTCGTCGGTGGCGGCCGAGGTGGCGGTGGCACTCGGCGCTTCAGAGAACAGCGACGTCCCAGTTCATTCGAGACTTGCGACCGCATGGAAGAAAAACCGCGATACCGCCGACCTTATCCGGCGCGCACTGGTGTTGCACGCGGATCAGGAGCTCAATTCGTCAACTTTCGCAGCGCGCGTTGCCGCTTCGACGGGAGCGTCGCTTGCCGCCTGCGTACTGTCGGGTTTTGCGACGCTGTCGGGGCCGCTCCACGGCGATGCCACGCTGCGAATTCGCTCGCTGATGGAGGAGGTCGCGCGAACAGAGGCTGGCGCGGTGATCGCGGCGCATCTGGCATCAGGCGTGGCGATCCCGGGGTTCGGGCATCCGCTCTACCCGGAGGGAGACCCGCGCGCGTCGGCGCTGCTCGAGGCCTTTGATCCGCCCCGGCCGTTTGAGCAGATGATCAGCCTGGTAAAGGGCGAGATCGGGCAACTTCCCAATCTCGATTTTGCGCTGCTCGCGATGTCGGAGAGATGCCGGCTTCCGCACGATGCGGCGTTCTCGCTGTTCGCCCTCGGACGATGCATCGGCTGGCTCGCGCACGCCATCGAGCAGGCCGCGACTGGACAACTCATTCGTCCCCGGGCGCGCTACACCGGCCCCGCAGTGGACGACGCAGGTCGGCAACCGGATTTCCATCTTGCCGGTTAAGCAAGTGGCCGCCCTTTCGGCTTGGACGGCGCAAGCGCGGCCGCATCAGGAAACGGAGCGCGGCTATGCGAAGGGGAGCCAGCTGGCGTCAGTCTCGATAGCGGCCATCGATTTGAGGATAGATCAGTAAGCCGACGTGGTTTCAACGCCCGGATGCGTCGGCGCGCCGAGGATTCTTCTCGTCGTGGCGAGACCCGACCTATCACTCCTGCCTAAGCAGGCCAGAGGCGAAGCCGAAAGGGCCCCGGAAAGATTTCGAGTCAGCGATCGGCAGCCTGCTTCGACTGTGCACCCGTGCGGCCATGGCGGTAGATGAAGCATGGACCGGAGCCGCACATCAAGGTATGCCATCACCTGAATTTGTCGAGCTGCTCACCCGATTGTCCTTTGCATGAGCGTGCCCAGTGACGGTTTAGCCCAACTGCGGCAGGCAGCGGATGTGAACGGGTTCCATCGCCTGTGCTCGTTCGATCCGATCGCCGGCCTTTCGGCGATCGTCATCGGATTGATCGCCTCCTTCTTTCTTTTCGGCTTCTGGTATCCGTATTGGCGTGTGGCCGACATGGATCTCATGATGGTCTACAAAGCTTGGCTGTTGAATGACGGCCTGCCGCAAGAGCACATCCATCATCCCGGATACCTCACCATTGTGCTGCTAGGCATATGGTTTCGATTGCTGCACGCGGTCGGCGCCCTTGACGCCTATAGCTTGCAGGCGCTGCCGGGCGCCGCCAACATTCCCGCGTACGAACACGCTTGGACGGTCGCGGTGCGGTCGGCACGGGTCGAATCTCTGTTGATTGCGCTTGCGTTCGTGACCACGTTCTATTTTCTGCTGCAGCGGTTCCTTCGCGACCGGCAAGTTGCGGTAATCGGCGCCTTTGCGCTCGCCTTTTCCGGCGGGGTGGCGATGCATGCCCGAATTGTGCGCACGGAACTCCTCTCCGCGGGATTGATTACGATCGCCTTGCTGGTGCTGTTTATTGCCGCGCAATCGCCACGCTTGCGCATTCGACCCCTGCTCGTGGGGTTGGCGGCACTGCTTGCCACGCTTGCCCTTGAAAACAAAGTGCAAGGCCTGCTCGTCGTTTGCGCTCTGCCGATCATTCTGTTGCCTTTTGGGCGCCGCGACTGTGATCCGAACGGTTTTTGGCGCTGCAGTGGGCGCGCCTGGCCGGCGTTGATGGTGAGCGCCGCATGTGCCGGGGCTCTGACTGTGGCAGCGGCACCGATGTTTGCGCTCGCGCAGTCGACCAATGCTCTTGCCATTGCAGATTTGCATCAGCTTGGCGGGGCTACCGTGATCTATCAGATCGCTGTCGCTCTCTGGATCGGTGGGGGCGTCCTGGCCTTCGCACTGGTCTGTGATGTGCCAATGTCGGAACTGCTGGCCACAGCCGGAGCAATTGTGGCGGGATGCGCGTTCGGGCTTCTGGCGCTGAGTGTTTATTATCTTCCGCAGAATATCATAGTCGTCCTCAATCCGTTTCACGCCATGTTCGAGTGGGCCTCCGCCAGCCATCTCGAGCTGCGTGAGGCCCGATCACTCCTAAGCGGCGCAATGCTGCGCAATTTGTTTGATGGCTTTGTTTTAACCCTTGCGCGGCAAACATTTTTCCTGCAGCCCTCGTCGCGTCCAACCATCTTCCTGGAGTGGCTGGCAGTCGCGGGAGCGATCATGACTTATAGAAGAGGCGAGCGCAGGCTCGCCCTGCAGATCGGGATTCTCATTGCCGCCGCCTTGGTCATCGACGCGATCGGAATGCTTCGCGGCCTCAAGATCGAATATTTCATCTTCACGGACCCGCTCATCGTGATTGCAACCTGCCTTCTGCTTGTCGAACTGCCGGAGCTGCGAACGTCGGTCGGCAGTTATCAGGTCGGCGTCGCACTCATTGCTGCCCACATCCTGATCAGTCATGCCGAACCAGTGAAACACGCCTTCAAGAACAGCGGACCCGAAGGTGCCTGCAATTTCCAGTCGGGCTACTTCACGCGGCTGGAGCCATTCCCATTTTGTGCCGCGCCTCACTAGGCAGCCCGGCGTCAGCGTCCGCGCCAATCTCAGCGGGCCGATCTGCCCCAGTCCTCTTCGGTCTCTCGCATCATGGCCGGCGCGTTCGGGTTCTTGCTCCAGATCCAATCCCGCGAGCGACCCGAACGATACGGCGAATCGCGCCGCTTGGTTCCGGCGCGCGCGGTGAAACGCCTGTCCCGCTTAGCCTGGCAGCGCGCAGAAAGCGGCGTGGCGCAAGCTTCGGCCGCTGTGCGGCCCCGCGCATGCATCATCGAAACGCCGCCGAATGTGTATGGAAAACTTGGCCGTCCCGGCAGGTGTCATTTGTATCAATCTCATTGAGAACAAATCGGGAGGTCATTCCACGGATTTTCCATGGATTGCCGTGGTTGAGTTTTGGTTTCGTTCTGCCACGAACTGCCGGCAGCTGCCGATTTCGCTTGAGAACTGGTGGGCGCTGCAGGGATTGAACCTGCGACCTCTCCCGTGTGAAGGGAACGCTCTCCCGCTGAGCTAAGCGCCCGGACCCTCAGAGCATGTAAAGAAGGCAGATCGGGTGTCAAGCGAGGCGCACCGTGCCGCCACCCCGCGTGCAGAGGTGAAGAGCGGCTGCGTCAGCCTTATCGAAAAATCCGCCAGGTTCCGCTCTACCGCGGCGCCTGCGCGGCGCGGCTTTGCAACGCGCGGATACGGTCGGCAAGGGTTCCTTTCGATTCCACGCCATCCGGGGCAATCGACAAACCTGCCCCGTTGCCTCCGTTGGATGCTCCCGCCGCCCGACCCGTATCGCCATTGAGAATCGCTGCAATCGGCGAGCCCGGTCCCTCGAGCGCGGCAGCAAGCCGCGCGACCTCGGCGGCAATGTCATTGATGCGCTCGCGCAGGAGCGCATTTTCGTCGCGCTCGTTCTCCCATGAGCTTTCACCATCATGCTTCATGGCCGTGATCTCGCGTTCAAGCTTCATGCGCTCGTCTTGCGACCGCCGCAGTTGCTCCTCGATCGCTTCCTTCTCGGCGTGGAACGCATCGGTTAATGCGCGATGGCGGTTTTCCGCATCGGCGAGCGCGGCGCGCGCATCTAATTCGCCGCGTTGCGCGTTCTCGGAAAGAAACTCGCGATCGGCCAGAAAGCGCTCTCGCTCATTGAGCCGCCCGGTCAGCTCCTCTACGCGGCGACCGAGAAGCTCCGCTTCCGTAGTCTGCGCGATGAGCTGCCGGTCGAGCTCGTCGACCTGGGCGGCAAGCTGCTCGGTTCTTTGGCGCTCCTCGACGAGCTTAACGCTCAGCGACTGCGCCTCGGCGGTTTTGCTGCGCAGGAGGTTTTCCTGGTCGTGCATTTCCCTGTTGCAGCTTTCGATCTGTCCCTTCAATGCTTCGGTCTGGGTGCGCAAGGCCACCAGCTCGACGCGCTGACTGCTGACCGTGCCTGAACTCTCCTTGGAATCGACGTTGACCTGCGAGAGCTGCGCGCGTGCGCCGGCGAGCGCACGTTCCACCCGCGCCAATGCCTCGCCTTTCGATGCAAAATCGGATTGCAGGCCGCGGAATTCATCGGCGAGCTGCTTTTCCTTGGCCTCGAGCGCGAACAAGGTCGCGGTCTTCTCGCCCAGCTCAAGCTTGAGCCGCCCGATCGCCTCGCTCTTCCTGCCCATTTCCGTGAGCTGGCTCGTGTTCTTCGCCTTGAGCTGCTCGACGCTCATTTCGAGGCGGCGCGTCGACATGGCAAATTCTGCGCGCAGCTGGTCCTTGTCAGCCTGGATTTCCGCCATGGAGAGCGGCGTGAGAGCCTCCAGCCTGCGCGTGGTCAGCCGCTCGGCGCGGGCGTGCACCAGGGGAATGACGCCGATCACAAGCAGGCCGGCGAGAAGAAATCCGATCCCCACGTACATGATCGGCTCGATCATGGGAAACGCCTCCTGAACTGGATCGACTTATTTTTCAATACCTTGCCACTATCGGCGAAGCTCTGCCAGCACCGGCGGCGGTTAACCTAAACCAGGCGGCAAGCGTCGCAAATGGCGTTCTCGTCGGAGGAGAAGGCGATTCCCCGCATCTGCCGGCACGCCTAAAACGGGTTCCACGTCGCGGTGGGCGTGAATTTCAGATATCCGACATTGGCGCCGAGGCGGAACCCGACGCCGGAGCGAATGGGGACCACGACAATATTGTTGAAAGTCAAAGCCGTCATCCCCAATCCCCCCACGAAATACGCCGACCCGTCTATGCCGACAAAACGCTGATAGATCGCGTCCGTAGCGGGAAGGCTGTAGACCAGCATCATGGTGCGCGCCCCATCGCCGCCGAAATCGAAGCCGAGCGATGGGCCCTGCCAATAGACTCGCAGGTCGCCCGCATTCTTGGTGTACAGGATGCCCTCCCCATAGCGCAGACCGGCGACCACCGCGCCGCCCGCCTCCTGCCCCAGGATATAACCGTTGGGCAGTCCCCATTGGCTGCCGGCTTTTTCGACAATCTGGGCAAGCCCGCGCGAGATGGTGCCGAAGAACCGATGTCCTGCGTCAACGACTTCGTTGGAGGAGTACTGACCGCCCGCAGCGGGCGGCGGGTTGGCCTCAGGAGGAGGGTTTGCTTGAGGGGGAGGGTTCGCTTGCGCCAGAGCCGATCCGGTGCCCCAACCGACGAGGACCAGAACAAAAAGGGCGGTCCGCATCCTGGACTGCATCGCGTGCTCCATCAGGCGACAATTGAGTGCTCGTGTCAGGTGCCGGCTTTGTAGGCCCACTTTGCGGCCAAACCGCAACCGATTCGTCACAATATCACATCCCGTAGAAGCCCGCCCTCGGACTTGCCTCCGGGAAGAGGCCGATCAATTCGAAAAAATGTGCGCAAACAAAGAGATAATCTTGGAGTGGCAGTCCGATGATGGGAACCGCCTCATCCCATCCTTGGAGCCGGCAGCGAAAGCGTTGCAGGAGCCGATGGGTCGCCCCATGCCACAAACGCCGGGATGCGAAATCCCGCCTCGATACCACCATAGGTCAACGCGCCGCCTTCTTCGGGTCCGACCAGCATTCCCCCCGCGGCCGCAAGGACCGCATGTCCGGCGGCAACGTCCCATTCGCAGGTGGTCCACAATCGCGGGTAGACGTCGGCCAATCCTTCGGCGATCTGGCAGAACTTGACGGCCGAGCCGCATGCCAGACGTTGCGCGTCCGGCAGCTGCGCCAGCCAGGCGGTCGTTTGGGGGTCGAGATGTGACCTGCTCACCGCCGCGATAAGTCCGGAGCGGGGGCATGCCCGGGTGCGGATCGCCGTTCGTTCTCGCGCGGCGCCAGCCCTGCTGCCCGGGACAAGCACGAGGCGCTCGGCGCCGCCACCCTCGAAACCGCGCCACAGGAGGCCCAGCGCCGGCGCAGCCACAATGCCGAGCCGCGAACGGCCGCCGCTGACAATCGCAACATTGACGGTGAACTCATCGCGTCCGGCAAGCAGCTCGCGCGTGCCGTCCAGGGGATCGACCAGGACGAAGCTTCCCGAGAGGCTTGCAGGCGGAGAGTTTACCACTGCTTCTTCCGAAACCACCGGAATGCCGGGAAGCGCCCGCGAAATGCCTTCAAGGAGCACCGACTCGGAGGCATGGTCGGCGGCGGTGACCGGCGAATGATCCGCCTTGGTACTCGCCTCCAGCGGCCGTCGGCGCGCAGCCAGGATGGCAGCCCCCGCCGCCGAGACCACGGAAGAAAGCTCGTCGAGCAGTTGCCGGTCGAGCGCGTGCATGTCGCCGTCAATCACGGTTGCTCCCTCGTCCTGTCGGATGACTGCTCTTGGCAGGCCAAGCAGCCCCAGTGTACACCGCAGCGATAGCACGGATTGTGAGTCGTGCTTGGTGCGCGAAATTCCTGCCAACGACCCCGTGACGGAGATTTCTCATGACCGCAGCCGTGGCGCTTGATCCGCTCGACCTTGCCGCGCTTTTGTGCTCGCGTGTCTGCCACGACCTGATCAGCCCGACGGGCGCCATCGTGAACGGGCTCGAAGTGCTGGACGAAAAGGAGAGCGACCAGGAAACCAGGGATTTTGCGCTCGATCTCATCAGGAAAAGCGCGCGAACGGCCTCTGCGCGCCTGCAATTCTGCCGCCTCGCGTTCGGCGCAGCCGGCTCGGCCGGCGCGCAGATCGATGTTGACGACGCCCATAGCATGGCGCGCGCCTTCATCGACGATGGCAAGACCAGGCTCGCCTGGAATCTGCCGCGCATGCTGTTGCCGAAAAATCGCGTAAAGCTGCTGTTGAACATGCTCATCGTTGCCGGCCAGACGATCCCGCGAGGCGGCACCATCACGGTCGATCCGATCGGGGAGGGAGAGAGCATGGGGTTCCGCCTCACCGCGTCCGGTCTCAACGCCCGCATTCCCCAGACGGTCCCTGCCCTGCTCGAAGGGACCTCGGAGAATGGGTCGCTCGATGCGCACGCGATCCAACCCTTCTATACCGGCCTGCTTGGCCGCGCCTGCGGGCTCAAGGTCGAGCTCAAGGCCGAAGGCGACGCGGTCATTATCGCAACCCGCTGACGCGAGGTTTGCCGATCTTGAGGATCGACCCGCTGCGGGTTCACGCAGGTCGCGCGCGCTTTTGCTAAAGAGACATTAACCAGCTTCCGCGGGGCCGCTGCCGCCCCTGCGCCGCAACCAAAATTAAACCGTTTCACAACAGACTGTGCCCGCTTTCCGACTCTCGGAGCGGTCAGGTCGCGTGTTGCGTCGAAAGTACTCATTTCCATGGATGACCTGCTGCGCGAGTTCCTGACGGAGACCGGCGAAAGCCTCGACCTCGTCGATGTGGAGCTGGTGCGCTTCGAGCAGGAGCCGAACAACGTCAAAATTCTCGAAAACATCTTTCGGCTGGTTCACACGATCAAGGGCACCTGCGGGTTTCTCGGACTGCCCCGGCTAGAGGCGCTGACACATGCGGCCGAGACGCTCATGGCAGATTTCAGGGCGGGCAGGCCCGTCACCGCCGGCGCCGTCTCGCTGGTCCTCGCGACCATCGACCGCATCAAATCGCTGCTGGACGCGCTCGAACGCTGCCAGGCCGAGCCGGAGGGCAACGATGGGGACCTCATCGCCCTGTTGCGGGACGCTACCGGTGACGCGGCCGCCGCTGCTGGCATGGCCGTCACTCGCGCGGTCAGTCGACCCGTGGGCGCCCAGGAGGTCGGCGCCGGGAAGGTAGCCGCTGCAATCGCGCCCGCCGCAGACGCCGATGAGGCGGCCGCGTCTTCGGCGTCGGTCGGCCCCGAAGAGGATCGCAACGACGGCAAAGTTGCCGGCAGCTCGATCCGCGTGCACGTGACAACTCTCGACCGCCTCATGACCATGGTGTCCGAGCTGGTGCTGACGCGCAATCAGCTGATCGAGATCGTGCGCCGCCACCAGGAATCCGAGTTCAAGAGTCCTCTGCAGCGGCTCTCGCAGGTCACCGCCGAGCTGCAGGAAGGCGTGCTCAAGGCACGCATGCAGCCGATCGGAAGCGCCTGGCAAAAGCTGCCGCGAATCGTGCGCGACTTGTCGGCCGATCTCAAGAAACCGATCGACCTTGAAATGCACGGGGCCGATACCGAGCTCGATCGCCAGGTGCTTGAGCTGATCAAGGACCCGCTGACGCACATGGTGCGCAATGCGGCGGACCATGGTCTTGAATCAGGGCCGCAGCGGCGCGCTGCCGGCAAGCCGGAGCGCGGCACCATCCGGCTGTCCGCCTGTCATGAGGGCGGCCACATCCTGATCGAGCTCTCGGACGACGGACGCGGTCTCGACATCGAGCGCATCGGCGCAAAGGCCGTTGCGCTCGGTCTCACAACGGAAGCGGACATCGGCAAGCTGACGCAAGCGCAGGTGCAGCGCTTCATCTTCGCACCCGGATTTTCCACCGCCGAAAATATCACCAGCGTGTCGGGTCGCGGGATCGGTATGGACGTGGTGCGCGCCAATATCGACAAGATCGGCGGCATCATTGACGTGCGCTCGGATCGCGGCCGCGGCACGACCTTCATCATCAAGATTCCGCTCACGCTTGCCATCGTCTCGGCGCTCATCGTCGAGGCCGCAGGCGATCGGTTCGCCATCCCGCAGCTCGCCGTGCTTGAGCTGGTACGCGTGCGAGGCGGCTCCGAGCCCTGCATCGAGCACATCAAGGACAGCGCGGTGCTGCGGTTGCGCAACAAACTGCTGCCGCTGGTCGAGCTGCGGGCGCTGCTCGCGATCGGAGGCGGCCGGGAGCCAGCGGCCGACCTCGGCTTCGTCGTCGTGATGCAGGTCGGCAGCCAGAGTTTCGGGCTCCTCGTCGACGGCGTTTCCGATACTGAGGAAATTGTCGTGAAGCCGATGTCCAGCAGGCTTCGCCGGATTTCGGTGTTCGGCGGCAATACCATCCTGGGCGACGGCTCGGTGATCCTGATTCTGGACCCCAACGGGGTCGCCCACGCGGTCGGGATACCGCAAACCACGCAATCGCCGCTGCCGCGCGAGCGGGGGTCGCAGCGCGAGCAGCCGGCGACGGAATCCATGCTTGTTTTCCGCGCCGGATCGCCCAATCCGAAAGCGGTTCTGCTCTCCCTTGTGACGCGGCTGGAAGAGATCGACGCCAGGACCATCGAGCATCTGAATGGGCGGCCGGTCGTACATACCGCGGCCAGCTCATGCCGCTCGTGCCCGCTGCCCCCGATGCAATAATCAAGAGCAACGGCACGCAGGCTCTGCTCGTGTTCTCGGACGAGCAGCGCGCCATGGGACTCGTCGTCGATGAGATCGTCGATATCGTGCAAGACCGCCTCGATGTCGAGCTGATCAGCGAAACTGCCGGCTTGCTCGGGTCTGCGGTGATAAAGGGGCAGGCGACCGAGATCATCGACATCGGGCATTTCCTGCCGCTCGCCTTCGGCGATTGGCACAATCGCAAGCTGCCAGGCGAGGACAAAGCGCTTCGCCGCGCGCTTCTGATCGACGACTCGCCGTTCTTCCGCAACATGCTCGCGCCGGTGGTCAAGGCTGCCGGATATGCGGTGACGACAGCCGCTTCGGCCGGCGAAGCACTGGCCGTTCTGGAATCCGGCGAACGCTTCCAGTTCGTAATCACCGACATCGAGATGCCGGGAATGGACGGTTTCGATCTGGCATCTGCGTTGCGCGCGAATCCGTCGACCGCGCAGCTGCCGATCGTCGGATTGTCATCCATGCTCTCACCGCTGGCCATCGAGCGCGGCAAGAGCGTTGGGCTGCGGGATTGCGTGGCCAAATTCGATCGCTGCGGCCTGCTTGCGGCGCTCAAGGCGCAGGCAGCCGACGCGAGATGCGCTCGAAGGGCGTGATCGCGATGGAAACCCTCGTGGAATACGTCACTGCAACGATCGGCGGCCAGCTGTTCGGCCTGCCGATTTCGCGGGTACAGGACGTGTTCGTTCCGGATCGTTTGACCCGGATACCGCTTGCCCCAGCCGAGGTGGCGGGCCTCCTCAACGTGCGTGGGCGCATCCTGACGGTGATCGACATGCGGCGCCGGCTTGCTCTCGGGGCGCCCGGCGACAGCCGGCGTCCGCTTGCCATCGGCGTCGAGGACAATGGCGAATCCTACGGACTGCTGATCGATTCCATCGGCGAAGTCCTGAAACTGTCGTCCGGCAGCCGGGAGGAGAATCCGATCAACCTCGAACTCAAGCTCGCGCAAGCCTCGGCCGGCGTTCATCGGCTTAACGACAGGCTCATGGTGGTGCTCGATCTTGATCGCGTGCTCGACTTTGGGCCGAGCGCCCGGCGGCATGAGCGAATCCCCGGGTTATCCCCCGGCAACCGGAGTGAAGCTTGAGTGCAACAGAAGCGAGGATGTGATGAAAAACTGCCTGGTCGTTGATGATTCGAGCGTGATCCGCAAAGTGGCGCGTCGCATTCTCGAAGGCCTGGAATTCAAGATCGCGGAAGCCGAGGACGGCGAGCAGGCGCTGGAAGCCTGCCGCCGTCAAATGCCGGATGCCGTGCTGCTCGACTGGAACATGCCCAGAATGGACGGATACGAGTTCCTGCGCATGCTGCGCCGGATGCCGGACGGGGATCGCCCGAAAGTCGTGTTCTGCACCAGCGAGAACGACGTCGCGCACATCGCCCGCGCGCTGCACGCGGGAGCCAATGAGTACATCATGAAGCCGTTCGACAA
>Ga0306922_10001548_pt1 | contig 20671 bp, 26 predicted proteins | sample sta12Cox44000082_FD_203758 | JGI IMG/M metagenome (GOLD analysis project Ga0306922, IMG submission 203758) | Lab enrichment of tropical soil microbial communities from Luquillo Experimental Forest, Puerto Rico - statoxic.12C.oxic.44.000.082 (v2)... | ecosystem: Environmental > Terrestrial >... | reverse complement strand
TCCATGCGCCGATTGCACATCTCGACGACAGCACGATCGACGGTATCTACGCCCATCAGCGCCGGCTCGGGATGCATCTCCTCAAAGTACCGGCAAATCGCCACCGACTCGGCAATGCAGGTACCGTCGTCCAGCTCCAGTACCGGGAGTCCACCATACGGGTTGCGCCTCAGTGCTTCAGGCGAGCGGTTCGCGCCCTGGAACAGGTCAACCTGCTCCAGCGGCACTGTGACACCTTTCTCGGCCAGAAAGATTCGAACGCGGCGGGGATTGGGCGCACCGGTGAAGTCGTAGAGTTTCATGGGCTCGCTCCAGTTAGAGGCGTCGGTAATAGCCAAAGGGCTGAGCGCTGTCGATCTGTTTGCGTGAAATGGGGGCGCCTGCCACTGACGCCCTGCCGTGGATTGCGACTTTGATCGTCTCGCCGTCAATTGACGCCAAGGTGCGGTCCATCACGGGATTAGAAGGACGCGATAACGGCAACACCAAACAGCGCTCGGTGAAAGAGGAGCGTCGCTAAAAATAGAGTGGTCCCCAATGAGATCCGCCACCATCCGATCTCCCCTAACCGCAGCCGCTGACGCCTCTGGGCGATCGCAAGAAACGGGATATCGGACGTTGCGGCGGCGAATGATTTCCAAGCTTCGCCATGGCGTCGTGCTTTCTTGGCGTCGAGTATTGGAGCGCCCGCCAGCCCCAGAAAAGCAACGCTTCCAAACGCGAGGTTTGCTGCCACGTCCCCGATGACGAACATGTGGTTGATCGAAAAAATGCCAGCACCCCAAAAGAACGGATTACGGGAAATGCGGAGCACACCACGCACGACACCCGGGTTGCCGAACAGGCTATCCGATCGCACGATGACAGGGTTTGGAGTCGTGAGGCCCGCGACGACCAGAATGCTTGCCAGCAGCATGAGTGGCGCAACTGCGACCTGGAGCCACCTCGGCGCGTTCCAGAGCGGCAAAACGGGTGCCTCGCGGTAAGCCAGGATAAGCCAGACGAACGCGGCTAACGCGATCAGAGAATAGATGCTTGAGTAAATTCTCTCTCCGAGAGGGCGCACTAGAACGCCCCGAAGCGGTGTGCTCGCGATAAGAAAGTGACTCAGCGGCAGAAAGAGGGCTGCGAGAACGAGATTTCGCATTTGTGACGCCATTACCGACCGCCACCGCCCTCTCGCGAAGGGCTCGCACGGCGAGCCTTGGCCGGCCGCCCTCTGGACACGCTAGCGCCGACCTTTTCTGGCGTGATCAGGGCTCGGTAGGCCGTTTGCACGAGTTCGTCGATATAGCGCGGCGGCGCCTCATTCGCTGCGATGTGTCGGCGTGTCGCCGCAAACGGGACGTCGAGAACAGCAAGAGTGGTCAGGCGCAAGGTCTTTGCGGAGATTCGGGCAAACAAGCGCCGTGTCATGTCGTTCAAGGCATCGTCGACCTGCCGCTTAAGGCGAAGCGCTTCGTTCCGCATTTCTGAGGGCCACTCTTCCGAAAAGAAGTCCTCGCGGCGATGCAGAAGCATGATTCGTGCGCCGGCGAAATCCGCACGCGCCGTTCGCGGCAGCGACAACGCGGCTTGAAGCCCGGCCTTCAGCGGATCCGCCTGCGCCATCGCCTCAACGAACCGGTTCTGAAACATGGTTGCCTTGCTCAGCCACAGCCGGCCCAGCAGCACGTGTCGAGATGAGAACCGGTGATAAATCGACCCCCAGGGCGCATCGAGCACCGCCCCGATTGCCCCGATCGTCGCCGCGCGCGGTCCACCCGCAGCCACGAGGCCGGCCGCCGCTTCGAGAATCGTTCCCTCGGAGAACCTTGAAGGTCGGGGCATGTCGATATAGATACTAGAATCTAAATATTCTGTCAAGGCGGAAATCGCCGCGTCCGGCAATCCACTTTTGTGCCGCTTGCGGAGAGAGACAATGCATTTGCTCGACGAAGATATCGGCTAGTGGAGCGACTCTAACACTTGTTTCCCGCGGCGAACCTTTTCGATGATGGCATCGGGGTCGGCGGTCCAGACGAAGGGTTTGGGATTGGCATTGGTCTCTCGCAGGAAGCGGTTGATGGCGGCTTGGAGGTCGGCGATGCCTGTGAAGATGCCGCGTTTGAGCCGCCGCCGGGTCAGCTTAGCGAAGAACCGCGTTGAGCCAGGAGGCCGAGGTCGGGGTGAAATGGAAATGGAAGCGCTCATGCCGCGTCAGCCAGGCGCGGACTTTGGGATGCGTGTGGGTGGCGTAATTTTCAACGATCAGATGCACGTCCTGCTCAGCCGGGGTTTGGCGGTTGATCGTATTGAGAAAGCGGATGAACTCCTGATGCCGGTGGCGACTCATGCACTGGCCGATGATCTGGCCGTCGAGCAGGTTAAGCGCGGCGAACAGGGTCGTGGTGCCGTGGCGCTTATAATCATGGGTCATCGTGCCACAGCGGCCGCGCTTCATCGGCAGCCCCGGCTGGGTGCGGTCGAGCGCCTGGATTTGGCTCTTCTCATCGACCAACAGCACCAGTGCATGCTCCGGCGGATTGATATAGAGGCCGATGACATCTTGGACCTTGGCGGCAAATTTCGGGTCGCTCGACAGCTTGAAGGTGCGCACCCGATGTGGCTGCAAACCGTGCGCCGCCCAGATCCGCTGCACGCTGCAAAGACTGATGCCGGCGGCTTTGGCCATCGCCCGACCGGTCCAGTGTGTCGCCTCGCTCGCCGGTCCGGCCAGCGTCATCGCGACCACCTGCTCGATCGTCGCCGCCGGCAGTGGTTTCTTCCGGCCCGGCCGTGTTGCGTCGTGCAGCAGCCCATCGACCCCCTCGGCCGTGAACCGCGCCTGCCAACGCCAGATCGTCGGCTTGCCCTTGCCGGTCTGGCGCTGGATCGCCATTGTGCCGACCCCTTCGGCGCTCAGCAGCACAATCCGAGCCCGCCACACATGCTTCTGCGGGCTGTTCCCCGATCCGATCACGGCTTCCAGCCGTTCGCGGTCGCCCGGACCAAGCCGGACTTCGATGCCTTTCCTCATCCGAACAAACTCGCACATCTGCGAGCCTGCGGGCATCATTCGTTAGCGTCTATCCACTGGCATGGGCTGGTCTATAACGCGATCGAGCGAGTGCTTTGGGCGCTCGCCCCCGCCCTCATCTTCTGCGAGTTTCTCAGCACCGCCTCCATGCAAGCCACCCGTCAGGAGGCGGAGATCAGAATGGACCTGGCGGTCGCGGCGGAAAACACGGAGAATTCCGGCAAATGGGAACTGCCGGCGGGCAGCGCTGAGCACGCGAATTGCGTGCGGGATCTGGCAGCAATCCGGGCTCGGACTGAACAGCGGGTGCGCGACGAAATCACCGGCGTTTTTTGAACAACTGCTGAAGGCGCAGCCGCACGCCGTACGATCGGGCAGAGGCGGATCAGCAGGGAGCGACTGCAATGAGTCGATCAATTCGGCTAGATTACGACAAGATCGCCCACCTCTACGATTCGCAGCCCTACCGCGCGAAATCGCCCGATCCGGAGCTGTCGGCATTCATTCGAGAGCACCCGGCGCGAGGACCGATCTCTGTGCTCGATATCGCTTGCGGCACGGGCAACCAGCTGATCGCCAATCGTGCTGTGGCACCCGAAGCGTGGCTCGTTGGGGCAGACGCTTCGTTCGGCATGCTCCGCCAAGGCTGCGCAAAAGCACCGGATATCGCCTGGATACGAGCCGATGCGACGGCGCTGCCGCTCTCGAGCCGGACCTTCGATTTCGTCGGCTGCCAATTCGCCTTCCATCATTTCCAGGATAAGCGCCGCATGCTCGCCGAAGGGTTTCGGCTGTTGCGGCCAGGTGGCCGGCTGGTGCTGCACAATATGGGCCCCGAAGAATGTCCGGATTGGATATACTACCGGTATTTCCCGGCGGCGCGTGGTGCGGACGCGCGGGATTTCTGGCCGGTCGCAAAGGTCACAACGGCAATGACGCAGGTCGGTTTCGTGGCGGTGCAGGTCCAGTACGAACACGTCCGGTCCGAGCGGGATCTGTCTCATTGGCTCCCGAGCCTTCGTCGCCGTGACATCTGCTCGCAATTGCAAGCGATCCCGGATGCGGAGTACAAGGCAGGGCTCCTCAGGCTGGAGGCGGAGCTCGCCGACCCTGCCCAGCCGCGCACCCGCGCGGATCATCTCTGCCTCGTTACGATCCGCGCGGATAAGGGCTAGGTAGTGCGCCGGGCCAGCGATAGTGTCGTCGGGTTCTTCTTCTGAAGCAACAAAGAGGGTGCGGCGAGTGAGCGCACGGGCCAAACCGTTGCAGTAGGCAGACCCGCAGCTAAAGATTGAGAGCGCGCACCATCTCGCATTCGATCATCGTTGGGGTGTGCGCGAGCGGGCGCGTAATGCCCATAGGTCGAAACCCACAGCCACGATAGAGCGCAATAGCAACCTCATTGCTGGCGGTGACCCAAAGAACTAGTTGGGCTGCTCCACGGCTTTGCGCCCAGCCGACAATGCTCTCGACTAGCGCGATCCCTATGCCCCGCCGTCTCGCCGGCTCGGTGACAAACATGCCCACAAGCATCGGTGAAGGTTCCGAGCCCGCAATACCGGTCGCCAAGCCGATCCATTGTCCCTCGTCCTCGGCGATGAACGTTATGCGGTCTGCACCAGCGGCCCCGCTAACGGCTCTTTCGCGCCAGAGTTTCTCGGGGAACGCTTCCTCTTGGGCGAGTGTGGCCGCAAAGGCAAGAGGCGCATCAGCAAGCGCTTGAAGACGCAACTCGCGCAGCAGATGCCACTCATTGGGACGGATTCGTCGAATTTGCGGATTCATGGGTGCGCTTTGCAGTCAAGAGCGTCAGTAATGATCGAATGCGCCGCTATGTGGAGGCACTTCGCGTCCCCAGCAAGGTCCGCGAAGTCTCTCCTCAAGCGCGGCATGGCGAAGTCCACAAAGGCACGGACCTTCGGGACGGAAAGCCGGCCCTCTGGTGTGATGACATGTACGGGCAAGAAGGGTGCTCTTCCGACCTGAGTAAGATCTGCACAGCGCCGGGCGGCCGTCGAGGGCGTGAATCGTCGGCACGGCGCGCCTATATCTTTGGCGGTCCCGCAGGCACGCATCGATCGAAAGATATGTGAGACATCTCACACAAGCGAAGCCGGAACGGCAGCACAGTGCCGGCCGACATGGTTCGGAATGTCGCCAGTGGGCCAAGTTTCGGACCAGCTTTCACAGGGTGCAGCAGTCAAACGAGGGAGAGGCATCATGTCGTTGAGAATCAATTCAGAAGTCCCGGACTTCACCGCCGAAACGACCCAAGGGAATGTCAGTTTCCACGACTGGATCGGCGACGGATGGGCGATCCTGTTCTCCCATCCGAAGGATTTCACGCCGGTCTGCACAACCGAGCTCGGCTATATGGCAGGGCTGATGCCGGAGTTCGAAAGGCGCAATTGCAAGATCATCGGGCTCAGCGTCGACCCGGTCGACAACCACTCGCGCTGGGCGAAGGACATCGAGGAGACCCAAGGCCACTCCGTCACCTACCCCCTGATCGGGGACCCGCAGCTTAAGATCGCAAAGCTCTATGACATGCTGCCGGAGGGAGTCGGCGACACATCCGAGGGCCGTACGCCGGCAGACAACGCCACGGTGCGCTCGGTGTTCGTGATCGGACCCGACAAAAAAGTCAAAGCGATGCTGACCTACCCGATGACGAGTGGTCGCAACTTCGACGAGGTGCTCCGGCTCCTCGACTCCTGCCAGCTAACCGCCAAACATGAGGTCGCCACTCCGGTCAATTGGAAGTTGGGCGAGGATGTGATCATCGCCGGCTCGGTCTCGGATGAGCAAGCCCGCGAAAGGTACCCCGGCGGCTGGAAGGCCCCGAAACCCTATCTGCGCATCGTGCCGCAGCCGCATTAGGTCCCGACCCACCCAGCCTTCGGGCCGCGTCTCCCTCTCCCGCGCAGTGCGGGAGAGGGTTTATTTGAATAACGGTCGAGAGGGACTAAGACACATCTTCGCTGTCTCCCGCGGCGTCGATGGACCCCCGCCGGCTACATGCGGCGGATGGTGCAGTGACCACCAGCCGGGCCCGCGCTTTGGAGCTGGAAGTCACAGCTAGCTGGGTGTGATTGCTACATAGGTTGTTCATCTGGAGCAGGCTTGGGAAACTGGTGGTTGGCGACCGCAACCGGAGCTGAGGACCAGAAAGAACATCCACAAGAATGGTGCACGACCCATCACAGCCTACTCAAGTAGGTACCGCGCGAGGTTTCATCATCGCTCCCTCAACCAACCTGCGAAGACATCGCAGCAGCGAAGCCAACTTCTATCGCTTCCGTCCGATCAGTGTATTGAGCCTGCTATCGGCGGCGTTACTGCCGATAACCCCGCCATCAACAATCGCATGATAAGTCTTGGTTATTAGTTCATCGACCAGCGGCGGCGGCGGCTTGCGTTGCTGGAGGTGAGTCTTAACAGCAGCAATTGGAACTTCGGCAAGCACGAAGGTGGCGCACCGGATTTGCGTGGGACCGACCCGACCGAAGGCATGTCGTGCAAAGCTCTTCAGGCATGCCTCGAAGCGGCTCGCTTGATCGCGTACCCCGCGTTTGAGTGGTGCGGGCCAATCCCCCTGCACGAAATCGTGGCGGCTGTAAAGCAGTAGCAGGCATGCATCATCCAAATGTTGGCGTGCCCAGGCAGGCGTATGAAGCGCGGCAGCGAGCCCGTCGGCAGCTTCGATGGCCGCAACGAACCCCTCTTGATAGGCGAGGACGGTCGCCAACCATAACTCGCCAAGCAACGCGTCGCGCGAAGCGAAGCGGTAGTAGAACGAGCCCTTTGGAGCTTTCAGGCGTTGCGTGACGGAATCGATCGTAACGGCGGCGGGACCCCGTTCGCAAGCCAGCGTGCGGGCCGCAGCGAGAAAGCCTGCATTGTCGAAGCGCGGTCGTCCCATTTTTTTAGACTATATGGTCTAGACTTTAAAGTCAAGATACGCTATGAACCGCGATCGCGGTGTTGTTGATGGAGGCCCTCCTATGTCCCGACTGGAAGACGAGTGCGATGAGGTCGAAGTGAGCCGGCTGCTCGCCGCCGCGGCCAAGGCTGTCGCAAGCGCCCGCTATTGCTGGCTGGCGACCACGGCCGAGAACGGCGGCGCCCGGGCGCGGCCAATGGGGCGTCCCAACGAGAACGACTGGACGATCCGATTCCTTACATTCCTCACCGATGGCCGATCGCGAAAGGCGTCCGACATCCGGCGCGCTGGCAAGGTGACGGTCATCTTTCAGCATGACGCCGACGATGCCTACGTTACATTGATCGGGGCGGCTACGCTGCGCGAAAGCGCGTCGGAGGTACGTCGGCGCTGGAAGGCCGCCTATAATGTGTATTTTCCTAGCGAGCAGGACCGAGCGAACGCCGCCTTCGTTGAGATCGAGACCGAGCGCATGGAGCTTTGGATTCGCGGCGTCACGCCGGAGCCGTTCGGATTGGATACGACAACCCTCGAGCGAGACAAATCGGGCAACTGGCGATTGATTCCCGGTGCCCAATGAAGTGCGATCGAGCGAGCCACCTGTTGACGACAGATGCTTGCAAAATGCGACGGAGCGCTGCCCTCACTCGACAGGATGCGGCCTGCGTCTAACCGTTTCGGGCAGCCGTATCGAGCTGTGGCTTATTGACGGGAGCGCCCGGACCGGCGCTGACGTATCGCGAGGGCTGACTGTCGTCACTGACGGAATGGTCGTCGAGTTCTGAGTTGCCAGCTCGCACAGGCTCAACTGGGCTTACGAGGGAGCCGACACAGAGCTGTCGCGGGTCACCACCTCAGAGCATACGACACACGGATGCGCTATAGTTGAGCATTTAATCATGGTGAACCAACAGGATGCCCTTCGGGCGGCCTGGTTGCGCCCTAAACAGGCCGACCTGGTCCCCGGTAAAGGGCAGTTTCGCTCGTGTTTCCCCCATCGGCTCAGCTACGGTTGTCCGACAACGATTTTTCTGGATCTCCGCAACCGACACCGACATCATCTCAGCGCAACACTTCTGGACGGGCGGGCTGGAAACGGCTGGGCCCGGTTGTTACGATGCGGTCGCGATCGCTCGGGCGGCGGGTTTCCAAATGCTGGTTATGAGCTGCATCCGTCATGTGGCGATTGTCCCTTAACCGCCGGGTTAGGTTTTAGCGAACTGGTCGATCGCATTATCGCGACCGATTTGGCGGAAGTTCGGCGATGCGTCGAAAGTCGACACGCGTACGTCCATAAGATAGCGGCGTAGCGTTCGCCAAGCCGCTTGCACCGTTGCCGCGAACGATGCCGGTCCATCCGACCGTTTCGGAACTACTTTTGATGCGACTCGTTGATCTCCAACCCTGGCGGGAGGAACGCTCCGATGAAGAGCCTTCGCGATAGCTTGGCTGAAGCCACCAAAAGAGGCACCGCTATCGGTCATTTCAACGTCTCCGATCTCGTCGGGTTGAACGCCGTGACGGCAGCCGCGCGCCGACTGGAGTGCCGGTGCTGACGGAACCTCCGAGGGGGAGCGGGCTTTCATTGGCGTTCGACAAGCCGCCGCCGTCGTCAGAAGCATCCGCGATGAATACGATTTCCCGATCTTCCTGAACGCCGACCATACGCATTCGCTGGCCAAGGCCGAGGAAGCCGCAAAAGCCGGCTACGACATGATCGGCTTCGACGGGTCGACGCTCTCTTTTGCGGAGAACGTGCGCCAAACAAAGGCGGCCGTCGCCGCCATCAAATCGATCAATGCCGATATCGTTGTCGAGGGCGAGCTCGGCTATATCGGGAGTGGCTCGGAAATTCATGGCACGGTTCCGGAAAGCTCGCTGATCTTCACCAGACCCGACGAGGCACGGCAGTTTGCCGAGGCTACTGAGGTCGATGTCCTCGCACCCGCGGTCGGGAACATGCACGGGCTTCTCGCCACCATGGTGCGCGGCGAGGCGAAGAAGCACCTGGATATTGGGCGGATCGCGCAGATCAAAGCAGCGATAGGCATGCCGCTGACCTTGCATGGCGGGTCGGCAACCGACGACGATGATTTCCGACGTGCAATCGAGGCCGGTATGACCATCGTTCATATCAGCACCGAGTTGCGCCTGGCGTGGCGCCAAGGATTGGAGGCGGCGCTTGCAGCGGAGCCGGACGATCTCGTCCTTTATCAACTCTTTCGGAAATCGAGCCAGGCGATACAGGACGTGGTGACCAACAGACTGAAATTGTTCAACCGTCTGTAAGACAACTACAAAGCCGGTGACCGTCCCATCCTGACGGAGAGCATCGATGGCGAGCTCAAATCTTCACCGAGTAATCGACGCCTGGAAGGTATTTGATGGCGCGGTAACGCCGCGTGAATTGCGCGCAGCGCATGAAGCGCTGATGACTCCTTATCCAGCTGAGCCGGACATTGAATCGCAGCCGGTAGACGCCGGCGGCGTCAGCGCAGAATGGATCGCGGCCTCCAATGCTAGCGCCGACCGGTTCGTCGTCTATTTGCACGGTGGCGGTTTCGTAATGGCTTCCTTCGACACCCATCGCGGTCTTATGGGCCGAATATCACGGAGCGCCGAAGCGCGGGTGCTTGGGGTCAATTATCGTTTAGCGCCGGAATTCCCGTACCCCGCAGCCCTCGAAGACGCGACTGCGACGTACAACTGGCTGATAGCAAACGGTGCGACGGCGTCGGATGTCGTCATTGCCGGAGACTCGGCCGGCGGAGGACTTGCCCTGAGTACGCTGGTTGCGTTGCGGAAAGCAGCCGGCCCAATGCCGGCAGCAGCGGTGTGTCTCTCCCCTTGGGTCGATATGGAGGCCAGCGGGGATTCGATGACAACAAAAGCGGCAATCGATCCGGTGGTTCAACGCGAGGGGCTTCTGAACAACGCAAAACTCTATCTCGGCAACGGTCACCGGAGAGCGCCACTCGTTTCACCTCTCTACGCCGATCTCGCAGGGCTGCCCCCGCTTCTCATTCAAGTTGCCGAGTCCGAGGTATTGCTCGACGACTCCAAGCGGTTGGCCGGGCGGGCAAAGCGTTGCGGGGTACAGGTGAGCTTGGAAGTCTGGCCGGAGATGGTTCACGTGTGGCAGCTGTTCGCGGCAATTCTGCCGGAGGCGCAGCAAGCCATTGAACATATCGGCGCTTTCATCCGCGAGCACGCCCGCTGAGGGGGTCATCCTCGCCTCACGGAGGTAGCCTGTGAGCGCTGCTACACTGTCACCGCCGGAGCCAACGCCAAGTCACGCGCAGACGATGACGGCGGCGCGGGTCCAGCGGTTTGGTTCGCCGAACGTCATCACTCTAGAGCAGATCGACGTGCCGCAGCCGCAGAAGGAGGAAGTACTCGTTCGCGTGCACGCCGCGGGGGTAGGACACTGGGATGCGCTGGTTAGAATGGGCACGAGCGGATTGCCGCGGTCGCTGCCGTTGACGCTGGGTGCCGAGGTTTCCGGCGTTGTTGCAAAGGTTGGCACCAATGTCACCGATTTTCATCAAGGAGATGAGGTCTTTGGCGTCACCAACGCCTCCTTTGTCGGCGGGTATGCGGAATACGCCGCCGCTTCGGCAAAGATGATCGCACGCAAGCCCAGCAAGCTTTCCGATATCGAGGCCGCGTCGGTGCCGGTCGTCGCCGTAACCGCATGGCAGATGCTGTTCGACCACGCCCGCGCGGCCGAGGGCCAGACGATCTTTGTGGCGCAGCGGGCAATGTTGGCGCCTATGCCGTCCAGCTCGCACTGTGGAGCGCGTGATCGCAAGCGTTCGTGGCGATGACGCCGATTATGTCCGCGCTTTGGGCACGCACCAGGTAATCCGAACTCCATCCTTGCGCCTCGCGGAATTCGCCCAGTGCGCCGACGCGGTGATCGATACCGTCGGCGGACCGACGCAAGACCAATTGTTCGCGTTAGCGAAGCCGGGCGGCATCGTCGTGTCGGTGGTCTCGCCGCCCAATGACCGGCGGGCTGAGGAATATCGTGTGAGGTCAGATTACTTCATCGTTGACGTGAGTTCGGCACAGCTGACGCGGCTGGGTGAGATGGTCGACACGGAGGAACTGGTCACATCTGTGGGAACTGTTCTACCCCTCGCCGAGGCACGCGCTGCACATGAGATGCTCGCGGGTGAACGCCCTCACGAGCGCGGGAAGATCGTTCTTCGCGTAAATCCTTGACCGGGCGGGACGTTCTGAGAAGACGAACTGCACGTCCGCATCGGGACGTCGCTCAGGCATTTGGTGTCGCGCAAACGAATTGCAGGTTCTCAGCCAGCCCGACCGCTCGCCATGGTCGGGCGAAGAGTCGCTTCTGGTCAGAGGCACATGAGCGTCCCGCGGTTACCGGTCGTCGTCTTTAATTCCAGGAAATTCGAGCTACCGGCGATAACCTAGCGATACTACCTGGCGAAGCTGACGGCGACTTAATCGCCTTTGTCGGGCGAGCCGACCCCCGACGCAACGAGCACCACTCCGCGAATGATATTGCGAAATGCCGCGTCGTAATTGACACCACTGATGCCCCATGCGTAATCGGCGCCTTGCCAGCGCATCCGCCATTTCCCGATCCATCCCGGCAACATCTCACTCCAGTCGAGCGTGCCGGCGACGATCGCCTGGGCGGCGCTTGACGGTGGCGGATCGCTCGGGAAATGACCAACACCGGCACCCCAAGCGACAAGCTCCGCATCGTTCGGGATGCGCACTTCCATGCCGAACTGATCAGCGGCGGTGGCGAACGAGCTCCGCTGTTCCTCGCCCGCCGGGATTTCGGCACTAAGCACATAAGCCGGTGGCTTTCTACCATGCACTAGCAGTACCGGCACGACGACCGGGCGTTCGCCGCGCCACGGCTTATCGCCGAATTGCGCCAATATGGCATCGATCTTGGCAGGATCGAAATAGACGGTGAGCTTGTGCGGCCGGTCATAGGTTCCCTGGTCGTCGTGGAGCGGGACGCCGGCCATCATGTCGACATAGTTGAAGCAGGCGACGAAACGATCCGCATGGACGGCGAGCTCCGCGGTGCGCGGGTCATCCTTGAGCCGCGGGTCGCCCGACGACCTGACGAGGACGTCGCGCAGAGTTTGGGCAAAACCCCAAGGGCGCTGGCGCATGTCTGTGCCGGTAACGATCGCATCGGCCTCGTACATTGGTGCCATGTTCGGCGGGCACGAACCTTCTGATTTGGGGGGCATGAGCCGCGACCCGAGATAGCTTCCGTGCGAAGGAGGCGAAGCCGATTCCTGCGCACCAGTACCAGCGGCAGTTGGTTGCGCCTGAGCGCAAGTCACCGTGGTCGCGGAGAGCAATTGCAGGAGCGCCGCCCACCGCCACACTCGAATCGCGTTTCCGATCATTTGCCGCCACCTAGACGCGTAGCACTTACTTGTCAGGCAGTTCTGTCGCAACGGCCCTGGCTGCGCCGATAAAGGACGTTCCCCCGGCTGACAACGCAATTCTCTGTGGCGGAGCCGTCCATCGGGATCATCGCTACTAATACCGCGCCTAGACCCGATCGCGACAATTAGATTGTCTGTTCCTGGTCCCCGGTGAGAAGCCAATGCCACCCGTCACCGTGCGCGTCGTCGCCCGCGGCCCAGTCAAATCGAAGGGGCCCGAAGCCATCAATCGCCAGCTCGACACCTTCAAGGCCGCGATCGAGCGCTCGGGCGCCAAGGTCACGGAAGCGATCATCGCTGACGTCGAGCGGTATCAGTCAGGCGAAGAGCATCTCGATGGCTCTTGCGCCATGCGTTCGGGCACGGCGCCGCACTGGAAATCCGCATGCGCGCCTAGGCCGACAACAATGCCGAGGCAGCGGGAGCCGTGAGCGACATAGATCGCAGACGGCGGCAAGAGTACATAGAGCGGTTGCTCGTAGGAGCGGGCATCGCGCCACCTTTGGCGGCAACGCGTACGCGCCTCCTGTATTGGACCTACCTCGGTGCCGCATTGAGCCGCAGTCGGCTCACCGGCGAGCGACTCGATCGGATTGTGGCCGAACTCAAGCGGATCGGACTGGGTGCGTTCCCTGGGACCCGCCGGAGTGCAAATCACGACTGCCGCTCTCTTTCGAGGGCGCGCGAGGAGCCGGCGTTGGCGGATCAGGCCAGGCCGTCGCGCCGCGTCGGCGGCAGTCGCGATCGGTCTCCCGCAAGAAAGGGATCCTGAGGACGGCTTGGGACTGCTTCACGCCGATCGGCCTTGCCAGCGCGACACAACTAGGGGATATCCGGGCCACGCAGGCCGGCATTGGCAGCATCTACTATCATTTCAGGAGCAAGGAGCAGTTGGCTGCGGCGCTCTATGTTGAGGGCAGGCAGAATGTCGTTTCGGCACCGCGCAGCACAGTTTCCTCGACTGCATGATGCTGTTCCCGGTCTCGCCGCCCCCGGATTGAGCAGCGAAAAGCCCGCAGTAATGCTTTTCCTCGCTCCCCGTGATGTGGCAGAAAAGTTCGAAATTCTTTGTAGCGCTCCTGTTGGTCGCGGGGATCTTGAGCACCGCACCGGCAACAAGCGGCTTCGGCGCCCGCCTCACCTTCAGCACCGGCAAGGGACAGCGCGGTCGCGTGGAATGTGGCGGCCGTCTCAGCCTTGGTGTCGGTCATCGTTGCTCTTCAGTCGGCTCGGCTGCGATCTCTAGGGATTTCGATTGCGCGCCGCAACGCGTCTGCGACTTCCGGGGCGCGTTCCTCGGGAATATTGGTAAAGCCTAGCAGCAATCCCTGACCGCAATCATTGTTTATCGATAAGGGCGACAATGCGGCCGGCGCCAAACCGTGACACTCGGCACGGTGCACCAAATCGGTGTCCCGCGCATTGCCGATCGGGCGCGCCAGCAGATGCATGCCGCCCGGCTGCCGGTCGACGCGCAGGCCTTCGCCGAACGCGGCAGCGAGCGCGTCTGCTAATGCCGTCCTGCGGGCCCCATAGAGACCGCGCATCCGCTTCAGGTGTCGCGCGAAGTGGCCCTCGCTCATAAACCGCGCGACGACGGCCTGCTCGAGCCTCGCAGCTCCTCCGTTAAAGGAGCACGAAGCTCGCGAGAAGATTTCCACGAGCTGGTCGGGAACGACCATGTAGCCCAGCCGCAAAGCCGGGAACAGAACTTTGCTGAAGCTGCCGGCATAAAGCACGACGTCCGCACGATCGAGGCTTTTCAGCGCCGGCAGCGGCCGGCCGGCGTAGTGAAATTCCCCATCGTAATCGTCTTCGATCACCCAGGCGCCGGCAGCGGCAGCCCAGGACAGCAGCGCCAGGCGCCGCGGTAGGGACAACGTCACGCCCAGGGGGCATTGATGCGACGGGGTCACGACGACAAAGCGCGCCCTCGGCGCCTGCGCCATCCCGTCGGCGACGCGCATTCCCTCCGCGTCGACCGGCACGGGGATCAGGCGGGCGCCCGCGGCTGTCAACCCCTGCCGTGCCAAGTGGTAGCCGGGATCTTCGAACCACACCTCGTCGCCGGCCGCGATCACCGCCCGGGCAGCCAGACCGAGCGCACCCTGGTAGCCGGCGGTCACGAACACTTGCCGCGGCTCACAAAATATACCGCGGGCAATGGCGAGATAGGCCACGATCGCCTCCCGCAGCTTTTCATATCCGGCCGGGTCCGGATGGGCCATGCCGGCCGGCGACAACGCGCGCGCCTCGCCGGCAACGAGCCGCGCCCACAGCTTCCGCGGGAACGCATCGAGCGCCGGGAGCCCCAGGCTGAAGGGGCGCGGCGAAATCTCCGTAGCATAGGTGCTTGACCAGCCCGGGCGCATCAGGGGTCGGGTAGGTGGCAGGGCACCCGGCTTCTCGGAGAGCTGCGGTGCCACGATGGTGCCTGCTGGGCCGCGGGCAACGATCCATCCCTCACCGGCCAGCATCGCGTAAGCCGCATCGACAGTGCCGCGCGCGGTCCCGAGCTGCGCTGCGAGGCTGCGCGCCGAAGGCAGCCGCCCGCCGGGCGGCAGCTGCCCGGAAGCGATCGCCGCCAGCGCCCGGCCGTAGAGCTGGCGGTAAACCGGCAAGGGACTGTGGCGGTCGAGGGCGAATATCGCGGCAGACGGCGCCTGATTCATAGCCATGGACCAGGAGAAAACTCGGTTCTTGGCCCTTTGAGTAGACCGTATCCTACCTAGCTTCAAGCGGTGACCGGAACCGGCAGGGGAGATCCCGATGCAGTCCGAACGCGTGAATGCGTACAACGCCGCGCCCGCCGCAATGCGCGCCCTCCAGCAGGCCGAGTCCTATATCCAGCAATGCGGTCTGGAAAAGAGGCTGATCGAACTCGTCAAGATGCGCGCCTCGCAGATCAACGGCTGCGCCTATTGCCTCGACAAGCACAGCAAGGACGCGCGCCGAGCGGGAGAAACCGAGCAACGGCTCTATCTGCTCAGCGCCTGGCACGAATCGCCGCTCTACTCTGAGCGCGAGCGGGCAGCTCTGCAGTGGACCGACGCACTGACCAAGATAGCCGAAACGCATGCTCCCGACCCCGCCTACGACGCCGTCCGCCGGCAGTTCGGCGACAAGGAGCTCGTCGATCTCTCGACCCTCATCGGTCTAATTAATTTGTGGAACCGGCTGGCCATCGGTTTTCGCTATCAGCATCCCGTGGAACCGCCTCGATGACCCACGCCGACGCGCCGCTCGTCGGCGCCCGGTCCTGGTTTGAGGTCGCGTCGCGATATCTGGGCGCGGCTGATGCAATCGCTGCGCTGGTCTATCCGCTCGCTTTGACTGCGCTTTACGACGGCGGGCAGATGCTGCGCGCCGCGGGCAGTTGGGAGACCCGACTATCGGCTTGGAGCGTAACCCTGGGAGCGGCAGTCCTTGTCTATAGCGTTCCCGTGGCCAGCTTTTGGATCATCTATCGACTGGGACAACTGCAGCAGCCGTGCCGAGCGCAACTACGTGCCCGAGCCTCGGCCCATCTCGCCTTCGCAAGCCCGCCCCTGTTCACGGCGATCGGGGTGCTGTTCTATCTGCTGCATTCCAGCAGCGACTATCTCGTCTGGTCGGCTCTCTGGCTGGCGATCCTATTCGCGACTCTGTTTGCGCGTCATGACATGCCGGCCGCGGCTGCACGGAAAGAAAGCCGAGCCGCAGAGTGGGTTAGATCAGCCCACGGTGTTTCTGCACTGACAATGCTGCTCGTCTTTCTCGGCCCTCACATCGCAAATCATCTGACGGCGATCTGGAGCGCCGATCTCCACAAGGCGGTAATGAATGGATTGCGGGTCGTCTATCGCAGCACACTCATCCAGCCGGCCTTGGTCGGGCTCGTGTCGTTTCAGCTCGTGACCGGCGGGGCGCTGCTGCGAACTAGGCTGGTTGGCAAAACCGACTTCTTTGGATCGCTGCAAACCGCATCGGGAGCGTATTTGGGAATCTTCGTAATCTCGCATTTGACCGCCGTCTTCATTCTCGGCCGCCAGGCGATGCAGGTCGACACCAACTGGGACTTCGCGATCGGCGCACCGGCCGGGTTGGTGGGCGACCCATGGAACGTGCGGCTGGTTCCGCACTATTCGCTCGCCGTCCTGCTTCTCTTCACCCATCTCGCCTGCGGGCTCCGCAACGTGCTGCTGGGGCGCCGCATTGCTGTGACCACCGCGACAAGAACGGCCGCGGCGGTCATCATCTTTGGCGGTGCCGTGGCCTTCACGGTGACGCTCGCGATGCTGGGTGTTCACTTCCAGGCGCATGAGGTGCCCGACGCCATCGCTCGGACCATTCCAAATCCTTGATCACCTTCAGCAGGGTTCGAAAATGATCGCCAGCCAGATCGACAAGGCCAACCGCTTCCGCACGCTACATCAGGAGCCTGGATGTTTCGTGATTGGCAATGTCTGGGATGCGGGTGTGGCGCGTATCCTCGCGGGGCTCGGTTTTGTGGCGCTGGCGACGTCGAGCTGGGCCTGCGCCGGCGTCCTCGGCCGCCGCGACGGCATGGTGACGCGACCGGAGGTGCTTGACCATGCCCGCGCGATCGTTGAGGCCACGAATTTGCCGGTTTCAGCCGATCTGGAGAAGGGTTTCAGCGATGCCCCGGACGGGGTGGCTGAGACGATACGCCTTGCCGCGGCGACCGGGCTGGTCGGCTGCACTATCGAGGATTTCAGCGGCGACCCGCAAAAGCCGCTTTTTGACTTCAACCATGCGAAGGTGCGGATAGAAGCGGCAGTCGGCGCGGCGCGCCGGCTGCCTTTCCCGTTTACCCTGACTGCACGGGCCGAGGGTTTCTTGCGCGGCAATCCGGACCTCGATGACACGATCAAGCGGCTGCAAGCATTCGAAGCCGCAGGCGCCGATGTGCTAATGGCGCCGGGGCTGCCGGATCTCGCCACGGTGCGAACGGTCTGCGCCGCATTGTCCCGGCCATTCAGTTTCATGGCCGGCATCAAGGGCCGATCGTTTTCTACGGCCGAGCTCGCTCACGCCGGCGTCAAGCGGATCAGTCTTGCCACATCGCTTTATCGCGCAGCAATGAGCGGCCTCGTGAATGCTGCGCGCGAGGTCAAAGAACAGGGCACGTTTGGCTATGTCGAGGCGACGATGGCAACCCCCGAGTTCGACAGCTTCATGCGCGGGCCGTTACCATAAGCCGTTTGTAGTCGCCAGCTGACGCTTTCCGCAGCGGGGCCGCTGGCGCGGGCAAAATCGTGGTCGGACTTCTCAACGATTTTGCCGGTGTATTCATCGGTTGCATCGTCGTCCTCGGAGGAAGCGCATGTTCACTGGGATCATTGAGGAAGTCGGGGAGGTCGTGGACGCGCACGCAGGCGAGATCACGGTTCGCGCCGAAAAGGTCGTGCGCGACACGAAGCCGGGAGACAGCATCGCCATCGACGGAGTCGACCTCACTGTGACCGCCATCGCCGACCGCACCTTGCGGTTCGACGTGATGCCTGAGACGTACAGGAAGACGACCCTTGGACTCCTGTCGAGGGGCCGGCGGGTCAACCTAGAACGGGCGGTCCGAGCGGCTGACCGGCTCAGCGGTCATGTCGTGCGCGGCGTCGTCGAGGGCACAGGCCGGGTCTGCGAGCGTCGCAGTGACGGCGGCGCGACCGTGATCACTTACTCGGCCCCGGAGCACATCGTGGACTACATCATCGAACGGGTCCGATCAGTGTCGATGGCGTCAGCCTGACGGTGATCGCAAAGGACAACCAAACGTTCTCCGTCTCGATCGTCAGATTCACCGGCGATCATACGAACATTTTCGAGCGGGCGGTGGGCGACCCGGTCAACCTGGAGTCCGATATCATGATGCGCTATGTCGCGCAGGCGGTGAAGAATCGGGGCGGCTCGTGAGTGCCGACATCAGCGCCGTCGCGAATCCGCAAGATCCGCTGCTAGCGACAAACGCGTCATTGGTCGACCTCGTCGAGGCCGTTCGAGCTTTACCATACGGCCGCCCGAGCGACCGCTCCGTCGCTGGCCTGCTCCGAGAACGCCGGGGCACGTGCTCGACCAAGCACCTATTCCTTGCACAGGCACTCCGTGAGCGCTTCCCGCATACGCGGCCGCAGATCGTGCACCGCGTCTACCGTGCCGAGCGCGAACAGATCCGCGAGCGCTACGGTAACGAAGTCGCAGCCGCCGTCCCGGAGGACGGTCTGGTTGACGTCCACCGATACTTGCGGATCCAAATCGGCGGACGCGAGATCACGCTCGACGTGACATTTCCGGGTGGCGAGCCCTGGGACGGCAAGTCGTCCCTTCCGTTGGCCTGCGGGGCAGGAGAGGATGTCGCTGCAGGCGAGGACCCCGATTCGGACAAGCGAGCGCTTGAGGCACGCTACTGTGACCCCACTGTGCGAGAGCCCTTCATCGCGGCACTTACAGCTGCTTCGGAGGCACGCTCCTGAACGGTCGCCAAACGACGCGGGGTCGTCGAGGGAACAGTCAACGGCCACATCTTGCCGAGCGTACGCCGGTTGCTGATGGTCGCAGCTATCGCCTGATCGGACCACGATCTAGGGTTGAGCAAGGAATACAGTGGCCGAGATCGTCAAACGTCCGCCCCTCCACGAAAGGCTGAACATGTCCCGAGAGCACCGTATCGCATTGGTTGTGGGGTCGTTTCACAAGCACGATTGTGAGGTGATGGTCGCCGCGGCAAGACGGGCGGCGGAAAGTCTGGGTTTGCTGATCGTGACGGAAGTATGGGTTCCCGGGTCGTACGAAAAGCCCCTGGCGGTGAAGCGATTGCTTCTCCGTGACGACATTCATGGGGCGGTAGTTCTCGGGATTATCGAGCGCGGTGAGACGGCACATGGCCTAGTGATGGGCCAAGCCGTCGCGACGGCCCTCCTCCGGCTTCAGCTGGAGCTAATGAAGCCTATCGGCTTTGGCATTCTCGGGCCGGAAATTAATCCTACGCAGATACCGTCGCGCCTGGGGAGCGATGCCAGAGCAGCGGTCGATGCCGTTCATCAAATGCTTGTTTTGTTCAACATTAGCGATAGCCCCACTGAAGTCGAGGAATAGCGATGTATACAGGAATTATCCAGGCTGTGTCTCCGATCGTGTCGCTCGAAGACCAGCCCGGTTAGCGAAAGATATCTTCTTACGTTTCCACCGGATTTGCATGAAGGTCTCCGCCTGGGGGCAAGCGTGTCGCTCGACGGAACATGCATGTCGGGGAAGAGACCGACGCGATCCGCGAATGGGCCGAGGTCAACTATCTGCCCAGCGACGGCATCTGGAAAAAGGACGCAGTCTCACCACGCCGCTATCTCGCCATCCGTGTCCGCCCACGCCAGGGTGAGCTGCTGCGTGACGGCAACCGGGTGCGCCACTTCTGCATCGTCACCAACCGCTCCGATCCCGACGGCGGCGGTGGTCTCGACCTGATCCGCTGGCACCGGGGCAAGGCCGGAACCATTGAGCACGCCCATGACGTGCTGATGAACGAACTCGCCGGCGCCGCCTTGCCCAGTCAGAAATTTGGCGCCAATGCCGCTTGGCTGCGCCTCAATGTGATCCTCTATAACCTGCTCTCGGCCTACAAGCGTGTTGGTCTACCCGAGGAATTTCACACCGCCAGGCCCAAACGGCTGCGCTTTTTGCTGCTCAACACTGTCGGCAAGGTCGTTCGCCACGCCCGCGAGACCCTCCTGCGCTGCACCAAAGAGATCACACGAGCCCTCGCCGACGCGCCGCGAGCCCTATCCTCCCTCAACCGCCCCGATTTAACCGGGGTTTGAGGTCCTAGCCTTTTATGAGGACGCGTTCCCGCGGCCAAGGCTGAGTGCCCGCTATTGGTTCAGTCAAGGGACCTTCGCGGGGACGCGGGGCAACGGCCGAGGCGTGCCCAAGGCTGCTCCTCCAGAAAAGGAGCTTGCCCAGGAAAGCCAGCATCACCTTATTGAATTTCTCAGGCTTTTGCAGAGGTGCGTACGGCCAGATTTCCAATGTGCTGATAGTATTTCGCTGCTGCGTTGATTACTAGGCCGACAAAAACCTTTGGACCGTGTGCAGGAAGCTGTGGATCATTATCGGTTTCGAGATGTAGCCATCGCACCCGCTCTCCAAAGCCTTTCCTTCGTCTCCGCTCATTGCAAAAGCAGTAACGGCGATGATCGGAATGCACTTGGTTTGATCATCCTGTTTAAGCAGGCGGGTCACCTCAAGGCCGGAGAGATCGGGTAATTT
>Ga0306922_10001545_pt1 | contig 20686 bp, 26 predicted proteins | sample sta12Cox44000082_FD_203758 | JGI IMG/M metagenome (GOLD analysis project Ga0306922, IMG submission 203758) | Lab enrichment of tropical soil microbial communities from Luquillo Experimental Forest, Puerto Rico - statoxic.12C.oxic.44.000.082 (v2)... | ecosystem: Environmental > Terrestrial >... | reverse complement strand
GTGCGCTTGGGGTCGATCACCTGGAACGGTAGCAAGTTCACCTGCGATCCCGACACTCGGTTGTTGCAGAGCATCGTCAACGACACGATCCTGGGGGAAGTCAACGGGCAGATGCAGAGTGTAACCGCGAACGACGGCGCGGTGTTCATCAACAGTCTGTGTCGCAACTACAACGGTTCCGCGCTGTGGGTGTCGGAACCGGTTGCGGACAACGAAGGCTGGACCCCGGTTGGCAAGTAGGAGCACCTTATGGGGAGTTCCACGGTGAACGGCAGTCTGACCCCGATTCAGCAGAAGATGCTTGATATGCTCAGCGACGGTGCGCCGCACAGTCGCGAGGAACTATGTACCTGCCTGTTCGATGATCTTGGGAACCCGACCAACATCCACGCTCATCTCACCCTCATTCGGCAGTTCTGCCGCCCGCGCGGTGAGGACATTGTCAGCAACTATGACGGTCGCTGGACCTATCGACTGGTGCGCTTAATGGGCAACCCATATCGCGGATGAATCCTTTTCCGTCGGCGCGCATCTAACTATGGGTGAGAGTTAGATGTGACTTGTAAAAAGGAGGAGCACATGCGACGGAAGATCGTGATTAAGAATCACACCCACTGGCGCACGGACCACATCCGTGCATTCATCCACCGCGCCGCTGACATGGTACTCGACCCGGAGCAGAAGCCACGACTGCACGCGACGGTGACCTACACCCGCGTGGCAGGGCAAGGTTGGGCGTCGGGTTGTGCCTGGGTGGGCGGTAACAGCTTCACCGTTCGTCTCGACCATACGGTGGTTGACAAGGTAGACTTTGCCGGTGTCATTGGTCACGAGATCGGGCACTGCAAGGGACTGCACCACCGCGATATGCGGGGTAACGCTTACTACAAACGGGGCGGTAAGCACCGTGAGTTGTACGCTTGGGCAAAGGAACTGCCTTTGGAGAAGCGCGCCATCAAGGTCAAGGTGCCCGTCACCGGTGTTGCGCTTGTCGAGAAGAAACTGGAGCATGCTCAGAAGATGGCAGCGAAGTGGCAGGTTATGACCAAGCGTGCGCAAGCGCGCGCGAAGCGCTGGCAGCGCAAAGTCAAGTATCACGAAGCGCGCTTAGCACGACTCAAAGCTGCCGAAAACGTATCGACAAATAAGTAGCTGTTGCTAAATAGCTATTTATTATTCCGCTCTACACTTCACAACTCTCCATACCCGCTGTGATAATTCCAGCAGGTATGGAGATTATCACAACCAACCTCAAAAGCGCGGGCGTCCGTCGTGCTATTCGCAATGGACGCGAATACTACGTCTGCAGTGCGTCCATCATCAACCCTGGTGTCCTCGCGGGCAGCAAGGGCGCGCTCTACTATCCCCCCGATGAATGTCAGCGCAACGCTAGAGATTGGGAAGGGACACCGCTAGTCCTCTATCATCCGACTCGCAACGGGCAATACGTTTCGATTCGTGACGATCCTTCCGCAATTGATCGTCAGGGACTGGGGGAGTTCCTGAAACCGCGCTTCAAATCAAAGCTGGGCGGTGAAATGTGGTTCGACGCCCAGAAGGTTGCCAATGCCGACAAGTACCTGGTCAAGAATGGCGTCGAACCCATCCTGCCGCGCTTGCGCAAAGGCATCCCGGTTGAACTGAGCACCGGACTGTTTACTGAGAACATACCAGCGGAACAGGGCGCGATGTTCAACGGCAGACCGTACACGCACGTTGCCCGCAACTACCGCCCCGACCATATCGCGATCCTACCGAATCAGATTGGCGCGTGCATTCTACCGGGACAGGAGATACAGGGACGTATCACCAAGGCTTCAAAAGCCTGGTACACGGGGGAAGCCATTCGGATTGAGACTCTTTCTGGAGAACTTCTTTCCGTCACTCCGAATCACCCCATACTTACCGATATGGGGTTTGTTCCTGCCAGCGATCTCACAGAAGGTCAAAATCTTTTGCACTATGTCCGGGAAGACAAAGCCACTACCACCGATACGAACGAAAAGTATGCTCCAGCCTTGGCTGAGGATGTATTTGATGCGCTGGCGAGCCTCTCTACGCATGAGGAAGCTGTAAGGACCAGAGCTACGACATTGGACTTCCACGGCGATGCGGGGTTCTTCCAAGGCGATGTCCAAATTGTAAGTCCCCAGAGCGCGCTGTCGAGTGGTAGTGTACCCAAGACCGCGAAGAGATTCATACAAGGCGGTTTCGGTGGGAGAGGCAACTGTCAATCGTCTCTGTCTAGTCGCAGCCATACGCAACAGTTCACCAGGTTGGTGGACGCGACCGACGTTCGCCAAGTTAGCTTTGGCAGTGAATCTCTTACGCTGCTTGAACGTCAGCCCGGAGTACATGAGGCGAGAGGCGGAGGAAGCGTCTCGCGTGATACCGCGCTCCTTGAGCCAGGCGTAGATGACGCCCTGGTTGATACCCAATTCTCTCTTAATTTCATAAGCGTTTTTCCCAGCGCGGTAGGCTGCGACAACTTCTCGAACAAGTTGGGGTGGGAAGCGGGCTTCGGAAACCAACCTCTTACCGGATTTTGTGTATTCGGACCTGGAGCGGAACTGAACATTTCTCTTCCTAAGACGGTCTCGAACCGTCGAGTTATGGAGGCAAAACTCTTTAGACAACTGCTTCATACTTTTCCCAGCAAGATAACCACGGACAAGATCGTCCACTTGGACAGATTTTTTCATAATGGTCCCGTATACGATTTTGAATCTTCGCTTGGATACATTATCGCACAGAAACTTCTCGTAAGCAACTGCTCCATCAACGATGGTTGTGGAGTGCTGGTCAACGCACGAGGGGGCGACGGTGCAGCATGGTACCCCGTGGTGGGGAACGAAGCGCGGGACGTGCGCTTAGTGCCGGTTCAAAATGTTTGGACGGATGCAGCTAGGCAGGCATCTGCGGAAGCCCGCAGCGCTTCCAAAAAGGCACATGAGGCATCCGCGAAGATCGGTCACCGTACCATCCTCGACCCCAGCTATGCCAGCACGGGGATGTCTGGACCATCTGACATCCACTACCATGCCGCCCACTTGCACATGGGCGCTGCTGCTGAACTGCTGAACGAAGCGAACAGAGACGATAACGCTGGTTACTTCGATAAGGCAAACATGAAGCGCGATGTTGCCCAGATGCACGAAGATGCTGCCTTGTCCAACTTCAACGCTGCACGAGAAATCGAGGGATCTGTCCATCGACCAAGTCAACCAAAGCTAGGTTGGCAGCAGAACCAACGAAACCCGACCGCCAATATGTGGTCGGAGGAAGCGCGTCAGGCAGCACTGGAGGCACGTCGCGCAAGCGCCACTGCCGGTGCCAAGTCCCGCGAAGCGGCTGCCTACCACGGCAGCTTCGAGGAATCGGAGATGTACAAGGCAGGGCAGCGCGGTCAGAAAGCTGACTCCGTCAAGCAACATCTACAGGCAGCGGAGATGCACCGTATCGCTGCTGAAAAGCACGAGCGCACAGCGGACTATCTGGGCAGCGGCGATGCTGGTAGAGGGGAGCACTATCGCGCTGCCAAGTTGAACATGGACGCTGCCGATGCTCACGAGCGCGCCGCTGGGATCAAGAGCGGTGGCGGGATGCACGGTGGTGGAGGGTTCGGTGCCATGAATCCACAGGGACCGCCTAAACCAGTACAGGCACAGCTATCGCGCGGCTCCGGTGTTGCCGGTGAGTCTCTGGAAATGTCGCGTGAAGCAGCGCAGCGCGTCTCCAACCAGTGGCAGGCAATCCGCAATGTCTGGACTGAGGAAGCCCGTGCTGCCGCTGCCGCCTCGAAGCGTGCTAAAGCAATCAGTGACAAGCACCCGGAGCAATCCGAAGAATCAAAAAAGGCAGGAGAGAGGGCATTCAGTGATGCTAAGTATGCCGGTGGTAAGGGCGGACCGTACTTGCATATTCAAGCGCGGCAATCGCATAACAACGCTGCTGAGATAGCGGAGCGCGAAGGACACCCCGACCTTGCTGCTGCCCATCGTGAAGCGGGTATTGCCCACGAGACCGCTAGGAGGCAGTTCAGTACGTCCACGGCAAAGCGGTGGACCCGTATGTCAAACCAACCAGCAACGATAAGAAGCAACCGTCTGAGGAACTGGACATCTCCAGTGAGAAGGCATGTCAGATACTGCACGATAAGGAAGTGCGCGGGCATCCGCTGACGGACGATCAACGCAAGATGTTTGGCGCGAAGTGCAGTGAATCGCGCAACCAGTGGCACCCGGTAAACAACCAGAGTGACCAGCAGAGCGCTCCGGCGCAGGTCGTGTCCGGCAGTCAGTCCGCGCTTGCGAGAACGTACCTATCGGCAGGCAGCCGCAACCGCCACCCCGCATCGGGCAAGTTTCAGAAGGGCAACGCGGGCAGTGGCAATGGTCCAGCGCACGATGCTGCCAAGCAAGGTAAGAACGCTGGGGACTGTGGCTGGGAACCGATTCAGGCAAACTTTCGGTCACCCGCGTCTCTGTTCAACTTCAACCCATCGGACACAGCATCGTTGCAAGGGGATGCTAAGGACACGTCCGATTCGACCTCGAACTATCGTAGTCCGGCATCCCTGTTCAACTTCAGCCCATCGGATACGGCAGAAGTCTCTGGAAATAAGGGTGACGGAAGCGTGTTTGGAGACGATCAATTTCTGGACTCGACACCTGGCGGACCCGGCAGCGGCGGTCGCGATGTAGTCGCCAAGCATACGCACAATAAGGACCGATCCCCTGCCGCGATGATGATGCGCCTGGATAAGCAAGCAGATCCCGGTCGCACCTATGCCCATGATGACACCTACGGGGATAGCAAGACCATGAACAACTTCGTCAACAACTACTGGACGGAGGAAGCTAGGGAAGCAGCAGCACAGGCGCGACGTGCGAAACTTGGAGGACTGGCAAAGAAAGGTTGGAGCGCACTCAAGACTGCTGGCAACAAGATTGCGTCTACTACTAAGGACGTTTATGAGGAAATCGGCGGTCTCGGAAGTGACATCCTCGACCACGGAATCGGCGCGATTCTGGATAACGCAAGCGCTATCCGTCACGCTGCTTCAGAGGCAGCTGCCTGGAATGCCAACCCGGAGGGCGGCAACTACGACAAGACAGCAACGCAGCGCATCTTCGGTACTCCGAACAAACCCGGTTACGACGGTCGCGATTTGTGCGAAGGCATCCACCAGAGTGCTCACCGACTCGCGGGTGACCAGGATGACGATGATGACATTGACGCGGACGATCACCACGTAGGGCAGCTGTTCGGTTGGTTCGATCCGCGCCAGCAGTGGCAACCTCAGGAGGTGGTTGGTTGGGCGGATACCAAGGGTGGCAGGGAAATCACCATTGAGAGGGAGGCAGGGGGCGGTCCTGCAAAAGTCAGCAACTGTCATTGCGGTGGAACGTGCAAGAGATGCAGTGACGTTGCCAATCAGGACGATGATGATGACTACGACGATGACTGTGATGACGATGAACGGGATGATGAGGGCAACTGCCCAGACGATGATGATAACGATGATACCTACAACGCATGGAGCGAAGCAGCGCGGCGGGCAGCTATCGAGGCGCGAACGGCATCGCAGAAGGCACACGACGCTACGGTCAAGATCGGTCACGCGGCACAGGGAGTATCCGGTAACGCCCTCAAGTGGGCGGATGAGGCAGTGCATGGTCACGGTTGGGCGCAGGCAACAGAGGGGGCTGCCAACGCACACATGCAAGCACACGATGCCCTACGGAGGACAGCGGACCAGAAAGCTGCGATGGGTGACATGCTTGGTGCTAGGGGAGACGTGCGCGCGGCAGGGTTGCACGCGGACGCTGCCAGCGCTCACCGCAGAGCGCTTGTCGGTGTTACCGGTAATGTCGTGAGAATGACTGCGATTGCCTTGAACGCGGGAGGTTGCGGTTGTGACTGCGACGGTTGCAAGGACTGCAAAGGCAAGATGACGGGTAACGCTTGGACCGAGGAAGCACGGGCAGCGGCTGCGGAAGTGCGCCGCGCTCATGGGGCTGTAAAAGGCACGAAGCCCGTACCCGGTTGGGCAAAGGGCAGAACGTCCAAGATGAAGCCCGGTCTGTTCGGCGCGGACGATGAAGCGGAAGGTCACAACGAGCAAGGGTGGAAACCCAAGGCACCGGTGGACACGCGCGGCAAGCAGGGCGGTTGGACGGAGAAACCGGAGGCACCGAGACAGCAGTGGACGGGGCAACCATCGGAACGCAAGGGCGGCGGTGGTGGTTGGACTGCTGAAACGGAAGGACCGCGTCCGAGTTGGCATCCCGTCAAGCAGCCGAAAGTGGGCATGTACAACCAGGATCTAGCTGGACCTAGCGTGCCCGCGCCCCCGTCTCCGCCCCCGCGCGGGGTTATCAGCGCACCCAGCAAGAAAAAGAAAAACACGATGAACCGGGAATGGTCCAGCAAGAAGCGCGAGGAGCATCCCGCTAAGGATTTCGCGGGTCCGGATCGGTCGTTCCCGATTGAGACCCAGGAGGATGTGGACGCTGCCATCCGTTCCATCGGTCGCACGAAGCACGATCCCGACGTAGTCAAGGCTGGCATCAAACGGATTGCCAAGCGCAAGGGATTGGATCTACCGCCCTCACTAGCGGAGGACGGTGACGATGGTGACTAAACAAAACTGGCGAGTCCTGAACAGAGAAGTCAGTTAGGGAGAACAACAAATGACTCCGCAAGATAGGGCAGGTGCCATTCAATGGCTCGCTGCTAATGTCGAAACGTGGAGGGGGGAGCATCAGTTGCTCTCCAGCTTTAGTGACGGCAAGTTGGCACAGCTGATTCGCGGTGCCAAGCGTGAGGCACACGCGGTTGCCGTTGCTAATGCCGCTGTCTCCGGTTTCGACGGTGGACGTGGCATTGCTTACCGTCTCAATCCAGAAACGGGAGATTGGGAGCAGCGCGCCACACACAACGCACAGGCGGACGGTTCGTTTATGGATGTCACGGAAGATCCGGCAACCAAGACGCGCGAAGATCAAAAGGATGATGAGGAAGATGGAGAAGGGGAGAGCTTCGCGGACAAGGCGGAAGGGAGCATCCACAACCGCCGCCGCCGCCCTCAGACTACTGAGGATTGGTTCCGCTTTGCGCCACCGGAAGTACAGCAGACGTTCAACAATGCCCGGCAGGTGGAACTGCGCGAGAAGGACAAGATCGTCCAGCAGCTGTTGGTCAACGTGGCGGAAAGCGAACGCCCGGCACACCGGCAGCGCTTGATGAATCGCACGCTGGAGGAATTGCAGAACGACCGCGCTTTGGTTCCAACTGCCAACCTGCAGCAGTTTAGCGAAGAAAATCCTTCGCTGAATATCGCTACGTCCTATCGGCGCGCTCATTCGGGCGACGATATGCTGACCGCCCCGACGATGGAGTGGGATGCGCAGTCCAAGGGACCGGCAGTGCCGCGCACGGATTTGCCCACCACGAGCATCGGGGTGAATACCAGCTACGACGATCTGCCTTTGGATGAGCAGCTGCAGGGTCTGACTCCGCAGGCACGGGCAACCGTCATGAACGCGCTTGCTATCGAGGCGCGCGAGAAGCGCAAGCTGGTCGAGGAAATCATCGCTGCGAACGCTTCGCTGGAGGATGATGCGGAGCGACGTTTGCGCAATCGACTGTCCTCAAAGTCGATGGACGAATTGCGCGATTACCAGCTGCTCACCGGGTCGGTGCCGCAGCGTCGTCCTGTCAACTACTTCGGTTCGGGCGGCGGTCCCGTAGGAATGCCCGCGCCGACCAACAACGTCAACGAAGATTTGCTACCACCTCCGGTTATGGACTTCAAAGCGAAGGTGGAAGCGTAAGCAGTCGCGAGCGCGGGGCTGGAACAGAGAGATCATTCTGGCGAGAAGACTGACCAGAACTTCGATATCAGGAGTTTTGTAATGGCTAAGGGTCAAGACATCGTTGTAAGCGCTAACCCTCAGGGGCGCTTCATCGAAGGAATCGTGGGTGACACTTCTGCACCCGGCACGATTATGCAGATTTCCGCAACTGTCGCCCCTGTCGAGGGGCGGCATACGTGGATTGCTGCTGCGACGGGTACGGACGGTAAGGAGGTGCTCAAGGTAGTGTTGCTACCTGACCGCCTCCAGGGTCGCTTGGCAACAGACGCTTACGTGGCGAACACGCGCGGGTTTCTGTACTGCTGGTTGCCTGGTGACGAAGTCAACTTCCTAGCTGGTGAAGGTGCCGGTACGTCCAACACCTTCAACATCGGTGACCGCTTCATTGTGGACGCCGAAAACGGCATTCTCGTGCCGGACACTGGCTCTCCACAGGAGTGTGTCGCTATCGCTATGGAGAAGCTAACGCAGCAAGTAGGCTCCGTCCTTGTATGGTGCATGGCAACGTAAACCATCATCCTCTGGCGTTCCAAGAGTTTCGAGAGAAGAGACAACGGAGGATGAACTGAGATGTTCACTGACTTCATTCTGAACGGGCAAGCCCACGGTTCCGTGGGCGAGCACCTGGCAGGTTGCCGCTTCGACCCCGGTTTGCTGCGCCCGTACATCGACCGCTCCAATCAGCGCTGCGTCACGATCAATTCGGGACGCACGGATTCCAGCGGGAAACCCATTTACGAGAAGCGACTGGTCGCAGAGATGATTAACAACGGTGTGAGTTCACCGGTGTTCAATGCTACGTCGCTGCGCAAGGAAGAGTGGATCGAACTCGATAAGGTCGTCATTCGTGAAGCTCGTTTCCGGCTCCGCGCTTGGGCAGACCTTGCTGCCGCCAATACGTTTGGTGGTTTCAACGGTATGTCCAAGACGATCCTCGAATACGAGTCCATGAGTGACCCCGGTGAGGCAATCGTAGACATGGATGGTCTTTCGGAAGGTCGTACTGACCGCCCGAAGTTCCAGCTTGAAGGTTTGCCTCTGCCGATCACCCACTCGGACTTCTATTTCAGCGCGCGCCAGCTGGCGGCATCGCGTAACAGTGGTACCCCGCTGGATACGACGATGGCAGAAGCGGCTGGGCGTCGTGTGGCTGAATCCATCGAGAAGGTTCTCATCGGTGTTGACACCGGTGTTACCTACGGTGGGCAGAACACGGCAACCTCCTACGGACGCACCGCGCAGGTCTACGGTTACCTGAACTTCCCGCAGCGCTTGACCAAGCACAACCTCAACACCCCGACAGGCAACAATGCCTCGTCTACGTTGTCGGACGTGCTGGCAATGCGCAACCAGTTGTACAACAACAAATTTTACGGTCCCTTCATGCTTTACCACTCGAATGATTGGGACACGTTCCTTGATAATGACTATATCCTCACGGGCGGTAACGTAGCGACCCAGACGCTGCGCGAACGTCTGAAGTCGATTGACGGGATCATCGACGTGCGCCGTCTCGACTTCTTGACCTCGACCATCCCCGTCTCGACGGATGCAGCGCAGATCCTAACCGCTAACCCATTCACCCTCATCATGGTCCAGATGACCAGCGATGTGTGCCGCGCTATCAATGGTATGGACATCACGACGGTGCAGTGGGAATCGGTCGGTGGGATGCGTCTGAACTTCAAAGTCATGGCAATCCAGGTGCCACAGATTCGCGCTACGTTCGCTGGCAACAGCGGACTCCTGGTCGGGACCACCACGTAATCCAACGGACTGGCTCGCGGACGTAGGGAACCGTGCTCAGTGCCGGACACTGGGCATGGTACGCCCTTTGACATCTTTTACTTCTCTGGAGCAACTTATGGGAGAGACTCTCTACTACTGGAAGTGCCTGAGCGGGCAGACGGTCGATGATGACCCGGACCCGACGCACACCATTCCGGACCCCACCGATCCCACAGGGCAGCGGCGCAAGCCAGCGGATAAGACTTATTACGCTGGTGACATCATCGGTCCGACCCCCAAGTATTACGGGATGTGGAACCGGAATGGTCTTACTCCGCGCTACGAGTTGGTTAATAAGGTGGAAGCTGCCCCCACTGTCGATGCTGCTGTGGCACCTCCACCGGCACCGCCGAAGACGACGCCCAAGGCAGCACCGCCACCAACACCGGTGAAACCCGCTTGGAGCAAACCCGCGCCCAAGCAGACAAGCAAACCCTCCTTTGACAACGTGCCCCTAGAGCAGATGTCAATGGAGCAGCTGAAACGGTTAGCGGAGGATGAAGAGATCGACCTGAAGGACGCTAAAGACAAGGAGGAGATCATCAAAATCTTTCGAGGCAAGTAAATGCTTCACCTTGTAGCTTTCCTCCTATTGTGGGCTGGTCTCCCTAATTCCGTGGTGTCCCTCCTCACAGCAGGGGACCAGCCCACCTTGCGCTGTTCTGTGTGTTCTTGTGTCAGCTGCGCTTGCGACCCGTGCTTGTGTGGTGTGTGCAATGTGGAGGATGAGGATGAAGTCGTTGCTGTTGGGGATACAGTCGAGCAAACCTGTTGGGTGCCCTACGGCAACAACAACTGCTGCCTCGTCTGCAACTGTGGCGGCAATCTACAGTTTCTGGAGGAACCCATCGTTATTGAGGAGCGCGGCAGGGGCACACGCGACCACCGGGTCAGACTGCGCTTCCGTTTTCGCGCGCGCGAGATAGGTAGAGCGCACATCGACGTACACCATTTCAGGGACTTCAACAAACGACCGGAACGCATCATCCACAAGAACGTCCGCGTCCGGAGTAGGACTCCCTCCATGCGGCGCAGATAAGGGGGTCAACATGGCAAAGAGTCTCGCTATCGCTCCCGCAGTGGGCAGCGACTGGTTGCGCTTGTTCGACAGTCCCGACCAGTGGAAGAACTGCCGCTCGCAGCTGAGTATGCTGCAGGTCTCGTATCAATCGCTTTGGAACGAAGCATCAGTACCGTGGTTCAACGATAACATCTGGCCCAATGTTCAAGCGGCAGGTGTAGTGGATAAGTGCCAAAAATGGAGTATCGACTTCGGATTTTATATGGGGGTGTGGAAGCCTCAGTATCTCACATCGGCGCAACTCGCTGTCGTCCATGCGCGGCAGTGTTGCGATAACCTGTTCAACGCGGGCGCATTCAGCACAATCATCGACCTGGACGAACCTTTCTACGATGCCAAGTTCTTAGGGGTCACCGATCTAGCGACCGCCGCTGGGCGCGTCGCTGACTTCTATGGGGATCTCAAGACCATCTACGGTGACCGGGTTGGTGTCGCGCTGACGGAACCGTACCCACCGCCCGCGCTTACTTGTGACGAAATCATCGACTCGATGGCACACCTCATGGGTTTGGGGGTGACCCTGGAATGGTTCGACATTGACGTGAACCATGTCTGGGTCAACCAGAATCCCGTCAGGCTGGCGCAGATGGAAGTGGACCTGCCCCGCCTGGCGGACTGGTTGAAAGCAGCGGACATCCCGTTTGGGATTATATTCTGGCCCGGCTTGGAAAAGCGGACCACGAATCAGATGTATTGCGAAGGGGTGCTGCCGTGGGTCGATCAAGTTGCCGCTATGACAGGACTGGAGACACCGGGGCGGTTGGTCAGCGAAAGCTGGATATTCACGGATGAGAACAGGACACAGAAAGCGCTTCCGACGAATCTGCCGGAAAGCGAACGCTACACACATACGTGGCTTATCCGAGAGATCGCTGAACGGTTTGGTTGGGGTCAGTCTACTTTGAGGGGGGCATAACCATGAACGTAGAAGTAACCGTCGTATCGTTTCTCGGATGGATCGTTGCCGGTGCTGGGTTCCGCGTGGGATGGGGAATCATCGGCATCCTGATTGACCTACTCTCTAGCGCAGTAGGTCGCACGGGGAAGATTCCTCGTGAGTAGCTGTAACAACAGACTGCAGTACCCGATTGTGGCGCACGGCAACCGCCGCCCTAGCGATGCGGAGCGTGCCCACAAAGGGTACAAGCAGCGCAGACATGAAATGAACTGGCATAACCGCGAGCGGTCGAGTGACGATCAAATCGACGCTTACCTGAGACGCAAGCTGCTCAAGCAGCACGCAGCACAGAAGCCATCGGTGGTGGAGGGTTGATATGTATGACCTTCAGCCTAGAGACCGCGATCTATACGGCAGCGCTGTGCCGCGTCGCGGCGGACGGGGATCAAGACGGGTTTGCGGACCTGTTTGAGAAGTACACGATCAACAGCCGGTCGGCTGGACAGATGTGGGCTGTAACGGGAACGATTGCCAACACCGAAAGTCTATCCGGCGTGCAAGCCGTAATCTTTCGCGGGACGGCAACGCTTGGTGATTGGTTGGATGATGAGGAGTCCGCGCTTGCCTACTTCCCGGAATTTGACGGCAAGGTGCATACCGGGTTCTACCGCTGTTTCGACGAAGTGCGGGACTGGTTGCAAAGTAGGTTGCTGAAAACCAAGCTGGTGCTCATAACCGGGCACAGTTTGGGCGGCGCGATGGTGACCTTGGCAGCGCAGTGGTTATGGAGTCGCGACTATATGGTGCTGCCGACGTACACGTTCGGCAGTCCTAAAGTCGGCAATGAGACCTTCACCACTAACTACGCTCCAGCGCAGTACCGCGTGGTCAACGATGTGGATATTGTGACCTACCTACCGCGCATCAGTGGTTACTGCCATGTAGGTGAGGAATACCACCTGCCTTATAGCACCGTGGGACTGGGGCGGCGGTTAGGGTTGATGGCATCGCATCTGTGGTATGGACCGGGCAAGCTGTTTGTGGACAGCGTCAAGTGCCATCCGATTAGCGCGTACATGGAAGCGCTCAAACGTGAATGGGAAGCGGATCATGCTGAAACTGGAACCGCTTGAAGAGCGCAACCTTCTGAGCACCTACGTCCCGTCAGTGCAGACGGTCGGAGGGGCGGTGCTGCAGCCCAGTGGCGTGCTGCAGCTTATTCCGCAAGATGCTTTCCCGGTTTATTACATGATCGAACCGGGTGAGGTCTACTACCGCGATACGTACATCCTCACACACCCCGCGCTATTCCCCGATCATTGGGCGCATACGGACTTTAATCAGGCGCAGGTGCGGGGCATCGTCTATATCGGCAACGGAGTACAAACGAATTACAGCAACTGGACTACCATCCCTGACCTGGACATCGTCGTTTCCAGCGGCAGCTTTGTATTGGGCGGCATCGGCAGCTACAGCAACTTGGTGCTCACGGACGGTTACCCAACGGCGCGGGTACCATCGGGCGGTGGGGATTTGATCGGACGCGCCACCTACAACGATCTGACCGCTGGACCGGGGCAGAACATTGCCGTGGGCAGCTGGAATCCTCACTCCATCATGGTCTACAACATTTTCCACGGCACCACGATCTACGACGATAACGCACCGGAGACGATTAACTACTTGGATGCCGCCTTTGCCCAATTGGCGCAGGAGGGCAAACCGTGGATGGCATGATGGTGTTCATCCTGCTTGGTATCCCGTTGCTAGTTCTGGCGGTGATATTCATTGCTGAATATTTCCTGACCAAACGTGATTGAGACAACCTGGACCCGATGGCTGACCGCTTTATGGTTGCTGACTTTGCCGGTGGATTCGGAGAAGCTGCCCGCGCCGAACTTATTCACGGAGGTGCAGAATGCTGCGGTTCAGCTGCAGCTAATGGATTGGCACCAGCGCAGCATGATACTGTACCGCTTCGGGGACGTTGTCGGTGACATGCGTTTGTTGCGCGTGTATTACCGAGACCTACGTGGCGCGCCATTGGTGCAGGACGCAGACGAGTTTCCCGACTGTAAACAGACCGATGAAGCGCTGAACTTCAATCGGAACTTTCGGACATGGTTGACACGTAGACGGGACATGGACCTGACGCGCTACGACTATTACAAGGAGATCATCAAGGAGACTGACAGGCTGTACGACTTTTGGGACACGCTGCGGGATGCCAACCGCGAATACTACTATGTCGGCACCCGTCGTAGCGCGCTGAAAAGGTTGCGAGGTTTGCTTGGAGACGAATGCTACTACCGAAGAGAAATGCCGCCCCCTGCACCGTACTGGAGATTCCAACGGATCGACTGAAGTGGTCAGACCGCGCTTTTGGGTGTTCAAGGGTTTGGACGTTGCGATTGCTCTTGTAGTGTTCGGATTCATCCACGTATATTGTTCTGTGGATGCGTTTACAAGCGCGCTTCTGACCTTCGCTGTCTTGCTGCTCTGTTGGGCACTGGAACTTGTCTACGAGGGTCTAGGACCATGACCATGCGAGTCAGGGAAGTGAAGGGAATCTCCAGCACCGTGCAGATGCTGGACAGCGACCATGAACTCTACATCCTTGAGTTCCAGGTCGGCACGGAAAAGGTTGGCATTCCCCTATCGCTCCACTGTGAACAGAAGCCCAGCGAAGAATGGGTCCGCAAATCGGAAGGGTGGCTCGATTGCTTGGTGCATTTGGCAAACAAGGGTCTTGAGGTGGTAGCCCCATCCCAAAACCCGTTTTACAAGATTCGCTCATGAACACGATTGTACTTTGCGCTGCCTTAACTCTGGGGATGCTTCATCCCGCGCAGTGACACGGCGGCGGTTGCGCCCCCAGTTTCGGGGGCGGCGGTGGGTTTGGCGGTGGGGGTGGGTTTGGCATCGGCATCGGCGCGGGTCCGCAGTTCGGGGGCGGCTACGCTGCTCCGCAGTTTGGTGGTGGTTACTACGATGGAGGGAGCATCCCGTATTTCCCCCCTCCGGTGCAACAGTGTTACCCGCGCTGGGTGCAGATCAACACGTACTGTTGGTACTGGATCAACGGCAATGATTTGATCGCTGCCTACTATCCGGGTCTCGACGCTTACTACCAATACGACCGATATTACCGGCGCTGGGGACCGAGAATGGGGCATCCGTGGGGAAGATAATCGCAGCACTAATCGCGGCACTTGTTGCCTTTGCGTTGGCAAGAGGTCAGGGACCAAAGGACGCGGTTGTCCGGATGCCCAGCCATGGCTGCAGCGCTACGGTGATTTACTCCGCGCCGGGAATGACTTACCTACTCGGATGTGGGCACGCTTACGACGCGGAGCATGGACAGAGCATGAGGAGCAAGAGGATGACTTTCGACATTCCGACCACCGCGCAGCTAGGCGCGGGGCAGACGGCGCGTCCTCCCCAGTACCTGATTGCCAGAGACCCTCGATGGGACTTGGCACTGGTGCGCGTCGATGCCGGTCCGTTTCCCTACGTCTGTCCAGTGGTCGGTGCCGGTTACAACCCCGTGGGGCGGAGAATCGTTTCCGTGGGGTATGACGAGATGCGTCTACCGGTGACCGTGCGCACGGCAACGGTCACGCGCCTATCCGGGGGGCAGGTGTTTACCAGGGAACCACCGTGGCACGGTCGCTCAGGGGGCAGTTTAATCGACGTGGACCTGGGATGCCTCGTGGGTGTGTGTAGCGGTTACGCGGGCAATCCAGGGATGGCAGCGCGGGAGAGTCCCTTGGGCGGACCGGGTATCTACGTCAGCCACACGGCAGTGCGCTCCTTTCTGTCCCATTATGGTTGGAGGTAGCAATGACAGAGAACGAACTGAGCTATGCCGATCTGCAGCTGCTGCAGAGGTTGCGGCAGATGGTCGGAGAAAACAAGGATGCGGTCGAGGTGGGCGCGCCGCCACAAGAGGATATCCCGCTACACGCGCGCCACGCGCGCTACCTGCGCGAGAAGCAGAAAGAGCTAGAAGCTGAGTATGAGATGTTGGATAGGGGCGGCAACGATTCCAAGGGCACGGAATCGTGGACCGCGCTAATGCGCGTCTTAGGTAGACGCTAAACCAAAGGGGCACACCATGAAGTTCTATCTGTACGCGGGTCTGCTGATTCTTGGTTTCGCTGGAGGCATGGCAACGTGCCTATTGCAAGCGACTGCGCAGGGACAGCACAGGGACTACGACCGCTACTATCCTCCAGTGGCGGCAGTGTCTGAGAGTCGGCAACGCGATTGTCCATGTGGGCAGAGTTGCTTGTGCGCAAACTGCCAGTGTCTTAGCAAGTCAACCAAAGCGAACTACGTGCCCGCGCCGGGTGTGACGGCACTGCGCACGGCAAGCGGCATCGTTGTTAGTGTTCCTCCTGATTCGTTTCCCTTAACCATTGTTATTGGACCACCATCAACCTTAGTTGGAGTACAACCAATGGCACCACAGCCAGGACAACTACCAAGCGGTCCGCCACCGGGACAGCCAGGTCAACTACCTAGCACTCCCCCACCGGCGCAGCCTGGGCAGCTACCTAGTGGTCCTCCAGGGGAGCCGACGCAACCGATTGCGCCTCCTCCGGGTGGGACACCAGAGCATCCGATTGCACCTACTCCTCCGGGATCACCGTCGCAGCCGATTGCGCCGCCCCCACAACCAGGACAACTACCGAGTGGTCCTCCAACGCCCGCGCCGAAGCAGGGGATGGCACCGCCCGTGCGCTGGGCACCGGATATGGGTTACCAACGCAAGTATTAAGTGAGGTGAACCAAATGAGAATGATTTTGTGTGCAAGTCTATTGCTAGCGCTGCCTATGCCCGCGTTAGCGGACACACCGACATGCGGTTTGTTCGGTGGCTGGCGCGATAGGATCGAGTTCCGACTGGATCGACAGGACCGCCGCATCGACCGCCTGGAGGACCGCTTCGGATGGGGCGGACCGGGTATCAACTTCGGTGGAGGCTATGGTGGTCCGGGTATCGGGTTCGGTGGAGGAGGACCACCGCTCATCAACCAGCCGATTATCGAGAACCCGATTACCAATCCGGGACCGTCGCAGCCGATCTTTCAACCGCCTGCGTTTCCGTCGCAGCCGATTTATCAGCCACCGGTCGCACCAGTGCAGCCGATCTATCAGCCACCGGTACCGATCCAGCTACCAGCGCAGCCGATCTATGAGCAACCAGTCGCGCCGGTGCAGCCGATCTACACACCACCGGTCGGTGTGCAGCCTATATGGGCACCACCTGCTATCCCCCAGTGGCAGGGATTCTCCCCGTTTGTTCCTCCGGGGATAGGTGCCCAACCCTTTAGCCTGGATTTGTCTCTCAGGAACAACCAAGGATGGGGCGGATGGGGCGGCAGGATGTGGGAGGATACGCGCCGGGCACCTCCAGCGCGCCCAGCCGGTGGGACAATGCCACCAGCGCCGGGTGCAAGACTGTCTCCACCTGTAGCGCTGCAAGCCGCTGGAGGTCGCTACGGCGCGCCGCCCAACGGGTACATGCGCCTAACCAACCAGTGGAGATGATACGAGCGCTGCTGTGGCTCTTTATTGTTGCCGTAGCGGTCTTGGACACCGGGTTTTCATGGAGGCACGCAAAGGAATGTTACGAGATGCCGTATGAGATATCGCTGGAGGACAACCCGGTGCCGCGCTGGGCATTTGCACTGGCAGGGATGCCGGGGGTGACCCTCTACCGCTGGGCATGGTTGGGGTTCGCTTGGGTCATGAGCACTGCCAAGGTTCGGCAAGCGAAATACGTTCTTCCCGTTTGGACCGTAGGACATGGTCTGTTACTGGTGTTGCTAGTTTGGACAGTCATGATGCTGCGATGAAACCGTTGCCAGCTGCGCTTGCATCCATTCGCAAAGCGTATGAGCTAGGTGCTCACGTAGAGCAGATTACCGTTTACGGACTGACGGAGGAATCGGCGCGGTACCTCGTCGCATGGCTGGACCAGAACGGAATCGAGCACAAGGGAACCGCGAGTAGTCAGGGAAGGCGCTGCGTTCCCTTGTGCTTCCCTAAACCCAAGGATGTAGACAACGATATTTAAGGACGCTCAACTCGGTGTTGAGCCGCCAGAGAGGGGAGGGGGTTTTTGACTGCGCCCCCTCCCCAGTTGAACAGAGGTAGCGATGGCGCAACGTACCACGCTTGCCCAAGTCCAGACGCGCTTGCAGCGGGATTACGACTACAACCGTAATCCGGATTTGCAGCAAGCGATTGATATGGCAAGTCCAATGGTGGACGAGATTGCCAGCTACGCTAGTACGTTGGTCGCGTATCAGGTAATCCCGATGCCGACCTCGCGCCTGGAGCTAATCGAGCGGAATCTAGCTTGTCACTTCTACGTCATGAGTGACCAGCCCTATTCCAGCAACTCGACTTCGGGCGCGAGCGCGAGCTACCAGGGTCAGACGAAGATGTATTTGGAGGCAAGTAAGTATGGACAGATGGCAATAACGATGGACAGTAGCGGATGGCTCCGCGCTATGTACGCAACGGACACCCCGAAAGTTGCGAACGCGCTCTGGCTGGGTAAGAACCCCAGCGACCAAATCGACTCGGGCTGCTCATTGTTCTATTGGTGCTTCTGCTTGCGTGCCTCTGGTACTGGGACCGGAAGGAATGATAAATGCCGCCCCCAGAGGAAGCGGATCTGTTCCAAGACACGGTCGTGTTTCCGTCCATCATGGTTGGTCGGAAAATGCCGATGTCTGCGGGCTATCCGCAGACCAATATCGAGGGTGAGGTTGTAGTCGGACCGCCCTATCAAATTCAGTGCCGGTGGATATGGAAGCGCAGTCAAGCGATGGACAGTCAAGGAAACGTGCAGGCAATTGATGTGACGGTGATTACCGCCCAAGAGGTTTTCGTCGGCAGCAAGCTGTTGTTGGGTGTGCTGGAGGATTGGGTCGGAACCGGGACGGGGACGGATGAGGACGGCATGGAAATGATGGAGGTGGTCAGCTACGACGAAACCCCGGACGAAAAGCGGCAATGTGTACGTCGGCAGTTGGCATGTAAGAAGTTCCGTGGCAACTTACCCACGATGCCCTAATGGCGCAGATACTCGGATTGAACCAAGTCCGCGCTAAACTAGGTGCTCTTATACAAGAGGCACATGCCGCGAACGTCTGTGTCGTTGTGGGCTACACCGCTGCCTATGCTTTGTACGTTCACGAGAACATTGAGATGAAGCTGCGCGGGCAACCGCGTCCGCGCCGTTTGGGAATGGAACATGGCAAGTATTGGGATCCACAGGGACAAGCGCAAGCAAAGTTCCTCGAACAACCGGCGCGGCAGTATGCCAGCCAGATCGGGCGAATTGTGATAACCGCATACGGACGCACTAGGAACATGGCGCAGTCGCTGATTATGGGCGGTTTGTTCCTGCAGCGGGAAAGCATGAAGTTAGTCCCGGTGGACACCGGCAACCTGCGCGCTTCGGCATTCACGAGGGTGGAGTAATGGACATTAACTGGGCAGTCGTTGGTCTATGTTTCAACGCGCCCCACTTCCTACTGCTGGCGCGGGGAACTGGAGAAGTGGAACCGCTCCTCCAAGTTGCCAACACGGAGAAGGAACACTACGAAACGGTGTCACTAAGGAAGGTCGCTGCAATCAAGGCATTTGCCGTCAACCAGAATCTTGAGGCAGAAGCAAAGGACTGGCTGCAGCGCAAAGGTTGCCCCGCTGCCGATGCTGGCAATGGGGCGGTCATGATCTTAGACATGCTCACGCGCGCGGGCATGATAGACACCCCAGCGAAAAGTGTCCTCGACATTACGGGTAAGGATGTGCTGCCGGACAGTCGCTTGGGTAGCGACCTGGGGTCGATGATGATGGACTGGACCAATCCCGTTACGGGTGAGGTCCACCGTATCGAGGTTGTGCCCACCTTCTGCGCCAACTGTGGCGTGCAAAATCCTTACTACGTTCCCAAAGAAAACTGTGTCTGGACATTCTGGTTATGTGAGAACTGCGCCGCGACTTACGGTGCCATCGCGGGCACTTACACGGAATCCGATAAAGCGTTTTGGGCAAAGGTCCAGGCGGAGATGATCGAACACTATGGTCACATCTTGAATCAAGAGGAGCTAGCGCGCTTACAAGATCAAGACTGGGGACCACTGGCGAGTCTCATAAAGGAGTCACCGATCAAGAGCGGTGACAAATAGCTATGCCAATACCAAGGAACAAGACTGGTGTGTACTGTTGGCTAAACGCTGCCAACGGGAAGCGCTATATCGGTTCTGGGGCGAAGTGCCTCCAAGGACGCAAGGAACATCATCTCAATGACCTAGCGTCCAATAGGCATTGGAATCGGCACTTACAAGCTGCCTGGAACAAATACGGCGCGGACCGGTTCCAGTTCTGTGTCTTGGAATACTGCGAGTCCGACCTGTGCCTTGTTAGGGAGCAATACTGGATCGACCACTACCAAGCTGCGGACCAGCGCTTCGGTTACAACCTTTCACCGACAGCAGGCAGTCCGCTGGGGGTGAGGAGATCGGAGAAAACAAAGAAGCTGATATCGAAGGTCAAGAAAAAGCAGGGGCTGTCTCCGGAACTGAGACAGAAGATCGTAGCCGCTAATAGAAGGCGACGTGGCACTAAGCGCGGACCTAATAAAGTCCAATCGTCCCACAAGGGCAGGAAGTTATCAGCATTGCACAAGGCAGCGCTGGCAGCGGCATGGGTGAGAAGGCGGCGAAAATTTGGCAACAGTGGTTGCGAGAACAGGGAAGCAGTTACTAGGAAGGCAATTCAGACTAGGTTAGCCAACCCAGCTGCTAGAGGTGAATCACATTGGAACAACCGCCTGAGTAACGAGCAAGTCTTAGAGATACACAGGCGCGCGACTTCTGGCGAACCGAATAAAAATCTTGCCGAAGAGTTTGGAATTGATCCGAGCGCAGTAAGCAGGATTAAGTCTGGTAGGCGTCGGAGTTGGCTTACTGAGACTAAGGTAGAAGCTCCTATTAGAGAGTAAAGAGAGGTGAC
>Ga0306922_10001542_pt1 | contig 20696 bp, 28 predicted proteins | sample sta12Cox44000082_FD_203758 | JGI IMG/M metagenome (GOLD analysis project Ga0306922, IMG submission 203758) | Lab enrichment of tropical soil microbial communities from Luquillo Experimental Forest, Puerto Rico - statoxic.12C.oxic.44.000.082 (v2)... | ecosystem: Environmental > Terrestrial >... | reverse complement strand
CCGACTCCACGTCTCCGCCCAAGCTTAACCCAGTCGAACCGCCGTGGTACGGACCCGTATGCCCGGTGGTGGGGGAGGGGTGGCATCGCGAGGTGTCCCCCTATCCCAATCTGGGCGATGCGATCGGCGAGCCGGTGCTGCTCCGCCGGCGGCAGATGCAGTTTCCAGTCGCGGTTCACTGCGACATACGGCTCATGACTGTACTGCTCGAAGAACATCCAGCGCAGGACGTTGGCCTGATCCCAGGCGTCGGCCGGAAAGAGCGCAGTATCGCGGGCAAGGAAATAAAGGATCGCGCCGGACTCCGACAGCATCCGCCCATCGTCGAACACGATCGTCGGGATCTTGCCGATCGGGTTGATCGCACGGAATTCTGCAGTCGCCGGCTCGCCGCGATTTTGCGTCGTATCAACCCGGCGATAGGCGATGCCGAGCTGGGCCAAGAGCAGCCGCACCTTATAGACGTTACCGGAATCGAGGTCGCCGTAGAGCGTCAGCATTGGCATTTCCTGCTAGATTGGTGCCAACGACAGTATTATTGTCTTATGTCACGCCACAGCCCGAGTTTGATGGATTATAACAGCTTGCTTGTTACTCAATCCTGCCCCGAAGTGACTATTCCTTGTTTTGACGAACGCTGAACCATCAGATTCAATCGCACTCCGATAGCACTGGCGGCCAGGGGTGCCGCAACCAGCGCCAAGGGAACCGTGAGCGACGCGCGCAGCATGGCACTTGGGTCGAGCCCATTATTCAGCCCGCTGGCGTCGGCAACCAAACCGGCTGTGGCCGCGCCTAAGGCAATCCCCGCCTGCTCAACCGTCGCGACAGACGCGGCAGCGATGTTCTCCTCGCCGCCCTTTGCGCCGCTCATGACGCGCTGCAGGACAAAGGCCCACGCGGAGCCGATCCCGATGCCAATCAAGACGATCGGCAGGATCAGGGCGGCGACCGGCCCGGGAGCCATCAGGATCCCTACCCCCGCGAGACCTGCTCCCATCGTCGAGGGACCTATGACAATCATTTTCGGCGGCCAATCCTCCGAGAGAGATGCCACCCAGAGCGCAGCTGTGGTCCACGCCAGCGATGCCAAGGCGACCATGTAGCCGGCCCCAAGCGGATTGAGCCCGTGCAGGCGCTGCAAAAATAGCGGCGCATAGATAGCTAGCGGGCTGTATCCGACTGACATGAGCAGTCCCATCCAAAGTCCTGCACCATTGGGAGATCGGAGCGAAAACGCATCGCTTGGCAGGAGGGGAGCGCCTGCCCGCCGGTCAATCCGCATCATTTCAACGAATGCGACGACGGTTGCCACGATGAGCATGGCCTTGACCGCCGGACCTGCCACAACGCTCGCCACCGACAAGAGCGCGATCGCACCACAGATCAGGGCGACGCGACTCGCCGGAAAAGTGCGGCTGACGGTCTGGTCACCCTGCTTATCGGCAGGAAGCGTGTAAGCGGCGCCGGCAGCGAGAAGGTACCCGATCCCCGCTACCGTAACAAATGCCCCGCGCCAATGCCCAAAGCTCGCGAACACGCCGCCAATCAATGGTCCGACCAGTACCGTGACCGACCAAACGCCCGCGAGCAGGCCGAAGACTTTCGGCCATAGCGGTTCCGGAAACGCGTTGCGCACGAATACATAGGCGAGAGCCGAGAGCAAGCCGCCGCCCAACCCCTGCACGAAGCGTCCCGCGATAACGAATCCGATCGATGGTGCACAGGCGCACAACACGGCACCGGCAGCGTAGATGACGGCGCCGCCCGCGAATGCCCGGCGGTTTCCAAACCTGCCACTGACAAGGCTGGTTCCACTTGCCGCGATTATTGAGGAGGCGACGAAGGCGGTTGTCGGCCAACTCATGAGATTGGCTCCACCCAGCTCCGCGACGATGCTCGGCAAAAGCGTCGCGGTGATCAGCACGTTCATCGAATGCAGGAGCACCCCACCCAACAAGACGCAAAGGGTGAGCAGCAGGCGCGGCGCGAGGAGCGCCCGCCAAGTTGTCTCAGTCGTTGCCTCCCGCACGCTAATGCCTCGAGAAAATCGGGAGGGGGTCATCCTTTCTCGGCTCCCAACATGGCCACCGCGGAAATTGCAAGCAATGCGGTCCCCGCATTAAGAGGGTCACGCGGTACCACCGGAAGTAACGGGCCGCCTACCAACGGTCCCGCCCCAGCTCCAAGGTCACGTCTTGCCGAACTCCCGCTTGCCAGCGCCGCCGCACTCATCGGACAACCTCGCCTGATCGGAGTGAATGAGGTGGAGGCATGCTGGCGCGGCAGGGAGCTGCGTGCTAATGGTCTTTTGTCACTCAGGTATGATATCTCCTCATGTGAGGCATCATGGTCAGCCCCTACCGCCCGCTTCCGCCGCTCGGCACTTTGCGAACCTTCGAGGCCGTCGCCCGCCACCTATCGTTCACGATGGCGGCCGCCGACCTCGCGCTGACACAGAGCGCCGTCAGCCATCAGATCCGCGCTCTCGAGGACCATCTCGGCGCGCTGCTGTTTCAGCGGCAGCATCGCGCCATCGCGATGACCCCCGAGGGTCGAACACTCCTCGAAGGTGTGCGCGCCGGACTGGACAGCATTCTGCTCGCCAGCGAGCGCATCCGGAGCCAGCACCGGGTCGGTGTCCTGACGATCGCGTCGCCGGCCGCCTTCGCGATCTGGTGGTTGGTGCCGCGGCTCGGACGGTTTGCCGCGCTGCATCCCGAAATCGAGGTCCGGATAGCGACCATCGATGGACGCGAACCCGACCTGCTGCGCGACGGGATCGACGTCGCCGTGGTCAAACGGCCGCCCAAGGCGGCGGCTCGCAACCCGCTCGAAATGCCGCTGCTGAGCGAGGTGGTCTTCCCGGTCTGCTCGCCCTCGCTGCTCAACGGAGCGACAACGCTGCGCAACTCCGCGGAGCTGACGAAACATGCACTGATCGAATGCGATGCGGCCGAGGCCGAGGACCGGGAGTTCGGATGGTCGACCTGGCTGCCGCGCCTCGGGCTCGGTGCGGCCTCGCCGCCCCGGCACTTGCGCTTCAGTCAATTCGGCCCGGCGCTTTCGGCGGCGGTCGACGGGCTCGGCATCGCGCTCGGGCGATCGCCGATGGTCGATGCCGAACTCGCCGCCGGCAGGCTTATCAGGCCGTTGCCGAAGCGGGTGGCGGCGAAGGCATCGCAGGTATTCGCGCTGACATGGCGCGACGCCCGCTCTGTCCGTGACGATCAGCGGATCGCCGCGTTTCGAGAGTTCTCATTGGATGAAGCATGTGGATGCGAACTTGCTGCTGGTCCCTGTGGGATGCCAGCATCGGAAAGGGATGCGCGGACACAGTTGGCATGGATGGCCGGACGAGCGACCCGGCGCAGGATGGCAGCGGCGATGTCGGGTAGTGCCAGGCAGCACGCGGCTGAGTAAATCGGTAAAGTGCAAGGAAGCGAAAACCACGGTTTTCGGTGCGCATCACCGTGTCTTTGGGCGTGCCGTTTGCCTCGCGTCGGAGGAAAAGGACGTCCGTCACGAGGCTCATCCGGTACCTATTTTTTCCCTCTGGCGGCGAACCACCTGACTTACGAGGCGCGGCACCAGTTCGATAAAGTCCTTCGTCGTCGACGTCGCGCACGGTATCCGTGATCGCGTCAGCGTATTCGAGCGCTGCCTTCGCCGCTTCGGTGAAAAAGAGGGCTGTTCGCGTATTCGTCGAGCGCGTCGATCTTTTTCGTCGGGAGCCAAGTCTGCTGCACACGGCAGCGTTGGAGTCCATTCAAAACGGGCAGCCGTTCCAGGAAGCAACCCGGCGGTTGAGCAGCGCCCTGAGCCGTACCCGGTACTCTTTGAGTGGCTTCCTGGATGGTTGCCCACATCATCTGCGCGGCGCGGAAGTACGACGGGTTGCGGGCATACAACAGGTATCGGTAGAGGGGAGCGCCGTAGCGCTTGCGCTGCTCCAGCACCTCGCGCAGATCCTCGGGGAGTGCCTCTAGGGCGACCGGCGGGATGCGCGTCTTTCCCTTCGAATTGCTGCCTCCTGGATGCCCGGCCGCACCCCCGATCGAGGTGCTAACCTGTCGCATGGTCCTCATCTTATCCCTGAGGAAATTCCGGAGCACGGATCAACACTTCGACTGCCATCGAAGCGCCTGCCGTGCATCGGGCGGAATTACCAGCTACCACCCGCCTCCAAGCGCTTTGGACCGCCGTCACCGGCCTGCCACTGCGGTCAACGTTTGCCGTGCTCGGTTGGTTCTGAGGCGTCGACGCCAAAAGTCTCCGCAAGGCCCCGTCTTCCCAACGAGGTGACGACCAGGCATGGCTGCGCCTCGTCGTTTCGATCCAGCTAAGATCGAAAAGACGCTGGGCAAGGCGGCCCCTAGCGGCCCGGCGATGTGTGGGCGGCGCTCGGTCCGGTCCAGGCAGAGTCGGCTAGCGGGAAGACGACGCGAACGCCGGGTCGGAAGCGGGACCCCGAACTCGTTGAAAAACGCGCACCCACAGCCGTGATTGCCACCGCTTCGCCGTCGATAACGATGCATTCGCGCGCGATCAAGGCATCGGCGAGAGCGACGCTGAGGCGGCCTGCCAGGTGGTCGTAGCAGATTCTGGCGGCATCGACTGCGCGTGGTTGCGAGGATATCGCTCGGAACCTTGGCCTGTTCTCAAGGGCGACGGCGACAATCCCCTCGATCATCTCCGCCACCTTCGGCGTAGCAAGCCGAAAATGCCGATGCCGCCCCGAGCGGTCCACGCCAGCAGCCCCGCCGTCGTCAGCTTCCCGAGATGCATGCTGGCGGTTTGCGGCGTGATTCCCGCGGCAAGGGCAAGCTCGCTTGCGGTCATAGCACGACCATCGACAAGCACCGACAACATCATTGCCCTCGAAGGGTCTCCGACCAGTGACGCGACTTCGGCGATGATGGCTCCTTTGATCATCCCTTCGCGGTCGCAGTTGGGGAGCGCGCCGATACCACGCCAAGAGCGGCGATAGTTGGGGAAGCGGGGTGACCTTGAATGCCTTTGAGCGCATCCTCGGTGGTCACCGGATTGGTGCTGGCGGCGGCAGTGTTCGCGTGGCCAGCGGCGCCCCGCTCGCCAGATAGACGCCGGCTGCAACAATCAGGATCGCGACCCACGCCGCGGTGGACGGCCATTCACCGAGCACGGGCACTGCCGTCAACGCTGCCATCATCGGTCCGAGGGCCACGAAGGCGGCGGCGTTCGCGGCGCCCAGGAGTTGGATCGCCCGGCCGTAGAGGGGGAGGGAGATCGCGGCGGTCAGAACCCCTTGATAGAGCGCCTGAAAGACCAGATCGGGCAGCGGAACGGAGAATAGCGCGTTCCGTACAAAGACAAGGTAAACCGGAATATAGAAGAGCGCTGAGACAACCGCACCAAGCGCGGCCGCATGAAAACCGTCGATGCGGGCGTGACGGACCGCCACGGTATAGCAGGCCGTCAAGAAGGCCGCCGCGAGGAACATTACGTGTCCGATGCTCTCCCGTCCGCCGGTGCCAGCGAGACCCAGCCCGCCTATCAAAAAGCTGCCGCCAACGACGAGGCAGAGGCCTACTTTGCCCGGTGTGTTGATGCGCTCGCCCAGCGCGATCGATGCGACACACGCGACCGCGAGCGGTACGACGCCCTGGTACAACGCGCCGGCATGTGCGACTGGCGCAAACTGCAATCCCACGGCGATGAGGAGAGCCACCGGCGCGCCTGCGCCGGTCACAACCGCGGCAAAACCCGGCCACCCGAGTTGGCCGATCGCCAAGCCACGGCGCACGACGATCGGCAGCAGTACCGGACCCGCAACCGAAAAGCGCAAGGCCGCCAGATCAGGCGCGGACAAGCGCGTCGTCAGACCCAGTCGCATGATGACCAGCCACCCGGCCCAAATAGCGACGGCGACGATTGCACAGCTCGCGCCGCGGACGAATTGTTCGGGGCGTGAGGGTTGAGCGATCAGCCGATCCGGTTGTTTCACCGCGGCTTTCCCATAAAGGCCCGCGCTTCCCTATCGTGTAGAAATTATACTATAGAGAAGGAGATATGGCCAAGCTTGATATGACGGCGATCGGCAGGCGCCTACGGGCGCTTCGTCAACAGCGAGAGCTCTCGCTGGAAGGGCTTGCAGCGCGATCGGGCGTCAGCGTCAGCATGCTGTCCACGGTCGAGCGCGGCCGCAAAGTGCCGTCGATCCTGGTCATGAGCCAGATAGCTACAGCGCTCGATACCTCGATCGGCCGGCTTGTTGGCGATGAGAGAACCCCCCGTGTGATGCTGTTGCGACGCGCTGAGCAGCGCGTCATATCGGACCCGGCCGGCATCGAGCGCCGAAGCCTGTCACCGGTCCTGCCCGGCGTCGAGTTCGAGCTAATGCGCTTCACGCTGGCGCCCGGCGTCAATGCTGGCACGTTCCCGCCGCACCGAGCGGGATCCCGCGAATACGTTGCCGTCGAAGCTGGCACGCTGACCCTCACTCTCGGCGGCGACGAGTATCGGCTGCACGCCGGCGACAGCATCTATCACGACGGCGACTGTGAGCACGGCTATCGCAACGACGCCGACGCGCCCTGCATTTACTATCTCGCTATGGACGTTGCCGGTGGGACCTCGCGATAGCCGGCACGGCGGCCCGAGCCTCAGCCCATATTCGGTGGACCGGGGCGAAACTGCGCCCCCTCCGCAAGCAGACCGGCGCCCGGCACAAAGTTCACCTCCAGCCTGATGCCGTCCGGGTCCTCGAACAACACGGAGTAGTAGCCCGGCGACCATGTGTCTTCGGCGGGGCCGCGGACGATGGTGGCGCCCAGCTCGCCGAGCAGCGCGGCGCATTTGTCCACGTCCTCGCGCGAGCGGGCTCGTAGGCAGAGATGGTGCAGCCCGACCCGGTTCTGGACAAAGCGCTCGCCGGCCAGCGCCGAATCGCACGGCTGGATGCCGATCGCTGTGCGCGCGCCGACGCAGTAGAAGAAAGTGTCGCTATTGGACACCACCTTCATCCCGAACTCGGGCAAGAGCCGACGATAGAACTCGCGGGCGGCCGCGAAGCGGCTCACCGTCAAGATCACATGAGCCATTCCGTTGATTTCGATCGCCATCAGGTCAGGTCCTCTCGCCATGCTGCTTCGCAACTCGAACCCCGACGCCTTTTCGGCTGCCGGATGCTCCATGAGCCGCTGGCTCTCCATGTCCCGTTTCTGTCACGACCGTTCCAAGGGCATTGCCATAGCGGAAATTCCCGGCGTCATGCTCGGTGACGACCATGAACTGGTCGCCTTCGGGCACGTTGAGTGTTTCGCGCATCGCCCGATAAAGGCTGTCGCAGATCGCCTGCCGATAGGCTTCCGGCTTTCCGGCGCGCAGCGAGATGTGAAGGAGCGGCATCAACCGCCTTTGGACTGGCCTCGCTCGGGTTCACGTAAATCGGGACGGGACACCAGAAGAGCAGCGTCGAGGTCGGAATGCTGATTGCGGCGCCGACCCGGGGCGCCATCCACCGCGGTCCGAATTGGGTAGCACGAACCCGGCTCCGAGCCCGAGCGCCGACGCGAGGGCGAGGAAAATCGCGGTGGTGATGGGTGCTCTCCCGCACGAGCTCTCGATCAACGATCGAAGATCGGCGGCCCTCCGCTTCCGGACAATTCGGAAGTAGCGAACCCGTGACTTCGGTGAAAGCCGAGACAGCCGATTACGCCGGCGCCCGTACCCCGAGGTGTCGCACCGTCGGACGGATCGCCTTAAGAACCTGGTCAGGCGCCGCGGGGCTGAGGAGCCGCGGAGGTTTACGAGGTTTTTGTGGCCGTTCCGGCGAAAAGTGTCTACTTCGATCTTGTGTCGCAACCCGGCGCAGCCGCGGCTCCAAGGCGCGTTCGCTAGCTCCCTCCTGCCGCCGGGCCGCGGCATCCGCGTTCGACGGCTGGACCTTGATGATTTTCCATGCCTTGCCGGGTGGGGCTCGGTAATGGGAAATCACCGTCAGGCCATGCTGATGATCGCGCAGCACCCGGCGCCACCGGCCATACTCTCGGCCATCCGGTGTTCGAATATTGTAGCCCGCGGGCTCCCAGGGACCTTCCTCGGGGGCGATGCGAAAGGATTTCCAGGCGGCTTCCATATTGTCCTCCGATCCGTGATCGTACCGACCAATAACATTGCTGATCCCGACTGGTCTTTCGGACGGCGGCCGTACTATTCAGGCGCCCGCCATACCGACCACGCGGCCACCGTTGAACCGAGGGCGATCATCAGGAAGCCTGCCATCCATCCCGACGAGCTGGCTGCACCGCCGAACCAGTCGAGCACATTTCCCACTGCGACCGGTCCGAGGAAGCCGGTCGTAAACCCCGCGAGCGATAGAGAGCAAGCGCGGCCCCTCGCTGCGCCGGATCGGCGGCGGCGACCGCGCCGCCTGCCAGCGCACCGACGTCGGCGAAGCTCGTTATCTGAACCAGGATCAAGAGCGGCAGCACGACCCAGATCGACCCGCCCGCCGTTGCGGACAAAGCCAGGCACGTGGCGACCGAGGCAAGACAGATCCCGATCACCACAGGGCGCCGTCCTCGCCGCACCGCAACCTCGGCCAAGACCATGCTCGCGGGAACCCCGGCGAGCGATGCGACACCGGCGACCAGCCCGAGCGGAGGCTACGCGATGTGGTTGCCAGGCAGGTGAAGCAGCCATGCGAGTAGGCGACGAACCACACCCGCACTGCGAAAACTTCCCAGGTGTTCCCGGCAAACGCCGCGACATAGGCTGTCAAGGCGCGATTGCGCAGCAGCGCGTGGAATGGCGGTGGCTGCCTGCCGAATGTACGCGCGTTGGAGGACGCCGGGAGCAGGCCGAGAGCACAGATCGACAACAGCGGGCCGATGCCGCCGGCTATGAAGGTGGCGCGCCACCCGAAGACGGCATCCACCGCGCCTGCGATCAGAAACGAGCCCGCGCTGCCCGCCGCATAGCTCGAGGTGTAAATGCCTGCTGCCCGTCCCTGAAACGAGCGGTCGACCCGGTCCATCAGCAGATTGAGCCCGGCATATGGACCCCGGCGAGGCCGATCCCGCCGAGAAATCGGAGGACCATCGCCAGGGCAAACCCGTGCGCGCGCAGACCGAATGAAAAACTCGCCGCTGCCCCGAGCAGGGCGTTCCCGAGATAGAGCCAGCGCGCGTCCATGCGGTCGCTCGCGCCGGCGAGGATCGGGACGGCCACCGCATACCCCGCAAAGTAAATGCCGCCGATCCACCCGGACCGACTCGCATCGAGCGACCAATCGCTGGCGATTTCGTTCAAGGTCGCGGCGAACGTCATCAACGGCACGAGGTTTGCGACCAAGCCAAGCGACAGCAGAATCGTGGCTCGCGCAAAACTCCCCTGAGATGCGGGTGAGTGATGAGATGCCTGCGCATCGGCCATTGTCCACCGGGTGTTAGCTATTGCCCGTCATCCCAGGTAGCGTGTGCACCCATGGTGTGCTCGCCGGAAACGGACTCCGTCGCCCGGGCCACGCGGCTATGAGCGGGGGTTGCGTGCTCAACCACAACGAATGTGAAAGGGCCAGGGTGGCGCGAGATCCCGCCTATGACGGCCGTTTCTTAACCGGAGTTCGAACGACCGGGATCTATTGTCGGCCCGTGTGCCCCGTCCGTCCTGCGCACCCTCACAATGTCTCTTTCTACCCGAGTGCCGCCGCGGCCGAAGCAGCAGGATTTCGTCCCTGCCTTCGGTGCCGACCCGAAACTGCCCCATTCTGTCCGGCATGGCGGGGGAGCCGCAGCACCGTCGACCGCGCCGCCCGATTGATCGCCGAGGGCGCGCTCGATGGCTATCGCGCGAGTGTCGAAATGCTCGCCGCTCGGGTCGGCATCGGGGCCAGACACCTCGCCAGATTATTCGCCAAGCACCTCGGGGCGACACCATCCCAGGTCGCCAGAACCGCACGCCTTCAGCGCGCCAAGCGGCTGCTGGATACGACTGACCGGCAGATCGCGGAGGTCGCGTTGCTCGCCGGCTTTGGCAGCCTGCGACGGTTCAACGCCACCTTCAAGGAGGTTTACGAGCGATCGCCGACTGAAATCAGGCGCGCACGGAGGTCCCACTCTGGACTTGCGCGGCCAACAGTCGTTGCTTGAAAGGTCGCGCCGGTCACGGTGAGAGCGATCACCGTGCGAAATCCACTGCGGAGCTGTTCGCCCCGCACAGCAGAACTGCCACCCGCTCGTCGCTGCGCGGGCGATACCTGCCGGATGTGAGCGCGGCCAGAGCCGGCGGCGTCACCCGGCTCGACGACGATGCGCGCTACGTCCCACAGCCGACGCTGCGCCCGCAGAATTGCCGCGGCGCGGACGAGGATGCTATCGCTGCGCGATCGGGACACTCAGCAAAATCGAGCATCGCTGAAACTAAACCAAGCCGCCCGGCGGATGCAGTTGCGAGTATGAGTTCCGGACCCGGCGAGCACGTCGGGCGGCTCAAGGTATCTGGTAAACGTGGCCGGCCGACATGGTCACCAGACCAGATGCCTCGACCGCATGCTCCGTCGCATGCTCGCCCGATGATCGAACCTGTGGACGACCCAACGTCCTCGGCGCTTGGAGTGCGAAGCTCATTCTTTGGCTGGCGCGTTGTCGCCGCGGCCTTTGTGGTTGCGGTATTCGGGTGCGGTGTCGGCTTTTCGGTCCATCGGTTTTTCTCAATGTCCTTCACGAACGGCGCGGCTGGCCATCTCGCCGATCTCGGTGGAGATTACCGCGCATTTCCCGATCAGCACGGCAATTATCGCCCGCCTGCCCGATCTCTCTAGCCAAGGTGTGATTTGCACAAGAGGTGCCATGATCCTGATTGAAGGCCGGGCAACCGGCTGGGCCATTGCGGCTGGGGACAATTAAGGACATGGCCGAAATCGTAATCCGTCCGGCGCTTCAGAAGGACTTCGAAGTGCTGTGGGACTTCCTCGCCATCGCCGCATATGAACCCGACGCAGCATCGGCGAAGGCGGTGCCGATTGTGGCGGATCACCTCGCCGGATGGCAGCGGGCGGGAGATTTCGGGTTTATCGCCGAGCAAGGGGGCGCTGCCATAGGCGCTGCCTGGGCGCGCCAATTCTCACCCTTGGAACAGCCAGCGTTCTATCTCGACGAACGAACCCCTGAGATATCGATCGCGGTCAAAGCGCACGCGCGCGGCCGAGGCCTAGGTCAGAGACTGCTGCAAGCCATGCTTTTCGAGGCAGCGCGGCGCGGGGTTCGCTTATGTCTCAATGTCCGGCACGATAACCCGGCTCTACGCCTTTATGAACGCATGGGATTTCGGGTCCTGCCGGATCGCATCATTCCGAACAGGGTCGGAGGACGGTCGATCGGAATGGTGTCCGGATGACCCAGATCACCCCAATCAGCTCGCCCTCGCTGCCCGCCCTCGTCGCCGCTGCTGGCGAGCGCGCCTCGATCGGCTTCCTCGAATTCTTCACCGCCAGCATTCGTAACCCGCCCACGCGACGCGCGTACGATGGGCGGCAGTGAAATTCTTGGCCTGGTGCGGGAGCGCCAGGGTGTCATCGATCGCTACCGGTCCAGCCGGTGCATGTCGCGGCTTGGATCGACGCCTCAACGCGCGAGCTGGCTGCGCTGGCGCGGCAAGCGGCGATTGGGCCTCACGCGAAAACAAGCGCCTGTGGTCGCTTGAACTCGATTTCGACAAGAGCCATCGGCCGGTCTGCCCCGTTCATGACGTCGTGCTCGACCCCGGCAGGCCGGTGATAGGCTTGCCCCGCGGGTAAATGGGTTTCCGTCACACCCGTGCCGTCATCCACATGGATAATCGCGTCGGTGAGCATCACCACGACGTAGGGCCATCCGTGGGTGTGCTGTCCCGTTACTGCACCTGGCAGAAAATCCCAGCGCGTAATTCGCACGTCGGCATCGTCCCGCTGCAAGCTGGCCACCGCGCGAATATCGCTTTTAAAGGCCATTGCTATGTCCCCTCCTCGGCTTGATACCGCTCGCTACAACCAGCAGCTTAAGTCGCGATCCGGGGCCGGTACAGGACCAACAACGCCGAAAATCCGGCGCAACTCTCCGCCAATTCGAGAGCGCGCCGGTCATTCCTGCCAAAGCCATTTTTCGCACTCCGCGTCCACGCCGTCGCCAGTGGCTCATCTCGACGTCGTCGAGCGCCCGGTCATCGAAGGAGCAGAGGTGTCGCCTTGTTCGTGATCGCCGCCGCCAAAGGCTGGTTAGAGCGATTGAAGCGATCACCGGTTCGCATGCGCCGCCATTGCGGGTTGGCGCTTCCTTCGCCGAGTAGCGCGCCAGCACGTGCCGAGGCCGAGCGGTTTCACCTTGCGTTCCCCTAACCCAGGGCGAGCGTGGCTACCCCCACCGCAATCATTCCCGCGCCTAAAAATCGGGTGGCAACATTTGGTTCGTCGAGCAGAAACCGTGAAAACAGCACCCCAACCATCATCGAGAGTTCGCGCGCGGGGGCGATCGCACTGACCGAAGTAAGCGTCATTGCGTAGAGCGCAAGCAGGTATGGAATTGGGATCAGCATGGCGACGCCGAGAATACTTTTTGCTGACTTGCGCCATTGCTCGACGAGCGAGTGCCGGTTTCGAACAGCAACCGGCGTTAGCAGGACCACTCGAACGAAGTTACCAAAGTAGTCGATGATGATTGGCGACACTCCGAGCAGCCTGACGGCGGCGCCATCGTTGAGGGTATATCCGGCGATAAAAAAGCCGGTCAAAACGCCCCACTTTATCCCGGACGAGATCGGACCTCCTGGTCCGTGGCCAATGACCCCAACCGTGAAGACACCGATAACGACCACAGCGGTACCGATCACAATCGGTACGGTGCACGGCTCCCCGAGCAGCACGATCGCGCCGATCACCGACAACGTCGGTCCGGTGCCGCGCGCGAGCGGGTAGACGATCGAGAGGTCCGCCTTGCCATAGCCGCCCTGCAAGGCGAGCGCATAGCCGAGGTGAAGCACCCCACTCGTAACAACGGCCGCCATTCCCAAGGGCGTCCATGCGCTGGTCGTCGTCAGCACCGCCCAGATGGCAACCGGCAGATAAATCAGGGCCGAAGCGGTCGAATACGCCCATACGAAGAGCGGACCGCCCGAGCCTCTTTTGGCGATGATGTTCCAGAGAGCGTGGACGACGGCACCACAGAAAACGAGGGTAAAGGCGAGGGCGTGCATGGCGGCCTCCATCGAACGCGGTCAAGCGATCGACTTCTCCGCCTCTGGGTTTTTGTCCCTCGGGTGCAGGCCGCCTGGGGCGGCTTTCTGTGTCGCTCGGTCCAGCAGCTTGCGCCCGGAACCCAAGACACCACTCGGTCGAGATGCGTAGCCTAACCCATCCGGGTGCCCGCGATCAATTGCAACGCCGGACCACGTGGTGCCGCTGAGCCTGTGAACCTTGGAGCAGCCGGCGTAGCGCGCTTGACCGCTTCTGCGCAGTGCGACATACTTCCTGGTGCCGGGGTGCTCGCCAATGGGCGGGCTGAGATCATACCCGTTGAACCTGTCTGGGTAATGCCAGCGGAGGGAGCCGATGACCCTGTCACTGCTAAATCCACCAAGCCCATACTCGGCGATCATATTCGATTGTGACGGAACGCTCGTCGACTCTACACGGCTTTACTTTCGCACGTGGAATAACCTGTTTCAGCCACACGGGGTAGAAATGCCCTGGGCGTGGTTCGTCGGTCACCTTGGTTCTTCCTGGCCCAAAATCTTCGATGAATTTCAAAGAGCATATGGAATATCCTTGGATGCTGCTGCTGCTCTGCACGATTTCAATCGCGCCTATCGAAACGCGATAGATAGCCTGACAGAGATTGAGCTGGTTGCCGACGTTGCCCGCCGACATTTCCAAAGGGTTCCGATGGCGGTTGCGTCCGGTGGGACACGCGAGATCGTGGAGGCAACACTGACGGCTGTAAAGCTGCTCGACCTCTTCGATGCGGTCGTGACCATCGAGGACGTGGGCGGGCGAGGCAAGCCGGCCCCGGACATGTTCCTCGAAGCGGCGCGGCGTCTCCATACGCCTCCTGATCAGTGCACCGTGTTTGAGGACAGCGACGAAGGCATCGAGGCTGCCCGCCTCGCCGACATGACAGCTACCGATGTACGGTTCTTTTATCGGCCAGCGTGGCGGTTCGGTGATTCAAGCTGATTTCGACAATGTTCTGTAGCGGTTTTCGCAGACGAGTTCGCCGGTGAAGTCATAGCCGATATTGCCTGTACGATCCCTGGATGCACCTATCTACGCTACAATACTGATGACAACCGCGGTCTTCCTGATGATCCTCGCAGCGGCGCTGGTCCACGCTGCGTGGAACGCACTCGTCAAAGCCGATGGCGATCGGATTGCCCTCGTCAAGGCGATGTTTTTGACCCAATTCATCTGCTCGACATGTCTTATCCCGTTCGTACCCTTTCCCGCGCGCCAAAGCTGGCCGTATTTGTGCGCCGGCGCCGTCCTGGGGACGGGTTATATGCTTTTTCTGAATTGGGCTTACCGGATGGGCGATCTCAGCCACGTTTATCCGTTCGCACGCGGGACGGCTCCGCTGATCGTGGCGATCATCTCGGCCGCCTGCCTGGGCGAGCAGATGGGCCCTACAGGCGAGGTCGCGGTCGTGCTGATAGCGATCGGCGTCGTGAGCCTGGCCATGACTCGCGGCGGGGCGGGTTTCCGCGAGCCACGACCCGTGCTGCTCTCGCTCGCGGCCAGTGGCTTCGTTGCCGGATACACGATAGCCGACGCCCTTGGCGCCCGATCCGCAGGAAGCCCGCACGGCTACATGGCCTGGGGCACCCTGCTCTACGCCGTCCTGGTTGCCGGTTGCTTCCAGATACTTCACCGCAATCACAAAGGTCATCCCGCCGGCCGGACCCGGCGAAACGGGATCATTTCCGGCCTGATGAGTTACGGCTCCTCGTGGATCGCCATTTGGGCATTTACTCTCGCCCCGATCGCCCTGGTCTCCGCACTGCGCGAGACGAGCACGGTGTTTGCCGTGGTAATCGGCGTGCTGAAAGAGCGGCTGAGCTTGTCGCGATGGGCGTCGATTGCTGCCACCTTGATCGGGACAACCGTTCTGAAGCTCAGTCTCTAGGCGCCGCGTGGCTTGGTCGTGAGAATGAGCTCTCCTTATGCTCATGACCCGGTCTTCGAGCCGGTCGAACAGTTGCAAACGCAGACCGGTCTCGATGATCATCGGCGGAGCGAATCTGTAAACGAATTGCATCAACCGTTCGGGGGTCGGACCTGAGGATGTGGCCGGCATCTAAAAGCACTCCGTATGAGGCATCGCCAGATCCTGGAAACGGACCGCGCCGTCGGGCACTCGCCGAAAGATCATGATGTGGCCAGGCGTATACCCGGTGCTTGCTGTTTCATTCCTGCTACGCGACACGTCACCGCCCGCGGCACACCAATTCCGAGACTCCGGCTGGTCCAATCAGCGAAGTCCGGATAGAACTGGTGCCGAACGACTACCTTGGAGCCGGGCTGTGGATGCACTCATTGTAGTCGACATGCAGGTCGGGTTGCTTAATGGTGCGCCCATATACGAACTGCCAGAAGTGATTGATCGCATCAATTCCCTTTCAGGCAAAGTGCGCAGCGAGGGCGGAACAGTCATATGGATTAGGCACTGCGGCAGCGCCGGCGATGGATTCGAGCGGCATACGCCTGGATTGGAGTTTCTTCCAGATTTAATCCGCGACCCTGGCGACATCATAGTCGAAAAAACCCTGAATGACCCGTATGTGGGAACGGATTTGGCCGGCAGCTTGTCGCGATTGCAGCCTCGTCGCGTGCTCGTGACGGGCTGGGCGACGGATTTCTGCGTCGATGCAACCGTACGATCGTCGATCTCGCATGATCACCACGTGGTTGCCGTCGGTGACGCTCACACGCTGAGCGACCGACCGCATCTGCCCGCAACGGCCATTATCGCCCATCACAATTGGGTCTGGAGCTGTCTTATCACAAATCGTTCGGTGCGCGTTATGAACGCAGCCGTTCTGATAGCAGGGGCGACGTGGTCAACCTGACGCTGCGCTGCACGATCCATGCTGTGGGCCTCGGCGGCGACGCATTTTCACCATAGTCCTACAACGCCGGCGGCTCCGTTGCCCGAAACCAAGGCCGGGCTGCAATCAGGTCATACCAGGCCGATAGCCCGGGTCGTCCCTACCGCCATTTCCACACGGGCAGCCGCGGCTTCACCAATCCCAGCGCCGTGCCCAGAACGATCTGAGCCGCATTCAGCTGTCCCGCATACGCGCCGCGAGCAATCGCAGCCTCCAGCGCGTCTGCCGCACGATTCGCTCGCTCCGCCTCACGCGAGATGACCTCGGCGGCGCGTTGCGGTTCCGGCGGCACGAGCGCGCGGATCCAGGTAACGATGCTCTCCAGCAGGCCCAGGGCCTGGCCCATCTCCGCCAGAGCCCGCCACCCGTCCGACCCGTCCCGCAGCAGCAGCTTGGGCCCGAGATTGCGGGCGTCGATATAGTCCAGGATCAGCTTGCTTTCGGTCAGGATCGTGCCCTCGTCCAATTCCAGCGTCGGCACGCGCCCGACCGGGTTCAGCACCAACACGTCCGACTCGGGCGAATAGAGCCGAGCGCGGGTCACCTCTTGCTTGGTCACGAGTGCATCCAGACCGGTTTCCAGCAGCGCGATCCGCACCAGACGCGCGAAGGGTGACCCGGCGGAATACAGCAACCGCATCGACCTTGTTCCTGATGGGCCCGCAGGTTTGCGGACCGCCGCCCTTGTATGGCGTCACATGCGGGCGCACACCAACCCGCTCGGCGATTGATTGAAGAATTTCGGAACGGATGCCCGAGATTTGGTGCATCCTCCTGGTTGACGAGACGCAGCGTGGCGGCGTGTCCCGCGCCCTTTGCCCCGCTCCACTTCAATAAGGCGGCCGAAATGTCTGGCCTGCATCGAACGGTTCAGCACCGCTCGGCGCTTCGCTGGGTCGAAGCGCGGACGCTAGCGTCGAACCGCGCCTTCCCGCGCCACTCGCACGATGGGCTGGGCGTTGGCGTCATCGTGTCGGGGGCGCATCGCTCTTGGAGCGGGGTCGGCCATGTCGAGGCGCACGCCGGCGATACCATCATGGTCAACCCCGGCGAAATGCACGACGGACTGCCGTTGGGCGGCCGCCCGCGTGAGTGGAAAATGCTGTATTTCGATCCTTCCGTCGCGACCCGGTTTCTCGAAGCGCAGGGCGTGGCCGGCATCGAGATCGTGCGCCCGGCCGTGAGTGACCGGCTTTTGGCGACGCGTTTCGCCGAACTGTTCTCAAGCGTAACGGAGGACCCAGCCGATCGGCTGCTTCTGGAGGAAAATCTCCTGCGGTTGCTCATGCGGATCTCGCGATGCCACGGCCTGCGTCCGCTGCCGAAAGGGCCTTCGCCCACCGTGAAGAAGGCACTGGCTCGCATCGACGCCGATCCGACCTTGCCGATACGATTGGCCGAGCTGGCGGAACTCGCCGGGACCAGCCGCTTCCAACTGTTGCGCGGGTTTGTGCGAGACATCGGCGCAACGCCGCACGCCTATCTGGTGCAGCGGCGTGTCCAGATAGCGCGCCGGCTGCTGGCCGCCGGCACGCCCATCGCCGAGGCCGCGATTGATGCCGGCTTTGCCGACCAGAGCCATATGACGCGTGCCTTCGTTCGGCAATTCGGCGTGACGCCGGGCCGCTACATCCGCGCGCTCGCCTGATCGGTCTGCAATTTCGTTCAAGACTCGGGGTATCGCCAACGCAATTCTTGGCAATCGAACGGACGCGGGGGTGTTCGCATGACCATTCGCCATTGCCGGGATGACGAGCAACCGGTCGTTCTCGAGATCATCAACTCTGCGGCCAGCGCCTATCGCGGCGTGATACCCGGCGATTGCTGGCACGAGCCTTACATGGCGCTCGACGAGTTTCAGCGGGAGGTGCGAGCCGGTGTCACATTCTGGGGATACGACATCGACCGCGCCCTGGTCGGGGTGATGGGGATGCAGCCGGTGCGGGATGTCGACCTGATCCGCCATGCATACATCCGTCCGCAGTTCCAAAGTCGCGGCATCGGCAGCGCGTTGCTCGAACATTTGCGGCGTTTGAGCGGGCGACACATGCTGGTCGGCACCTGGGCCGCTGCTGCCTGGGCGGTTCGCTTTTACCGCCGGCATGGGTTCGAGCTGGTTCCCGAGCAGCGAAAGGCTTCGCTGCTGGAGACCTATTGGGCAGTGCCCGCGCGCCAGATCGAGGCCTCTGTCGTCCTTGAGAACCCGGCGCTCGAAGCAGTGGAGATTTGAAATGATCCTGCCCCAGAATACCGCCCTGGTGATCGTCGATGTGCAGCGCGCGATCGATGACCCGTCGTGGGCTATTGACGGGCCGCGGAACAACCCGGGGGCGGAAGCCAATATCGCCGCGCTCCTCGCGACATGGCGCCGCATCGGCTACCCGGTTTTTCATGTGCGAGACGATGGCACTCTGTCGACCTCGACCTATCGCCCTGGGCAGCCCGGGAACGCGTTCAAGCCGGAAGCCGCCCCGCTGCCTGGCGAGACCATTATCGTCAAGCACACGAATAGCGCGTTTATCGGCACCGAGCTCGATCGCTTGCTTCGCCTCGCAAAGATCTACACGCTCGTCATGCTCGGCGTTATCACGAACAACTCTCTGGAAGCGACGGTCCGGATGGCAGGTAATCTCGGATTTGAGACCTATCTCGTCGAGGACGCGAGCTTCACATTCGCGCGCAAGGACTACCGGGGCCGGCTGCGGACGGCCGAGGAAGTGCATGACATGTCACTCGCGAATCTTGATCGGCAATATTGTACTGTTACACAGACAAAAGAGGTCCTCAGCGCAGTTATTCGGCAGGACTAGACTGGCGACTGGAGCCTCCGCTTTGATGCACGGCCGATGTCGCGACGATCAGGGACAAGATAGAGATGTGTTTGGTCTGGTTGTCGGTGCTGCTCAGACATAAGACGGATGCATCAAGCCGGTGGGCTCGTAAAACACAGTGTCGATAAACTCGAACCCGACTTTCCTCAGGATCCCCCTCTGAGGCACGATTATCCGGGTGATGGCCGGCATATACCTTCGACAGCTGCAAATTTTCCCATGCATATCTGAGCGCGCCACGGGCGGCTTCAGTTCCGAAACCGTTGCCCCAACAGGGCCGGACGAGGTGAAACCCCAGCTCGAAATTCGCCTCGCCGGGCGTATAGAACCAAGGCCGCAGCCCGCCGCAGCCGACGAACTCGCCATTGCCGTGAGCAAACAGCGGCCAATACTGAACGCCATAGGACCTTTCTCGCTCGATCTCGGCGTAGAGTCGTTCCCGGACCTGCGCTTCGGTTGGCCGCGTGAATCAATCAGCGCCGTGACGGCGGGATCGCCCCATAATTCCATCGCGAACGGCAGATCCTCGGCCTGCCATGACCGCGCGACAAGGCGGCAGGTACTGAATTTTTCCATTTGCGCCGTGGCCCCGACATGCAACTGCGGCAGGTTGGTGATTGGCCCCACTACGAGGCCCGTACAGATGATACAAACTGCAGGCCACGGCTGCTATATCGCCGCCGGCCGTCCGTTGGAAATTCCGTCGGCCGGATGGTTCGACGCCGCCTCTCTCAGAGTGTGCGGGAAAGATAACGTACGGTTTTACTTCCCTGTTGATTCGGGACAGCGTCCCGAATGGCAGAATCCCTATACCCTATTGAGTTAGCTACATTTTTTCTGGATTCGGGATACAGTTGGGAATACAGTAGCACTAGATGAAATTGTGATGGTCTACCATGGTACAACCTAAAGCACTCCCAAAAAATTATCAGTGGTGGAAAGGATCGATCCGGGTCCGGGTGTGGGTGCCGATCGAATGCCGCGCCAAGTCGGCAAGTCGGAACTCGTCAAGGCTTTGGAAACAGCGAACGTCAACACCGCGACCGATCGCGGAGCATCATGGGTTGCCGCGTTCAAGGAAATGGTGCGCGATGCCCGGCCCGTTCCCGCTACCTCGTTCGTTACCCCATGGATAGCTCGGAACATGGCATGGATGTCTGGCCACCGGGCCGCTTTCGCCGCGCACCCTGACGCGCCCATAATAGACGTCACCCGGGCGAAGCCCGACTCCTATCCCTTCTCGGTGATGATAGATGAATGCGCGGCCGATCGGAGTGGTTGGCCGGAAGACCGCATCAAGGTGATCCGCTCGACATTCCAGAAGCTCGCCGAGTATCTTGGACATGACGATGCCAAGCGCGTCAGCTTAGTCGAGCTATCGTCTTTCAAGACCAAGATGCTGCGGGATTATGAGGCTCTCGGCGGCACCCGGAACACCGTCAAGCAACTGCTCTCTCCGGTCAAGGTGTCGTTCAAGTGGGCTTGCTCAAACGGCAAGATCGACACCAACCCCGCGGCCGATCTGACTGTTGATAACGTGAAGGTGGGCACCCGCCCGGACTTCACGAAAGACGAGACGGTTACGATCCTCACCGCGGCCCGCGAGCGCGAGCCAGAGCAACGGTGGTTCATCTGGATGATGGCGGCGACCGGTGCCAGCAACCGGGAGATCTATTCCTGCGAGCGCGCGGACTTCACCCTGCAAGGCGACACAATTGTGTGGGATCTGCGCGGGACAAAGACCAACTG
>Ga0306922_10001538_pt1 | contig 20703 bp, 18 predicted proteins | sample sta12Cox44000082_FD_203758 | JGI IMG/M metagenome (GOLD analysis project Ga0306922, IMG submission 203758) | Lab enrichment of tropical soil microbial communities from Luquillo Experimental Forest, Puerto Rico - statoxic.12C.oxic.44.000.082 (v2)... | ecosystem: Environmental > Terrestrial >... | reverse complement strand
AGAGGTCACCCGTCGCCACGGCGGTGGTGACTTCGGCGATGTTGCGCACCTGCGCCGTGAGGTTGCCGGCCATGGAGTTGACCGAGTCGGTCAGGTCTTTCCAGGTGCCGGCAGCGCCGGGCACGTTGGCTTGGCCGCCAAGGCGGCCTTCCGAACCTACTTCGCGTGCGACGCGCGTGACTTCGCCGGCAAAGGAGCGAAGCTGCTCGACCATGGTGTTGAGCGTCTCTTTGAGCTGCAGAATTTCGCCGCGGACGTCGACGGTGATTTTGCGCGAGAGGTCGCCGCTGGCGATGGCGGTGGCGACCTCAGCGATGTTGCGGACCTGGCCGGTGAGGTTCGACGCCATCAAGTTCACGTTGTCGGTGAGGTCTTTCCACGTGCCGCCGACGTCGGGCACTTGTGCTTGACCGCCGAGTTTGCCTTCGGTGCCGACCTCTCGCGCGACTCGGGTGACCTCGGCGGCGAAGGCGTTGAGCTGGTCCACCATGGTATTGATGGTGTCCTTGAGTTCGAGAATTTCACCCTTGACGTCGACGGTGATTTTTCTCGAGAGGTCGCCGCGGGCCACGGCGGTGGCGACCTCAGCGATGTTGCGGACCTGGCCGGTAAGGTTCGAAGCCATGAAGTTGACGTTGTCGGTCAGATCTTTCCAGGTGCCGGCAACTCCGGGAACCCGCGCTTGGCCGCCGAGCTTTCCTTCGGTACCGACTTCGCGTGCGACGCGGGTGACCTCTCCAGCGAAGCCATTGAGCTGGTCCACCATGGTGTTGATGGTGTCCTTCAGCTCGAGAATTTCGCCCTTCACGTCCACGGTGATTTTTCTCGAGAGGTCGCCTCTCGCGACGGCTGTCGTGACTTCAGCGATGTTGCGGACCTGAGCCGTGAGATTTCCGGCCATCGAATTTACCGAATCGGTCAAGTCCTTCCAGGTGCCCGCAACGCCCGGCACGTTGGCCTGGCCGCCGAGGCGGCCCTCGGAACCGACTTCGCGGGCCACGCGCGTAACTTCGCCCGCGAACCGGTTCAACTGGTCCACCATGGTGTTGAGGGTTTCTTTGAGCTGCAGGATCTCGCCGCGGACGTCGACGGTGATTTTTCTCGAGAGGTCGCCGCTGGCAATGGCGGTGGCGACTTCAGCGATGTTGCGTACCTGACCGGTGAGGTTCGAGGCCATGAAGTTGACGTTGTCGGTGAGGTCCTTCCAGGTTCCGCCGACACCGGGCACCTCGGCCTGACCGCCGAGTTTGCCTTCCGTACCGACTTCGCGAGCCACACGAGTCACTTCGCCGGCGAAAGCGTTCAGCTGATCCACCATGGTATTGATGGTGTTCTTCAGTTCGAGAATCTCGCCCTTCACGTCGACCGTAATTTTTCTGGAAAGGTCGCCGCGCGCGACCGCGGTGGTGACCTCGGCGATGTTGCGAACCTGTGCCGTGAGGTTGCCGGCCATGGCGTTGACGGAATCCGTAAGATCCTTCCACGTGCCGGCGACGCCGGGAACCAGAGCCTGGCCGCCGAGTTTGCCGTCGGTTCCGACCTCGCGCGCCACGCGTGTCACTTCCGAGGCGAAAGAACGCAGCTGGTCCACCATGGAGTTGATGGCTTCCTTGAGCTGCAGGATCTCGCCGCGGACGTCGGCGGTGATTTTGCGGGAAAGATCGCCACTGGCCACGGCGGTGGTGACTTCCGCGATGTTGCGAACCTGTCCGGTCAAGTTGCCGGCCATGGCGTTGACGGAATCCGTGAGATCCTTCCACGTCCCGGCGACTCCCGGAACTTGCGCCTGGCCGCCGAGTTTGCCTTCCGTGCCGACTTCACGGGCCACACGGGTGACTTCCGAAGTGAAAACGCTCAACTGCTGAATCATGGTGTTGACGATGTTGGCTAGGCGAAGGAATTCACCCTGCAGCGGGCGGCCATCCACGTCGAGTCGAACCGTTTCGGCCAGGTTGCCTTGCGCCACAGCGGCGATGGCGCGCGTGACTTCGGTGGTCGGCCGCAACAGGTCGTCAACCAGCGTGTTGACGGAAACTTCCATTTCACCCCAGGCGCCACGCGGGTCGTAGAAGCGCGTACGTTCTTTGATTTTTCCTTCCTTGCCCACCACGTGGCCGACGCGTTTCAGTTCCTGCGCCATGCGCTGGTTGGCGACGATGATTTCGTTGAAACAATCGGCGATCTTGCCGCCAACGCCGGTCCACGTGCCCGAAAGGCGGACGGAAAAATCGCCGTCGCGCATGATTTGCAGCCCGGTAAGAATGGCACCCAGGTCGGCTTCCGAGAGCTCCGTCGGATGATGGCCGTTGCTGGTTTCACCGGGACGAATTTTCGCGCCCGGCGCCGGACTTTCCGCTTTTCGTGATTGCGCGCGTTTCATTCCTGGTCTCCCAAAAGAAATTTCAAGCGCGCAAGCTGCCTGTTGGCACGCCTGGAGCTTGGTGACACTCAAGCAGAAAAAACAACATCGCTGGGGAATACAGTTTGCACAGAACCGTGGCGCCCGAAAATAGCCCGCCGCTCGAAGGTCGAGGCGCGTCTGCGGCGAGGCTGGGCATGAGCACTCCTTAGGAACGATTCGGGTTCGGAGGACCCGCGGCGCCGACTCGCCGTAGAAATCGCTTAGGTCGGACCGCTCGAGGGAAGCATTTCAATCCGCGCACTCAGTCCAAGGTCGGTGACGATCGATTTGACGCGCGCGAGATCCAGGCGCGGGCTCACATAGACCTTGTTGGCCGCAACGATCTCAAGCGCGCGCATCAACTCGGCTTCGGTATCGGACTTGAGCAGATAACCGCGCGCCCCCGCCTGGAAGGCGGTGCGCACCCACTCGATCGAGTCGTGCAGAGTTAAGAGAAGAATTTTCGCGTCAGGCTGCTGCTGGCAAATGACTTTGGTGGCCTCGAGACCGCCCATTCCCGGCATGGAGATGTCCATCAGAATGACGTCCGGCTTCAAAAGGGAATTCAGGCGGATGGCATCTTCTCCGGAACCGGCTTCGTCGGCGATTTCCCAGCCCGGCCAGGCTCGGACGATACTTTGGATCCCCCGACGAAGCACTGCATGGTCGTCCACCACCAAAACACGAGTCATAAACCTGGTCTCACTCCGTAGCGCTTTCGACTCCTATCGTCGGGAAATCTGTGGGCGGCCGCAACGTCGTCCGGTCGAGCGAGCGCATGTCATCCCGGCCGTCATACCTCGATGATTTGGTTCTTGACGGCGTAGCGAACCAGTTCGCTTACGGAGTGCAATTCAAGCCTGCGCATGATGTTGGCGCGGTGGGTTTCCGCGGTCTTGACACTGATATTCAGTGCCACCGCGACTTCCTTGCTGGTCTTGCCTTCGGCAAGTAGTTGAACAATTTCCCGCTGCCGGCCCGTCAGACGGCCGCGAGTGTCGACCTGGCCGTCGCGCGGCTTTTCGCCGCGCAGGCCCTCCATCATCATCTCGGAGACTTTTGCCGTGAAGAACGGGCGGTGTATGCCGACCGCTTCCACCGCATTGACCAGGTCACGGTTCGCATCCGACTTGAGGACGTAACCGCGAATGCCCGCGTTGATGATCTCGTATGCCAGTTGGTCGGAAAGGTGGAGTGTCAAGACCACGATCTCTGTTTTGGGCAGGCTCTTGCGTATCTGGCGAGCCGCTTCCAATCCGTTAAGCTCAGGCATCGCGATGTCCATAACCACGACGTCGGGCTTCAGCTCCAGCGCCATCGCCGCGGCCTGTCGGCCGGTGCTCGCCTCGCCGCACACTTCCCAGCCCTTTCGCTCGAGTAGGAGTTGGCGCAGCCCCGCGCGCACCACATCGTGATCGTCAGCTATTAGTATGCGCACTCGCGCTCTCCGGAGATCCACTTAAGTTTGTTACTTTGTTCCCGAGTTGCTGGCAAAGATATACTGTGAACCCTGTATTTTTCCGAGGACGTGTGCATGAGGCTACCGCGAGCGAATCGGCTGGCGGCAATCGTTCAGTGCTGCGTTACCCCGGGTGAGGCGGCTTCCGAGCGGACGGAGGCGACAAAGGCTTTCCGTACCTCGATCAGCGGGATCTCAATCGCGATCACAGTGCCGCCCGGGTCACCAGGTCCCCAGCCCCACCACAAGATCAGGTCGAACTTCGAACTGACACAATCCCAGCCGCGACCTGCAGACTCCGGGGCCAATTTCCCGTGGGCCCAAGAAGCGTATTGCTCCAATTCTTGGAGCGCATGAGCGCGCCCATCTCGCCCCCGCCCTGCAGCCCGCGTGGATTCTGGTCGCCAGACGCGGGATCAGCCGTTGGGTGACTCGATCAATCGTAGAAAGAAGGTCTCTCGACAGGTCCGATTTGGTGACAAACCCCGCTGCGCCAACCTCCGTGGCCATCTTGCGGGTCACGTCAGGGTGGTTCTGGCTGCTGATGATGATTTTTGCTGTCGAGACTTTGCGAACGAATAAGCCGGGTTGCCTCGGTGCCGGTAAGAACCGGCATGGTCACGTCCATCAACACCAGGTCCGGCCGCAGACTTCCTACCTTCTCAACGGCTGCCTGGCCGTCGGCAGCTTCGCCGCAGATCTCCCATTCCGGCCGCGAAGTTAGCAACGAACGCAGACCGCGCCGGATAACTTCGTGGTCGTCTACGACCAAAATTCGCAGGGAGGCCATAAGGATGATGTCTGGAGCAAAACGCCTGTTCGAAAACTCTTGCCGTCTAGGAATATCAAGTGGAACTTCGGCCCCAACACGGTCATACGAGGTTGACTGTATCTCGCATGCAGTTCCTTACGCCGCCCAGGGTATGGCCGGCGCGGCGACCGCCGTCTAGTCTTTGCAAGGAAGCTATTTGAAGTTTTCCGAGGAAGAGGGCCATGACGCAGAAAATCTTACTGCAAGAGTTGAGCGAGTCGATAAAACCCCTGTGCCCACGCGACCGTCGCGTGATGCACTACGACTGCAAGGGAATTCCCTCTCTGGGTGAGCGGGACGATGACGGCGCAGCGCCGTATTATCGATGCGACTTTGCAGGCTGCACCGCTCGCTACACGACGGCCGACGGATACTTTACGGTGATTCAGATGCCGGACTTGGCGCAAGCTGTCGAGGAGCCCGGAGTCAACCTGGTGCGGTGCCCGCGCCACGAGGCGTGGCTTTATCGCGCCATCTCGGAGGCTCCGGGCGAGCAACTCGTGTGGCGCTGCGGCGTCGAGGGTTGCGATTATCTTCGATCGAATTTTGGACCCGCGTGGCCGTCCCTCTAGCGCCTTGCTTCCGCGGGGCTCGCTGTACCGAGCTGTGTGTCGGGAAGCGGGTACTTATCCCGATATCGAAGCCCAGCTGTGAAGGCTATCGTTATGGAGCGTTTAGTACTGGATAGACCAATGAGAATCGCCCAGATTGCCCCGCTCTATGAAAGTGTGCCTCCACAATTCTATGGTGGAACCGAACGAGTCGTCTCTTACCTGACCGAGGAACTGGTCGCGATGGGCCACGAAGTCACACTGTTCGCGAGCGGCGACTCGCATACCTCAGCTCGCTTGATCTCATCCTGTCGCCGCGCGCTGCGGCTGGATAGCAGTTGTGTGGATCAGCTTGCCTGCCACTATCAGATGCTCGAAAACGTGATGGAACGGGTACACGAGTTCGAGATACTGCACTTTCACGTTGACTATCTCCATTTCCCGTTTTCCAGAAGATGCGCCGTGCCGCACTTGACCACCCTGCACGGCCGCTTGAACATTCCCGAGCTGGCGCCGTTGTACCGAACCTTCATGGACGTTCCGCTGGCTTCCATCTCGCTGAACCAGCGGAAGCCCTTGCCCTGGGCCAACTGGATCGGAAATGTGTATCACGGCTTGCCGGCACCCGCCGTTAGGATAGCGTCGGGAGGCAAGGATTATCTGGCCTTCATCGGACGCATCGCTCGGGAGAAGCGGGTCGATCGCGCCATCGAGATCGCCGTCAAGTCCGGCATGCCGCTTAAAATCGCGGCCAAGGTCGACCCCAGCGACCGCGAATACTACGAGAGGGAAATCAAGCCTCTGTTGCATCATCCGCTGGTCGAATACATCGGCGAGATCAGCGAAGAGCAGAAAACCAATTTTCTCGGCGACGCGTATGCGCAAATCTTTCCGATTGATTGGCCTGAACCCTTCGGGCTCTGCATGATCGAGGCCATGTCCGTCGGTACGCCAACCATTGCCTTTGACTGCGGCTCGGTAAGCGAAGTCTTGCGCGACGGAGTCAGCGGATACATCGTGAACGACGTGGAGCACGCGATTGACGCGGTTCCTAAAGTCGCGTCCCTCAGCCGCTCTCTGTGCCGCCGCGAATTCGACAACCGTTTTTTGGCTTCTCGCATGGCGGAAGACTACGTTAGGCTCTATGAGCTGCTTGCAGCCGCCGAAAGTATGACTCTTCCGGCGCCCCGGCTCGACTCCTCGCTCACCCTATAGGGAAGGTTTGACATTGGCTGACATCGTTCGGCTCGAGAACGAATATTACGTTCGAGCGTCCTCCGCCCTGGCGGATGACCGGACCCGCGTCCTCAAGTACGGCGACACGTTTGCTGTCTTCAACCGCTTCGGCGACATCGAACTGGTCGGCCCGTCCAAGTTCGGTCTTTTCCACGCCGAGTGCCGCCACCTCTCGCAATTTACCGTTCACGTCAACGGGCGGCAGCCATTGCTCCTGGGCTCCACCATCCGCGAAGACAACGCGTTTTTGTCGGTCGACCTCACGAACGTGGACAGCGAGGACGAAAACGGCGCAATGGTTTCGCGCGGCACGCTGCACATCTTCCGCCTGCAGTTCCTTCGGCGCGCCGGTTGTTACGTCCAGATTCGTTTGCTCAACTACGGCGCGGAACCCGCGAGTATCTCCGTCCGCCTCCATTTTGCCGCGGATTTTGCCGACATTTTCGAGGTGCGGGGCACGGCGCGCCAGCGATCAGGCGAACGCTTGAACGACCAACTTAGCGCGGACCAGCTCGTACTTTCCTACCGCGGCCTGGACGGCGTCGTGCGCCGATCCCGATTTGAGTTCTCACCGAGACCGTCGTCCCTGAACGCGCAAGATGCCTCTTTCGAGTTCACGCTGCCTCCCGCGCGGGAAAAATCCATCTTCGCGTTGATCGCCTGCGAGCATGCTGAAGAAAAGCCCGCCCCGATTTCGCTCAACTCGGCATTTTCCGAGCTGGGTGTTCCCCGTGAGCGTGCGCACTTCCAGAATTGCCGCATCACCACGTCCAGCGAGGGCTTCAATGCCTGGTTGCATCGCTCCACGGCTGATCTGCTCATGCTGATGGAGGGCAACCCGGAAGGTCCGTATCCCTACGCCGGTGTTCCCTGGTTCAGCACGGTCTTCGGGCGCGACGGCATTGTTACCGCACTAGAATGTCTGTGGGTGGCGCCATCCATGGCGCAAGGCGTGCTGCGCTATCTCGCCGCGACGCAAGCAAACGCGGAGATCCCCGAGCGCGACGCCGAGCCCGGAAAAATTCTTCATGAGATGCGCCGCGGCGAAATGGCCGCCACCGGGGAAGTGCCCTTTGCGCAGTATTACGGCAGCGTCGATTCCACGCCGCTTTTCGTGATGCTTGCCGGCGCCTATCTGGAGCGTACCGGTGATCTGCCGTTTGTTTCCAAAATCTGGGCCAACATCAGAAAAGCTCTTGAGTGGATGGAAACCTACGGTGACCGCGACCGTGACGGCTTCATCGAGTACCAGCAATGCTCGCCTCGAGGTTTGGTGCAGCAGGGTTGGAAGGACTCGCACGACTCCGTTTTTCATTCCAATGGGCAGATGGCGGAACCCCCGATCGCGCTGTGCGAGGTGCAAGCCTATGCATATGCGGCGAAACGCGCCGGCGCGCTCCTGGCGCGGGCGGTTGGCGAGCCGGAGTTAGGCGCACGGCTCGAGCGGGAAGCGGAGTCTCTTCGCGACCGTTTCGAAACGGCTTTCTGGAACGGAGGACTTGGCACCTACGCCCTGGCGCTCGATGGCCGGAAAAAACAATGCCAGGTCCGCGCGTCCAACGCCGGCCACGCGCTCTATTGCGGTATCGCCGGCGAACAGCACGCTCGTTCCGTGGCCTCCGTGCTCATGGGCCCCGAACTCTTCTCCGGTTGGGGCGTTCGCACCGTCGGTTCGTCCGAAGTGCGCTACAACCCGATGTCGTACCACAACGGCTCCATCTGGCCGCACGACAACGCCCTGGTCGCCGAAGGATTGGGCCGTTACGGGATGCAAAGCTCGGCCGCGGACATCCTTGACGGTTTGTGCGGGGCGAGCCGCCACGTCGAGCTGCAACGCATGCCGGAACTGTTCTGCGGCTTTCACAAAAGGGCCGACGGCAGCGGCCCCACGCTCTATCCTGTGGCTTGCGCGCCGCAAGCCTGGGCTGCCGGCGCCGTTTTCTTGATGCTGAAAGCGTGTCTGGGCATTTCCGTCGTCACCACGAAACCCGAAATTCGCCTTTCACGTCCCGCCTTGCCCTCGGTTCTAAACGAGCTTCGCATCTATAACCTCCAGGTTGGCACGTCCGCGGTGGACTTGGCCTTTCGCCGGCACGGCGACCGCATTGACAGCGAGGTGATCGGTCGTCGCGGCGACATCGAAGTCCGCGAATCGATGTAAGCCGGCCACTGGGCCAGGGTCAGCCGGAACTCTTCTTTTGTATGCGCTTCCGCAGCAGCGCTGTGGCTCGCTCCAAGGTCGCGCGGCGCGAGCGCGAAAGATTTGTTCCGCCGCGATTGATGTAGTAGGTCAGCATTCTCATTCCCGATCCTGGCCCTTTTGGCGAAACCCGCTTGCTGGCCAGCGACTTGGCGATTTTGGCAGCGCTCTGGTTGAAAAGGCCGCGCGGGGGATGGGTCGAGTCGGTTTTCACGTTGCGCACCCAGCGCTTGCCGGCGCTTCGGCCTCTCGTCGAAGCTTTCGATGACTTCGATTTTGCTCGTGACCGGTTCATTTTGTCTCCTCCAGCAAATAAACCGTAGCTTGCCGGGGAATCCCGGACGAGTCGGAGAATTTGGTAGAAGAACCGGCCCCTCGCAGAAAATCCCGCAGCTTTTGCGGATTTTTGCGTTCTACGGCACGCCGTTCAGCGAAATAGAGCATCGGCCGTATGGCACACGTTAGCGGCCACTCTTTAGATAGGTGCGAGGCCCGCGCTTCGAAATGCCGAACATCGGAGGGACAACCAATGCCGGAAAACAGTCTTCAGCAGCTTTACGTAGAGCAACTCAAAGACCTTTACAACGCTGAAACGCAGCTCGTAAAGGCTTTGCCAAAGATGGCGAAAGCCGCGAAATCAGAAGCACTTCGGGAAGGTTTTGAGCAGCATCTTGAACAGACGAGAGGTCATGTTCAGCGACTCGAGCAGATTTTTGAAGCCATGGACGAAAGTCCCAAAGGGCGCAAATGCGCCGGAATGCAAGGCCTCGTCAAGGAGGGGCAGGAACTGTTAGATGAAAATTCCGACAGCGAAGCTCTCGACGCCGGCCTCATTGCCGCCGCGCAGCGGGTGGAACATTACGAAATTGCAGGATATGGCTCGGTTCGCATGTTTGCCGAACTGCTTGGCGAAGTGGAGGCCGTAGACCTTTTGCAGCAAACGTTGAGCGAAGAAAAGGAAACCGACGAAAAGTTGACAGAGATCGCGAAAGAGGCCAATGCCATGGCCATCAGCGGATCCGGCAGCGAAGCATTGGAAGAAGTCGAAGAGCCGGAAGGCACACAGCCGCCCAAACGCTCTCTGAAGGCAAGAAGTGCCCGTGCCTGATCGCAAGCCGAGCAGCAAGGAAAATCGCTGGCCGGACGCCTTATATGCAGATGATGGTGAAGGATCACGAAAAGGACATCGCGGAGTTCCAGAAAGAAGCCTCCAGTGGGAAGAATCCGGCCATCAAGGATTTCGCGGCGCAGATCCTGCCCACGCTCGAAGACCACCTCAGGGAAGCGCGCAACGTTGCGGCCAACGGGAAAGCCTTCTGTCGCGGCGCCGGCGGGCTTTGAAAGTTTGCCAAGTCTTCTGGGGCGTGCAATCGCCGGTGCCGCTTGGCAGGAACCGAAAAATACAGGATTGACCCGCTTGAGGATCCCGGGCATCTCTCCTAAGTTGGGCTCACCGGGACGTTCCGCTCACAAGGAGTCCTTCATGGCTGACTTGATGGAGATTTTGGGCACGCTGCTCGAATTCTTTGCATTCGTTCTGCTTGCCTCTGCCGTCGTCTGCGTGCCGGCTGCCATCTTCTTATGGTGGTCCGAATTCGCCCACCACGTAAGGCTCGGCAGGCGTTCTCGCCGGCGTTCGTCGATTCCTCTGACTAAAATTGCCTGAGCAAGTGAGCCAGTGCTGGATCCGAATCCGCGAGCAGCTTCATTACCGCGGTAAGCGGAACCGCGAGAAGAATTCCGGCAACTCCCCATAGCCACCCCCAGAAAAGCCGTCCCAAGGTGGCCGCCACCGGACCGACGTCCAGGCGCGAGCCGACGAACCGCGGAAGCAAGAGATTCTCCGTGAGCAGGTGCAATAGGACCACTACTGCGATCACCATCAGAAACTCGGGACGAGTCTGTAAGAACTGCGGGCCGCTTCGCGCGGTTGTCGCGCCGCCGGAACGATTTCTTTCTGCCTGTCGGTTCGCGTGACTTTTCCAGAGTCTACCGTCTCGCCGGTCCGAGACAAAGTCTGGAAGTAGAGTTCGTTCTGCGTGATCTCTACCAGCATGAACGCACAATCCGTATCGAAGAATTTGGCGGTGAATCCAGCTCCCCGAACGTCTCCCCGCCGCAGCTGGCCCGAAGATCCCTCCGTGAAGTAAAAGATCCCCTTTTGCGGCGTCATTCGCTCGTAAACGTGGTCGTGGCCGGAAAACACCACCTGCACGCCGTATTTCTGGAAAAGCGGCTCCAGAATCCCCCGCAGCTCTACCGACGAACCGTGCGCTGCTGCCGACGAATACAGCGGGTGGTGGAAGAACGCGATCTTCCATTCGTCGTTCGAATTCTGCAGCTGCCCGGTCAGCCACTTAAGCTGGTCCGGATCCATGTAGTTGCTGTCCAGGACGAAGAATCCTACATTTCCTTTTTTGAATGAATAGTAGCGCTGCCCGTTCATGTTGAACGGCTTGTATTGCTGCTCTTCTGCAACATCGTGGTTTCCGAGGCTGGCGTAAAAGCTCACCTTTTGATCGAGCAGCGCTTTGTAGGGAAGTTCGAACTTCCTTAGAAAGTCTCGCGGTGTCTTTGTGCCGTAGATGTTGTCGCCCATCATCAACACGAAATCGAACGGGAACTGCTGGTGCGCCAGCCGCAAACGGTCGGCCGTTTCATACTGTGGCTTCCCGCCGGTGCCGGAATCCCCGATGACGGCGAAACGCACCGAGCCCTTTTCTTGCGGCAGCGTCACCTGCTGCGCGGGCGCCGGCGCCCCCAGAAGCAACCCCAGAAATACGCGGATCAGAATTCGCACGAACGGCCTCAAGTGTATGGCGGCGCATTCGGGAATGCGCCCGGAAAAATGTCAATTACCAGATTTGACTCCGTGTCCTCGAGCACCAGGTCGTCACCCACGACCCGGTATTCAATCTTCTTCGGCAGCTTCGGAAAATGCTGCAGAAGCGTCGGCGGCACGGTGGTAATGGGTATTTTTTCGGGATACGGCTTGTTGACGTACAGTTCGAGCTTCACCGGCTCACCCTGTACGATGGTGCGATCGATTTTCGCCGCGCTTTTTCCCGAATGTGCCTTTTCGATCGCCCGGCGAAACGCTCTCTGTGAGTCCGCGGTGAAAATGTCCCCTGGCTTGGCTTCCTTTCTAGCCGCCTGGATCTTCTCCGCAAGGGTTGTCTTGTGCTTCTCGAGCCGTTCTGCAGTCGCTTTTTTCCCCGCGTCCGGAACTCCGCTCCTTGCCGCTGTCCGCAGCTGGTCGTACTCGTGCACCTGGGCCAGGAATTCCCGGAACCGGGCCTGCTTCCCGTGAGGGCCCTTCTCCTCTACCGCTTCGCTTTGCGCCAGGCAGTCGAGTTCCGCCGAGCCGCCCAGAGCAGTCGCCGCAGCCAGCGCAAGCGCGGCTGCGGCAGCGCGCCGCCTCAAGCGTCCTCCACCCGCGCCGCCGTCTCTTCTACCGCTTCTTTAAACGCCTGCTTCACCGTCTTTTTCACCGCTTGTTTGAGCGTCTCCTTGGTTTCGTCGTCCGCAATCAGCTCGTGACCGTTGTCCTTGACCGCCTTCTTCACCGCTCGCTTGATGGTTTCGCCCAGCGGATCCAGTTTCTTCTCGAGCTGCATCTTCGTCGCTGGTTTCTCCTGGTCCTCGTCCGCAAGCTTTCCTTTGATGTCTCCTTTGAGCTCCTGGTCCTTGTTGGACGCCCAGTCGCTTTCAAAGGTCTCAATCAGCTTCGCGATCACCTTTCTTTCCTTCACGATCAGTCCCAATTCTCGCCGCGAGTCCAATTCCAGTTTCCGCAGGCTTTGACTTCCGACAAAAGCATCCTTGCGGTCGCGGACGATGGTCCGCGTATGCAATCGGACCGTGCCCATGCGTCGCGCGTCCAGCTCGCCGCCTTTCTTGCCGAGCCTGCCCAGGATTCGCACCTCTACCCCGGCCTTTTGCCGGTCCATCAGCAGGCGCACCATCTGCGAGTCCGAGATTTTCGGGTCATAGATCAGCAGCTCCTTGCGCGCGTTGCCGATGTACTCGGCCAGCTGTTTCCGCGCGTTCAACGGACTCACCAGAAAATTGCTCAATTGTGGCGTGTAGGGTTGGCGCTTGGAGTCGGATTCAAACAGCCGGGCCGCTTCCTGCACCAGCATTTTGTTTCTGGTCACAATGCCGAATCCCCGGCTGTGTTCTACATCGAGCGTGGTGAAGTTGTAGGAAAACACATACAGGATCTTCCGGTCCACGATCATCATCTTCGCGTGGTACCGCACCAAGTCGTCGCTCGTCCGAGTTACTGTCACTCCTGAATCGAGAAACCTGGTTTCAAGCCGCCGAAGCTGTTGCTCTCCCCCGCGGTTCGCAAACGCCACCAGCGCCCGAACAAAGACGCCCCGCGCCGCGGCCGCCCGAATGGCTTCCTCAATCTGTTTGCGGTCCAGGCGAAAGATCACCACTTCCAGGGTCTTCTTTGCCCGGTTGATCGCCGTCAGAATCGGATTCGCGCCGCCGTCCGGTTGTACCAGTAGCTTCACAGGCGAGGTTCCTTCCTTCGTTTGTCCCCTGCTTGGTCCAAACTCACTTCACGTCCCCGTCCTTCGGTACCAGCCCCGCAGGCTAGGGCCTTCCCGCGCAGGGCCACAATCGGTTCAACACAGTAGATTCCCCGATTGCCAGGCAGCGGCAAAAATCCCTACCTTGCTCCCGCACGTTCCAAGGAGGCAAACCATGGCTGATTCCCGCGTGGTCAGGCGGTTTCTCCTCACTTTCCTTGTTGCTGCGGCTCTCCCGCATCTCGCCGTCCACTCGCAAACGCGTTTAGCCACGGCCGGCGAACGCCAACCGGCCTCGGATCCGGTAAATCCTGTATCCATCCGAGCGATCTGGCACGACCCCGGGGAAATTGCGTCCCTGGATTTGGCGTCCGGCTCCGGTGGCAAAGCGCACGCGCCGCGCGAGGGCGCTACCTATGCCTTCGTGAAGGAAGATCTCGGCGGAACTTCGACCAAGTTTTACGTACGGGACGACGCCAGGGTTGAATGGCTTGTAAAAGTGGGCGAGGAAGCCCGCGGCGAAACCGCAGCCACTCGATTGGTCTGGGCTATGGGTTATCTCACCGATGAAGACTACTTCCTTCGCGAGCTCCACGTGTCAGGCTTGGGCAAACTTCATCGCCACAGCAAATCCATTCACAAGGACGGCACCATCAGTAACGCCCGTCTGAAGCGCAGACCGAAAGAGCAGAAGAAAGTCGCCAACTGGGCTTGGTCCGACAATCCCTTCCGCGGCAGCAGGGAACTGAACGGACTGCGCGTCATGATGGCCCTCATCAACAATTGGGATCTTAAAACCGTCAATAACAAGGTCTATGCCGCGAAGCGGGGCCATCCGGATCAGGAAAACGACCGGCCGGCAGCGCAGGATCGGCCGGAAAAACTCGGTGACGGCCATGACCAGGCCAAAGACAGCGATGCACGCCAGGACCGTCCGGTCGCGGACGGCGACAACGCCCGCTACGTGGTCAGCGACCTTGGTGCCAGCTTCGGCCGCACCGGAGCTTTTTTCAGCCGCTCAAAAGGAAAATTGAGCGACTTCACCAAGGACAGTTTTATCGGCGCGACGACGCCCGAAACCGTCGATTTCGTCATGCGCACCAGACCCGGCAAACTGGTTCGCTTCTTCAAACCTGGATATTCTCGCGAGCGGATCGCTCTGGCCGCTACGGTGCAAAACATTCCCCGCACGGACGCCAAGTGGATCGGCACACAACTCGCCCGCCTCCGACCCGAGCAGATCCGCGACGCTTTTGAGTCCTCGGGCTTTACTCCGCAGGAAGCCAAAGGCTACTCGGACGAGCTGAACAAGAGAATCGCCGAGCTGAACGCGCTCTGACCAGCCTCGGCTCAACGCTCCACAGGCTCGGCATTTTTCTGCGTTTCCGGACCTTCGCCGTTGAGCGGCTGCGATTGTGTTTGGAACAACTCGTCGTACAGGCCGCCGGTTTCCATCAGCCGGGCGTGCGTGCCGCGCTCGGCGATCTCCCCGTCCTTCACCACAAAAATCGCGTCGGCATTCCGGATCGTCGACAAATGGTGCGCGATCACGATGCAGGTCTTGTTCTTCATCAGGCGTTCGAGCGCTTCCACCACGATGGCTTCCGCCGAGGCGTCTAGGCTTGATGTCGGTTCATCGAGGATCAAAATCGGCGCATCCCGCAGGACCGCCCGGGCGATCGCAATTCGCTGCCGCTGCCCGCCCGACAGGGTTACTCCGCGTTCGCCCAGCAGCGTGTTGTAACCGTTCGGCAGCTTCTCGATGAACTCCGCGGCGTTTGCGATTTCCGCCGCCTTAAGGATCTCCGCGCAGGAAGCTTGCGGCTTCCCATAGGCGATGTTCTGCCACACCGGCGCTCGAAACAGCAGCGTCTCCTGCAGCACGAAACTCATCTGCCCGCGCAGCGACGCCAACCTGTACGACTTGATGTCCTTCCCGTCGATCTTGATCACGCCGGCGGTAGGATCGTAAAACCGCGCCACCAGACTGATAATGGTCGTCTTGCCGGCGCCTGTCGGCCCCACAAACGCCGCCACTTGCCCGGCTTTAATGGCAAAGCTGACATTGGTCAATATGGGCTGCTCGCCGTTATAAGAGAAAGATACCTTTTCGAACTCAATGTTCCCCTTGAATTTCGGCGCATTGCGCGCGCCCGGCCGGTCTTTCACCTGGCTTTCTGTGCGCAAGACTTCCACGATCCGCTCGTAGCCCACAAACGCTTTCGAAATCGTGTCCGTCAACTTCGAGAGGTCGCGCATGGGCTTGTACATCTTGCCCAGGTAAAAAATGAAGACCACCAGCGAACCGGTCGTCATCCCGCCGGAAAGCACCAGCCGCGCGCCGTAGCCGAGCACCAGGCAAGTTCCTGCGGCCACGATGACCTCGACGATCGGCGAAAGCTTTGCTTTGATCGTCCGCGCCTTCAGCGCCAGCTCCACATTTTCGAGGCTTTGCGTTTCGAAACGCTCCTGCTCGTAATCCTCCCGCGAAAACGCCTTTACCACGCGGATCGACGACAAGACTTCCTGCACCACCGAAACCAGTTCGCTTTCTTTTTTTCTTACCTCTCGCGAAGCCTTTTTGATCCGCCGCGTGTAGTAGAAAACCACCACGAACAAGGGCGGCGCTACCGACAAAGCAATCAGCGTGAACCGCCAGTTCAGGTAGAACATCACGCCGATCATTCCCACCAGCGTCATCACGCTGACCACTGCCCCCAGCAGTGCGGTCACGATAAAGGTCTGGATCGCCTCGATGTCGCTGGTGACTCGGCTGATCAGGTCGCCGACTCGCGCCTCGTCGTGCTGCGAAAGCGAGAGCCGATGGATGTGGTGGTATAGCGTCCGCCGCAGATCGTGCGTCACCCACTGCCCGACGCTGGTGGTCAGATATTTTTCCGAATAGCTGCTGATCCCGCCGATGATGGCGATCGCCGCCACGCCTGCCACCGCCGCGTTCAGAACCGCGATAGGATTGTGGCCGGTGGTCTTGCTGACGGCCTCCGCCAGCCATGCCGGCATGTGCTTTCCCTGCAGCACATAGTCAATCACCATCTTGAGCGGCCACGGTTCGAGCAGATCCGCTAAAATCTCCCCCAGCACCGCTACAAATCCCAATGCAATTGCGCGCCAGTGCGGACGCAGCAAGTCCGCAATTCCAAACGCTTCGGAGCGAACCCTTTTCTCGTCGGTTTTCGATTTCATCAAGTTGATTCCGGCCTGGCACAGCACTGGGCTGGCTGCGGGAAACCGAGTCGCCACCTGGAGCAGAAACTGCTGCCAGTTTGTAGCAGGGAACTGTCGAGCGAGTATCAGGGAAATCCTGCATGCGCCATGCAGGGCGGTTTTCTTGCCTAGCGCACAATTTTGGTCTAATACTTATGCTGGAAAGCCCGTATGAACCCGCTCGAAGCTCTCGGCCTGGCCTTAGGCGCCGGCTTTTCTTCCGGCCTCAACCTCTACGCCACCGTCGCCACACTCGGGCTTCTTCAGCGTTTTGGAGTCATCCACCTGCCCGATTCACTAGAAGTTGTCGGCCATCCCATCGTCCTCGGCATCGCCGTCGCGCTGTACCTGGTCGAGTTCTTCGCCGACAAGGTTCCTTACCTCGACACCCTGTGGGACGCTGCGCACACCTTTGTCCGCCCGCCCGCCGCGGCCATCATCGCCTACGGTGCGGCTGGCGGGATCCCTCCGCACTGGCGCTGGGCCGCCGCTCTTCTCGCGGGTGGAGTGGCTCTCACCGCGCACGGCACCAAAGCCTCCACGCGTGCCGCCGTCAATACCGTCCCCGAACCGGTCAGCAACTGGGCTCTTAGTCTGGGCGAAGACCTTCTCGCCGTGTGGCTCGCCTGGTTCACCTCTACCCATCCGGTGGCCGCCATCATCGTGGTCGCGGCCCTTCTCATCCTGTGCGCCTTCTTGCTCTACTACCTCTTTCGCTTCGTCCGTTCCACGCTCGCCAAACTCTAGCTGGTAGGGGCTTTTGCTGGTCGCCTGGCTCTATGGAGCTGGGTTTTCGATCTCACGACAGACGAGCGGAGCGGAAGGATAGACACTGGCCTCGGAGAGGCATCGGCGCGGCAAAGCGAGCCGACCGCTTGAATCCCGGCCAGGCAGATGACAACTCGATTTGTTGGCATGCGCGGACAAGCGGAAACGCTAGCGCAGCCTGCGGCGCGAGTCAGCGTTCCCAGGTTACTTGGTGTACTTGTCCACCCAGTCCAAAAACGTCTTGTACCAGAACTTGCTGTTCTGCGGCTTCAGCACCCAGTGACCCTCGTCCGGGAATACCACCAGCTTCGACGGCACATCCTGTCGCTGGAGAGCGCTGAAAAACTCGAGCGACTGCGCGTAGGGCACGCGATAGTCTCTCTCTCCCGCAATGACCAGCGTCGGTGTTTTGAATTTTCCGAGCGCCGTCGCGGTCGTCATCGGCGCCCACTTGCGATAGCTCTCGGGATTCGACCACGGCGTTCCTTGCATGTCGTGTTCTTCAAACCAAAGCTCTTCCGTCGCGTACATGGAAACCTTGTCGTAGATGCCGGCATGGCTCACCAGGGCTTTGAAGCGGCCGCTATGCGTCGCGATCCAGTTCACCATGTAGCCGCCGTACGATCCGCCGGCGGCGGCCATTCTGGTCCCATCGAGAAAGGAGTATTTCGCGAGCGCCGCGTCCACTCCCTTCATCACGTCAACATAGGCTTTGCCGCCCCAGTCGTTCGTGATTTCGTCGGTGAACTTCTGTCCGTAGCCGGTCGAGCCGCGGCGATTGATCATCAACGTCACGTAGCCCGCGGCCGAAAACACCTGCGCGTTCCACCGGTAGCCCCAGGAGTCGCCCCACATGGTCTGCGGCCCGCCGTGCAGCAGCACCAGCAGCGGATATTTCTTTTTCGCGTCGAACTGCGGTGGGCGAATCAACATCGCCTCGATGTTCGCGCCTTCCGCACCGTCGTAGCGGAATTTGTTCGGCGCGTTCATCTCCAGCTTGGCCAGCAGCGCATCGTTTGCGTGCGTGACTTGTTTCAGTCCGCTGCCATCGCTGTCTGCGACAAAAATCTCCGCGGGCTGCGTCAGGCTGGTGCGAGTGAGCAACAAAGTTTTGCCATCCTCGCTGAGCGACATCCCGGAATTGAATCCGTCCACCATCTTCTTGGGCGCCGCTCCGAGCTTCGGCGCCATCGCGTACACCGGCTTGAGCGTTTCATTCTCCGCCATGAAATAGAGCGTCTTGCCGTCCGGCGACCAAGCGAGACCTTCCGCGCTGCGATCGAACGAATTCTCGGTCAGATTTTCGCTCTTGCCGGTAGCGCGATCGTAGAGCATCACGCGCCAGCGATCGGCTTCATATCCCGGGGTCAATTGCGCGCGATATGCGATGTATTTGCCGTCCGGCGAATACACCGGATTGCCGTCGAATCCGGGCTGCATAGTGATGCGTTTGCTTTCCCCGCCGCCCACGGGAACCACGAAGAGATCGCCGTTGGTGCTGGTGGCTTCGACTTTGTCGGTGACCGCGGTGAAACAGATTTCTTTGGAGTCCGGAGAAAAGCTGATGTCGCTGTCTTCGCCGCGCTGATCCGGCGGAACGTCGTAATTGGCGCCCACCGTCAAGTCCTTCGCTTCGCCGCTGCCGTCGGAAGCGATGACGAAAACATGCGAGCGCTTGCCTTCGTTCCAGTGCGTCCAGTGGCGATAAAGCAAGTGTTCCGCCACGTGCGCCTTCACTGGATTTTTCTCGTTCTCCTCGTCGCGCTTCTTGTTGCAGGCATCGTCGTTATTCTGAGGTGAGGAACCGCTCACGCAGTCGGGGAAAACCGACGAAGTGAACAGGATGGTCTTTCCATCGGGCGACCATTTCACGATGTCGGCGCCTGAGGAAAGTTTGGTGATGGCGTGCGCTTCGCCGCCTTCGAGCGGAAGCAGATACACTTGCGAATCGCCGCCGCGCGCGGAGAGAAAAGCGATGGTCTTCCCGTCGGGCGACCATTTGGGCGAGGAGTCCTTGCCGGTGCGGGTCAGTTGAATGGCATCGCCGCCGGCTACCGGTGCCATCCAGATGTTTGTCAGACTGCGGTTCGCGTCCATATCCGGCGTGGCGGCGGTGTAGGCAACCCACTTAGAATCCGGAGAGAGTTCCGCTTCCGCGATGCGGTGCAGGGCGATCAGGTCGTCGAAGCTGATTGCGCGTTTTCCTTCCTGCGCAGCCGCCTGCGCGTGTGGCACCGACAGAATCGCCGCAGTTCCCAACACGCGAGCCAAGCTCCGCCTCACGGCAATCGTTCTCATGCTGTCTCCTAGCGAACATGGAAGCCGAATCCCTTGCGGGCAGAAATAGTAAGCCGTTTTGCAGGCGATGCCAAGAAGCCGGGAGCTAGGGAGTTAGTCGGGAGCCGGGCTCGCCGCCGCCGATCGGAATGCCTACCGCCCAGACGTAGCCTTCGGGATCCTCCAGCATGACGTCGCGCCAGCCGTGCGGGAAATCGCGCGCAGGCTGCAGCACCAAGGCCCCGGCCGCGCGCGCTCGCGATTCCGCTACATCCGGATCGATGCCCATGACGCGTAACTCCACGCCCGTGCCCCGCAACCCCGAAGCCCCGAGCCGCGCGGAATACGGATGGTGGTCGTAGGCATGGTCGGCGTGCAGCATGAACTGCGTTCCCTGCAATTCGAGTGCAGCGAAATCCTCATCGGCGTAATGGACCGTTGCAAACAACACCTTGCGATAAAAGGGAAGCGATCGCCGTACATCGCGCACCAGCAGGTTCACGGTGAACCTCGGCAGCGAGCGGCCGTAATCGTCGGCAGGCATCCAACCTGGTCCGGTGCGTCGCATGGTCATGGCAGTTTCCTCGCACGAAGCCAAGCCATTCTAGGTCGCTGCCCCCAGCGCCGGCGCCTGCGAAACCAACAAAACGGGTTCCAATTTGGCCTCGACCGCAGGCCCGACCAGTTCCGTTCGCCCCTGCCTGGGCTTACCTCAGGATGCCGAATCGACGCGCTCTGCCACGAGCAGCCAATTCATCGCGGCGAGGACCACTGTGACGGCGAGGACGACGGCTTCGCCGAAGCCGATGCGGCTCAGCAGAATCAGTACCATGAGCAAGGTCGCGGCGCCGAAGACCGGGCCCGCGCGAAGGGAAAAAGGCGCGGCGCCGTGGCGCTTTCTGAGAACCAGCAGCGCGACCGCCATTCCGGCGTAGACCACCAAGCGTGTGGCGGCGGAGAGGATCGCGTTCCAGCGGAAGTCGCCCAGTGCGGCAAAGCCGAAGACGGCGAGTGCGTACACCAGGATCGAGACATGCGGAGTGCGGAAGCGCGGATGGATCCGCGCGAAGAATTGGGGGAAATCGCCTTGCTCGGCGAGAGCGAAGGTAATGCGCGTGGAATGCAGGAGATTTGCGCTGAGATAGCCGTAGGTGGAAATGAGCGCGCCGATAGCGATCGCCGAGGCGCCCCAGCCGCCAACAAAGTTGCGCGCGGCATCGGCCAGCGGCCGCTG
>Ga0306922_10001537_pt1 | contig 20704 bp, 19 predicted proteins | sample sta12Cox44000082_FD_203758 | JGI IMG/M metagenome (GOLD analysis project Ga0306922, IMG submission 203758) | Lab enrichment of tropical soil microbial communities from Luquillo Experimental Forest, Puerto Rico - statoxic.12C.oxic.44.000.082 (v2)... | ecosystem: Environmental > Terrestrial >... | reverse complement strand
ATCTGCGGGACCGGGTGACCTGACTCGGTGTAGCTGTCGGCGTTGACCCCAGAGAACGTGCCGACGCTGCCGGTGGCGGCCCAGGCTCCGGAGCTTTCGCCATTCGACACCGAAATGCCCTTGCCGCCTTCGACGAGCGGCAGCACCTCGCGCCCGGAAATCACGAGTGGATTGAGCGGTTTCACCGGACTGCTCCTTGCCGCGACGGTCTTGCCGGGTTCAAGTCGGCCACGGCGGGGGGCGAGTGGTGCTCTCCGCCGTAGCGGAGAGAATATGGGGAACATCCGAGAACACGGAAGTGACTCCCCAACCGAACAGGGTGTGCGCCTGCGCAGGATCGTTGACCGTGTAGGCGAGCAGGGGGTATCCCGCCTCGCGGATCTCAGCCACGAGGGTCGGATGCAGGCGGCGGTGATCGGCATGGATTGCCGCACAGCCGAGCCTCTCGGCCAGCCCGCGCCAATTCCTCGGCATCGAATGAAACAATATGCCTCGGGCGATTTTAGGGGCGCGGGCTCGCGCCGCCATGAGAGCCTTTGGAGAAAAGCTCGAAATCAGCGGCGGCGGCAGCTGCGGAGGCCACAGCTTGCAGAGCAGCGCGGCAGCCATCGCCCCGGTTTCGGCTTCGCGGCCGCGAACGGCTTTCAGCTCCACGTTTGCTCCGATACCCAACTCGCCAAGGAGCGCCACAGCTTCCGCCAGCGTGGGCACCCGCTCCCCCCGGAAGAAAGCACCGAACCGGCGTCCGGCGTCGTAACGGCGAATCTCCTCGAGGGGCAACAGGGCCGCCTTGCCTCGACCATTCGTCGTGCGATCAAGCCGCCCGTCATGGAGCAAGATCATTTCGCCATCCGCAGTGAGGCGCACGTCGAACTCGACCCAGCGAAAATCGAGCTCCTTTGCCTTGCGCAATCCGGCAAGCGTATTTTCTGGCGCGCATCCAGCTGCGCCGCGATGGCCGATCACCGGCGGGAGTAGACTCTTGAGGTGACCTCTCGGTGTCGACCCCTCGTGGCGAAACAGGGGTTCGCCCTTAGGCTTGGCGCCGGCTATTTCCATACCCGTAAGGTGGCGCATATTCGAGGCGCCAGTAGCGAGAAGTGCAGGGCCGTCCCGCCCGGCACTGCCAATCGTCAGGGCGCCGCCGCCTTCACCTGCTCTTGGCGCCTCGCGCCGAGATCCTCACCGGTCTGCTGATCGACCTGGCGCATGCTGAGCTTGACTTTGCCACGGTCGTCAAAGCCGAGCACTTTGACTTTGACGATGTCGCCCATCTTGACCACGTCGGCGACCTTGCCGACTCGGTGCGGCGCGAGCTCGCTGATGTGCACGAGCCCATCGCGTGATCCGAGGAAGTTCACAAACGCGCCGAAGTCTACAACTTTGACGACCTTCCCGGAGTAGATCAAACCGACTTCGGGCTCGGCGACAATCCCGCGGATCCAATCGATCGCGGCCCTGGCTGCGTCACCATCGACAGCGGCGACCTTGACGGTGCCGTCGTCATCGATGTCGATCTTGGCCCCGGTAGTCTCGGTGATCTCGCGGATGACCTTGCCGCCCGAACCGATCACCTCGCGGATCTTCTCCTTCGGAATGCTGAAGGTGGTGATTCGAGGTGCATTCTCGTTAACTGTGTCACGCGCACCGGCCAGCGCCCTGGCCATCTCGCCCAGGATATGGATGCGGCCCTCCCGTGCTTGGCTCAGAGTGACCCTCATGATCTCCTCGGTGATCGAGGTGATCTTGATGTCCATCTGCAATGCGGTGACGCCCCGCTCGGTGCCGGCAACTTTAAAGTCCATGTCGCCAAGGTGATCCTCGTCGCCGAGAATATCCGACAACACGGCAAAGCTTCCCGGCTCTTTAATCAGCCCCATAGCTATGCCGGCCACCGAACGGGGCAACGGCACCCCGGCGTCCATCAGAGCAAGCGAGGCGCCGCAAACCGAAGCCATCGACGAGGAGCCGTTGGACTCGGTGACCTCGGAAACGACGCGTATCGTGTAGGGGAAGCTGTCCTTTGTCGGCAACAACGGCCGAATCGCCCGCCACGCGAGCTTGCCATGCCCGACCTCGCGACGGCCCGGCGAACCCAACCGTCCGACTTCGCCCGTGGAGTACGGCGGAAAGTTATAGTGGAGCATGAAATTTTCGCGATATTCCCCTTCTAGGGCGTCGATAATCTGCTCATCCTGGCCCGTCCCCAGCGTCGCCACTACGAGCGCCTGCGTCTCGCCTCGGGTGAACAATGCCGAGCCATGCGCGCGACGCAGGACGCCGACCTCGCATGAAATCGGTCGAACTGTACTGGTGTCGCGGCCATCGATTCGCAATCCGTCCCGCAAAACGGCGCCCCGGACAATCTCCTTTTCGAGATCCTTGAACAACTTCAGCGCGGTCGCGCGCTCAAGCTCGTCGGAGAACAGCTCGGCAGCCTGTGCCTTCGCCGAATCGAGCCGGTTGCTGCGATCCTGCTTGCCTTGCTCGCGATATGCGGCCTCGATCCGCGGACCGATCGTTTCGCGCAGCCGTGCCTCGATCGCGGCGAGCTCGGGCAGTGCAGACGTCATGCTCCACGGCTCTCGGGCACACGTCTCGGCGAGCTCGATGATCGCCTGGATCACCGGCTGAAACTCACGATGGCCGAATATCACCGCGCCGAGCATGACCTCCTCGGAAAGTTCTTTAGCTTCGGATTCGACCATCAGCACACCATCGGCTGTGCCGGCAACGACGAGGTCGAGCTGCGAGCGAGGCATCTCGCCTAGTGTCGGGTTCAAGGCGTAGTTCCCGTCGATGTAGCCGACGCGCGCCCCGCCAACAGGCCCCAAGAACGGTATCCCCGAGATCGTGAGAGCCGCCGAGGCGCCGATCATCGCTACAAGGTCGGGATCGTTTTCCAGATCGTGGCTCAGAACCGTGCAGATCACTTGGGTCTCGCTGGCAAATCCGGGGACGAAGAGCGGCCGCAACGGCCGGTCTATCAGTCGCGAGACCAGCGTCTCCTTCTCCGAAGGGCGTCCCTCCCGCTTGAAAAAGCCACCCGGAATCTTTCCGGCAGCAAAGGTCTTCTCCTGATAATTGACCGTCAGAGGGAAGAAGTCCTGACCGGCCTTCGCAGTTTTCACGGCGACCGCCGTGCACAACACGGTGGTTTCGCCATAGGTCGCAACAACCGCACCATCGGCCTGGCGCGCGAGCTTCCCCGTCTCAAGAACGAGAGGGCGTCCGCCCCATATCAGTTCTTTACGATAAACCTGGAACATTCGGTATCATCCCTTTCGGAAAAAATCGGGTGCAGCGGCGCGGTTTCGGCTACGAGGGTTGCCCACGCCGGCGGCAAATGAGAACGGCACCATCGGGCGTTGCCGATGAGCGCGCGCGACACTCCTTCCCGGCCGAATCCGTCCGGCCGAGCGGGCTTTCAGTTGCGCGCAGGGTACCAACGAAGTGTCAGCGGCGCAGTCCGAGACGCCCGATCAACGTCTCGTAACGGCTGACGCTCGACCTCTTGAGATAGTCCAGCAATCGGCGCCGCTGGCCGACCATGACGAGCAATCCGCGCCGCGAGTGGAAGTCCTTCTTATGGCTCCCCAAATGATCGGTGAGATTGCGGATGCGCTCGCTCAGGATCGCCACTTGGACCTCCGGCGACCCGGTGTCACCCTCTTTGGTGGCGTACTCGATGATGAGCGCATGCTTGCGCTCGGCAGTGATCGACACCGATCTACCCCTTCAGCGATTGATGACCCGCGCCGGCTGGAGACCGCCGTTTTCGATCTTGGCCAGAGCGATCACCATTTGGTCGTGCCAAGCGCTGACGACCGTACCCTCATCGAGCCGGTCCAGATGCGCCCGTACGCCAACATCGTGCGGCGTCACCCTCTGCCCGCAACGCAAACGAGCGGCTTCGGCTGCTGTCAAGGCCAGAGCCGGGATGTCGTCCAGCGCGGTCTCGATGGGAAGCAGATATTCCGAAGCAGCCAGACTATGCCGACGCTCGACTACGGAATCCAGTGAAATCGCCTGCTCTACGGTGAACCGTCCGACCGAAAGGCGCCGTAGCTCGGCAACGTGGCCGAACGTTCCGAGCGCGATGCCGAGATCGCGGGAGAGGGCGCGGATATAGGTCCCCTTGCCGACCAGGGCCTCGCAATCGGCGTGGTCCCGATCAGGCATGGCAATGAGCCGCAGCGCAGCGATCTGCACTAGCCGCGCCTTGAGAGTCGGCGGTACCGCGGCGCGCGCGAGTTTATAGGCGCGGCGTCCGTCGACCCTGATCGCCGAGTAAGGTGGCGGTGACTGCAGGATCGTCCCGGTGAATCGGGGCAGGATTGCCTCGATCGCCGACCGGCTCGGCCGCAACGAGCATTCGCCGACGATTTCGCCCTCACGATCGTCGGTGGCGCGGGCGATACCCCAACGGATGCGAAAGCGATACCGCTTGCGGCCGGCCATTGCGTATGCGGTAGTCTTGGTCGCCTCGCCGAGCGCTATCGGCAGCACGCCGGTTGCCAAGGGATCGAGCGTGCCTGCATGTCCGACCTTGGTTCGGGCGAGGCGGCGGATCACCCTGACGACCCGATTCGAGCTGAGCCCGAGCGGTTTGTCGATGACGAGCCACCCGTGAGGAGCGGCATCAGCCCGCATCGTCATGGTCCTCGGCTCGGGCAGCGCGACGACGGAGATCGCGCTCGATTTCGGGCCGTGCGAGCAAAGCGGCAATCCGGTCTGCCTGATCAAACGAGAGGTCCAGCTGAAATATCAGGTTAGGTGTATAACGCAGCGCCACCTCACACGCGACGAGCCGCTTTAAGAATGGCGTACTGCGCTTCAGCCCGGCGACGATTTCAGTTGCGTTCGCACCGCCGAGCGGCATCACAAACACAGTCGCGTTCCGTAAATCGGGGGTAAATCTCACTTCTGTAACCGCAATGCTGGTGTCCCGTAGCGCGGGATCACGGCAGTCGCCCCGACGGAGAATCCCAGAGAGCGCATGTCTCAGTTCTTCCCCGACCCGAAGCCGTCGTTGGCCGACGTTACGCTTCGGCTTGATCTCGATCGGAAATTGCCGCCATTTTCTGTTCATGAGCCAACAGCGCTATAGCGATCGCGCGACTTCTTCCATCTCGAAGCACTCAATCACGTCGCCGGTCTGGATGTCCTGGTAATTCTCGAAGGCCATGCCGCACTCGTAGCCCTGATTGACCTCGCGAACCTCGTCTTTGAAGCGCTTCAGAGTCTTTAGCGTGCCTTCGTGGACGACGACGTTGTCACGCAACAGACGAACCTTTGCACCGCGACGCACGGCACCTTCAGTGACCATACAGCCCGCGACCTTTCCGACTTTAGTGATATTGAAAACATCGCGGATCGAGGCGTTGCCGAGGAAACGCTCACGTAGGGTCGGCGTTAGCAGGCCCGATAGCGCGCCTCGCATGTCTTCGATCAAGTCATAGATGATCGAATAATACCGGATCTCGACACCGTCGCGCCTTGCGAGATCGCGCGCTTGCGGGTTGGCGCGGACATTGAAGCCAATGATCACCGCAGCCGATGCCTTAGCCAAGATCACGTCGCTCTCATTGATCCCGCCGACCGCCGAGTGCAGCACGCGAATTGACACTTCGTCCGTCGACAGCTTCTCGAGCGAGCCGACGATCGCTTCGAGGGAACCTTGCACATCCGACTTGACGACGACTGGCAGTTCCTCGGCGACGCCAGCGGCGATTTGCGAGAACATCTGCTCAAGCGTACCGCGCGCTCCCGACGCCGCGACCGCGTTGCGCCGGCGGCGCTGACGAAAATCAGCGATGTCCCGGGCGCGGCTCTCGTTCTCGGCGACCACGAAATCGTCGCCCGCAAGTGGTGTCCCGTTTAGGCCCAATACTTCGATAGGTGTCGACGGGCCCGCCTCTCGCTGGTTTTGGCCTCGATCGTCGACGAGCGCGCGCACGCGGCCCCATTCGCTGCCGGCGACAAAGATGTCGCCAACCCGCAATGTGCCCCGCTGGATCAGCACCGTCGCGACGGCGCCGCGACCTCGCTCGAGTTTTGCCTCAAGGACGACGCCTTCTGCAGGGCGATTCGGGTTCGCCGTGAGATCGAGCAGTTCGGCTTGCAGAAGGATGGCTTCTTCGAGCTTGTCGAGATTGGTTTTCTGCAGCGCGGAGACCTCGACATCGAGCACGTCGCCACCAAGCTGTTCGACCACTATTTCGTGTTGCAACAGCTCCTGCCGGACGCGCTCTGGCCTCGCGTCGGGCTTGTCGATTTTATTGATGGCGACGATCATCGGCGCTTGCGCTGCCTTGGCGTGGCGGATCGCCTCGACCGTTTGCTCCATGATGCCGTCATCGGCCGCCACGACCAGCACCACGATATCGGTGACGTTGGCTCCACGCGCGCGCATCGCGGTAAAGGCCTGATGACCCGGCGTGTCGATAAAGGTGATTTGCTTGCCGCTTTTCAGGCTGACCCGATAGGCACCGATGTGTTGCGTGATGCCGCCGGCTTCCTCAGCCGCGACATCGGTCTCGCGCAGCGCGTCGAGGAGCGAGGTCTTCCCATGGTCGACATGGCCCATAACCGTGACCACCGGCGCGCGGGGCTCAAGCGTCTGGGGGAGATCCTCTTCGCCTCGCAGCCCCATCTCGACATCCGCTTCGGACACCCGCCGCAGGCGGTGCCCGAACTCGGTTACGATAAGCTCGGCCGTATCGGCGTCGATGGTCTGATTAATCGTCGCCATCACTCCCATGCGCATCAGCGCCTTGATCACGTCGGCGCCGCGCTCGGCCATGCGGTTTGCCACCTCCTGGACGGTGATCGTCTCGGGGACGACGACTTCGCGCACGACCTTGATCTGCTCCTGCTCACCCTGATGCAGCCGCTGCCGCTCGCGCTCCCTGGCCCGGCGGACCGAAGCCAGGCTGCGCATCCGCTCTCCTTCGTCGTCGGCGAGCGCGCGGGTGACCGTGATCTTTCCGGTCCGGCGACGCATCTCTTCGCGACGAGTTGGCGCCACCGGTTTTTTGGCCTCCGGCCGGGCCCCCCGCCGCGGCGCTGCCGTGGGTTCTTCTTCCTCCTCGAGAGGAACGCTGACCTTGCCCGCCGCGGCGAGCGCGGCAACTTTCGCGGCCGCGGCTTTCCCCGCCCGTTCGGCAACTTCCCGCCTCGACTCTTCGTCTTTGCGTCGCTGTGCCTCTTGCGCGGATCGCTGGCGGGCTTCCTCTTCAGCGCGCCGTCGCCTCTCTTCCTCTTCAGCTCTTTTACTCGCTTCCTCCTCGGCCCGGCGCCGGGCCTCCTCTGCGGCCTGCTCTTCTTCTTGGCGGCGCCGGTCGGCTTCGGCGAGAGCGGCACGTCGGCGTGCCTCTTCGTCGGCTTTGCGGGCATCGTGCACCGCGCGGACGCGCCCCGCCTTTTCTTCGGCGGTTAACGCGCGAGGGATCGTAACGGGCGGTCGCGCCGGCTCCTGTGTTACTGGTCGCGCCGTCGCTTGGTCCAGCGCCACGACGGGCGAGGCCTCGACTCGACCGGGTTCGAGTGCCGGCCCTATGGTGCGCTTCTTGCGTACCTCGACCGTGACCGTCTTTGAGCGCCCATGCGAGAAGCTCTGACGCACCTGTCCCATCTCCACACTCTTGCGGAGCTCAAGCCTGCCGCCGGTGCGGGCGAGGGTCAGGGGTCGCTTCTGTTCCTGCTCATTTGCGTCGCTCATCTGGATCCAATACCACCATTTGCCGTGCCGGCCGGCCCGTAGCGGGTTCCACTCGATCAACCACCGCACCGGGGCGAAAGCCGGCAATCTTCTGCGCAACGGTGATCAGCCGGCCGCTCAACCGGCCATCCCCGATAGCTATGTTTACCACATGATCGCGCCCAAAGATCGCGCCCATCTCTGCTGCGGTCAGCACGATCGCAACGGGCAGACCGCGCCCTAGGGCGCGGATCTTCCGGCGCGCGCCTTCCGCCCCGTCGAGCGCCAGGAGGAGCAGGGCGGCTTTCCCCGCTCGCACGACTTCGCAGGCCTTCTCGAAGCCGGCAACCGCGATACCAGCCCGGCGCCCAAGGCCGATCGCATCCAAGCAACGCTGCACCAGCAACGCCTCGACGCGATCCGCAAACCCTGCCGGCGTTATTATCGCCCGGTGCGCCGAACGTGCGAAGAGCCGTCGCGCTATGGCGCTCTCGAGGATATCGCGGCGCGGGGTTAACCACAAACCCCGTCCGGGCAGGCGGGAAGCCATGTCAGCAACAAGCTCACCATTCGGCCCCACGACGAAGCGCAACAGATTCGACCGGTCGTGGATCTCGCCCGTGGCAATGCACCGACGTTGCGACTTGGCGGTGCTCACCCCCCGGCTGCCCTGAACTGTCCTGGTCCTATCTCGAACACGCGCGGCTGCTATTCCTGCTCGGATCTTGTGGGTTCGACGGCTTCATCTGCGTACCAGTGTGCTCGCGCTCGCATAATCAGCGCATTCGCCTCCTCTAGTTCGAGATTGACACCAACCTTGTCGGACCCTGCGAGAAGCTCGACGAGTTCATCCCCCGCAAGGCCGGCGAAATCATCAAGGGTCGTTATCTTGTTCTCGCCGAGTGCGACCAGCATGCCGGGGGTCAACCGTTCGAGCGAAGCGAGTTCGTTGCTGACGCCGAGTTCTTGACGCCGCTCCTCATATCGGCGATCCCGCCGTTCGAGCGAGCTGCGCGCTCGCTCCTGCAGCTCCGCTGCCACCTCGGCGTCGAAACCTTCGATGTCGGCGAGGTCTTCCAGCGGTACATAGGCCACCTCTTCGAGAGAGGTGAAGCCCTCTGTGACCAGCAGATGGGCGATAACATCGTCAATATCGAGGGCATCGATAAACATCTGGCTGCGGTTGCGGAATTCCTCAGTCCGTCGCTCCGACTCCTCCGCCTCGGTCAGGATGTCGATATCCCAGCCCGTAAGTTGTGATGCAAGACGAACATTCTGGCCGCGTCGCCCGATCGCCAAGCTCAGCTGGTCGTCCGGCACGACGACTTCAATGCGCCGCTGTTCCTCATCCATTACGACCTTGGCGACTTCGGCCGGCGCGAGGGCGTTGACGACGAAAGTCGCCGGGTCCGGAGACCACGGAACGATGTCGATCTTTTCACCCTGTAATTCACCCACGACGGCCTGAACACGACTTCCGCGCATGCCGACGCAAGCGCCAACAGGGTCAATTCCGCTGTCGCGCGAGATCACTGCGATTTTGGCGCGACTGCCCGGATCCCGAGCGACCGCCTTGATTTCGATGATGCCGTCATAAATCTCCGGCACCTCCTGCGCGAACAATTTAGCCATGAACTGCGGATGGGTACGCGACAAAAAGATCTGTGGACCCCGCGATTCCTGCCGCACATCGTAGATGTAGGCGCGAACGCGCTCACCCTGACGGAAGCTTTCGCGCGGCAACAGCTCGTCCCGGCGCAGCATCGCCTCGGCGCGACCCAAGTCGACGACGACGTTGCCGAACTCGACGCGTTTGACGAGCCCATTGACAATCTCGCCGACTCGATCCCTGAACTCGAGGAATTGCCGTTGGCGCTCCGCGTCGCGCACCTTCTGAACGATGACCTGCTTTGCCGTCTGCGCTGCTATACGCCCAAAATCAATCGGCGGCAGCGGGTCGGTGATGAAATCACCGATCTCCGCTTCCGGGTTCAACCGCTGCGCCTCGGCATGGGCGATTTGGGTCGCCTCGTTCTCGACCGCCTCTGCCACTTCGCGGAAGCGAAGCAGCCGGATCTCGCCGTTGCGGCGATCGATTTCGGCGCGAATGTCGTATTCCTGGCCGTATTTGGAGCGGCCTGCCTTCTGGATCGCCTGCTCCATGGCCTCCAGCACCTCGTCGCGATCGATGCCCTTGTCGCGAGCGACACTATCAGCGACTTGAAGCAGTTCCGGGCGCGCGTATGTGACGATCGTGTCCATGATGTTCTCGGGTTTCGGGTGTCAATGAGTTCGGGAGCGGGGTTATGGCCCGCGGAGGATGAGGTTCGGAAAATACATGTCGCCGTGCAGCGATCAGATCGTCCGTGAGGATGAGCTTCGCTCGCGCCACTGCATCGAGCGGCAATCGCGTTTCGCCCGCCTCGGTGAAGAGATAAAGAACCCCCTCTGCGGTTCCAATTAGGCGCCCACGGAATCGCCTTCGTCCGTCGAGCGGCATAACGAGCTCTATCTTAGCCTCGAAACCTCTAAAGCGATCAAAGTCCTCTGCACGAACCAACGGGCGGTCGATGCCCGGGGAGCTGATCTCCAGCGTGTAGGCACCGGCGATCGGGTCGGCGACGTCGAGAAGGGCGGAGACGGAACGGCTGATCTCTGCGCAATCATCGTGTGTGATCGGCAAATCGTCGAGCCGTTCGGCCATGACCTGCAGCGTCGTCCGGCGACCGCTGGTCATGACCACTCGCACAAGACGGTAACCCATCGCAATGAGCGACGGCTCGATCATTTGCGCGATGCTCCTCGTGTCAACCAAGAACCCCAGACCTCCTCAGGACATTTAGCAACAAGCGCTCGTGTCTTCGCCTACGAGGACCGACGTGCGCGGAGCCGGTCCCACCTCTCGAAAACAGCCGTAAAGATACAAAAAAAGGGCCGCTGGCCCACCCCATGCGCAACGGTCCGCCGACGGGACCTATAGATTATCAATAAATATGATGGGTATACCTGCGTCGCAAGGGCGTTTCCGTCATTTACGAAACCGTCGTCTCAGGCTCAGAAAGGTTGGGGTACGCCCGGCGGCGCGTGCTTTTTCCTCATAGCGCGTCGGGGGCCAATCTTTCGGGCGGTTGCGCCAGTCACGAGGACCTCGAACAAGCCATTCGAAAAACGGGTGTTCGGTGACTCGCTCGAGCATCCAACTGAGATAATTGCCATCATCCGTCGCGAGCCGGAGTTCGGCTCCGTCCGTCATGATTGCCGCCAAGGCATCGAGGGTCTCGCGGGACACGAGGCGGCGGTTCTGGTGGCGCTGCTTTGGCCAAGGATCTGGAAACAAGATGAAGACGCGATCGATCGACGACGGCCGCAGCGCCCCGATCATCAGCCGCGCGTCGTCGGCAAAAATCCGGATGTTGTCGAGGTGACGGCGTTCGATATGCGCGAGCAGCCTGGCGATACCTGGCTCGAATACCTCGCAGCCGATGAGGCTAATCTCAGGATGGCGTTCGGCCTGAACCGCAAGATGCTCGCCCCCACCAAAACCGATCTCAAGCCAAACCGCCCGTTTCGGAGCACTGAAAGCGGCACGGGGTTCCAGCTGGCCTGCCCGCGGAATGGTCAAAACAAACCGCGGGAGCAATTCGCCGATCCGGAGCTTTTGCCTCGAGCGAAGCCTCCGCCCGCGGCGGCGCCCGAAGACCAGCTGACGCTGTGCCAGCTGCACCATCGAGAAGGCTAGAAGGCGCGCCGCAGCTGGTCCGCGAGATCAAGCCTCTCCCAAGAGAAGCTGCCGTCGGGTTCGGGTTGTCGGCCGAAATGGCCATAAGCCGCCGTGCACGTGTAGATCGGTTTGTTCAAGCCAAGATGCGTGCGGATCCCGCGCGGCGACAGATCCATCAGCTCTTGCAGCACACCGGCCAGCTTTTGCTCGTCAACCACCCCGCCAGTGTCGACATAGAACGACAGCGGCTTGGCGACACCAATCGCGTACGCAACCTGTATCGTGCAGCGCTCGGCAAGTCCCGCACCCACTACATTTTTCGCGAGATAACGCGCGGCATAAGCTGCCGACCGGTCGACCTTGGTCGGGTCCTTACCCGAAAACGCGCCACCGCCATGCGGCGCGGCGCCGCCATAGGTGTCGACGATGATTTTACGTCCGGTGACGCCGGCGTCACCGTGGGGACCGCCGATCACAAAGCGGCCGGTCGGGTTGACGAGAAAATGCTCCTCGTTGCACATCCAGCCTGGGGGCAGCACATCGAGGACATGTGGCCGCACGATCTCACGCACCTCCTCCCGCTCGATCCGGTCGGAGTGTTGGATCGAGACGACGATCTTAGTCGCGCGCACCGGCCTCCCTTCGACGTAATGCAGTGTCACCTGGCTCTTCGAGTCGGGGCCAAGTAAGGGGGTGTTTCCTGCGTGGCGAGCTTCAGAAAGCGAACGCAGGATCGCATGCGCGTAGAAGATCGGCGCCGGCATCAGTTCTGGTGTATCGGTGCAGGCATAGCCGAACATCATACCCTGGTCGCCGGCACCCTCATCCTTGTTACCGGCGGCATCGACACCCTGCGCGATGTCGGTCGACTGGCCGTGGATGAAGCACTTGATCGCGGCGTGCTCCCAGTGGAAATTCTCCTGCTCATAGCCGATCTCGCGGATAGCGTTCCGTGCCACCTTGATCAGCTTTTCGCTGGTGATCGAAGCCGGACCACGAACTTCTCCCGCCAGCACCACGCGGTTGGTCGTGACCAGCGTCTCTACACCGCAACGCGCCTGTGGTTCTGCCGCTAGAAAGGTATCGACGATCGCATCGGAGATGCGGTCGCAGATCTTGTCGGGATGGCCCTCTGACACGGATTCGCTGGTGAACACAAAATCGCGGCTGGCCAAGAGTTCGCCTTTCCTGAAAAGATCACGACATGGAAGAGCACACCGGCGTTGGGGCAACCCTCCACCCCCGCCGATCGCGCTGTACCTGCACGAAGTCGCGATTTCACGCCCGCCCGGCACCGCCGGCCAATGCTCTGGCAAGTTCGAATAGGCGGCGGCGCAAGGCCGGATCGTCAATCTTATAATAGGCGCCGACCAGTTCAACCGTCTCGCGCCGACGCAACGGATCGGAATCGAAGGCATCGGCCGCAGGTTCTGCGAAGCCCGCAGGGATCGCAGGCGCGCGCACCGGATCCATGTCGTCGAAGAAGAAAGACACGGGGACGTCCAGAACGCGGCTCAGGTCATGCAGGCGACTCGCCCCGATTCGATTGGCGCCCCGCTCGTATTTCTGAACCTGCTGAAAAGTCAAACCAATGGCCTCACCGAGCTTTTCTTGGCTCAAGCCGAGCATGTTGCGGCGCAGCCGCACGCGAGAGCCGACATGGATGTCAATCGGGTTCGGCTTGTCGCCCTTTCGGCGACCCGGCCGCCGGGTCTGTTGCTGTATCGCCATCTTCGGTCGATCGCCCTCACAAAGGCAGCGGATTGAGGGTATAGAGTACACTATCGTACGCGATGAACAACCGACTCGACATAAAAGAAATCGTTCTGACTCTGGATTAGTATCTGCAGCCCCGCAAGGGCCGCTGAACAGCCCTCAGTGAAGCCGCAAGACGACCGGGAGTGCGCCGAGCAAAAGAAGCGCGGCAAGGGCCCAGTCGCCAGCGCGGGAATAGAGTGTTGGCTCGCCTCGGGCCGGGAGCGCGACATCGGCATAGCCGATCGTGTCGAGATTAATGCGCGCCCGGACCCGCCCGGCCGCGTCGATCACCGCGCTTATTCCACTGTTCGCGACGCGTACCATCGGCAATCCTTCCTCGACGGTACGCGTCCGAGCGCTGGCGAGATGCTGAAACGGACCCGAGCTGCGGCCGTACCATGCGTCGTTTGTGAGGTTCAGGATCCAGTCCGGACGCTCTTGTTCATTGACGATCGCACCCGGGAAAATGGCCTCGTAGCAAATCGCCGCGGCAAAGGGCGGGAGCCGCGGTAGCGCGATCGTGCGGGGGCCCGGACCGGCGCTGAGATCAATCGCGCCGGCGGTGATTTTCTTGAACGGCAGAGCATCACGAATCGGGAGGTACTCGCCAAACGGAACGAGGTGCGCCTTGTCGTAACGAGCAACGACATCACCGTTGGCGTTCAACGCTTCGATGCTGTTCCAGATCTGCACCACCGGCCCCGGCGGTGAGCTCGCCCGCAGCGCACCGGTAATGAGGTAGCCCCGCTCGGGCACGATGGCGGCGATCTCCCGTCGAACCGTCGCATCGCGTTCGAGGAGAAAAGGCGTTGCTGCCTCCGGCCAAATGATGGCAGCGATCGGTTGAGGTGAGGCCGCGGCACTCAGATTAAGCAATTTCCGAAGATTACCTTCGGCGGCGCCGGGCTCCCATTTCATCGTCTGGGGGATCGAGGGCTGGACGATGCGCAGCCAAATCTCGTCCGCAGCAATCGGAGACAGTTCCAGCCGAACCGCTCCCGAGACGCCGGGTATAACCACCAAAAGCGCCGCGCCGATCGCCGGCATCCAGCGCCGGCGCTCCGAAATTGGGACGAGAGAAGATGCCCCAAGGAGCGCGGGTAATGAGGCGGCAAGCACCGTCACAAAACTCAATCCATAAATCCCGATCCAAGCTACACTTTGCAGGACCGCGATCGAACCCGGAAACCCGCCGGACCATGTCGACCCGATCAGGTTCCAAGGGAGTCCGGTAAATGCATGGCCGCGGATCCATTCCGCGGCGGTCCAAGCGATTGCAAATCCGAAAACCCGCGCGGTTCCCGACAATCGCAAATGTTTGCTCGCGAGATGGGTTGCGAGCAAAGCGATGCCTGCATAGAGCGCGAACACTGCCGGTAGCCCCGCAGCCGCAATCGGCACCAGCCACCAGAAAGTGGCGATATCGACAAAGAGCGCGCCGGAAATCCAATAAAGTCCCGCGACGAAAAAGCCGAAGCCGAAGGTATAGCCGAGGCCAAAGGAAGCGCTCGGACTGGAGCTGCCTTCATCGAGCCAGAGAAGCCCGGGGAAGGCCACGACGAGTAAGGGGCTCAGATCCACCGGCGGCAGTGTTGCCACGGCGCTGACCCCTAACAAAAAGGCGACCCCGTAGCGCCGCCAGCTAGACAACCCCGCGAGTTCGTGGGCCAAACGGCAGAGTGGCGCGTGGATCCGCGACCCAGGTTGGACGCGGGCGGCCGAAACCCTAGACACCAGCCGCGTCTCTACCGCTGGTCGCCGCCGACGGGCTGCGCACGCGGAGCCGCTTAATCCGACGCGGATCGGCATCGAGCACTTCGAACTCGATTCCCGACGGGTGGGCGATAACCTCTCCGCGCTTCGGGACACGACCTGCGAGGCTCGAAACTAGCCCACCGAGCGTATCGACCTCTTCCTGTTCTGCAGTCGGGCGCAATCGGGTACCTTGACGCTCTTCCAGCAACTCGATCGGGGTGCGGGCGTCGACGATTAGCGTACCATCCGCGCGCTCGGTTAGGCTGGGTCTGTCTGCCACATCATGCTCATCCTCGATCTCGCCGACGATCTCCTCGATCAAATCTTCGATCGTCACCAGCCCATCGATCCCGCCAAACTCGTCGACCACCATGGCGATGTGGGTCCGCGCTTGGCGCATCTGGACGAGAAGGTCGAGAGTCGGCAGCGAGGGTGCGACAAACAGCACTTTGCGCAAGATCGGTGACAGCTTCGTCTGCTGTCGATCCGCGACCGGGCCCAGCACGTCTTTGACGTGGATGAAACCGATCACATCGTCGAGCGTTTCGCGATAGACGGGGACCCGCGAATGGCCCTGCTCTACCATACATTTGACTACCTCAGGGAAGGGCGTCTCGACATTGAGAGCGACAATGTCGATGCGTGGCACCATCACGTCCGCAGCCGTCCGGTTGTGGACTTTGAGAATGTTGCCGATCAGGACGCGCTCATGCGCGCTGAGAGGGTGGGGACCTTCGGTGGAGGGCTCCTCGATCATTTCGTCGATCGTTTCGCGCACGCTCTCACCGTCGCGCGGACGCCGGATCAGCCTCAGGAAGTTCCGTAGACGTGCAAACGACCGATCGGGCTCAGCCTGGCCGCCGCCCTCGGGCGGCTCGGGATCGCTCATGCAAAAACAGGTCCAGGTTCGATGGACAAATCAATTTCGTGATAGGGATCCGGAATCCCTAGCTTGGCCAATATCGAAGTTTCCAAGCGCTCCATTGTGATCGCATCGGCCTCTCTTCGATGATCGCAGCCAAGCAAATGAAGGACGCCGTGCACGATCAAATGGCGGAGGTGATCGCAGAACGGCTTAACCTGCTCGTCCGCTTCGCGAGCCACCGTCTCAAAGGCGAGCACAACGTCGCCGAGCAGAAGCGGCGCGCCGGGTTGCGCATGCGTCCCCGGTTCCCAAGTGCGAAATGCAAGCACATTGGTTGAAACATCCTGCCCCCGGTATCTGCGATTAAGCTGCAGCTGCTGGGCATCGTTAGTCAGCGTGATCCCCAGTTCGATCCGCGTCGGCGATATAAACCCCGTTGCTGCAATGCCATCGACCAGCGCGACCCGAGCAGCGTCGTGAACGAGCCGTTCGGCGTCCGGGCAAACCCGTTTCCAACCGATACAGAGCCAGGCGATGTCGATCGCCGCGATGGGTTTCATAGCTGTTCGTCGGCGCGCGCCGCCCGCTCACGCGCCTCGTAGGCGCGAACGATACGAGCGACAAGCTCATGCCGGACCACATCCTCGTCAGTGAACCGCACAGTGGCGATCCCGTCGACGCCGCGCAGGGTTTCCAGCGCCTCGGCCAGACCTGAGCGGGTTCCCGCGGGCAGATCCACCTGGGTCGGATCGCCGGTCACGACCATGCGCGATGCTTCCCCGAGCCTGGTCAGGAACATTTTCATCTGTACCGACGTTGTGTTCTGCGCCTCGTCGAGAATCACAAATGCGTGCGATAGTGTGCGTCCGCGCATGAAAGCGATGGGCGCCACCTCGATCTCTCCGCTGCCTAGCCGTTTGGCAAGTTGATCGGCCGGCAGCATGTCGTTCAGGGCGTCGAAGATCGGCCTTAGGTAGGGGTCGACCTTGTCGCGCAGGTCGCCGGGAAGAAAACCCAGCCGTTCACCGGCCTCGACGGCTGGCCGAGAAAGGATAATACGCTCGACGAGTCCTGTCATCAGGAGGTCGACCGCTGCAGCGACCGCGAGGTAGGTCTTGCCGGTGCCGGCGGGTCCGAGCCCAAAAACGAGCTCATTCTCGCGCAGCGCCTTGATGTACATTGTTTGTCCAGGAGAACGCGCTGCGATGCGCCGTTTGCGGGTGCGGAATGCTGTATCCCCCCGCCATAGAGCGGGGCTCTTGTCGGCGAGCTCGGCCGCGGCGAGCCGAATTGCAGCCTCGACCGCGGGCAGATTAACCTCCTGACCTCGTTTGAGGCGGTCGTAGAGCTGAGACAACGCGAGTTGGGCTGCCCCCGTCGCCGTGGCCGGGCCCGAGATCGCGAGCCGGTTCCCACGGGTAACAACCGAAACGCCGAGTTGTCGCTCAATCCGATCGAGGTGCTGGTCTCGCTCACCGTAAAGCAAAGGGAGCAGCAGGTTGTCGTCAAATTCCAGCTGGGTGCGTCCTTCGACCTGTTCGACAGCAGGCATTTCCGAGGTTAATGCGGTCATGCGTCGACGGCCTGGGCAAGCGAGCCCGAGAGGCTATTGGAGCTCGTCCCTGAAATCAGCACGGGGACGATCTCGCCGAGACGCCCTGGCGCCGCGACGTGGACGCTTTGGAGATAGGGGCTGCGTCCAACGAGTTGTCCGTCGTATCGGCCGGGCTTTTCCAAGAGTACGGGCAGGACCTGTCCGACGCACGCCTCGTTGAAGTCGCGCTGTTGCTGTTTTAAGAGCCGCTGCAACACATCGAGCCGATAGGACTTCACCGATTCCGGGACCTGGCCCGTGGCTGACGCCGCCGGCGTACCGGGCCGCCGCGAATATTTGAAAGAGAAAGCCTGGGCGAAGCCGATCTCGTCGGCGAGATCCAGTGTGGCCAAGAAATCCTCCTCGCTCTCACCCGGGAAACCAACGATGAAGTCCGAGGAAAGGGCAAGATCGGATCGGGCCGAGCGCAAGCGGTCAACAATTCGTCGGTAGTCATCTGCCGTGTGTCGACGGTTCATCGCGGCGAGGACTCGGTCCGCTCCGCTCTGGACGGGGAGGTGTACGAAAGGCATCAGCTGCGCCACGTCGCGATGCGCCGCGATAAGCCCATCGTCGACATCACCTGGATGCGAGGTCGTGTAGCGAATTCGGTCGAGGCCGGGTAGGTCGGCCAGCCCGCGTATGAGTTCGCCGAGACCCCAGTCTTTGCCATCGGGACTCTCCCCGTGATAGGCATTCACGTTCTGGCCGAGAAGAGTGATCTCGCGAACCCCGGCCCCAACGGCGTGGCGCGCCTCGGCCAAGACCTGCGCCACCGGACGCGAATATTCGGCACCACGCGTGTAGGGTACGACGCAAAAGCTGCAAAACTTGTCGCACCCTTCCTGAACCGTAAGGAAGGCGGTCGCCCCCTCTACCGATGAGGCCTCCGGCAGGTAGTCAAATTTAGGTTCGGCAGGAAACTTCGTGTCGAGGACCCTGGCGCCACCCTTCCGTAGCGCTCGAACGACCAGTTCCGGCAGTCGATGATAGCTCTGCGGCCCGAATACTAGGTCGACGAACGGCACCCGGTGGAGGATCTCGGCGCCCTCGGCCTGCGCGACGCAACCGCCCACCGCTACGATCATGGTGCCGCCGCGGCGGGCTTTTTCGATCTTTAGTTGGCGGATCTTGCCGAGTTCGGAATACACTTTCTCAACAGCTTTTTCGCGAACGTGGCATGTGTTGAGGATAACTAAATCCGCTTCGTTCGGCGCCATTACCGGAAGAAAGCCGAGCGGTGCCAAGAGTTCGATCATCCGTGCGGAGTCATAGACGTTCATCTGGCAGCCGTATGTCTTGATAAAGACGCCCTTTACCACGTCCTGCGCATCTCCTCTTGAGAGGGCCTCCTGCATGATCACGCTGCCGCCTTTGGCACCGAGGTCACGGATTCCCCGCGGGGAGCGGGACCCGGCGGCTTTGGCATTGGCTGCGGGCGACCGAAGAGCGCGCCGGCCATTCCGCCGGCAATCCGCGCATAGCAGTAACCAGCCAGCGCCTTGCGCGACCCGCAATCGGCGAGAAATGTTGGCGGATGGAATTGGACCACCACTTCGACCGTGCCGAGCCCGATCATGCTCCATAAATGAGGTACCAAACCCACCGCCCCGTACCAGGAGAAAAACGGTCGGAGGGACCGACCGATCGGTATGCCGTCGAGCCGCGTATAGGCGAGGGAAACGGGTTGAACCGCCACAGCTCTGATGTTTCCTTTTTTCTCCGCGGCGCCGAACAGCGCGGTCTTGAACGGAAGCGGCCGATTACCGTCTCCGCTTGTTCCCTCCGGGAACAGGATCAGCGCATCGCCGCCGACCAGCCTTTCGGATATTGCGTCGCGCTGGATCGCGGCGCTGCGGATTTGCCGGTCCACAAAGACTGTGCGCTGCAATTTGGCGAGCCAGCCGAGGAACGGCCACTTGGCCACCTCCGCTTTGGCGATGAACGAACCGGGAATAAGGGAGCCGAGGATCGTAATGTCAGTGTAGGAGACGTGATTTGCCGCAAACAGTGCGGGGCGCTCATCGGTGGGCGTTCCGATCAGGCGGACGCGAAACCCGAGGATTCGACAACACCAGCGGTGATAAAAGGCTGGCAGCGTCTCCACCCACCGGCAACCAAAAGCCAACCCGGCCCACTGTATCGGCATTAGGCTCAGCGTCCACGCAAAATAGAGCGCAAGGCGCGCCGTCCTCAGCAGCGACGAGCTCATTTGGTAAATTGGGTCAAGTATCTTTGCATTTCCGTTCGTAATGACGCGAATATTTAGCCGTGACTAGATCAGTCTTAACCAAGATGCAGACATCGGTGGTGTTAAACTGATCGTCGATTACGGCCCCTTCGCCGACAAACCCGCCAAGGCGCAAATATCCTTTGATGAGGGGAGGCAGCGCCGCCAGCGCCCGCCCCGGGTCTATCGCGCCGATCGAGAGCCGGCGCATGTCGACATAACGTTCGTTGAGCGCACGCGGCCGCAGAGCCGGGGGCGCCAGATGGTAGTAGTGTAGGTAAGAGAGTGGCGTCGCAAGCGCGTCAGGATCGGTGCCGGGCAGGCTCGCGCAACCGAACATCACCGTGATGTCGTGATGAAATACATAGGCCGCGATCCCGTTCCAGAGCAGCTGCATGGCCGGTCGTTGGCGATAGGCGGAATCGACACACGAACGGCCGAGCTCAAGGATTTCCCCGTTATGGGCGACAAGCGGGGCGATGTCGTATTCGTCGGCAGAATAGAAGCCGCCAAGGCGCCGTGCCGCATCACGCCGAAGCAGCCGGTAGGTTCCCACGACTGAGTTGCTGCCCCTACCATTTCCGCGGTCGAGGACGAGAAGGTGGTCGCAGTCATTATCAAAGCGATCGAAATCGCGTCGTCGACGCGACATCTCGGGCAGTGGCCGCGCCCCCAAGCTTTCATAGAATATCCGGTAACGCAGCGCCTGTACTGCGTCGATGTCTGCAGCCGTCTCCGCCAGCCGGACTTGCAACGGGCCTGATCGAATGTCGACGATGCGGTCTCGGACATGCGCGGCGGCGCCTTCGATGAGGGGCGGGGCTTCGATCGGAAGGACGGGCTGCTCCACTGCAGTGCCGATGATCACGCCGGTCGCCCCTGGTAGATCTTGGGATGGACCCGGTGCATCGCCACAGACGTCGACATCGTTTGCGCCGGCGGAGCCTGCCTCCGACCACGCTCGCAGTTCATTCCGTGCCGGCTCGCGGTTTGCCGCTGCGAGGCACGGCATAGAGTTCGAGCCGATGGCCGACGAGTTCGTAGCCGAGCTCATCGGCGACGATTTCCTGCAGTCGTTC
>Ga0306922_10001526_pt1 | contig 20779 bp, 17 predicted proteins | sample sta12Cox44000082_FD_203758 | JGI IMG/M metagenome (GOLD analysis project Ga0306922, IMG submission 203758) | Lab enrichment of tropical soil microbial communities from Luquillo Experimental Forest, Puerto Rico - statoxic.12C.oxic.44.000.082 (v2)... | ecosystem: Environmental > Terrestrial >... | reverse complement strand
TGTTTGATCATCTGCTTGGCGGCGATTTGCGTGCCGAAGAAGGCACTCTTGAGATTGATCGCCATTACCTTTTCATACTGACCTTCGGTTGTGTCGAGGACCGAGGTGCGGGTTTCGACCCCGGCGTTGTTGACCATGATGTCCACCCGGCCGAACTTGCTCACCGCCCTGTCGACAAGCATCTGCAGGTCGGCAAGCTTGCTGACATCGGCTTCGACGCCAATCGACTGATCACCGAGCTTGCTGACCTGCTGCTCGAGCGCCTCGGTCGCTTCGGGATGGCACACATAGTCGATGACGACATTGGCGTGCAGCCGAGCGAGTTCGAGAACAATCGCCTGGCCGATCCCGCTATTGCCGCCGGTGACGATGGCGACCTTGCCTTGTAACGGCATCGCTAGCTCCTTCAATTCCGGCTCTTCAGATATCGAATTCATTAGAGTTCAAAGGCGGCCTCTCGCCCGTGTTCGAGAAAGGTCTTGGCGTCGAGGTGCCCGAAAATTTCGATCAACGGCGCGACCACCCCGGTCCAACCGGTTTGATGACTGGCGCCGATGCCGGCGCCGTTGTCGCCGTGAAAATACTCGTAGAACAACAGATTATCCCGCCAATAGGGATCGCTCTGGAACTTCTGGGCTCCGCCGAACACCGGCCGACGGCCAGCTTGGTCACGCAGGAAAATATTAGTCAGACGATTGGCGATCTCGCGGGCCACCTCGAACAAGTTCATCGAGTTGCCCGAGCCGGTGGGACAATCGATCTTGAAGTTGTCACCGTAATACAAATAGTATTGCATCAGCGCTCGAATCAACAACGCATTGACCGGCATCCAAATCGGACCGCGCCAGTTCGAGTTTCCGCCGAACATGCCGGTATCCGACTCCGCCGGGAGATAATTGACCCGGTATTCCTGGCCGTGCACGGAAAAGACATAGGGATGATTGGCGTGATAGCGGGATAGTGCCCGGATCCCGTAGGGGCTCAGGAATTCGTTCCCGTCGAGCATCCGAGACAGAATTCGACGCAGCCGATCCTCGTTCACCAGGGCCATGATGCCGCGCTCGGCAAAACCATAGTGGCCGGCGCCCGTCGCATGGATCGACTCGGCTAACTCTGGCATCCGTCGCAGGCGCGCAAATATATGGTCGGTCAGTTTGGAAACCCGTTCTCTCTGCCACTTCTCCACGACCGTCACGGCGCAGAGCGGCAACAGCCCCACCATCGAGTGGACCTTCAGCCGGGTTGTTCTCCCGTCGGGAGTGCGAAGAATGTCGTAATAGAAACCGTCCTCCTCATCCCACATGCCATCCGGTCCAATCTGGTTCATGGCATGGGCGATCAGCACAAAGTGGCTCGCAAAATTTTCTGCCAAATCCTGATATGCCGGGTCGCTCGACGCCAGCTCGACGGCGATCTCGATCATGTTCTGCGAGTAGAGAGCCATCCATGCTGTGCTATCGGCCTGCTCTAAATAGCCTCCGGTGGGCAGTGGTGCGCTACGGTCGAAGACACCAATATTGTCAAGCCCGAGAAACCCGCCTTCGTATAGGTTGTTGCCGGAGCTGTCCTTACGGTTCGCCCACCACCCAAAGTTCCACGTCAGCTTGCCAAAGATCCGCCGGAGGAACTGGAGATCGCGCGTTCCGCGCAATGCCTGCTCCATGCGGTAGAGAAAGATCGTGGCCCAGCCATGCACCGGCGGATTGACATCGCTAAAGTTCCACTCATACGCCGGGATCTGACCGGTCGGGTGCTGGTATACACCGGCAAGCAGGAGGTTGAGCTGCTCCTTGGCGAAATCGATGTCGACTGTAGACAGCGCGATCGTGTGAAAGGCAAGGTCCCAGGCGGCAAACCATGGGTATTCCCACTTGTCGGGCATCGAGATGACATGGTCGCTGATCATGTGGAACCACTCGCGGTTCCGCGCTACGCCGGTTTCCGCCAGCAGCGGATCGGCGCGATGTTCCTCAAGCCATTTGTCGACGTCGTAGAAGAAATATTGCTTGCTCCATAACATTCCGGCCAGCGCCTGGCGCATCACATTGGCTGCATCTTCGCCGACACCCGGAGGTGTTATCGACCGGTAGAATTCGTTGGCCTCGCGCCGGCGCGCTTCGAGGATTTGCGCGAACCGCGCGCCAAACGGCTCCTCGCCACCAAGTGCGATATTGGTCAGCCGCAGTCGGATAAAGGCGGTAGCCCTTGCCCCCACGCGTAAATGATAATGCGCGGCGGCTTTGGTGCCTGTGTTGTTCGGGTTGACCGCGTTCTGCCGGTCCGCCACCACGCAGTCGTTGATCCCGTCCTTGACATAAGGCGTCGGATTGGCGGTGCCGAAGAGACGCTGGTTGTTGGTTTCGTTTTCGGTGAACAGCAGGAGTGGCTGTCCCTCGCAATAGAGGAAATAGTCACCGAGTGACGCGTCTGCCGCGGCTATGGCGATGGCGTTTCTATGGGACGCAGCCCTCATCGACGGTTTCGGCTCCTCCGGCCACCAGGTCCAGATATTGCGAAACCAGAGGGTCGGCAACACGTGGATCGCGCTTTCCTCGGGCCCCCGGTTGCATACGCTGATCTCTATCAGCAAATCCGTGGGCGCGGCCTTCGCGTATTCCACAAAGACATCGAAATACCGGTCTTCATTGAATATGCCGGTGTCGAGCAGTTCGTACTCGGGATCGGTCTTACTGCGGCTTCGGTTGGTATTGATCAGATCCAGGTAAGGAAATTCATTCTGAGGATATTTATACAGATACTTCATATACGAGTGCGTCGGGGTGCTATCCAGGTAGAAATAATATTCCTTGACGTCCTCACCGTGATTGGCCTCGCTGTTGGTTAGGCCGAATGCCCGCTCCTTGAGGATCGGGTCCTTGCCGTTCCACAGCGCCAGCGCAAAGCACAGCCGCTGATGATCGTCGCTGAGACCGGCCAGGCCGTCCTCACCCCAATGATAGGCGCGCGAGCGGGCTTGATCGTGGCTGAAATAGTCCCAGGCGTTCCCGTCCGCGCTGTAGTCCTCGCGAACGGTGCCCCACTGCCGTTCGCTGAGGTAGGGTCCCCATTGCCGCCATGGCACTCCTTGCTTCAGCGTTTCATCCAGCCGTTGCGCCTCGGCCGTCTTGATCGGTTGGGTAGTCGGAGTCTCAGCCATGATTTGCTCCCTACTGGACCTTCAGTGTTAGTTTGTCGCGTCGAACACGATCTGATCGTACTCCCAGAGCTGTGCGATGAACCTGCAGGCCTGCCCGTCATCAATTGCTCCCGCGGCGTCTCGCAGGATCTGATCGACCGAGCGCTTGCCGTCGATCGCCGCGAACACCCGTTCTTGCGCCGTATCGATCGGCAGCGCGAGGTCCGGATACGTATGGGCCCGATTGATTAGCACGGCCGCCGAACCGGGCGGCACCCGATCGCGGACACACAAAGTCCACGGCATACGCAGAGGAATGTAGCCGCGCCAAGCATCGCCGTCGAACGCGATCGGCTGACTCTCGCCCAGGCGATCGTCACGATAGGCAATGAGGCTGTGCTTGGTCATTGTTCCGCGCAGCAGTTCGACCGCCGCGTGCTGCAACGGCGGCGCAAGCGATGTGAGCCGCGCGGCGTGTGGCATGTTCGCGATCGCGCCGCATCGCGACAGATAGGGAGCCTGCTCGAACCAGCGCCCAAAGCTGAGGCCACAACGCTCGAGCCAGTCATAGAGCTGTGGCACGGTGTAGGCGCGGTCCTGGGGATGCAGCAGTGCATCGGCGAGCGCGTCCGGATACGTGAAATCCTTGGTCCGACGCGCCACGCCGGCGATTGGATGGTCGCCAGACAGGGCGGCGATCGTGGCGCCGAGGTCTCGCAATTCCTCATCCGTGGGGCCGACCCCGAGCAGGCGGCAATACTCCTGCATCATATAGATGCCGGTCCGCCCATATGCTGCATATACCATCAGCTGTATCGCGCCATTGCGATCAAGGACATTGCGCAATGCCCGCAGACCCATATCCGGGTCGGGCAGGTGGTGCAGCACGCCGGTGCATACGATCTGATCGAACCTCTGGCCCAGCTCCCCGACCTGGTCTATCGCCAGCCGATGGAAGTCGAGATTTCGCAAGCCATATTTTTGCTTAAGATCGCGCGTGTGCCGCAGGCTGGTTTCGCTGATGTCGATGGCCGTGACGCGCGCCTCCGGCTCACGCAGCGCATAGGTGGCGGCCTGAGAAGTTCCGCAGCCGGCTACCAAGATCTCTCGATCTGGCCGCTGCTGTTCAGTCGCCCATAGCAATAGGGACAGTGCCCGACGCCGATCGGGGTTCCGGTAGAGCTCACGATGCCGATCGAGATCGTGAAGCGGCGCCGGATACGGGTGGCTCTCGTAGAAAGCGCGCACCACCTTGACGTTCGTTAGCATCGGACCTCCTCTGGACCTTGAGAGTCAGACCCAGAGCGATTGTGCGCTCTCGTCTCGAGCTCAGCGAGGTCGCGTTCGAGGAAAAAGTTCAGAAAGGTCCGGATCACGGCGATAGCGCCGAGCTGCCCGACCTCCTGCCAGCTCGGCGCAATTGACGTCCCGATGATATCGGCCGCGAGCTGAAAAGTCAGGCCGGCGACGAGCCAGCGTCCGTAGCGCACCAAGATTTCGCGGAACCGCCGATGTGCCGGCGCCGGAAATACCACCCACAGTCCGGTGAAAAATGCCTCGACGGTACCGATGGCGACAGTGATCAACGCCATCGCATCGATGACGATGACAATGTCTTTGGTGACGAGATGCAGCCATTCCTCCATCGGCCGCTCCTCCGGGCCCGCATCGGGCGGCCGCCGGGGTTACCCCATCGGCCGCCCTCCTATCCGAATTGGCAGGGTTACGTGTGGTGAGCCTCCTGCATCTTCTGGAGCACCTCATCGAGGTTGAAGCTGGCGGCCTTCTGGCGTTGCGCATACTCCCTGAAGGTCTGCAGGAATTCCCCGACAAACGCCTGCGCCGGCACGAGCAGGTAGACATGGTCAACCAGCCAATCGTAGTAGGTGATCGAGGTGATATCGGCGCGCTCGAACGGATCGGTGCGGAGGTTAAACATCTTTGGAATGCGAAGCGTTACGAACGGTTCGGCCCAGATTTGGAACCCGCCCTGCGCCCGCTGCTCCTCGAATACTATCTTCCAGTTATCGTAACGCAACGCCACGAGCTGCTGGTCATCGTTGCAGTAAAGGAACCACTCTCGAGGGCTTTTCTGCACCTCGCCCGACAGGTACGGTACCAGATTATGACCGTCGAGATGGACCTTGTAGGTCATCTCGCCAATCTTGTAGCCCTTTAAGAGCTTGTCTTTGACGTCCGGATCGCCGCCCATCGCGAGGAATGTCGGCAGCCAGTCGTGATGCGCGACCATCTCGTTTGACACGGTGCCGGGCTTGATCTTGCCCGGCCAACGGACTACGCAAGGCACCCGGTAGGCGCCCTCCCAGTTGGTGTTTTTCTCACTGCGGAACGGCGTCATCGCTGCATCCGGCCAGGTAAACATATTCGGACCGTTGTCGGTCGAATACATGACAAATGTGTTATTGGCGATGCCGGCTTCGTCGAGCGCCCGCAATACCTGGCCGACATTTTTGTCATGGTCGATCATCACGTCGTGATATTCGCTCTGCCAGCGGCCCGACTGGCCTCGGCTCTCCGGTTTCACATGTGTACGCAGATGCATATGCGTGAAGTTGACCCAGAGGAAGAATGGCTGGCCGGCCTGGGCCTGCCGCTTGATGTAATCGACGGAGCGGGCGGCGATGTCGTCGTCGATCGTTTCCATGCGCTTCTTGGTCAGCGGGCCGGTGTCGCGGATCGTCTGCTTGCCGACCCTGCCAAACCGCGCGTCGACCGTTGCGTCGTCGGTGTCGGTGGCTTTGCAGTCCATAACACCGCGCGGACCAAACCGTTCGCGAAAGTGCGGAAAATCTTTCGGGTTCGGATAGTCCGGCAATTCCGGCTCTTCCTCCGCGTTCAGGTGGTAGAGATTGCCATAAAACTCGTCGAAGCCGTGCGCCGTTGGCAGATATTCGTTGCGGTCGCCGAGGTGGTTCTTGCCAAACTGCGCGGTCGCGTAGCCCAACGGCTTGAGCAGCTCGGCAATTGTCGGGTCTTCCTTGTGCAGACCGACCGCGGCGGCCGGCAGGCCGACTTTGGTCAAACCGGTGCGCAACCCGTGCTGACCGGTCAGGAACGACGCTCGTCCAGCGGTGCAGCTCTGTTCGCCGTAACAGTCGGTAAAACGCACACCTTCATCGGCGATACGGTCTATGTTGGGTGTGCGATACCCCATCAACCCGTCGCTGTAGCAGCTCAAATTGGTGATGCCGATATCGTCACCCCAGATGACGACGATGTTTGGTTTGGCACTTGCTCTGGATCTAGCCATCTCGATCTCCTTTCGTTGGTCGGGTGGTGTCGAAAGCGCTTATCGGTCTTCGTTGCTCGGGCCGGGTCTCCCTAGGTGAGGCGGAGCAGCACGGCAAAGAACGCGAACAGGCCTATAAGGAGCAGGACGATGGCAACCGCAATGACAGGCGTTTGCATTCCCTCTTTGGTAACGCCCGCGATCGGCGTGTACGGTTCGCCCCATAGATAGCGAATGGACCACCAGTACTGCCAAATCGAAACGAGGAGGGCCAGGATGCCGCACGAGATCAATGCGAGCCCCATATAGCGCGGCGCGTGTGGAAGATAGGCGGCGCGGGCTCCGGGTGTCTCTTCCAAGTGTTCGAGGTACTGGACGATCGCGAAGCCGAAGCCGATCAGCGCCACCGCGGTGCGCAGCCATGACATGATCGTGCGTTCGAGAGCCAGACGAGTGCGGACCCAGGCAAAATGATCGGCCGCGGTTGCCCTCACCTCGAATCTGGCCGCGCTCGGCGCGGCATGTGAATCTGCCATCCCCGGCGTCCTTCTTTTACTGGCGAGCCATCGCGATGCGGATCGCCTCCTCGGGCGAGACCAGGTGATCCGAGCTCTCGGCCGCCTCGCCGATGGCGAGTTGTACCCCTTTGACCGTCCCGTTAAAGGCATTGCCGCGCGAGCCGTAGTCCTGAGATACGGGCGCCCCACTGTCCTCGCCGACGTCGCAGCCGTCGTCGGCGGAAAAGACCATCGCCTGCGTCATTGGGATGGCCCCTTCGCCGACTTTCTCGCCGTCGACATATGGCGTCACCTGGCCACCCTTGCCGAGTCCGCCGCCGGCGTAGGCAAACTCCATGCGTACCTGGTGCTCGCCCGCCGGTAATGTTCGCGCGGCTTCGACGTAGTAGTGGTTCACCCCTGCCACGTTGTAGCAGTATTTGAGCTTGCCGTTCTTCGCGTAGAGGCTCCACCCGCCGATGTTGGCGCCCTGGGCGATTATCACCCCCTCGGCCCCCGTCTCCGGGACCTCGATCTCGGCGGTGACCGAGTGGGATTTGTTCTTGATGTTCAGGACGCAGTTCTCCGACAGACGTCCCATGCCGCCAAACAGCAGCTGGGTATTCCCTTTGATCAGCACTGGTCGGCCGGCGGTGTCCGGATTGATCTTCTCGGCAAACCGGTCGTCGATCGGCAATACGTTGTAGCGCGTCGCCTCGATCAGCCATAGTCGCTGCAGCTCGTGCAATTTCTCCGGCATTTGCTTGGCGAGGTCGTTGGCCTGGTTCCAGTCCTTGCTGGTGTCGTAGAGCTCCCAGACGTCGTCGTCGAGGGCCACAATGTCTCCGCCCACGATCACCCAGGGTGTGCGATGCTTGGTCACCGCAGTCCAGCCCTTGTGGTAGATGCCGCGGTTGCCGAACATCTCGAAATACTGCGTCTCGCGCCGCTCCGCTGCGTTGGCGTCGTCAAACGAGTATCGCATGCTGACACCTTCGATCGGCCGCTGCTGCACGCCGTTGACCGAGACCGGCTCGGGCAACCCCGCCGCCTTGAGGATTGTCGGCGCCACGTCGATGACGTGGTGGAACTGCGAGCGGATTTCACCCTTGGCCTTGATGCCGTTGGGCCAGTGGACGATGGTGCCATTACGGGTCCCGCCCCAATGGGAGGCGACCTGCTTGGTCCATTGGTAAGGGGCGTTCATTGCATGCGCCCAGCCTACGGCGTAGTGGTTGTACGACTCGGGGCCGCCGAGCTTTTCGTACCGCGCCATCAGGAATTCCGGGGTCTCGAGGGCCGCCAGGCCGTTGAAATTGGCCATCTCGTTGTAGGCGCCGTTCAATGTGCCCTCGGCCGAGGCGCCGTTGTCGCCGATGATGTAGTACACGAGCGTGTCGTCGAGGATGTTGAGCTTCTTCAAGCCGTCGAGCAGGCGTCCGACATGGTGGTCGGTGTACTCCAGGAGCCCCGCGTAGACCTCCATCTGGCGGCGCAATATGGGCTTTAGCGCCTCCGGCATATCGTCCCACGCCGGAATCTCCGAGTGGCGCGCGGTGAGCTGGCAGTCCGCCGGGATGACGCCCAGATTCTTCTGTCGGGCGATTGTCTCCTCGCGCAACTTGTCCCAGCCCTGGTCGAACTTGCCCTTGTACTTGTCGGCCCACTCCTTGGGTACATGGTGAGGCGCGTGGGTGGCGCCCGGCGCGAAGTAGACAAAGAAGGGTTTGTCCGGAGCCAGCGCCTTCTGCTGCGACACCCAGGCCATCGCCTTGTCGGTCATGTCCGCCATAAAGTGGTAGCCCTCTTCAGGCGTCTTCTTCGGCTCGACCGGCGTGGTGCCCTCGTACAAGGTGGGATACCACTGGTTCGCCTCGCCGCCGATAAAACCGTAGAAGTACTCGAACCCGCCGCCGCCGGTCGGCCATGCGTCAAACGGTCCGACCGGGCTCGTCTCCCACACCGGCACTTCGTGGCATTTGCCAAACTGCGCGGTCGAGTAGCCGTTGAGCTTCAGGGTCCGGGCGAGCGGGGAGATGGTATTGGGCAGTACCGAGCTGTAGCCCGGCGCGCCGGTGGCGATCTCGGTGATGCCTCCCATGCCGGCGGAGTGATGATTGCGGCCGGTCAGCAGCGCCTGCCGCGTCGGGGAGCAGAGGGCGGTGGTGTGGAAGCGGTTGTACTTCAGCCCGGCGGCCGCCAGCTTTTCCGCGTTCGGCGTCTGGCACGGACCGCCAAAGGCGCTCGCGGAACCAAACCCGGCATCGTCGATCAGGATGATCAGCACGTTCGGCGCGCCTTTGGGCGGACGCAACTGTTTGATAGGCGGAAATTTGGTGTCCGGATCTCGCGCGTCATAGGTGATCAAGCCGGTCCGCTCGGGCGTCGGGATCGGCAAATGCGAACGGTGTTTCTTGTCCTCACTGCTCATGGTTTCTCCTATCTCGCCTGACGCACGACGCAACGGAAGCCGACATGGCTCGTCGAGGTGTCGACCGGCTCCGCGTGTCGCGCGGCCGGACGGTAACGGCGACAGTAATTGGGCGCACACAAATGCGAACCGCCCTTCAGCACCTTGCGAGGAATCCTGATTTCAGGCTGGCAGGGATCGTAGCTCGCCTCCTCGCGACCGCCCCGCGGATTGATCGGGATGCAGCAGGCCTTCTGAGCGTCGGCCTCGTGCTTTGTTGAGTACCAATCGCTGGTCCATTCCCACACATTGCCGATCATGTCGTAGACCCCATAGCCGTTCGCGGGGAAGGCGGTCACCGGCGAGGTGCGCTCGTATCCGTCGAGCTTCAAATTCTCGCGCGGAAAGGCACCCTGCCAGGTGTTAGCCATCTGCTTGCCGCTGGGCGTGAAGTCATCGCCCCAGGCGAATTCGGCGCCGTCGAGCCCGCCGCGGGCAGAAAACTCCCACTCCGCTTCGGTCGGCAGGTCCTTGCCGGCCCATTTCGCATAAGCCAAAGCATCGCTGTAGGCGACGTGAACCACGGGATGATCATTCAGCCCGCTCAGCGAGCTGCGCGGCCCGTAGGGCCGCCGCCAGTTGGCCCCGAACTTGATTGCCCACCACTGGCTCCAGTCCCGCATATCATCGACCGGGTGCTTTGGCGGGCTAAAGACCAGTGAGCCCGGCTTGAGCATGTGAGGCAAAGCGCCGGGGTAGTCCTTTGGATTTGGCGCAATCTCGGCGAAGGTGACGTGGCCGGTCGCCCTGACAAACTCGCGGAATTGGCGATTTGTCACCGGAGCGCGATCGATCCAGAACGCATCGACCGTCACACTACGGGCTGGCGCCTCTTCCACATAATGCCTGTCCGATCCCATGCGGAAGGTGCCGCCGGGAATCCACACCATATCGGCGCGGTGCGCACTTTCCGGGAGCCCATTTTGCGGCCGAATCAACGTGACAGCGTCAACCTTTGTCATGCCGCACCTCGGCCTAAGAAGCGGGCCAATTTAAAACCTCGAGAACGCGCAAGCTAGCAATCACAATCTGCACGGCCAGTGAAGCCTGCAGCACGGCCAAGACCCATCCGACCACCGGCAACACTCCGGCCAAACCGTGCCCGAGAATTGTTTCGCTGTTCCACAATGCGAGCAAATTGAGGACCATGACTCCAACCAAGAGTGCAACAACGACTGCCTCATGAGCCAAATCATGGCTGTACAGGAGGGTAACCGCCGCCAGAGACGCGATCCCCGGTGCTGTCACGATTGCCGGTATCGCTACCGGGAAGACCGCGATCGCCGGCGAGGGGGTCGCCAGTCTGGGCTGCCGGCCGACCGACCCCGGCATTGCCCCCGGCGTCTGCATGATAATCCGCAGCGCTTGGTAAAACAGGATGATACCGCAGGTGATCGCGATTGCCGGTGGAGAAACATGCCAGTTTGGCAAAATGAACGGGCCGAGCAACACGACGCCGAGGACGATGGCCGTAGCGATCGCCACGGCTCGCCACGCCACGGTTCGCCGAAAAGCGGGCTCGGCTCCGCGGGTCACCCTGGCAAATGGCAGGATCGCCTTGAGCGGGCCAAGCGTAAGGAAAAAGGGAATGCCGATGTCGCCATAGCTCAACTCGAAGCCCATCGCGAACTCGCCTGATGATTCACTCGATGTAGGGAGTCCGGTTCTCAGCCCGCAATGCCGTCACACTCGCGGTTCAGCCGGCCGCGCGGTGCGGCCGCGCTTGGCGCGCAAGCCGCTGCACAATATCGACCAGCTGGGCGTGCGCGCTGCTGGCGGGATCGCGCAGTTCATCGAGCGAGTGTGCATCGGCAAGCTTGCCCAGGCGGACGAGTTCGTGGATGCGTTCCCGCCGGTTCAGTTGCAGCTCGGAGGGCCGGTAGGTGAACAGAATACGGCCTAGCTCGCCGTGGCCGAACAGGCGATTGAACTCGGACGCCGTGACATAGATCAGGAATAGAACGAAAATCCAAAGCTGGATCGCGATAAAGCGGTCCCAGGAGAAGTTCTCAACTACGTGCGGCACAAAGCCGCCAAATACATAGTCTCCGCCAAACCGATACCTGATCCAATGTTCGAGCAGACGGACGATGAAGACGGCCGCCCAATAAAACAGCGTTTTGAACAGGATCGGCCGGATCAGCGGCGCGCGGTCGAACCGGCGGATCACCGAGATCGCGTTGGCCACCAACACCGCCTTTGCAACGACCAGCGCGCTCGTTGTCGCGATTATGAAGCTGGCGACCTGGCCCCCGTAATCGGCAAGGATGAGATTCGTTGTCAGCACAACCAGGTTGAAGCCAATAAGAAAGAAAATCGTCGGCGGCAAGATTTCGAGGAACTCGCGCAACAGAAATGCGCCCACCCGCCGCGCCAGCCCGACCGGTGCTTGAGTTGCCTCGGCGGCGACTTCGAACCCCGCAGTATTTTCTCGGTCCAGAACACGGGTGCTCCTCATTCGCACTCTCCTGGTTTCGGCTTCGTCGATCGCTTGCTCAGTGTCTGACTTACAAGAGCCTGCGCAGCTCGATCTCCAGTATGCCGGCGCACACCGCCGACTTCAATGCTGCGTGGTCGCGCTCGGCCTGATCGGCATGAGCTTTCGCTCGACGCGGTCCAATCTTGAGCGAGGGACGTATGTCGTCCCCCGGGATTAGGCTGCTGCTGGGTTGGGTCAGCTCGAGGGTGCGCTGCGCGACCGCGGCGGTGGCGGCGGAAGTGCCGCCCTTGCTGCTGTACCGCATTAACCAATAGCAACGGGGGTGAGGACCAAGGGGTGCAGAGGCTCCGCGCCCGCCGATGCGACTTTTGTGACCGGTTTGCGGAGCGGCTGCGATCAGGCGCTTTTTTGCCAGCTCAAGTCATAAGCGCAACGTCCGAGCACCTGTCCGCTGAGGACATTGCGGCTGTCGATTTGTCCTTGGAACGTTTGACCGACCCTCGAACTCATCGCCAATCCTCCTTGCGGCGTAACGTACCCCTGGAAGGTGAGACCGATCGCCTGGAACTGTGCGAGACCGTTGGAGATGGTCACTGGCGGGAGCGAAGATACAGTGTAGTTCGGGCAATTTACTGAAGCCGTACTTGCCCCCCGGGGTAATCGCACCCCCAGCGACGCTCCGTACAGCAAGACCCGTGAAGGTCCCGTCGAAAGCACGCGTCGTGTTGGCCGATGATCCTGAGGCGTAGCTAACCGGCGTTATGGCTTGCCCGGCGACGGCAGGTGGCGGGGATGGTGGGGCGCAAGCCGAGACCGCGAGGAGTGATATCCCCATCAGGAATAGCTGTTTCATGTAGTCCTCCTTGTGAAAGACGATCGTTGATGGCTCCCGCTCCGAGGTTAATTACCGGTCGGTAGCGGGATGTTGATGCCCTCTTTGGCGAGCGCGTCCCGCATAAATTGAAACCGTTCGTACTGCTGGAGAGTGATCGGTCCAGAATAACTTGCGCTTGGCTGTTTGCGCGGCGGATACTGGACATAGGTTTTCATCAAATCTTTGATTGCTCCGCCAATGCTCACCACGACCCAGGCGTGCTCCGTATAATTGTTTAGTTGTTCATGACGATGTTTAGCGCTCCTGGCAGTCACTTTGAGCGACGGAACCTTCCGAAGAAACGTTGCTTCAGTCATATCGACCGACCTCCTGCATTGATTTAGGCATTCCCGGTCGAGGGTCAGAAATGGAAGGTGCCAGCCAAGATCGGCCCCCGCATATGCACGTCAAAGCCAAACCTGCCTTCGCTTCCGGTAATACTGAAATTGAGGCTGCGATAGCCGAGATGCAGGTTCCACGATGGGTTGAGGGTGTAATCGACCGTGCCGAGCACCTGCCAATCGGTATGCGCGCCGCCGCCATGGCCACCGAAATCGCCATAGGCGGTCAGCCCGAAGCCATTGCCGAGGTCGCGGTGATAGCGGCCGCCGATCAGCGGATCGGTCCAGCCTCCGGAGGGGCTCACGCTTACCCCTGGAAGCAGACCGGGATTGAGCCCAATATCGGACTCGAACCCCCAGGCGCGAAACCCGGGGCCGACATCGGCAAACTGCACCGGGTCCTGGAGAACGCGCCAGAGGACGACTCCCGTGCCCATATTCACGTGCAGCTCGGCGTTGCCACCCTGGAAAAGGAGGTCATGGGTTCTGATGGTCGTGCTGGCCGGCAGGTGGATGGCGTCGACGAGGAACCCGAGATCCCCGTTACGAACTTCGAACGAGCCCATGAACGGCGCCCCGTCGAGATGCCCCAAAAGATGAATGAAGCTAACGTCGGAATTGACTTCGGGCTCGCGTGCCAATTGCGTCGACGTCGTCGCGTGGACACTCGCCAGCCATAGATAGGGCGTCACAAAGAACTCGAAGCCGCCGGGTGCCGACACCTCCTGCGCGGCCCCCGCATTGAGCCCCGCTGCAATTGCGGCAATGCTTGCCCAGAGTGCGAGAATTAGTCTCCTGGATTGGTGCATCTATCGTTTCTCCTCGTGGATGAGGTCCGCTGGCGCCTCTAATCCGGAAATCCGGCGACGAGCCGACGGACCATCCGTCGGCGAAATGATAATTGACGAACGGGTTCAGAAAAAGCTGGTTGGTCCGGTCGCTGTCGCCGAGCGGGCTGCCAATGGACCAAATGTTATTGACGACCGCACCGAGCACCCACGGGCTCTCATCTTGCTTGATGAAGGCCGCGGAGGAACGGCACCCCATTTCTTGACGCCGACCGTCGGGTTAGATGAAGGATAGTAGAGGACCGGCCCGACGCCCCAGTAAAAACCCTGGTCGTGCTCCGGCGACAGAAAGAATGTGGTATATCCATTGGACAGTCCGGTGGCCCAGTGGTCGCCGAGCTTTTTCGGCGGCTCCACCTCGACCGGCAATTTGGTGCGCGTGATTAGCGCCCAATCTTCGTTTAGACGAAACGGGACTACCCGGCAGTTCCGGCTCTTCCTCCGCGTTCAGGTGATACAAATTGCCGTAGAATTCCTCGAAGCCGTGCGCCGTCGGCAGAAATTCGTTGCGGTCGCCGAGGTGGTTCTTGCCGAACTGCGCGGTCGCGTAGCCCAACGGTTTGGAACCGTCGGCGCTCGCACCGGCGACTTTCTCACTGCAGAGGTCGAGTGCAAGTATTGAAGGTCTGCGGTTGTCCCGTCAGGCACTCCGACAGTTTCTCGTAACCGTCTCTAAAGGGGGCGCCAATGAAGATGGTCGCCCCATTATTGGCGGCGCTAACGTTAGACCCACAAACAGAATCGAACTCTGCCGCAGTCGTCGGGCACGGAAAGGGGCCCATCACTTCAAAGGGTATGGCGCTTGTCCTTATCGGGCAGGAGCATACGATTTGACTGTGGCTCACATCTCCCCACAACGGGGAAGTCTTTTCAGTTGTGCTGGTGAAACAAAGGCCGCCGTCGCACTGGGCGTAAGAGCCGCCTTGGCATGAATAAACAGCTAAGTCACCAGCCGGGTTCGTCGACCCGGCAGGCGGACTATACGTGCTGACTATATAGCCGCCGCGATGCGGCGCCCCTTGGTTAACAGTATTGATATTGCCGACTGGATTGACCGACGGAAACGGAAAGGATTGCTCGAGGCTGATGCTGTCTCCGTGCAGTTTCGCACAATTAGCGTAGGTGATCTCGTTGAAATTGACTGACTGGGCCCCCGCGCACAAAGCATAAGGCTGATTTTTGAGAATAACAAACTTAAGCCCCGGTAGCCCAGGGCACGTCGTTACTTCTTGAGAAACCGCAGCTTCTGGCAAAAGTATGATAGGAACAAGGATTGAGGCCACCCGTAAAGACGCAGCCAGCGATCGCGGACGTTCGACACCGTGTGCTTGGGGCATATGACGCTCTCCAAACCGATTGAGCCGACCGGAAAAAACCTTGCTTTCGCCCAACATCCACCTGATCTAGGGCAATTATGACAATATTATGGCGATAACGTTAGATGTGGTCGGTGCGCTGCACGGCGAGCTGCAGTCGCTCGCGCGGATCGACGCGTTGGCGCCGCTCGATGACTTCGTCGGCAAACTGACTGGTCGCGGCATCTCGGAGCGGCTACTGACCTTGGGCAAGTTCGGCACCGCGCACCAGCTCTATATCCCATGGATGCAGGCGAGCTACATCATGGTCGCCAACAAAGAGGCGTTGGCCTATCTGCCGAGTGGGTCGGACATCAACGCGCTCAGCTACGAGCAGCTAGCTCTTTGGGCCAGCACGATCCGGGAGAAGACCGGGAAGCGCTTGCTCGGCTTTCCGGCGGGGCCGCAGGGGCTGATGCACCGCTTTTTCGAGGGCTTCCTTTACCCGTCATACACCGGTGGAGTCGTGACCCCGTTCCGTTCGGAGGCCGCCGAAGCAATGTGGGCGGAGTTCGCGTCGTTATGGAACAGCGTCAGTCCGAACTCGACCCGATACAATTTCATGCAGCAGCCGCTGCTCTCCGGCGAGGTGTGGATCGGCTGGGACCATGTTGCTCGCATGCTCGACGCGCTGCGCGAGAAGCCGAAGGAATTTGTCGCCTTTCCCGCCCCTGCCGGACCCAGGGGGCGTGGCTACATGCCGGTGCTGGCCGGTCTCGCGGTGCTCAAGGGTGCGCCCGACGCGAATGGGGCGATGGGGTTGATCGACTATCTGACCTGGCCTGAGACGCAGATCGCGACTGCGCGCAATGTTGGCTTTTTTCCTGTGGTGAAAGTGGACTTACCGCCGGATTTCGAACCGGGCCTGAAGCTGGCGGCCGCTGCGATCGAAAACATGCAGTCGGCGAAGGATGCGCTGCCTGCGCTGGCGCCGATCGGCCTCGGCGAGCGCGCCGGCGAATTCGACAAGGTGTTCATGGACACGTTCCGGCTTGTCGTGTCGCGCGGACAGAGCCCGCGGGCGGTGCTCGACCGTGAAGCCGAGACGCTGAACCGCCTAATGAGCGAAACCGATGCACCGTGCTGGCAGCCCGATCCGCCCAGTACCGGCGCGTGCCAGGCGGCGCAGTAGCAGAAGGCCCACCCGCAGCTGAAGCGCGTTCTCACGCAACGGCTTCGACCAACTCATAAACGCGCGTTTCGGTCGTCATTCCCTTGGCGATCACCGAGGCGATGGGGTTGAACCGAAAACAATTCTCGACCTGCTTGCGGACAGCCTCGCTGACGAGGATCGTGGTCCCGTATTCCTTGTTCAGCCCTTCGAGGCGGGCTGCCAGATTCACGCTATTGCCGAGCACCGTGTAATTCATGCGCTCCGCCGAACCCACATTGCCCACCACGGCATCCCCGAAATGAATGCCGAAGCGAACGGCGAACGGCCGCAGTCCCTCGGCTTCAAACTGAGCATTGAGCGTTTCACTCGCCGTCTTGGCCGCGAGCGCGGCGCGACAGGCCCGCTCTACATGATCGTGCTGTAAATGGGGAGCGTTCCAAAACACCATCACCGAATCGCCGATGAATTTGTCGATAGTTCCGCCCTCGGCGAGAAACGCTTGCGTAAGCGCGGCGAAATGGCGTGAGGTCTGGCGCATCAGAGTATCGGGGTCCGTGCGCTCGGCAATGCCCGTAAAATTTGTGACGTCGGTAAACAAGATGGTGACGTCCCGTCTCACTCCCCCGAGCTCAGTGGAGATGGAGCCGTCAATAATTCCTTTGACGATGTCTTTCGGAACAAAGCGAGCGAAGGACCAGATGCTGCGCTGGGCGACCGTCATCGTGTTGCCGAGCTCGTGAATCTCAACGACGCGGGAAGTGACCGGCATATCGTCGGGCGCTGCTAACGTCCAGAGCCTGCTCGCCTGAGCGGTTATCTGTTTCAGCGAGTTCGACATCCGGCTGCCAAAGACCCAGACCGCGGGTACAAAGCAGCCGCCCGCGATGAGTGCAATAAATATACCTCTTATCTGCAACTTCCGCACATTCGGGACGAAATCGTCTTCCGCTGAAAGTAACAGCGAGTAACCACTAAACTCATCCTTATAAGAAAATTTTATCACGCGAAAGAGATAATTTCGACCATCTTCGTCACGAATATTTCCTTCATAGCGGTCACTACCGTCCCAACCCCGCATTACTTTCGCTATCGGCCCAGTTTTTATCTCCCCGATCTCGGGGAGTTGCGGGTGGGCGGGATCATTCCTGGCGGAGGCCACGAGCCGGGCAAACTGAGGATGCGCGATCAGCACGCCGAACGAGTCGAAAATTACCGCCGTTCCATGCTCGCCGGGCCGCCGTGCGTAGACCTGATCGCTAAAGTTATCGAGCTTGAGGTCGGCGGCGATGACGCCGCGCACATGTCCCTGCAGAGGTGCGCTCACCGTGATCATCGGCGTGCCGATGCTGAACGAGGCATAAGGTGACGAAACAAGAGCCCGGCCGGCGTTCACCGTGTCTAGATACCAAGACCGCTTTCGCGCGTCGTAGCCGTAGTCCGGTAGATCGAGTTGGTCGATCTTGTTGCCTTGCTCGTCTTCGAAAATCCGCCGCATCGGTAGGGCTCCGCGGGACGTCGGGCGGATCAAATTGACGTCCCAGACCGCTTCGGGCGGTGCCTCCAGTTTCGCGCGCTCCGCCGCCTCGAGGACGTCGAGGCGCCGAACTTGTAGCCAGCACCCGTTGTCGTAGCCGACATAAAGGCTGTCCGCCTGCGGCAGTTCGCGCAATGCGGCTTTGAAGAGAACGATTGCACCGTCCTCTTCGCTCCTGTCGTCGGAGCCGGCGAGCGAAGGATTTGATGACAGCACGCGAACGAAGGAGCTGAGCTCCGATACGTCGGCCTCCAGGCGGCTGAGGGTGTTCGCGCTGGCCGCATCCATCGCAGCAGACGACGCCGCTCTTGCCGCCGCATGAAACGTCGCGATCTGGATAAGTATCAGACACGCGGTGAGAGCCGTGACGAAGGCTAACACGGCGGCCGTTATCGCGATTCTGAACGTCAACATCCGATGTCGTCCGTTCGTCCACTGCAGCCCGATAGGAAAAAACGATCGAGGTGCAACGGCCCAGTGCCTTTGGCGGGCGAGCGTCCGTGGGATCGCTGAAAAGCGCGTTCGGCAGAATTCCCTGGTGGTACCCTGTTCGGCCAAAAAGGGGCGGCAGCCGATCCCTGATCGGCGGAAAAACCTTCTCTGATCGGCTGAATTAATTCCCTGTTCGCTAAGTTAGCCAATTTGCTTGCAATCTGTTGACCCGCCAAGGTGCTAGGCGGGCGATCGGTGGCTCTACACCGGCGATTTTTAGTTTACCCTGTTTGTCGGGGTCCTAGGGAATTCCGATTGACGTCCGACGCGGGCTTGGGGCGAAATCGCGACACGATGGAATTGCGCAGCCTTCATTATTTCGTCCGCATCGCTGAGCTCGGCAGCATCACCCGCGCCTCGGCGCATCTGCACGTCGCTCAGCCAGCCCTGACCCGGCATATCCAGCGGCTCGAGGACGAGCTCGACGTCACGTTGTTCACGCGCGCCAACCGCGGCGTGCGGCTGACCGAAGGCGGGCAGAAATTGCTCGAGAGCGCGCAACGCATCCTGCGCGATGTCGAGCGGGCAGGGGACGAGATCCGGGCGCACAAGGCGCATCCCAGCGGCAAGATCGTGTTGGCCGTCACCCCAACCCTATGCCCGGTCGTGGTACCGGAGCTGTTCGCCCGGATGCGGCGGCACTATCCGATGATCGAGCTAAAGGTGGTTCATGCCGGGATGGTTCGGCTGGAGGAATTCCTCGTCGACGGCCGGGTCGATCTGGCGCTGCTGTCGGAGATCTCGAAGAGCCGGCTGATCCTGTCGACCCGGCTGGCCGAGGAGGAGATGGTGCTGGTCACCAAGCCCGGGGCACGGCCGCGGGAGTTCGTCTCGCCCGACGAGCTGAGCCGGACGGCGCTCATTCTCGGCGACGGGTTGCGCGCGGCGATGGAGACATTGCTCGCAGGCCGCGGTGTCGAACTCCAGGTCGAGACCGAGCTCAACGATCACGAAACGATCCGGTTGATGGTGCAGCAAGGGGTGGGTGCGTCGATCCTGCCGCACTCCTCGGTGTGCCGGGAATGCGCCCGCGGGCTCGCCGAAGCACACCGGATCACCCGGAGCGGCGTCTTCCGAACCCTGGCACTCGGCGTCGCCGCCAACCGCGGCGCATCCTCGGCGCGCGAGGCCGTGGCCGAGATCGTCTCGCGGGTCCTCTCGGATATCGAGGCCGAGGGCAGGCTGCGCCTCGATCTGGACGACTCGAACACCATCCGCCCGGCAAGAGCGATAGCTTAACTTTGGAGGAGGAACACGATGCCGATTGTCGATTCACAGATCCACCTTTGGGAAAACGCCCGGATGTCGCCGCAACACCGGCAGATCCCGACCTATAATGTCGACGACGCCTTGAAGGAGATGGCCGAGGCCGGGGTCGATGCGGCGGTGATCCATCCACCCAGCACCCTCGGCGAGGGGCCGAATGTGCAGGCGGTCGAGGCGGTGAAAGCGCATCCGAGCAAATTTTGCATCCTCGGCAACTTCGATCTGCAGGCCCCGAACAAGGAGGAGATCGTCAAGAATTGGCGGCAGCGGCCGGGCATGCTCGGCTTTCGCTTCACCTTTAACCAGCCGCACCAGCAGAGCTGGTGGAATGACGGCTCGCTCGACTGGTTCTGGGCCGCTTGCGAGCGGGAGAAGCTGCCGATCGGCCTGCTGGCCGGTGGGCACATGGCCGATCTCGACAGGATCGCCGAGCGCCATCCCGGGCTGAAATTGCACATCGACCACCACGGCCGCGGCGGCGGGGGAGGGTCCGGAACCGATGACGCCGCCTTTGCCAATCTCGGCGACATGCTGGCACTCGCCAAACACCCCAACGTCGCGGTCAAGCTATCGGGGGCGCCGAGCTATTCGAGCGAGCCCTACCCTTACCGCAACATCCACAAATACATCCGCCAGATCTGTGACGCGTTCGGCGCGGAACGCTGCTTCTGGGGTACCGACATCACCCGCATGCCGTGCTCCTACCGGCAATGCGTGACGATGTTCACCGAGGAATTGCCGTGGCTCCAGGGTCGCGACAAGGATCTGGTGATGGGCCAGGCGATCATCGATTGGCTCGGTTGGAAACGCCCGGCTTAACGTCGCTAACTCGCGCCGGCGGTAACGGGAGGGTAAGAGCGATGCAGTTCGGCCTCTTCGGCAGCGCCGCCGCCCGACGCGGCGGGCCCGAGTTCGACAGCAGCGAGGGCTTCCGCGACTTTATCGATTACAACATCGAGGCCGAGGCGCTCGGCTTTCACAGCAGCTTTGTTGTCGAGCACCACTTCACCGGCTATGGCCAGGTCTCGGCCACGATCAATCTGTTGACCTGGCTCGGCGCGCGCACGCGTTGGCTGCGCCTCGGCACGGCGGTCATGGTATTGCCGTGGCACAACCCCGTGCTGTTGGCCGAGCAGGCAGCGACCCTCGATCTCTTATCCGG